>ENA-UOXP01002490-UOXP01002490.1-mixed-culture-metagenome-genome-assembly--contig:-NODE-2490-length-10691-cov-36.828037_pt1 | contig 10691 bp, 6 predicted proteins | sample MGYA00238161_ERZ761639 | MGnify/ENA primary metagenome ERZ761639 (study PRJEB28913, sample SAMN08776760) | mixed culture metagenome | isolation source: Freshwater growth medium | place: USA...
CCGCCGCCGCCGCCGCCGCCGCCGCCGCCGCCGCCGCCGCCGCCGCTGCCGCTGCGACGAGCATCGTTCGTTCAAGTGCACACGCGTTGGTGCTCGGTCGTGACGTCAACTTGTTCGTTGGCCTACTGGCAAATTGGCTTGAGGCGGAGCGGCCGCTCCAAGCCCATGCTGACCAAGCCAACCCTGACCAAGCCAACCCTGACCAGTCCAAGCCAACGCCGACAGATGGGCTTCAGGCGGCGGAGCGGCCACCGCCGGCACTGCATGCGGTCACGCACTGCTCGAATGCACACGCCGACCTCATCGCGAATATTGCCCGGCTGCGGAGCGGCGCGCCGCGTGCTACCGCCGACGACGCCGCCACGCCCGCCAGCACCGCCGTCGCTGCCGCCGCCACTTCGGCTGACATCCGCGCGCGTCTGTGCCCTAAGGGCGCCGCGACAGTCTCGCTCATCTCGACGCTTCCCCTCGCGGGCGCGGGCGACGACGGGAGCTTCGCGCTCGTGTCGGCGGGCCGTCGAGGTCTAGGCCGCGCCATGTGTGCCGCGCTACGCTCCCTGCCTCTCAAGCTCCTCGTGTACGTCGGGTGCTGCGACGCGACGGCCGTGAACGATCTACTCGATCTGCTCTCGGGAGAAGATGGCTTCGCCGTCGCCGACGCAGCGCGTTTCGACCACTTCCCACAGACAGCATTCACCGGCAGCGCGCTGCTGCTGCTTCGGCGCCCGAGGGCGCTTGTGCTGCCAGTGGGCCCTGCCGGCTCTGGGAAGACTACGCTCTGCGCGGCCATGCTCACGACCATGCCGGTCGGCACGTTGACCATCGTAGAGCGGGACGTTCTCTTCAGCGCGTGCCGTGCCGGCGGCGCCGGCGTCGGAGCGGCCAAGCGCCAGGCGCATGCCGCGGCGTGTGCGCAGCTGGAAGTGGCCGCGGCCAACGGTCGGGTGGCCGTGTACGACTCTGCGAATTCGAGCCGCGAGGCTCGCGCGGGCTGGACGGCGCGGCTCCGCGCGTCACGCGTCGTTGTGGTCAGCTTCGAACCTGGCGCCGGCGCACCCGACGTAACCGACGTAACCGACGTAACCGGCGCACCCGACGTAACCGACGTAACCGACGTAACCGACGCACCCGACGGACACAACGTAACCGACGTAACCGACGCACCCGACATAACCGTGCGCGCAGTGCTGAGCGCGCGCCATCGTGCGGTGCTCCTCGAGCGCACGCGCGGGCGCACCGCTCATCCGACCTTCCCATGCGAAGCCGCCCAGCAAGCCGCGTGCGTGGACGCGACGTTGGCCAGCATGCAATGGCCGGACGGGCGGGCCGAGGCGGCCGCGCACGGGCGTGTTGTGACGCTCCTCCACTGCGACCCACTAGGGCACGGCGACGAGGGTGCTCAGGACGGCGTGGGAGCTCAGCACGGCGCGGAGGCTCATAACGGCGCCTATGATCAGGACGGCGCGGATGCTCAGGACGGCGCGTCCGCTCATGAAAGCGTTTGTGCTCCGGACGGTGCGAAAGCTCAGGATGGCCCCGAGCCCACCGCCTCGCTGGAGCCCTGCCTCGCCCCTCCCCTTGCCCCTGTATCCCTCGACCCTGTTCTGTCTCAACTCTTTAGGGCGCTCTACTGGCTCGAGGGCCAGCCAGGCATCGAGTGGGACGTCGCGTGGCGGCGCCCCGCCGCCGCGCGTGCTCGACATGATACCTGCGTGTGAGATTCAAGCATGTGGCTCTAACTTAGAACGTAGAATAGCCTACAGGATAGGTGTTAGGTCGCGTGCCGAGTGTCTCTCCAAGTATTGAGGGCCAAAAAACAGAGGCTCTTCACACTTCAGCGCACAGGGTTTGGCGGTACGCACGTAACGCATGCACACGCGAGCCTGAGGAGGCATAGGCTTCTGCGGCCGGCTTCCGCGTGCTTTTATCCCCATATGATGTTCGGCGGTGGCGGATCCAAGTCCAACGCGTCGCCGGTGGCGGTCGCGCAGCCGCTGTATCAGTCGCTGCCCTCGGACGCGTTTCATTTTGGTGGCTTCGTGCCCGTCGCTGCTGGCATTCCTGTCGGCGGCCGCGTGCACGACGCTCTCGGTATTGATGAGATGACGGCCTCGCTGCTGCATGCGACGGACACTTACACGATCATGCAGCGGCCGAGCCTGACCGAGGGGCTCTGCCCGGCGTGCGAACGCTCCAACATCTACGACGTGTACGACGGCGTCACGGGCATGCATCTGTTCATCGCCAAGGAGCGCTCGGACTGTGTTCCGCGCTACTGCTGCGCACCCTACCACAGCCTCTTCCTCGAGCTCAAGGCCGCCGCCGGACTCAATCCGATGCTCTCGCACATGGTGGATGTGGACACGCTCGGCACAGTGCTGACGCTCGAGAGGCCGGGTTGCATGCTCGCCAAGCCGTGCCTGTGCTGCGTCGCGTGCAGCGATCCCTGTAAGGATGGCATGTACATGCACGCGGGCGCCCTCTCGGCCGACGTGAGCGCCGGTGGCATCAGGACCACCAACCCGCGCTGCGTCGGCTTTGCAACGCAGCCATTTTTGGCAGGCGGCTTGACGCCCACGCTGACCGTCATGGAGCGGCAGCCCACCGGCTTCCGCTCGCTCGCGACAGTCAAGGGCCCTTGCCTCTTCGGCGGCTGCCTCGAGCTCTGTAGGTCGACCAAGTTTTCGATCGCGCCGGCCGCCGCCGTCGGTGGCCATGTGGTCGAGGGCTCGCTCGGGCGCATCGTGAAGCGGAAGCCCACCGATCTCGCCGGTAATCTCCGAGAGGCAGTCACCGACGCGGACGTGTACACGCTTGAGTTGCCGCCCGCCGCGCAACTTTCGGCGCATCAGAAGGCGTTGCTGCTGGGCACCTTGCTCCTCGCCGATTACATGTACTTTGAGCGCGACGGCGCGTGCTGCGACGCCAACGGTTGCACGCTGTGCCTTGTCCACTGCGGCGGCTGCCTCTTACCGTGCACACTGCGCGGCAGCGGAGGCAGGAGCGCCGGAGCAGGCGCTGGTGGCACCGGCTTCATGGCCGACCAGTGAGTCCGTTCCGTGGGGGGGGATTGGGAGGGGGTACGTTTGAGCGGAGTAGAGCGATTCGCGTTTTTTTTATACCGTCATCCACTCGGCGCTGACGCCCCAGCGCCCAGGTTAGAGGTTTGCCCAGCCCCAGGTCCGGTGAGGGCTGGACCCGGCCCGACCTCCCCCTCGACCGCCGAGCGCCGAGAAGCTCGCGGTCGCGCACGCGGGCACGTGTAGGTGTACTCTAAACCGCGGTCTTAGTACCTCCAGGTGACGGCCTGACGCCGCGTCCCGCTCTCCCGCGTCCCGTCTGGGGCTCTGGCCCACCCACGCGTGCCCAGGGGACAGGCAGGGGCGTGACAGCATGTGCGTGACAGAGGTGTTACGGCTCGCTAATTTTAGACGTACCTAGACGAAACATTGTGTCAAGACCCCTCTCTTAGGACAAAAACTGACACTTGGTTTCACGATCTAGGTACGTACTTCCACTGACACTTGGTGCGCGAACTTCACATGCATCTCGCAGTATCTGAACGTGCATCTCCGAGCCCTGATTGACGTTTCGAAGAAAATCGAGAAAATCAGACAACATTCTCTGATTTCCCGTGTCCCACATGGCGCTCACCCTCCCTTACCTGCTTGTGCCGAGCCTCAACGTGGCGCGCGTGGCGCGCGTGGCGCCGCCCGTGATGCAAATGGCGCCGATCGCTGCGGTCGGCAGAGCGGCTCACGTCACCGGCGGTATCGTGCCAGCCAGGGCACCTCCGATCACGGACTCGTCGATTCTGGTTCAGGGTGGCTCGCTCCGCACTTGGTCGTACCGCTCCCCGGCGGTGGAACAGGTGCAGGTCGTCCTCAGCACCGATGGTCGCCCACTCGATGCCGATATCGAGCTATGGCACGGGCCCGACAACACGCCCTGCAAGATGCGGGTATACGTGGAGAACGGTCAGTTGCGCCCCTTTTCGGCGGTGATCGAGACACCGCGCGGACCCAACACCGTGGCGGTGCGCAACATCGGACAGATCGAGTTCCCTATCTCGGCCAACGTGGTTGCCGATATGGTCGACCAGCCGTCCAACGACTGCCTCTCTTCGCTGACGACCATCCAGGGTGGCGCGCTCCGCACTTACCCGTTCGACCCGAACGTGGAGAGCGTGCAGGTGCTACTTAAGACCGACGGCCGCCCGCTCAACGCGCGCATCGAGCTGCTGCAGGGTCCCAACAACAACAAGCAGGTCATTGAGCTCTACACCGAAGACGGCCTCGACCGGCCATTCTTCTGCTTCCTGGTGACGCCGGGCTCGGGCAACGTCGTCCGCGTCGTCAACACCGCGCCAGTCGAGTTCCCGATGAGCGCCTCGGTCGTGCCGCACACGATGAGGACGGATGCGGAGGGCGACGTGGTAGTTGGCGGTGAGACTGGTTGGTGAGCCAAATCCTCCCCACATGTGCAGAATGTGACAGCATGATGACAGTGAGACGCGGTGCGACCCAGTGCCTTGCTACCATGCAACCAGTGCATGTACCATGCAGCAGCGACGAGGCCAGCCATGCACGGCACAGCCAAGGGAGCTTCAGATACGAGGGAATGTGACCATCCCGCCCACCCAGATCGAATGGGCCGCCATTATGGGAGCGCGGCGCTTCTTACTAGAGAGCGATGTTAGCCGAGCGAGAGCGCGTGAGCAATTTCTAACCTTTTAGCGTGTCATGGCGTGTCTTTAGCAGTGGCGGCAGTTGGGCAGTTGTAATTAGCTACAGCTGAAAATGCACCGGACCACACCTGCCGTGGCCCCCGAGTTCACGACCCTGGGCACCTGGCGTGAAACGCGCTTCGCACGACGAGCGGGCTATACGCCACGAGACGAACGCTTGCCGCATCCCTCATGAAGCGAGTCCTTCGATGGAAGCATGGCTAAGATGCCATCATTCCACGACCTCAGCGACGCTGTCAACGATCGCCTGCCTCGAAGTGACCAATTGGCCGCACGCCGCCATCTTTTCGTCTCCCCTGGGCACGCGCACGGAGACGTACACGCCGTAGCCCAAAGCGGTGCTGCCCTCGAAAGCCGCTCGAATCTGCTGCAAGAAGGCATACACGCGCTCATCGGCAGGCCTCTCGAACTCAACAGGCGCGCCGTCGTGTGGGTTGTACGGAATCAGATCGACCGCGATCTTCTTTACGACTGTGAGCAGCGGCCTGAGGAATTCGGCGAGCTGTTGCGCGTGCTCCGGGCTGTCATTGATCCCCGCGAGCAGCGTGACGGCAATCATGAGCGTGCGCGCCTTCTCCGGCCGAGTGGACAGGGCGTCTGCAAGCGCGTCCCGGAGCTCCTCGGGAGAGTGCGCCCTTGATGTCGGGACGAGGCGCCTTCGGAGCTCTGCATCGGCCGCATGCACGCTCCACGCGAGCATCGCAGGCGCTCGCGCAAGCGCTTCCAGCGAGGCGGCATCCACTCCCACAGTCGAGATGGTCACCTTCTGCCTCGCCAGACCGAAGCGGTTTTGGTCTGTCAGGGCTGTGGCAGCCGCCACCACCGCCTCGGCGTTGCGCCCAGCCTCGCCCTGGCCCATGAAGACGACGTTGCCGATGGGTGGGAGTCCCGATTCACGCACCACCCGCACTCCATGGATCATCTGGCTCAGGATTTCGTCCGCGCTCAAGTTGCGGACCAGCCCCATGGTCCCCGTCGCGCAAAACTGGCAGCCGCGGTCACATCCAACCTGAGAGCTGACACACAGCGTGGTGCGCTCTGTGGTCGGTTTCCGAGTGGTACCGCCCGCGTCGTCCGGACTCCTCTTGCGCACAGGGATGAGCACCGTTTCGACCTGAAGCCCATCTCGCAGCTTCACAAGCAGCTTCGTCGTCCCATCCTCCGATCCGCTCACCAGCTGCACCGTTGACGGCGTGACGTCGCGTGAGAGCAGGAAATCTGAGACGGCCTTTCCGGAATCGGGCAAGAGGCGTGGATCCTCGCCATTTCGCAGCGCCTCCCAGACGGCTTTTGCACGGCCGCTGCCACCTATTTGCTCCGAAAGCTCTGCCACCGACAGAGAGAGGAAGGGTGGTGTCGTGGACTTGGTTGATGCCTGCACTGCAAGCATTGAGATCATCGACCGTGATGGTTGCAGAGATTTGATGCCTGCACTGCAAGAGAAAACTTCAAAGCCGGCCACCGTGGCGGTTGCGAATGTGGCGAGGGCAAGGACTCGCATTTGGTGTTGATTAGTCGCGGCCGTGAAGACCAACAACATCTTGTCAGGTCTCGTCGGAGATCGCACATCTCCAGCTTTTACCGGTGCCGAAATGTGAGGTTCGTCTGTGTTAGTGATCCGTGTGCCCGTGTGCGCCCGTGTGTCCCGTGTGTGACCCGGCTCCCCCCGGAGCCCGGTGTCTTTTTACCGGTGCCGAAATGCGCAGATCTGAGTCAGTCAATTTCGTCCGTTATTCGTCCGCGGTGTCCCCCCGCGCGCTCTGACCACACCACCGTCTCTCGACACCGTCTCAAAGGACGGCTCCGCTCCCCTCGGTCAACACAAGTACTGAGTACTCGCTCGAATCCTCGAATTGGTCGAGGTAAATTCCGTGAATTTCCTGCTAGAAAGAAGAAGAACAAGTGGCTTACATTTTCAGTTTTCTTACACAGCATGCGTCATGACCATCCCCACCCGCCTGATTCGTGATTGAACATTTGAATTGTATGCCGTGAGGTCCTCACGGTGAGGACTGAGGTTCAGGTTCGAGGTTGCAACGTGTTCGGTAAAAGACATCTCCGAGGAGTTGGAAATGTGGATCAACGATCTGGGGGAGAGTGCAGCTGCTACGTGGTAGCTACGTGGCCCACGCCGTCGCGCTCTCGTCTCAGCGTCCGGCTCTTCGGCCTCCTGCGGTCCGCTCGTCCGCGCTGCACAGACCTGCAGGAGTCCGGGGGGGCGCCCTCTCCTCCGCCATCTCGCCGTCTCGGTCGCCTCCACCGTCACCTCCACCTTCACCACCTTCCTCGCCTGCGCCTTACCGCCACCCTCGCCGCCTCCGTCCCCCCCGCCCTCACCACTGCCTCGCCACGCTCGGTCGGTGCCCACGACGGCGCGACGTCCCATTGGGCGAGCTGTTACGAGACGCGAGACACGTGGAAGCGCCCGTCGCGCAGCGCGAGGACATCCTCGGCGTGGAGCGCAGCGATCTGAGAGGGAAGCAGCTGGAAGCGGATCGCCTGATGTGCCACCACGCCCGCGGGCAGCGGTACGTTGATCTCCGCGCCGCCGCCGCTGCCGTCGCCGCCGCTGGAGGCTATGGTGAGGCGCAGCCTGGTGCCCGTGCCCTCAGGCACGTCCGCGTACACGGAGAGGGCACTGGAGGCGACGGCGTTGCCACAGGGCGCCATGCCGATGGGCGCCGTGCCGAGCACCGCGCCCAACGCCGGTGCGTCCTCCTCCTCGTCGGAATCGCCTCCAATCTCAAAGTTGACGCCCTCGCCGTCCTCATCGTGCGTACCGGCACGCATGTAGCCACTCGGAGTGATCCGACGAAGCGGCAGCCAGCGAACGCGCGATTTGCCCGGAGGAGGGCTCAGGCCGCCCTTGGCCCCCACCTTCGCGACCGCGTTGCGTCGCGCGTTGTGCTTCGCATCGAGGACATCCCTGGAGGCCAGGATCTCCCGATCGAGCATCGAGAGCATCTCGGACTCTCGGTCGGAGAGCAAGCCGCCGCCGCCGACGCCGCCCTCGGCCGCCGCGCGTTTGCTAGAGTCGTCCGCGTCGCTCATGCACCAGCAGATGCAGCACAGCGCACAGCACGCCGTGGACAGGATCGCCACGAAAGCCAACACGAAGACCCGCTCCGCGCTCAGACGGTGCTCGCTGGCGTCCTTGACGAAGGACATGATCGGCGTGCGCACTGCGTCGAACGTCGAAGTGACGAAATGCTTCATGCCGTCCCACGCGCGCCCCAATGGGCCCACATATGGCGGCGAGGGCGGCGGCGGGAGGGATTCGTGCCACCCTGGCGGATGCGAGGGCGGCGTGGGTGGCGGCGGGTGCGCGGGTGGCCGAGGCGGGCTGGGGTTCGGCGAGGGCGGCGGCGGCGGCGCGGGCGGCGGCGAGGGCGGCGGCGGCGGTCGTGGCGAGGGCGGCGGCGCGGGCGGCGGCGGCGGGTGCGCGGGCGGCGCCGGCGGCGGGTTGGGCGTCTCGGGCACCGCGCACCCACTCAGTCCATAACCGCCCTCGAGGACCGAACCCTTCTTGCCTCCGTGCATGGCGACACAATCGGATGGAACGAAGGCTACGCGCGCACTCCCCTTATCGAAGACGACTTCGTGGTTTCGCATGGTGGCGGCGCCGATGACAGCGCCATTGTGCTCATTGTTATAGATGCCGAGGCACCAGACCCCCGTGCGCATCTCGTAACCGTACTGGCTCGGTGGTAGCGGCAGCACGTGCCCGCCCGCCAGGAACTTAAAGCCATACGAGACGAAGCCGTCGAGCTCCTTGCGGCTCATCGTGTAGCAGTAGTCGTCGGGGTATTGGCCCTTGGTGGTCCGGCTCGAGCACGTACCCCACGGGCAGCGCGTGCGCCACTGGTCACGCGCCTGCGTGTACGCGCTGGGCGGCAGGTAAGTGAACGTCGTGCCGGAATCGACAATGGTGCCTGCGAATAAGGACGAACCGCTCGCGACGGCGCGCCCCTCGATTAGGAAGTCGGTGACGGCGACCTGTAACGGGTCGCAGGTGGACGCCGTGGCAGGAGGGGGAGGGGAGGGGGAGGGAGTGTGCAACCAGCCTGCAAGGGAGGCAGGGCCATCAGCATGCAAGGAGGGAGGGCCATCAGCTACCGCACCTCATAGGCTGACCTCGACGTCAATGGAATCCATGGAACTCCGAGGCCGGCTGCCGGCACGGTAGCGCCGAGTACGAGGGCACCGACGGTCTCTGAGAGGCACATCGAGAAGGTATCGTGCGTGTGCTGCTGCTGCACCAGCCGATCGTGAAGCGTCTGCCCGTACACGCCACCGAACGAAAAGCCGATGATGCCATCCGCCACCTGTGAGTTGAAGAGGCCGCTCTCGAAGGTCTGGCAGCCGAAGGCGACGGGCAGGCTGATGCGCCCGCGCTCGGAGGCGATCTGGACCTGGTCTTCGACCATCTTCCCCGAGATCCGACTACCCTCGGCGTACGACACTGAGTAGCCGCACTCGCTCGAGGTGCATGTATGGCAGTGCATGCCCGTCGGCGTGCGCGAGCACGAATAGGTTGAGGCCGTGCTCGAACGTTGGGCGTCGAAGCGCGCGCCGTGCTTGTGCTGGCCGCAATGGGTGCACCCGGCGCACGGCAGCGCCATGAGCGACGATCCCGTGTCGACGATCAGCTCGAATGAGGTCTGCGGCGTGCCGAGGCACACCTCGGCCGCAAAGTAGCCGAGCGTGTGCAGGTTGCCCGAGAGTCGCCAGCCGCTGCGCAGTGCAAGTCGCCGGCGCGAGCCGTTCACCGCGTACGGTGGAGGCGCCGAAAAGCGCAGCGGTGTGATCGCCGCGCGATTGCTGGAGTTTGCGAGCATGGTTGCGCTTCACAGCTCTTTCCACCATTTCACAAAAAAGAGGTCACCGAAAGTGTCAGGTCAGGAGATGGCGAAAACCGTAGGTGACGGTGTTTTTGTGTATCTTATGTATTTAGGCGAAGATTTCCTGCATGTTTTTGTTCGCGGAGCTGTGTTTGGGGGGTTACGGCCCGAAGCATACTATATGCAATTCGCAACGGCGCCCGCCGGTGTCGAACACCCCTAGACACAGGCGCGCCCACCAAGGCGCGTTCACACATCCCTCTCTCAAGCCACTTCGTTTCGAACGAATGGCTGTCCCTCTCCGCCACTGGACGGACTCGGCCCTCCTGGCCGGCATCGACTACGATGCCATCCCATCGCCTACGCCTCCACCCGGCGTCGCGCCCGCGACCAGGCCTCAGCCTGCCGCATTTCTTCTTTCTTCGCGCCCGCGGATTCCCAAGGTCTTCCAGACCAAAACCCGCCGGCTCTCCCTAGCCGCAGCGCAACCCGCTCCCTCACCAAGTGAAGCTCTCGTGCTGCTCTCCTCCAACACCCGTCGCCCTCTCCGCGACCCGTCCTCTTCGACGCAGTCACGCGTCTCTCCTGCGATGCCGCGCCAGCCTTCCGCCGGCGCGCCCGCCTCCACATTCTCCGTCTCTTCCTCCTTCTCCTCGCCTCATCTTCTTCCATCCTTCACGGGCTCATCGCCCTGCATCCGCCCGTGGTGGGCAGCCGCCGTCGACTCCTTTATCGCCGGACAGCCCACGAGCTCAGCCTCTCCGGACTCCCCGCGTCCCACCCCGCCGCCGCCCGCGGCGACCGGCCTCCCCCCTCCGTCGAGTGGCCACCAGGCTCCCGACTCCTCGGCCGCCCTGGTTCGTTTCAGTGCTCCGCCGCTCACCGCGGCTTTCAGCCTGGCCCATACCAGCCCCCATGGGGCGCCTTCCCCTCTTCTACTGCCCCACCCGGCAGCCTCCGCGCCGTTCCAGGCGTCCGTCGGTGCTCCCACCGTTCTGGTCGCGCCCGTTGAACTCCGCCGGAGCCATAACGTGTTCGACGGCCGCCCCCCTACTTCTCAGCCTCTGTGCAACCTGAGGGGGGCGGAGCTACAGATGCCGCCG
>ENA-UOXP01002518-UOXP01002518.1-mixed-culture-metagenome-genome-assembly--contig:-NODE-2518-length-10541-cov-50.068854_pt1 | contig 10541 bp, 13 predicted proteins | sample MGYA00238161_ERZ761639 | MGnify/ENA primary metagenome ERZ761639 (study PRJEB28913, sample SAMN08776760) | mixed culture metagenome | isolation source: Freshwater growth medium | place: USA...
GGGCGGCGGATACACAAGACGCGCTTCGCCGCCGCAGTCGGCGCAGTCGGTGCCCTGAGGACAGGCCGTGTACTCCGAACCAGGGCCGCCATCCTCACAGATGCCGTTGTTGGCGCTAGAACCTTCGGAGTAGTAGTAGAATCCGGTAGACGAATCGTAGGAATTACAGTATGCCTGAGCACTACACCACCGATTATCAACCTGATCGGCCGCGAAGTACATGTACCTGCCGTAGCACCCAGAGTAGTAGCAGGCGGAGCACGTGTTGGTGCACAGGGCACCCACGCCCGGAGGGTAGGGGGACGGCGGCGGCGGTGGGAATGGCGGCGGAGGCGGAGGAGGAGACCTTGGCGGCGCAGGCGGAGGTGGAGGCCTTGGCGGTAGCCTTGGCGGCGGGGGTGGAGACGGGGGCGGCTTTGGAGGGCTCGGCCACGAATCTGGCGGTGGGGGCGGATACACAAGACGCGCTTCGCCGCCGCAGTCGTCGCAGTCGTTGCCCAGAGGACAGGCCGTGTACTCCGAACCAGGGCCGCCATCCTCACAGATGCCGTTGTTGGCGCTAGAACCTGAGGAGTAGTAGTAGAATCCGGTAGACGAATCGTAGGAATTACAGTATGCCTGAGCACTACACCACCGATTATCAACCTGATCGGCCGCGAAGTACATGTACCTGCCGTAGCACCCAGAGTAGTAGCAGGCGGAGCACGTGTTGGTGCACAGGGCACCCGTACCCGGTGGGTAGGGCGGCGGCCGCGGTGGCGGCGATGGCGGCGATGGGGGCGGCGGGGGCGGCGGCGGCAGCGGCGGAGGCGATGGCGGCGATGGTGGAGGCTCGGGCGGCGATGGAGGTGGGAATACAAGCCGCGGGACGCCGCCGCAGTCCTTGCAGTCGGTGCCGCGAGCGCAGCACGAGAACTGCGACCCGGGGCCGCCGTCGTCGCAGATGCCGTTGTTCGCGTTCGAGTAGTAGGAGCCCCAGCCATTCTGTGGCGTGTAGTAGCCACTAAAGTATCCGCAATAGGTGTAGGCGCACGTGTTGGTGCACACAACAGACCTGTCAGGTGGATACGGTGGCGGCTTTGGTGGAAGCGGCGGAGGCGGAGGATGTGGCGGCGGCCGAGGCGGCGAAGGTGGTGATGGCGATGGCGGTGGCGGAGGCGATGGCGGTGAGGGAGGCGATGGCGGACACGGCGGTGGCGATGGCGGCGGCGGCGCTCCTGGTGGCGGTGGCAATGGCTGGGGCGAGGGCGGCGAAGGCGGCGGTCTCGGCGGCGACGGCGGAGATGGGGGTGGCCTCGGCGGGCTCGGCCACCAAAACGGTGGCGGTGAGCTTGGAGGCGGCGAGGGCGGCGGATACACGAGGCGTGGGCCCTGCGCCTCGCAGTCATTGCAGTCGGTGCCGAGAGAGCAGCACGAGAACTGCGACCCGGGGCCGCCGTCGTCGCAGAAGCCGTTGTTCGGGTTCGAGTAGTAGTAGTAGCCGTACAGCGGGGTGTAGTACGAGCAGTAGCTGTACGTGCACGTGTTCGTGCACAGGACACCCACGCCCGGTGGGTAGGGGGACGGAGGCGGCGGAGGGAAAGGGGGCGGCGGCGGGGGTGGAGACCTTGGCGGCGCAGGCGGCGATGGCGGTGGACTTGGCGGCGAAGGAGGAGACGGGGGCGGATTGGGTGGGCTCGGCCACCAATCTGGCGGTGGGGGCGGCGGCGGCGGTGGCGGCGGCGATGGCGGCGATGGGGGCGGCGGCGGCAGCGGCGGAGGCGATGGTGGCGATGGTGGAGGGTCGGGCGGCGATGGAGGCCGGAATACAAGCCGCGGGACGCCGCCGCAGTCCTTGCAGTCGGTGCCGCGAGCGCAGCACGAGAACTGCGACCCGGGGCCGCCGTCGTCGCAGAAGCCGTTGTTCGGGTTCGAGTAGTAGTAGTAGCCGTACAGCGGGGTGTAGTACGAGCAGTAGCTGTACGTGCACGTGTTCGTGCACACGACACCCACGCCCGGTGGGTAGGGGGACGGCGGCGGCGGCGGGTCGGGCGGCGGCGGCCGCGGTGGAGCCCGTGGCGGCGAAGGCGGGTATGGCGGAGGCTTTGGCGGCGGGGGTGGGGTCGGGGGCGGCTTTGGCGGGCTCGGCCACCAATATGGTGGCGGAGCAGGCGAAGGCGGTGGTGGTGGCATCGGCGGCGATGGGGGCGGCGGCAGCCGCGGCGGAGGCGATGGCGGCGATGGCGGAGGCGAGGGCGGCGATGGAGGCGGACGCACCAGTCGCGGAACGCCGCCGCAGTCGTTGCAGTCGGTGCCGCGAGCGCAGCACGAGAACTGCGACCCGGGGCCGCCGTCGTCGCACAAGTTGTTGTTCGGTTGCGAGTAGTAGTAGTAGCCGTACAGCGGGGTGTAGTACGAGCAGTAGGTGTAGGTGCACGTGTTGGTGCACACGACACCCGCGCCAGGTGGGTAGGGGGACGGCGGCGGCGGCGGCGGCGGTGGTGGTGGAGGCGAAGGCGGCGAAGGAGGCGAAGGTGGAGACGGTGGCGGGCTCGCCCACCAATATGGTGGTGGCGGCTTTGGAGGTGGCGATGGCGGCGGTGGCGGCGAAGGCGGTGATGGAGGCGGTGGCGGAGGCTTCGGAGGCGAGGGAGGCGGATACACCAGGCGGCTCTCGCCGCAGTCGGTGCAGTCGGTGCCGCGAGAGCAGCACGAGAACTGCGACCCAGGGCCGCCGTCGTCGCAGATGCGGTTGCTCGTGCTCGCGTAGTAGCTGCCGTAGCCGCTATACCAGCCACAGTAGTTGTAGCAGGTGTCGGTGCAGAGGAACCCAGCGCCAGGCGGATAGGGCGGCCGACTGGGCGGGGGCAAAGGCGGGGATGGCGGCGAAGGCGGACTCGGCGGAGGCGAAGGAGGCGCAGGCGGCGAAGGCGGGGCAGGGGGCGGTGGCGGAGGTTGCGAAGGCGGCGGCGGAGGCGGAGGACATGGCGGTGAAGGCGGAGGACTGGACCACCAATTTGGCGGTGGCGGAGGATACACCAGGCGTGGGCCCTGCGCCGCGCAGTCATTGCAGTCGGTGCCGAGAGAGCAGCACGAGAACTGCGACCCGGGGCCGCCGTCGTCGCAGAAGCCGTTGTTCGGGTTCGAGTAGTAGTAGTAGCCGTACAGCGGGGTGTAGTACGAGCAGTAGCTGTACGTGCACGTGTTCGTACACGGCAAGATACCGGTGCCCGGTGGGTAGGGGGACGGTGGCGGAGGAGGCGCGGGCGGTGAAGGGGGGGGAAAGGGCGACGGCGGTGGCCGCGGCGGCGGCGAGGGTTCCGGATTTCCGGGGCTTGGCGGTGGCGGTGGCAATGGTTCCGGCGATGGCACCGGGCTCGGCGATGGCGGCGACGGCGGCGACGGCGGCGGCCTCGGAGGCATGGGCGGAGGCGGCATGGGCGGTGGACGGGGCGGCGGCGAAGGAGGCGGCGGCGATGGTGGGGGCGACGAAGGCGGTGGCGGCGGCGGAGGACGTGGCGGCGGCCTCGGCGGGTTCGGCCACCAAAACGGTGGGGGTGAACTGGGGGAAGCCGGTGGAGGAGGGTAGACAAGACGCCCTTCGCCGCCGCAGTCGGCGCAGTCGCTGCCCAGAGCGCAGGCCGAGTACTCCGAACCAGGGCCGCCATCCTCACAGATGCCGTTGTTGGCGCTAGAACCTTCGGAGTAGAAGTAGAATCCGGTAGACGAATCGTAGGAACAGGATGCCTGAGCATTACACCACCGATTATCAACCTGTTGGGCCAAGTAGTACATGTACCTTCCGTAGCACCCATCGTAGTAGCAGGCGGAGCACGTGTTGGTGCACAGGGCACCCACGCCCGGGGGGTACGGGGACGGCGGCGGCGGTGGGAAAGGAGATGGCGGCAAGGGCGGCGGTCTCGGCGGCGAGGGTGGACTCGGGGGCGGCCTCGGCGGGCTCGGCCACCAATAAGGTGGCGGCGGCGGCGGCGGCCGTGGTGGGGGCGAGGGCGGAGGCGGAGGCGGTGGGGGCGAGGGCGGGGGCGAGGGCGGTGAGGGAGGCGAATAGACAAAGCGCGCGACGCCGCCGCAGTCGTTGCAGTCGGTGCCGGGAGAGCAGCACGAGAACTGCGCCCCAGGGCCGCCGTCGTCGCACACGCGGTTGTTCGGTTGCGAGTAGTAAGAGCCCCAGCCACTGACGTAGCCGCAGTAGTTGTAGCTGCACGTATTGGTGCACACAGAAACCGCACCAGGTGGATACGGTGGAACCCTCGGCGGAGACGGCGGGGGCGACGGAGGTGGCGGTAAACGCGGCGGCGAAGGCGGCAGGGGGGAAGGCGGCGGCGGAGGACTTGGCGGTGGCGGAGGCTTTGGTGGGCTCGGCGGTGGCGATGGCGAGGGCGGTGATGGCGGCGGTCTCGGCGGCGACGGCGGAGACGGCGGCGGCTTTGGCGGCCTAGGCAACCAAAACGGTGGCGGCGAGCTTGGAGGCGGCGAGGGCGGCGGATACACCAGGCGAAACCCTAAGCCCTGCTCCGCGCAGTCATTGCAGTCGGTGCCGCGAGAGCAGCACGAGAACTGCGACCCGGGGCCGCCGTCGTCGCAGAAGCCGTTGTTCGGGTTCGAGTAGTAGTAGTAGCCGTACAGCGGGGTGTAGTACGAGCAGTAGCTGTACGTGCACGTGTTCGTGCACAGGACACCCACGCCCGGTGGGTAGGGGGACGGCGGCGGCGGTGGGCATGGGGGCGGTGACTGCGGCGGCGCCCCCGGCGGCGAGGGTGAACACGGCGGCGGCGGCGGCGGCGCAGGCGGCTTCGGTGGCGGGGGCTCACGCGGCGGGGGTGGCGGCGGTGGTTGCCACCAATAAGGTGGCGGTGGCGGCGGGGGCATTGGTGGGGGCGAGGGCGGTGGCGGCGAACTTGGGAACGGTGGTGGGGGCGAGGGCGGTGAGGGAGGCGAATAGACAAAACGCGCGACGCCGCCGCAGTCGTTGCAGTCGGTGCCGGGAGAGCAGCACGAGAACTGCGCCCCAGCTCCGCCGTCGTCACACACGCGGTTGTTCGGTTGCGAGTGGTACCAGCCCCAGCCACTCACGTAGGCGCAGTAGTTGGAGCTGCACGTGTTGGTGCACACGGATACCGCACCAGGTGGATATGGGGGAATTCGGGGTGGTGCCGGCGGGGGCGATGGCGGGGGCGGCGGCCGTGGCGGCGAAGGCGGCAGGGGGGAAGGCGGCGGCGGAGGACTTGGCGGCGGCGGAGGCTTTGGTGGGCTCGGCGGTGGCGATGGCGGAGGGGGCGATGACGGCGGCGAGGGCGGCGAGGGCGGCGAAGGCGGCGGTCTCGGCGGCGACGGCGGAGACGGCGGCGGCTTCGGCGGCCTCGGCGTCCAGAACGGTGGCGGCGAACTCGGAGGCGGCGAGGGGGGCGGATATGCAAGCCGTGGGCCCTGCGCCGCGCAGTCGTTGCAGTCGGTGCCGAGAGCGCAGCACGAGAACTGCGACCCGGGGCCGCCGTCGTCGCAGAAGCCGTTGTTCGGGTTCGAGTAGTAGTAGTAGCCGTACAGCGGGGTGTAGTACGAGCAGTAGCTGTACGTGCACGTGTTCGTGCACGGAAAGACGCCCACGCCAGGTGGGTACGGGGACGGCGGCGGCGGTTGCAGGGGCAGAGGCGGCGAGGATGGAGGCGTTGGAGGCGTCGGCGGATATGGCGGCCTCGGCGACTCCACCGGAGGACTCGGACTCGGCGTCGAGTATGGTGGCGGCGACGGCGAGGGTGGCGGCGGCGGCCTGGGCGGCGAGGGCGGCGGCGGTGGGGGCGAGGGCGGTGGCGGCGAACTTGGGAACGGTGGTGGGGGCGAGGGCGGTGAGGGAGGCGAATAGACAAAACGCGCGACGCCGCCGCAGTCGTTGCAGTCGGTGCCGGGAGAGCAGCACGAGAACTGCGCCCCAGCTCCGCCGTCGTCGCAGACGCGGTTGTTCGGTTGCGAGTAGTAGGAGCCCCAGCCACTGACGTAGCCGCAGTAGTTGTAGCTGCACGTGTTGGTGCACACGGATACCAGCCCAGGAGGATTTCTGGGAGGAGCCGGCGGGGGCGACGGCGGGGGCGGCGGCCGTGGCGGCGAAGGCGGCAGGGGGGAAGGCGGCGGTGGATGCGATGGCGGTGGCGGAGGCATTGGTGGGCTCGGCGGTGGCAATGGTGACGGCGGCGCTAATGGAGGCTTTGGCGGCTTTGGCGGCGACGGTGGCGGTCTCGGCGGCGACGGCGGAGACGGCGGCGGCTTCGGCGGCCTCGGCGTCCAGAACGGTGGCGGCGAACTCGGAGGCGGCGAGGGGGGCGGATATGCAAGCCGTGGGCCCTGCGCCGCGCAGTCGTTGCAGTCGGTGCCGAGAGCGCAGCACGAGAACTGCGACCCGGGGCCGCCGTCGTCGCAGAAGCCGTTGTTCGGGTTCGAGTAGTAGTAGTAGCCGTACAGCGGGGTGTAGTACGAGCAGTAGCTGTACGTGCACGTGTTCGTGCACGGAAAGACGCCCACGCCAGGTGGGTACGGGGACGGCGGCGGCGGTTGCAGGGGCAGAGGCGGCGAGGATGGAGGCGTTGGAGGCGTCGGCGGATATGGCGGTGTCGCTGGACTCGGCGTCGAGTATGGTGGCGGCGGCGGCGAGGGCGACGGCGGTGGACACGGCGGTGGCGATGGCGGCGGCGGGGGCGAGGGCGGTGGCGGCGAACTTGGGAACGGTGGTGGGGGCGAGGGCGGTGACGGAGGGAAATAAACAAGACGCGCGACGCCGCCGCAGTCGTTGCAGTCGGTGCCGCGGGAGCAGCACGAGAACTGCGACCCTGGCCCGCCGTCGTCGCAGACGCGGTTGTTGGGTTGCGAGTAGTAGGAGCCCCAGCCACTGACGTAGCCGCAGTAGTTGTAGCTGCAGGTGTTGGTGCACACGGATACCGCACCAGGTGGAAACGGAGGTGAACTCGGCGGAGACGGCCGAGGTGGAGGCGATGGCGGCGGCCGAGGCGGCGAAGGCGGCGACGGTGATGGCGGTGGGGGAGGCGCTGGCGGTGAGGGAGGTGATGGTGGGCTCGGCGGTGGCAATGGTGACGGCGGTGCACAAGGAGGCTTCGGCGGCTTTGGCGGCGACGGCGGTGGTCTCGGCGGCGAGGGCGGAGACGGCGGCGGCTTCGGCGGGCTCGGCCACCAAAACGGTGGCGGCGAGCTTGGAGGCGGCGAGGGCGGCGGATACACAAGACGCGCTTCGCCGCCGCAGTCGTCGCAGTCGGTGCCCTGAGGGCAGGCCGTGTACTCCGAACCAGGGCCGCCATCCTCACAGATGCCGTTGTTGGCGCTAGAACCTGAGGAGTAGTAGTAGAATCCGGTAGATGAATCGTAGGAACAGGATGCCTGAGCATTACACCACCGATTATCAACCTGTTGGGCCAAGTAGTACATGTACCTTCCGTAGCACCCATCGTAGTAGCAGGCGGAGCACGTGTTGGTGCACAGGGCACCCACGCCCGGGGGGTACGGGGACGGCGGCGGCGGTGGGAAAGGAGATGGCGGCAAGGGCGGCGGTCTCGGCGGCGAGGGTGGACTCGGGGGCGGCCTCGGCGGGCTCGGCCACCAATAAGGTGGCGGCGGCGGCGGCGGCCGTGGTGGGGGCGAGGGCGGAGGCGGAGGCGGTGGGGGCGAGGGCGGGGGCGAGGGCGGTGAGGGCGGTGGGAACATGACGCGCGGGCCGCAGTCGGTGCAGTCGGTGCCGCGAGAGCAGCACGAGAACTGCGACCCAGGGCCACCGTCGTCGCAGAGGCGGTTGCTCGTGCTCGCGTAGTAGTTGCCGTAGTTGCTGTACCAGCCACAGTAGTTGTAGCAGGTGTTGGTGCACACGGAGACCGCGCCGGGCGGATACGGGGGAGTCCGGGGCGGAGCCGGCGGGGACGACGGCGGTGGCGGCGCGCCTGGCGGCGAAGGCGGCAAGGGGGAAGGCGGCGGCGGAGGACATGGCGGCGGCGGAGGCTTTGGTGGGCTCGGCGGTGGCGATGGCGATGGCGGCGAAGGCGGCGGACTCGGCGGCGAGGGTGGAGACGGCGGCGGCTTCGGCGGCCTCGGAATCCAGAACGGTGGCGGTGTACTTGGGGGAGGCGAGGGCGGCGGATATGCAAGCCGTGGGCCCTGCGCCGCGCAGTCGTTGCAGTCGGTGCCGAGAGCGCAGCACGAGAACTGCGCCCCGGGGCCGCCGTCGTCGCAGAAGCCGTTGTTCGGGTTCGAGTAGTAGTAGTAGCCGTACAGCGGGGTGTAGTACGAGCAGTATGTGTACGTGCACGTGTTCGTGCACGGCAAGACGCCCACGCCCGGTGGGTGGGGCGACGGCGGCGGGGGAGGCATAGGCGGTGGAGGCGAAGGAGGGAACCCTGGCGGCGAGGGTGGCGGCGATGGAGGCGATGGCGGCGACGGCGGTGAAGGCGGCGGTGAAGGCGGCGGGGGTGGAGACGGTGGCGGCGGCGTAGACGGCGGACTCGGCGTCGAGTAGGGTGGCGGCGGGGGCGAGGGCGGTGGCGGTGGCTTTGGCGGTGAGGGAGGCGGTGGCGGTGTCGGCGGAGGCGATGGCGGGGGTGGTGGAGGCGACGGCGGCGATGGCGGCGGATACACCAGGCGGCTCTCGCCGCAGTCGGTGCAGTCGGTGCCGCGAGAGCAGCACGAGAACTGCGACCCAGGGCCGCCGTCGTCGCAGATGCGGTTGCTCGTGCTCGCGTAGTAGCTGCCGTAGCCGCTATACCAGCCACAGTAGTTGTAGCAGGTGTCGGTGCAGAGGAACCCAGCGCCAGGCGGATAGGGCGGCCGACTGGGCGGGGGCAAAGGCGGGGATGGCGGCGAAGGCGGACTCGGCGGGGACAATGGCGGAGCTGGCGACAAGGGCGGCAAAGGTGGCGGCGCCGGCGGTGGCGGCGAAGGCGATGGAGGCGGTGGCGGCCTCGGCGGAAGCGGCCAAGACCACGGTGGCGGCGAAGTTGGGGGAGGCGAGGGCGGGGGTGGAGGGAACGGAGGCGGATACGTCAGGCGTGGAACGTTGCCGCAGTCGCTGCAATCCGTGCCTCGAGTGCAGCATGAGAACTGCGATCCCGGGCCGCCGTCGTCACAGACGTTGTTGTTCGGTTGCGAGTAGTAGGAGCCGTAGCCACTCACGTAGGTGCAGTAGTTGTAACTGCAGGTGTTGGTGCACAAGAAAGTCGCGCCGGGTGGATAGGCCGGCGGAGGCGATGGCGGCGCTGGCGACTTGGGCGGGAGCGGCGGACGCATTGGCGGAGCTGGCGGCGACGGCGGCGACGGCGGCGGCGACGGCGGTGACTCCGGAGAGGCTGGCGGCGATGGGGGCGGAGGCGGCTTCGGCCACCAGTATGGTGGCGGCGAAGGCGAAGGCGGTGGAGGTGGAGGGGGAGGCGCTGGCGGCGGCGATGGAGGCCTTGGCGGTGAAGGCGGTGGCGGAGGCGAAGGATGTGGCGGTGGCGGCGGCAATGGCTCAGGGGAAAAGGGGCTCGGCGGCGGGGGAGGCCTTGGTATTCTAGGCTGCGGTGGCACCGGTGGCGGCGAAGGCGGCTTCGGCGGGGGTGGAGGCAGACGGGGGGGCGGGGGGCATGGCGTTGGCGATGGCGATGGCGGCGGGGGTGGTGGCGAAGGCGGCGAAGGCGGCGGTCGCGGTGGCGGTGGCGGAGACGGCGGCCTCGGCCACCAAAACGGCGGCGGCGAGCTCGGAGGCGGCGATGGAGGAGGGTAGACCTGGCGAGGCTCGCCGCCGCAGTCGTTGCAGTCGGTGCCGAGAGAGCAGCACGAGAACTGCGACCCGGGGCCGCCGTCGTCGCAGAAGCCGTTGTTCGGGTTCGAGTAGTAGTAGTAGCCGTACAACGGGGTGTAGTACGAGCAGTAGCTGTACGTGCACGTGTTGGTGCACAAGAAACTCACGCCCGGTGGGTACGGGGACGGCGGCGGTGGGGGCCTCGGCGGTGAAGGCGGGGGATAGGGCGACGGCGGTATCAGTGGCGGCGGCGAGGGCTCCGGATTTCCGGGGCTCGGCGGCGGCGGCGGAAAGGGTTCCGCCGATGGCGGCGGGGGCCTCGGCGCCGGCGAAGGTGGCGACGGCGGAGGCCTTGGCGGCGACGGCGGTGATGGTGGCGAGGGCGGACTCTTCGCGGGTGAAGGCGGCGGCGGCCTCGGCGAGGGCGGCGGCGGCGGCGATGGCTCGGGGCTCGGCGGCGGCGGCGAGACGCCTATTGCACTGGCCACGAAGGCCAGGGCGCAGGCGACGCGCAAACACGACGACGGCATCGTGACTACCTGATGGCGTCTCAAAATGCAGCGTCGGCGTCCCCGCTCTGCAGCCCACGGCTTTCTAAAGAAGGAGTTTGTGAAACAAATTTGGAATGTTTCGGAGGCTCCGCAGTGCAAAAGGCGAATTAAATATGGGCCCAGGGGGCAAGGGCTGGGGACCCGCTGTCTCTCTGTCCCATACACACACAGGTGAGCGTCTACTCGCCGATCGGCAACCGAGACGGCAACCTCGAGGGCACGCC
>ENA-UOXP01002520-UOXP01002520.1-mixed-culture-metagenome-genome-assembly--contig:-NODE-2520-length-10536-cov-43.188436_pt1 | contig 10536 bp, 8 predicted proteins | sample MGYA00238161_ERZ761639 | MGnify/ENA primary metagenome ERZ761639 (study PRJEB28913, sample SAMN08776760) | mixed culture metagenome | isolation source: Freshwater growth medium | place: USA...
AGGAGGTGAAAGCGGTGTGCGCCAGGGCCATGGCGGCATCGAACAGAGCGGTCCAAGGAGACAGAGTCACGGACATGGAATGGCGAGCGTATGCACAGGTTATGTCAGCGCAGCTGCCGAACGTACCGGAGGCGTCCACGAAACTCGAGAAGGAAATAGACGGGCGCAGAAGGGAGCTCGTACACCTGGCGCTTGACCTGAAACACACAGCAATTGAGACTGGACGGAAGGCGGAGACATGGAAGAGGGAACGAGAGGAGCATAGGGGATGGAGTAAGCTGGTGATCAGAGCATGGCGGGACGCTGCAACAGGGCAAGCCCAAAAGTACCAGCTGGACAAACTCGCTGAAGGGGAAGCGCAAGCCAAGGCAGAAAGTGCCAGAACAAAAAGGAGAGCGATGATGACTGTTACAGAGGGCCGAGGAGCAACGCGACGGCTCAGAAGGATGAGCACTGAGATGTGGTGGGCGAGGCTGGGACAGAAGATCAGGGCGCTAGCAACGTGGGCGAGACTGGTGAGAGGCACGACCACGATATGGTATGTCAAAGGGAAAGGACGAGGGCGGACGGCAGAAGTCGAAACGGCGGAAGGGAGTGGCACGGCGGAAGGGATTGACACGACGGCAGACATGGAAGGGCAGCAACGACAGGTGGAAGGCAGGAGGCGAGGCAGAGCACAAACGGCGATGGAGGGAGTCAAAGAAGGAATCCGGCTATGGTGGTGGCTGGAGGAAGGAGAGGGGCACAACGCCAAAGGCCCGGGGAGCGTCACGGGCCGGAGAAGAGAACGAACAGCGTGTACACGGCGGCCGCCTTGAGAGTGCGCGGGACGACACGCCCATGAAAAAGCGTCACAGTCACGGTTCCAGAGCGAGGCGAGAACTGTGAACGACGATATGAAACAGACAACAAGAGACCGGAGGGGTTCAAGCCCCGACAGTAAGGACTGACGACGAGCACCGAGCCCACGACAAGCAACGGGGAGAACAAGCAACGAGGAGAACAAGCAGGTTTCCATGCCCGGGTCCCGTCGTGTCACCAGGTGCCGTTCCATGTTCCATGACGCATGCCGCCTTACTCTCACGCCGACATCCCCTTCAAATTCCCCCACCGCAATTCAGGGGGTCCTGCCAATGTGTAGGCTGCTTGGTAAGTTACAAAGTTCTCTGACCTGCGAGAGCATCGGACTTCGGAGATTCGTTTGAAAAGGTAAAAAATTTGAGAGAACACACCGAGCCCGTCCCACCAAAAGCGGTAAGCCGCCGCAGCCAGCTACACGTACTGGCTGCTGCCGGCTGCGCTGGTCGACCTTCCTCTCGAGGTTTTGGAAAGCACTAGAGCTCTGAGAGCTTTACGTGCTCGCCACCGCATAAGCGTACAGACTATCAGCCCTCGAAGGTCGCCGTCGACACATCCAACTCGAAGCCTGCCGCTTCCACCGCCTTGGCCACCGTGCCAATGTCGAAGCCCCACTCGGGATGCACGAGCAACGTGGCTGTACCCGCCTGAAAATCGGCTGAGGCGGCTAGTACCCCCGATAACGACTGCATGGCGTGCGTCACAGCAACCTGACATGCCTCGCACCCCATGCCGTCGACCCTGAGTGACACACGCTTCGCGCCGTCCGTGGGCGCCGCGATGGCCGTGGCGCCCGCGTGCAGCAGCACCTCGGGAAGCAGTGTGAGCACCGCCGCCAGCGCTGTCCACAACAGCAGAGACCGGCGGCGGTTGGGTGGACACGTGGCCCATCGAAGCGCGAAGAAGGTGGCCGTCGCCGCGCGCATGTATGGTCGAAGCGGACCGAGATATGTGTTGAAGCCGGCGCAGCCGACGCCGAAGAGACTGACGCCGAGCGACGTGAGCAAGTTGAGACCGAGCTGCACCGCACAGCAGGAGCTGCCAAGCAACCCTCCGACGATCGCGCCGAGTTGCTCGATCGAGCACCATGGCAACTGCCCCGCCGCCGCTGACTCGGCCGCACCCGCCTGTTTCGTCGCTACTGCGGCTGGGCGCGCACAGCAGGCATCCACGTCGGCCTCGGCCTCGGCAGCTGGCGCCGCCGCAGGAGGATAGCCCGCTGCAGTGAGCGCGGCGACGAGCCGGTCACGCATCGCGACGGGCTCCACGTCGGCGGCGATGGAGATGGCTGCAGTTCCCTGATCCAGGTCGACGTCGCACTGAACCACACCCTCGCACGCCTCGGCCACCGAGCGCACTTTGGCTTCGCACGCGGCGCACCCTACGTTGGCGAGGCGGAGTGGCAGAACGAGCAGCGTCGAGTTGGCTGGCTCGGCTTGCCGCTTGTGGAGGCGGCGTGTCTCGAGCACATGGATCAGCTCGGGCAGGAGTGTGAGAGCGAGCGTCGCCGCCGATCCGATCGCAACTGTGGCCGCCTGCTGCGGCTTACGGGCCACCACGACATACCATGCCGAAGATTGGAGTAGTAGAGTGGCTGCGAGCAGCGGCGGCCGGACCGGGCCGAGAAGCGAATTGAGGCCCGAACAGCCGAGCGATGCAGCGGAGAGGATGAGCTGTAACGCACAGCACGATGAGGAAAGCATGGCGATCACAGACCACCACGCCATCGCATGCGCTCCGCGGAGCAGCCGAAGCTCCACGGCTGCCATCACATCGTCAGCAAAGAGCCGGAGTTCGGGCGTAACGGCCACGAGCAGGACCAAGAGGCCCTCGGCGAGTAGGCAGAACACCGTGCGGCGCGCCACATTGGGCGAGAAGAGCAGGTGCGCCTTGGCGGCGGCGCTGTACAGCGTTCCTTGCATTTTCCGATCCGTTTCCCCTCGATGCGGCTGTTCAACACAACGCGTTTGAAAGGGGCTCTTGACTCGTGAGCGGCCCTCGTGCAATCTTTCAGGTCCAAAGACGCCGCTTCGTTTGAATGTACGACCCAGGGAACGTAAAAGAGACGCGGCGCGCATGAAGAGCGCCAACATTGCCGCTCGTCTTATCAAGCAGGCGACCAAGAGCTCGGACGACGTGACGCCCGAGGCGCTGAGCCGCATCAAGCAATTTGGCCGACAATCAGACGAGAACATCGCACTTTTGGCAGAGGAGCTGTGGGGTCAGCTGGCCGCATCCAACTCCCGGGTACGCTTTCTTGCGCTGCAGGTGTGTGCAGAGCTTTGGCCACGCTCCGCTTCCTTCCGCCGAGCGCTCCTACCGCAGATGGTGCCAGAGTTGGTGCAACTGTGTGGCGGTGACGCACGCAACCATCCGTTGCCGCCTCCAGAGTCGTGGGCTGAGAGGCTGCGCGAACGTGCTTGCGAGCTGATCTCAAGCTGGCACGCGTGCCATGGCCACCTGGACGGCTACAAATCGCTGACGCTCGCACGGCGATACATGAGCGCTGCAATGGCGCCACTGGCGCCGGCACTGGCGCCGGCAGGCGCCAGCGGCAGTGCGGCCCCCTTGCTGGCAGAGCAGCGACAGCAGCGCTGGCGCGAAAAGTATGAGGAGCTCCAATCTGCAGCGGTGTCGCGGATGGCTGAGATGCGCCGTTGCGCTGAGACGATGACGGAGTGTCTCCGCATCCTGGCGCCCACGCTCGACGACGGCATCGTAGTGCTGAGCCAGCTGCACCAGCCATCCGCAGTAGATGAAGGCGAGGAAGAGGACTGGGAGGGAGACGAGGAGGGGCTGGAAGCGGGCAGAGGCCCGTCCGGTTTGAGCGCCGCCACGACGGCATGGCTAGGTGGGGCGGGAGGCGCCTCGCTCGACATTAACCTGAGTGCTCCTGAGCAGAGGTCCGTCCACGACCATCTGCCTATGCTTGAGGCTCTGCGAGATGCGCATGCGGAGGCGCGAAACGCCTTTGAGCCTCTCCTGCGTAGCTGGCTACTTACGCTCTCGCGCGTCACCTTGCCTGTGCCAGAGCGGCCCGCGCATACGGCACTGCTGCAGCGTGTGACCGCCCTCCGCGCACAGCTTCGCGAGCTCCTTGCACGGGCTGAGCCGCTCCTCGTCGGACAGTCGCGCCAGGCAGCGGCGGCGGCGGCGGCCGCCGCCGCGGCGGACGACATCACGGGCGGCGCGACAGTGCAGCGGCCGGCCGATGCAGACGACTCCGATGAGTTCGAAGACGCGGTGGACCTCAAGCCTGGCTATGAGCCCGTCTTTGTCGACCCGGATGCGGGGTGGGAGCGCGCGCCACCGGAGGCCATGAGGCCGCAGTTGGAGAGAAACCCCGCGATGACGGGCGTCCCGGCAGGTGACGTGGCCAGTGGCGACGCGGCAGGTGACGTGGCCAGTGTCGATGCGGCTGCGGGCGCATCGCCAGTTGAGTACGGCAACAACGGCCGCGCGATGGCCGGAATCGGTACAGCGACGACTGGAAGGGCTTGCGGCGCTGTGCGCGCTGACGGCAGCCTGTGCAAGCTGAGGGTGATGCTTGGGTCGACTGGCGTGTGTCCGTTCCACGGCGCCTGGGTGGCGCGAGGTGAGGACGGACGGCCATTTGCTCCTCCAGAGGGCAGTGTGTGGTCACGGGTGCTCGCCTGTGAAAGGCAGGCGCTCGCAGGGAGCACTGGCGCCGTCGTGGGCGTTGTTGCTGCTGCTGGTGTGAGCACCGCCGAAGACGTGGTGGCGGCATTTCGATCCACGACGGAGGCGCCCGCACGGACGATCGGGGAGGATCGCAAGCGGGCCCGCCTCGAATCAACGGCTAGTGGTACCTCAACCGCCGCTCACGCCGCGACCTCCTCCGGAGCGGCTGTATGCAGTGCTCCAAGTGCCTCGGCTGGAGCTCCGGAGAAGCGCAAGTCCAAGCCGCCTCCGACTGCGCGGGAACGATTGGCGGCAAAGCTCGCAGCGACCGCGCGCGCGACTGCCAACGCTGTCGCGGCACACTCGATCAAAAGCATGGAGATGATGCACAGGAGCCACAATCAGGGTTGGTAGCGTCCCTGTCTTTTGGAAATACCCCAATCGCGAACCGCCGCCGCGCGCAACGCAAAGGCCATATTCGATTTTGTCACACAGCAAGTCGAGAGAGACGAGGTACACCCTCCACGGTTTCACACTCAAGCACACTTAAAATACATCCCAGAGAATTTTCCGGGCAAATCTCGATTCGGCAGGCTTCCCGGTTGTGGTGCTGTGCATGAGGACTCCACGTGACCAATACAGGCGCCCCGCTTTGCCGACGAGGGCGTGGAATGCCCACTCCAGAAAAACGCTCATCGATGGACGCGGAAGGTTGTCAATCGCTTGCATTCTGTGACCTACGCGGGGGCACGGCAGCAGATCGACCCGAAGAGTCATCTGTGGAGCACGCGCCAGCCAGCGCATCAGTCGCTTGCGGGCATGGCATCTACTTGGTGCCATCCTTCGTCCAGAATGAAGAGTGCGATGCCCTCATGTCTGCTGCGCGGGAGTACGTGTGCCGTGTGGGACCACCATTGTCCGGCTTCAAGCTCAGGCTGCCAATCAGCAAGCTTCCTGAGTCTTACAACCTGTGCGACCGCATCGTGAGGCGAACGCTGCGACTCATGGAGGACCGGCTGCCATCTCTCGCAAAGACTCTCTTTGGGCAAGCAGTTGGCCTCAGCGACATGGACATTCATTTCTCGCTCAATGAGCCTGCCGTCAACGTTTATCAAGCAGGAGGCAGCTTTGAAGAACACGAAGACGGACACATGCTGACTGTGTTGGTGCCACTTTCGGAGGCCGAAAATTATGAAGGCGGCGGAACTAAATTCTGGCCTACGTCCGCCGACGCAGAGCCCTTCTGTGTGCGCGTGCACGACCGCTCTCTGCTGGACGTGCGCCATACTGAAGCAGAGCAGGGTCGGATCATGTTGCCACCACGCGGCACAGCCTTGCTCTTCGTCGGCTCCGTCACCCATGCGGGTGTGTGCGTTCGCTCCGGCGAGCGCATCATCTGGGTCGCCAGTTTCAACCTGAGGCCGTGGCAGGAGGGCCATACAGGCGCGGCGGCTCATCGGCTGCTGGTGAGCAACACAAGAGTCATTGCAAAGGAAACCTTGGAGGAAGCTCATGACGCGGCCGACAGGCAGGAGGAGCAGTTACGGAACGTTTATGGTGGCCTTCGCAGTGACCTGAGACATGACTTGGCAGTTGCGGCCGCGGCCGCGGCAGCAAGTGACGTTCAGGGGATGTGCGAAACCATTGGGGCACTCCCATGGGGGGGGGACCACGAGGCCATACCAGCATCGACCTTTCGTATTCAAGTCCTTTCTGACTTGACAGCATCCAGCGAGTCAAATGCCGCTGGCACGGGCTCGGCTCCGCCTCCAGGGGTCCGCGAGATAAGTGCCCCCGCTCCCGTCGAGCCCGTGATGCTCAGCAGAAACGGTTGTGAGGCTGCTAAAGTGGTGGCCGCGGAAATGGCCGCGGGGAAACCTTCGATGTCGGCTCTTCCTGTCACTGCCTCGCAGCGGGGGCCAAATGCAGGATTGTTCACCCACCAATAGGGAACGTGAGCTGGGTTTAGACCGTCGTGAGACAGGTTAGTTTTACCCTTCTGCTGCTCGTTTTTCACTGAAGGTGCTCCAGTGAGCAGTGTGAATATGAGTAGGGGAGGATGTCTATGTTTTGACAGCCCGCCCGCGCCGTGACGAAGACGGCGCGCCGCGCACGTTGCCAAACTTGAGCGATATGATACTTGCTCGCATGCGCCATCTCGTGAGAGGCAGTGCATGCATGGACTCTGAGACCAAATCGGGAGTAGGATTCTACTCCAGGTTTGGGTAATCCATGGGGTGCGATATCCACTTGAAGCTCGAACGCTGCGTGTATCACGTGGATTCGGTGACAGTCGCCGCCCGTGTGACGCTTCTAGTGCTCGCTGAGCGCTCAAAGCACGAGCAGCAGCCTAAGTCCGCCTTCCAGCACATGTCCCCCGAGCTGTGGCACCGCTGTGCGAAGCTTGTCACTGTGACCAATGGCTTCGTGGACAAGTGGATTCGGTGCCCCTACGCCGATTGGACCTTCACGAACGAGGCCAGGTTCCTCGAGCTGTCCAGTGTGTTTAAGCAGAAGATGGAAATCGCAACGGAAGAGCAGTGGGCCTCGCTCTTCGAGGAGTACGAGGAGGAGCACGGCCCATTCAAGAGCGAGGACGAGAAGCAGGATTTCAAGTGGGAACACGCACACGAGGTCTATGCAGTGGCGACAGAAGCGGTGCAGCCCTCGAACTGCCGCCAGGGGGAACTGGCCGACATGGGCGCCGGCTGGGTGCCGGGCAGCGGCTTCTGGGACGACTGCATCGGGGAACTTGAATCACGACACTACAACCGCTTCGGCCTCTTCAGTCAAAGTGTGGGCTCCGTTCGCTCGGATCCGTCTCTCCTCATCCAGCAGCTGGGCTGTGTGCGATCTGGATGGCCCGCCGACGTCAACGAGGACGATGCACCGGACATCGACGACGCGAACCTACACTCACACTGTTGCAGCACCCTGGCAGGCTTGTTTGCTGTCGACTGGCAGGTCAGCGTCTCGTCGACATCACGCAGCGCACGTGCACTCAAGCCGGCTGGATCGTTTGTCGCCACGCCGTATCAGCTTCGTAAACAGCAGTACGCGCGCCGAGTCGGTCTTGTCAGAGACGAATACGGCAGGTCGCAGGAGCCCAGCCTCCGCCAAGTCAACGTCGAAGCCATCTTCGGCCTGGAGCGAGGAGGCGCGTACCCGGCCGGATGGGACGACATGAACGACAGGCAGAAGAGCGAGGCTACGCTCGAGAAGATCATGGAGGAGCTGGTCGCTAGCGGCCGCGTTGCCGCAGAGGACGAAGAATCTGAATCTGCTGACGACGACGAAGCGGATCTCGCGGACGCCAGCGAACGCACCACCCGACGCGAGCTCATGGGGGAAGACTTGTGCCTCGGCTTCGAGGAGATGAAGAAACGCATGGATGAGAGCGGCGCGTCGCCAGCCGACTTCCGCCTCCTCATCTGCTTCGATAACTAAAGAGAGTGCGTCTATAAGGGGTGCCAATTCTATGCCAATTCCTCTGGTGGCGCACGTACTGTCGGCTGGGGGAGCTTCCTTCCTTCCCTGAATGGCCTCTCCGCAGGGCCCTGTGCGTGTTCATGTTCTCGCCCGCCCTCCCGCTTGCTCCGCGCTGTCGGAGAGCCTGCTGCTGCGGATGGGCAAGGCCGAGCCTGCATTGATCGCTGCGGATGGGCAAGGCCGAGCATGCATTGATCGCTGCGGATCAAGGCCGAGCCTGCGTTGATCGCCCTAATCTAGGCGGAGGGCGAGAGTGTGTGCAAAGGAGGCTGTGCGGGTGGGTTGTGATCAAGCACGCAAGGGTCAGAGGGCGTCGGCAGGCGAGATGGGGGGACCCTGACGTCAGTGTCTCAGCTTCAAGAGAAGAAGGTGCAGAGCAGCTGTAATGCTGATATCCAGGCCTTTGAGGGCTGGTTCATTGCAACGGTGGCGGTGGCGATGGCAGCGGTTCGGCAGCGGCGGCGGCGGCGGCATCGGTCTGCTCGGCAGGGCTTGTTCGGCGGCAGCGGAGCAGTGCCCAATGTTCTCCGCGCGCCTGCGCGATAATGTGACCTTCAGGGAGATTTACAGAGGTAGTTCCTTAGCATGGTGTTTCAACATGGAGGTGCGCGAGATTTTGACCTTAAGCTAGCAAGGAGATTAATGTCACTTCTCCATGCACTACTCACTCCGGGTCACTGAGTCTCAGTATTAGTTACCGCTTACCCTGTGGTGTTTCGTGGCGCGCTCGCCCCCGAGAATCCAGAGCGGCGCTTTCGGCCAGTTCTCGCGCCGGCGTCACCTCCTGCACATGCACCTGCAGGCCCTGGACGCGGAGCGCGAGGCTTACTGAGCGACTGTTTCGAAACGCACATGCACGGACCGTGTGGGTCTGAGTGGAGATGGAAATGCGGCATTCAAAGAGCAAACACGCACACGCGCGGGGCAACTGTGCTTGTGCGTTGCTAGCTGATATTTTTACCAGAGCTGATATTTTTACCGCAGTGCGCTCCCCTGCAAATGCGCTCCTGGCCGTGCAAATGCGCTGGGCGAATCAGCAGGCCCAGGCTCAAACGTTTGAAGACTATAAACTGCACACAGTCGAGTAGGAACTAGAACTGAATGTCTCACCGGCACGTGGCGACGTGGGCTAGTACCGTACTCGGCTTCACAACTCATCCCGGCGAGGACAAGCATGTGCCTCTGACGAGAACTTCTCCAAAATGCATATACTTGCCCTCGTGGAGACTTTGCAAAATCAGCACGTCACCAGTTCCTGAGCAGACTCGCTCTCTGACCGAGCTGTCGGTCAAGTCGGTGATAGTTGCACACGCGCCGCTTGCGCCTGCCGGCCCTGCGCTAAGCGCGTTGCTACCGAGAAGGATGTTAACCTGGTATGTGCTGCTCGAATGGCAACAGTCCCGGGCGTAAATCGTAACAACGGGGTTGGTCACCAAGCAGGACAGTTGCACCGCCCACCACTGGTATGTTCCACTCCCCCGGTACGAATGGAAGATGTTGGGATGCATCCCACTCAAGTCGCCATCCACGGCGTTGGACGCTAGCGTACTGTTGCTGTACACCGATGAGGACGTTGTAGGCTGGCCGGTAGACAGGTCTTTCAAATCTGCCGCATCCAACCTGAGTGCATCTTCGCCAGCACCACGCTCAACAACTGAAACGTCCAGCTGGCGGCGTCGGCCCACCTCAGATGGTGGCGGCGGCGATGGGGGTGGTGGCGAGGGCGGTGGCGATGGTGGTGGCGGAGACGGTGGCGGTGGGGACGGAGGCGGCGGTGATGGAGACGGCGGCAGTGGCGGTGGTGGCGACGGCGGGGGAGGGGAGGGCGGTGGCGGCGATGGTGGTGGTGGTGATGGTGGCGGGGGCGATGGCGGAGGAGGTGATGGCGGAGGAGGTGATGGTGGTGGCGGTGAGGGCGGTGGCGGCGATGGTGGTGGTGGTGATGGTGGCGGGGGCGATGGCGGAGGAGGTGATGGCGGAGGAGGTGATGGTGGTGGCGGTGAGGGCGGTGGCGGCGATGGTGGCGGTGGTGATGGTGGTGGGGGTGATGGCGGAGGTGGTGAGGGCGGCGGCGGGGACGGTGGAGGGGGGGACGGTGGTGGCGGCGAAGGGGGTGGAGGCGAAGGGGGTGGAGGCGACGGTGGTGGGGGCGAGGGTGGCGGTGGTGAGGGTGGTGGTGGTGAGGGTGGTGGAGGTGAGGGCGGCGGAGGGGACGGCGGCGGAGTGGATGGTGGAGGGGGGGATGGTGGCGGTGGAGATGGTGGAGGTGGCGAGGGTGGCGGAGGACACGGTGGCGGGGGTGTAGGCGGAGGTGGTGATGGCGGTGGTGGCGATGGTGGTGGCGGTGAGGGAGGCGGTGGCGATGGAGGGGGTGGTGATGGAGGAGGAGGCGATGGTGGCGGCGGTGAGGGTGGGGGTGATGGTGGCGGCGGCGATGGTGGCGGCGGCGAGGGAGGGGGTGATGGTGGTGGCGGCGATGGTGGCGGCGGTGAGGGAGGTGGTGATGGTGGTGGCGGCGAGGGAGGCGGCGGCAAAGGAGGTGGCGAT
>ENA-UOXP01002526-UOXP01002526.1-mixed-culture-metagenome-genome-assembly--contig:-NODE-2526-length-10516-cov-40.758532_pt1 | contig 10516 bp, 10 predicted proteins | sample MGYA00238161_ERZ761639 | MGnify/ENA primary metagenome ERZ761639 (study PRJEB28913, sample SAMN08776760) | mixed culture metagenome | isolation source: Freshwater growth medium | place: USA...
TGTTGTTGGAAAATCACGATCCGAACGCATTTTTAGAAGTGCCCAACACGACGCGTCACACCGGTAATTTCTGAGGTGACTGTGAAACTTCATGGGGTCCGGAGCGAGCGTACACAACCCTAATCAACGCCTACAAATGGCGATGGACTTTCATTACAACAATGGAGGTAGAGCCTCTTTAGCGAGAATGAATCTGAGAGTTCCCCGAGATAGTCCCAGTCCTATGAACCAACCTAACATCACACAAGGTGTTCCTCGTTCACGATGGAATCAAGTACATGATCTACTTATAACCACGACCGACATTGACTTGAGCAGACGCTTGTACTCTGGGGTGAATTATACCTTCACACACCACATAAGAGGGAATACAGGTATGTATGCTCAACCCATTAGGGTAATTGAGATGATAACAGATGCCGTCACCAGACAGGCACGTTTGGTCTTGCTAATCACTGTGAATGGAGTGGAACAGACATATCGATTGCTCTTGAGTAATTTTACACGGATTAGGTTTCACTCTAGATGACAGCGCCCAACACGACGCGGTAACCGCCATATGCTGTGAGATGCCGTACTGCAGTGTGAAACGTCCACAAAATCCACACGCGAGGCCCGACCGCGGCGCGTCGGTCCGAAACGGCGAGGTCGAGCTCACGAGTCGAGGTCGAGGTTCGTCGATATGGACGACCAGTGGACGTTTCAGTGTGAAATCCAAAAACGTCACCCCCTTCGCGACGAAACCTCGACCGACGAAACGACCCCCAAACCCGACCGACCTCGGCCGCATCTCGGACGAAACCGCGTGCTTGCATATGGACCAGTAACGTTCCCGCACTCTGGAGTGTCACGTATGTCTGCCAGTGTCAGACTTATGATTCAGGGTCATAGTGCGCGACGGGTTACGTCAAGGGTTCGTCAGTGTCATCAACTAATTAAAATCTCGGAGATTAAATCTGAACCATATACCTGGTCAGCAGGCACGTGAGCCAGCTCGTGTACGGCGTCCGGGTTGTGGTAGAAAGCCAACGCGGCATAGTAGAGGTCATTCTCGAGGTCAAAGGACACGCTCCCCGTGCAAAAGACCTCCCACAGCTTCTTGAGCGGGGGGTACTTGCGCAAGGGGTCCGCGATGGCCACGACGTGAGCCGGCATGCAAAGCTCGAACGCGAGCTGACCCATGAAGGTTGGGCCGTGCATACGGAGCGTGTTGGCGATCATCTTGACCAGGGGGATCACCGGCACCGCGTCCTTTTGGCCACACAGCGCGTGCATGAAGATGGCCTCGCCGGAGCGGATGATCGCCCCGATGATCGCATGCGCGTGCTCGTGGGAGTCAAACATGCCCTGGAGCGCCTCGCTGAGCGCCGTGAAGGCCGGGTCGCCCAGTCTCTTGTACACCTCAGCCTGGTGGGCCGTTGAGTACCCAACGAGTCTGGTCTCCCCTGACGGAACGCCTTCCTTAGCCCGCTGACGGTCCTGCTCCTTGTCCTCGAGGATATCAAGGACCTTGGCGATCCGTTCAGCAGGTGACAGCTGCTGCATCTCTGCACCCGCGAAGCGCGGTGTGAGAAACGAGAGCTTCGCCGCGAGGATGGCAAGGTCGCCGACCACGGGCTCGGTGGCACGGATACCAGTGCGAGCACATAGAGTCCGAATCTCCGTCCATGCGGCCGATGGTGCCACCGCGCAGAAGCGTCCTCCCGCGCCGTCCTGGCCCAAGATAGGGATGAGTGCCTCATAGTGATCCACCGCAAGAAGGATGTTCTCCACTGTGAGTGCGTCGTGCTGACTTGAGGCAAGGCCCGTGGCCAGCCGGCGCCGTGCATCCACGAGTCCGGCGTGCAGAACTTCGAGTTGCTCGGGCGGTTGGGCGCTTTCGAAGGCACGCCTGAACTCCTCCACTTGGGCTCTGGCATCGATCCAGGCTGGAAGGTCGAAAGTCCCACGTACCCCCAAGGGCACGATCGCCTGGAGTGCAGACTGTAGCACCATTGTTATCACCACCTGGTAGCCACCTTGAGCCGAGCGGTCCACCCCGGAGAGGCGCGGTCCGACCGTGAGCTCGAAGGCGCCGAGCGCTTCCGGGGCAATGTCACCATATGCCATGATGCTCATTGCGGTGACCGCCGCCGGCGGCGGCGGGCCTGTTGGCGGGCGCGGTCCTCCGCTGGGGGGGCCTTGTGCTGGCTGGGTTGCCGGTGCAGGTGCTACGGGCGGGTAGATTGTGGCAACGTCAATCGCGTCGGCCGCATCCAGACGGAAGATGGGGCTCGCTTGCATGTTCGCCAATTTGCGCAGGAAGACACGTAGCTGCCCCGTCCGAAGCGGCGAGCTCAGCATATTGGACTCGCGGGCGCGCGTGAGGAGTAGGTCCGTAATCTCTCCCAATTTGGTGGAGCCGATGATTGTGCTCTCAATAATCAGTCTTGCAAATTCGGGCGAGTACGTTACCACGCGTCCGAGCAGCCATATGATCGCAGCCCAGCGTATGCCTCGAGCCCCGCGCCCGCCGCCCTTGGCCTCCAGGCTGGTGGTGAGCTCCGGGGTCAAGGTGTGGAGTGCCGAACTCTCTCCACTCGTGATGACGTAGATCTGTCCATCTGTGCCTAAGAGGCCGGATGGGTTGGTAAGTGCATTGACTGGGAAGCGCGCGAATGCGAGCGGCATGGCGACGAGCCGGTTCAGAGTTGAAAACCCTGGCCCGCGAAAGGCAGGAGCCAGCTAGCCGCGCGCACCGTCAACCAAGGTTGAACGTCGACGATCGATCGCGTCGCCGCAAGGGGACACACACCTGCTGACGTGTCGGAGATTCTGCATGCATGCAGTTTCCCCTCCACGTCGTGCAGGGTGCGTACCCCATGCGCTGAGCCGGCCCCGAGCCTAACACAAAGGACATATGCCCCCCTTTCGTAACGTCCAACACGAGACATAGTAGAACAGGCTCCGCCTGTCCACCCTAAGTTTCGTTCGTCGGAGTAGCCGACGGCGTGAACGAAAGTCGATCCGTACTGTGAACGTTAACACGACAGACGCGACAAGGCACTGTGCGGTAAACTCCTGTCGCTTTTCTCCTCAGAGAAATCAGCGCAGGTCATCGTGCTCAGTCTTGACGCCCTCATCTGGCACCCTTCGCCCGGGTCTTGCGCCCCTCGAGCCGTCTCAGCACCTCCTCAGCCGACTGCAGCGAGGTTCGTGACGAGATTTCGTCCGGACTCTGCTCCGCACGCCCGCCTGCCGGACTGGTGAGCAGCTCCCCCGACGCCCGCCGGCCGTACCGCGGGCTGAACGCGTTTGCCGAGCTCATTGGGCGAGAGGGCGAGAGAACGTTAGAGGTGGCGTCTCGTACGTCACCGATGTCCGAGCGCGCGGACGTGGGGCGCGAGAGTGGCCCGACGGCTGAAAACTCCTCCTGCGCCGCTGCCCACGTCGATGCCCCGCGAGGCCAAAGCGAGCGCCGCGCGGCAATGGGCGCCGTACTGAGCGCCGTCTTGTCGAGCGCCGTACTGAGCCAGGGCACCTCTCGCCTTCCCTCGTCTGCCTCGGCGCCCCACGCGCCCGTCGCTACACGAGCGCCCACGGCGAGCGAACGCCCGACGGGTCGCTCACTAGGGCACGAGCTACCGTCCATGCCTATGCGCCAGTCTGCCTTGGCAGACGCCCATTTCTCTTGAGACGACGGCGGCGGCGACGCCCTGTCGGCGTGACGCGCCGCCATAGGCGGCACATCCACCCTTGCCGCCATAGTTCCTGCCTCAGCGGGGGGCGGAAAGGCGGCCGCGAACTTGGCTGCATTCGCCGCCGCCTTCTCTGCGGCGGCCGCCACCTTCTCTGCGGCGGCCGATGCCGTGATTGACGAACCCATTGACGAATCCATCACGGAGGCACGGCGAGAAGCGAGCGCCGTCCCGAGCACCGACTTGGAAGGGGCACGCGCCAGACCCTTATTGGCGCCTCGCATCGCGCCGGCCATGGCCGCCATGGCCGCCTCCGACGCTGAGGGAGCCTTCTCACCAGCCTTCACACCAGCCTTCACACCAGCCCCGCCCGCGGTGCCGTGATCGGTCTGGAGCAAAGGCACGGGTGCTACGACTCTCAAGGGCAAGCGATGGGGTGCTTGCTGGGTGATTGGGCCCAAAATAGGAAGGTCCTCGTCCGAATCGGAGTGGTCCCATTCGGAGCCGGCGCCATCGCCAGTCGCAATCGAATACGACGGCAGCACTGCGGAATTGCGAGGCGACGCGTCGTCTTGGGCGAGCACTGCGGAATTACGAGGCGACGCGTCGTCTTGGGCGAGGGCGCACGCGTGGCGCCGCTCGACGGCTGGGAGCGTGCCAAGCACGTTCTTCTTGGGCCTCTCCAACCATTCCGCAGTGGGCGGGCGCGGGCGCTCACCGTGGCGCTCATCAGCGGCGACGGGGGCAGCGTTCGCGCTCGCCATGGCTCTCGCCACTTCATTATCCTCCTCCTCGAGATCCAATCTCCGCCTCGAGATCCAATCTCCTCCTCGAGATTCATCCTCCTCCTCGAGATCCATCCTCCTCCTCGACTCCCCCTCGAACGCCGCGCCGTGTCGGGCGGTTGCATGCGCCTCGCCCCTCGCCCACGACGACGCGACGGACAGGCGCTCATCGACGTCCGGCGCGCCCACGACGGCGTGTGTCGAGGCCCGACCAAAGGAGACGGGGGCGCCGCCGCCGCCGAGCGCCGTGCCGAGCGCGGCGCGATCGGCCGCGGCGAACGCGGAGCTGCCGCTGCACTCAAGCACTGGGAGCACGCTCATGAGGTGTGAATGCTCGAGTGCGGCCGGGGGCCGATGAGGTGTGAAGGCTGATTCCACAGCCGGGGGCCGATGAGGTGTGAAGGCTGATTCCACAGCCGGGGGCCGATGAAGCCCCTCTGCCGCCATCGTGCCTTCGCCGCCGTGGCCATCAGCACCGGCCCCAGCTCTGGAATCAGCCTTCACACCATCATTCACACCAGCCTTCACACCAGTACTGGAACCAGCTCGACAAGCCCCGAGACCGTCACCACTGCTAGCCAAAGCAGTTTCATCGGCCACATCGCGCAGCGCGGGCCCACCCGCGCTCGCGACGGCGCCCTGGCCTCGCGGCGTGCTCATGCGGTACGATCTCATCTCCATTCCACTCGAATCTGACGAAACTGCACTCGAGTCGCCGCCGCCGTACCCGTAGCTACTGTAGCTCGACGTCGCCGTTTTCGTCGTCGACTCAAACCCCGAGGCCGACGCGTATCTCGGCAGTATCTCGGACTCAAGATCTCCGTCGAGATCGAGATCCTCGACGCCGCTTCGGCGGGCGGAGATGAGATCTCCGCGGCGGCCTGCGATGAGATCCTCCTCAACCACGCTACGCCGAGATGAGATCTCAACCGCGGAGATGAGATCTTCCTCAACCACGCTACGCCGAGCAGACGACGGGCGGCTGAGCGGTAGATCGATGACGCTTGATTCCAGGGGAGCTTGGCGGTGGTTGAATAAGCCGCCGCTTGTGTCGGCCATCGAGAACTTGCCTCGAAACGTCTTGGATATACTCAAGCTCTTGCTACTCGTGCTGCCGCATTTCTTCTCGCTGGTGCAGGTGCGGCCGCCGCTGCTGCTGCCGCCGCCGCCACCGCCGCCGCCGCCGCCGCCGCCGCCGCCGCCGCCGCCGCCGCCGCCGCCGCCGCCTCCGCCGCCGCCGCCGCCTCCGCCGCCGCCAGGCCAGGGTACGTGCGCACCAGGCCGGACCACTCGGGACTTGGGTGGCTGTGTTGACCCGGGGGCAGCAAACCTCTGCGTGTCGATCTCATCGAGCTTCTCCTCGACGACTCCGCTATGCTGTGGAGAGGTGGGGTGGCCAAGGGGGGGGGTGGACTTCTCGTCGGGTCTCCCGAGGGGGGAGGTAATCGCCAGCGTCGGGATGGACACGTCGTCGTCCAGAGCCGCTTCCAAGCGCGTGATGGAAGCGTTCCCCCTAGCGTCGCCTTGAGCGCCCTGGGAAGCGCTCATCGGGCGTCGCCTTGAGCGCCCTGGAAAGCGCTCCCCGAGCGTTGGGGTGGGCAGCATCCCAAATAGTATGGAGACTCCCACCTGGTGCCCCAAGATCGTTGGGATGGGCGCCACCCCCTCTCGCTGAGCGCCGTGCTGAGCGCGCCACTTGAGACCGATCCACCCGAATCGATAGCCCATGCAAAAGGCGAGCACCAGCACCGTGCCCACCACCGCGAGCACCACGGCTGCTGTCGAGCTGGCGCCGCCCTGCGCCCGAGACAGCGCCGCCCCACTGCTCAGGGCGATTGGCGGCGAGGGTGGTTGCGAGGGCGAGGGCGGCCGCGAGGGTGGCGGCGGCCGAGAGGGCGGCAGCGCGGGCGGAGGAGGCAAGAGCGGCGGCGGCGAAGGCGGCACCAGGTACTCGACCTCTTCGGTCACCGCCCCGATCCCCTCCGCGACGGTCACATCGAGCATCGAGCTGAGCAGGATCGCGGGCCAACGACTGAGTACCATGATGCGGAATCGCACGGAGACTGCGCTGATGCACTCACTCGCCTGAAAGGTGCCGTCCGTACCATAGCACGAGTTGTGGACGATGGTACAAAAGACTCGTACTGAGGCAGCGGCCACGCTGAGGCTGAGCGTACAAAAGGGCGGCGCGCAGGAGAGCTGCTGCGCCATGCGTTGGTGAAAGGTTCCATTGTTCAGGCCACCCTGCTGGCTGTTGACGAATTCCTCGACGCCGCCCGAGATCACGACGGCTAATCGCCACGTATACTTGGCGGGAGGGGGCGGCGGCGGCGGCGGGCGAGGGGGTGGCGCTTGCGCAGTTTGGCCAGGAGAAACGGGCGGCCACTTTGGCGAGGGCGGCGGCGGGTGCAAGGGCGGCTGTGGCGGTGCCCGAGGGGGCCGTGGAGGCCAGGACGGCCGTGGAGGCGGCGGTGGGCGCGCTGGGCGAGGGCCGCAGTCCGCGCAGTCGGTGCCGTAGGCACACACCGGGAACTCGGAGCCGGGCCCGCCGTCGTCGCACTCGGTGTCGGATGCGAAGACGCACGTGTTCGAGCACAGGCCTGGCGCATAGGGCGGCGCAGGCGGTAGCGCTGGGGGCGGTGGTGGCTGCGGTTGGCGCGGGCCGCAGTCCGCGCAGTCGGTGCCGTAGGCACACACCGGGAAGTATAGCAGGAACTCGGAGCCGGGCCCGCCGTCGTCGCAATAGGCGTTGGATGCGAAGACGCACGTGTTCGAGCACAGGCCAGGCGCATAGGGTGGCGCAGGCGGTAGCGCTGGGGGCAGCGGTGGCTGCGGTTGGCGCGGGCCGCAGTCCGCGCAGTCGGTGCCGTAGGCACACACCGGGAACTCGGAGCCGGGCCCGCCGTCGTCGCACTCGGAGTCGGATGGGTAGTTGCATGTGTTCGAGCACATGCCAGGCGCATAGGGCGGCGAGGGCGGCGGGAGCGAGGGCGAGGGCGACAAGGGCGGCGAGGGCGGCGGGAGCGAGGGCGGGGGCGACGAGGGCGGCGGCGGCAGCTTGGGCGACGGCGGCAGCTTGGGTGTCTTAGGCGGAGGCAGCTTGGGTGGCGAGGGAGGCGGCGGCCTCGGTGACGAGGGGGGCGGCCGCCCCAGAATCTCGATGGAGCTCGGAGGCTTCGGGAGCGGTGGCTGGTGTGGTGCATTGGGGAGCACCGGCGGCGGCGAAGGGCTCGCAGTGAGCATGAAAGGTGGTGGAGGGCGCGGCAGTGGCGACGGCGGTGGCGGGGGGCGAGGCGGCGGGAGCGGAGGGCGCGCCGGCGGCGGTGCCGGCGGCCGCCTCGGCGGCGGCAGCGGAGGCAGCTTAGGCGGTGGCGCGGGAGGCAAGAAGGGCGCCGGCCGCCGTGGTGGCGCCGGCGGCGCACGCGGAGCGGTCAGGGGCCACCTCGGCGGCAGAGGCGGCGGCCGAGGGGGCGGCGAGCTAGGCGGCACTGGCGGTACGCGAGGCGGCGGCGTCGAGGGCGGCCTTGGTGGCGGCGCGCTCGGCGGCGGGCGCGCGGGCGACGGTGAGGGCAGTGGGGAGGGCAAGGGCGGCGGCGGCAGCAGAGGTGGGGGGGGCGGCGTGCGTGGATAGACAGTGAGTGAGCAGAATCGTCCGCGGAAGTGATCACGGATCGTGGCAACGTTGGCCGCGGTGTAGGCGTAATGCGACGCAGGAGAGTTGGAGATGGCCGTAATCGTCGCCGGGTCAGCATCTCCAAATCCGACGCCAAAGATCTCGACACCCGCGGCACGGACCTCTGCCGCCTGCGCGATGGCTGCGGCATCGCCCCCAAATTGCGGACTCTGTCTCCCATCCGTGAGCAGGAGAAGCACCTTGGGTCGTATGCCCCAGCTACCGCCCGCCCGGAGCACGGCCAGCCCGGATGCGAGGCCGCTGCTTATGGAGGTCCAGCCCTGTGCGTCCTGATGAGGGAGGCAATCAGCATGCACTCAGAGAGGCACTCAGAGAATGTACTCGCGACCATCGATCACCTGATGAGGGAGGCAATCAGCATGCACTCAGAGAATGGCCCGTCTGTCTCGAGGCGCGCCCCTCCTGATGAGGGACACAGTCAGCATGCACTCAGAGGGGCGCGCCCCACCTGCGCGTTGGCGAGGGCCGCGAGCGCCGATCCGGCGTTCTGGGTCAGGTTGGACAAGATGATCGCCTGCTGATTGAACTCGACGAGCCCCACGCGCGCCGCGCTCTCGCCAAAGTCAAACTGGAGGATGAGCTCTCTCACCCATTCGAGCACCGCGGCTTGCCAAACGCGCATGCTCCCCGAATGATCGAGAACCAACATGAGATCGACCGGTAGGCCGTTGCTGCATGCGGGCGCGAGCGGCGGCGAGGGGGGCGGGCTCGGGTAGGGCGGCGGGCAGAAGCCGCAACCACACGTCTCGCCGCACAAGGACCTTATGAGGAAGCCATGCTGCACGTGGTTGCAAAAGGGCGCGAGGTCGGAACACGTGGCCGGTTGGCCGTTGAGCAGAAACTGCTGTGATGATCGCACGCTGTCATCGCAAAACTCGTGCGAAGAGCACGCGCCGCAGGTGAGCGGGCACGTCGACGCCACGCTGCAGCTAACCGCGAAGTTGCCACAGTACGGCTGGAGCGCATTGCAAGTGGCGGGCTGCCCGAACAAGGCGAACGGGGTGGTGCTCGCATCGTTGCAGACGTTGGGCGGCACGAGGCGCGGGAGCGCCATGCGCGGGCCGCAGTCCGTGCAGTCCGTGCCGTAATGGCAATCAGGGTACTCGGAGCCGGATCCGCCGTCGTCGCATTCGGCGTCGGAGGCGTAAGGGCATGTATTCGAGCAGTAGATCAGTGGGGGCGGCGGCGAGCGCGGCGGCGCGGGCGGCGGTGATGGCGGCGCGGGCGGCGGTGATGGCGGGCGCGGCGGCGGCGGCGAGCGCGGCAGGATGCGCGGGCCGCAGTCCGCGCAGTCGGTGCCGTAGGCGCACAGCGCGAACTCGTCGCCAGGGCCGCCGTCGTCGCAATCGCCATCGGAAGCCCATTGGGGAGAAGGGGGAGCTCCGATGCACGTATCGGTGCACAGGCCAGGCGCAAGGGGCGGCGCAGGCGGTAGCCGTGGTGGCGCTGGAGGCCGCGGTGGCTGCGGTGGGCGCGGGCCGCAGTCCGTGCAGTCCGTGCCGTAATGGCAATCAGCGTACTCGGAGCCGGGGCCGCCATCATCACACTCGTTGTCGGAGGTCCACAGCGCACTGTGTGTCGGAGGTCCACACGTTTCCAAGCACAGGCCAGGCGCTAAGGGCGGAGCGGGCGGCGGCAACGGTGGCCGTGGAGGCTCTGGAGGCGCTGGAGGAGGCCGTGGAGGAGGCGGGGGCCGCGGTTGGCGCGGGCCGCAGTCCTCGCAGTCGGTGCCGTAGGGACACGTCGAGAACTCGGAGCCGGGGCCGCCGTCGCTGCACTGGCCACCACCAGAGTTGAGGCACGTGTTCGAGCAGATTATGCCCGGGAGATGCGGCGGCGGACGCGGGCGCGGCATGCGCGGGCCGCAGTCCGCGCAGTCGGTGCCGTACTGGCAGTACGGGTACTCAGAGCCGGGGCCGCCGTCGTCGCATAATGCGTCGTCATGGAAGTAGCACGTTTCCGAGCACAGGCCAGGTGCCAAGGGCGGTTTTGGCGGGTTCCGAGGCGGCGGCGGCGGATGCGAGGAAGTTTGGAGTGCACGCAAGAGCTCGCGCCGAGGCGAGGCTATCTCCAACTCGGGGTGATCGCCGCTGGACAATCGCAGCGCGATGGCGTGGCCCTCGACAAGCCGAAGTTGCGGCTGGCCAGCCACGGCTGCGAGCTGCAGCAATAATGCTGCTGCTGCAGATAGCCTTGGCCGCCGACGCATGATCTGCGAGGGGGCTGCAGAACGGCCGAGAGCCTGAGAGGAAGAGGACGGCGGCTTTCCTGAGATGTGAGGAAAGGTTGGAAATGTCCCGGGCGCGTAGGAAGGGTCGGTCAGAGAAGACTTTGGGGTCAGAGAAGACTCACACGCAAAT
>ENA-UOXP01002528-UOXP01002528.1-mixed-culture-metagenome-genome-assembly--contig:-NODE-2528-length-10514-cov-46.575007_pt1 | contig 10514 bp, 10 predicted proteins | sample MGYA00238161_ERZ761639 | MGnify/ENA primary metagenome ERZ761639 (study PRJEB28913, sample SAMN08776760) | mixed culture metagenome | isolation source: Freshwater growth medium | place: USA...
TAGCTCGAACCTCCGAGGGGCGCCGGGATTTCCACATGACATGGACAGCTTGAGTCATGGACAGCTTGAGTCATGGATAGCTTGAGTGATGTCGCGTCCTGAGGTTCTTCCCTTTCCTGTTCCCTTTCCGCCGCGACCAGGCCGCGACGACGATGAAGGATAAATACCACTTCAGACACGACAGATCGCACACTTTCCTAGGACGACCACCTCAAAGAACCCCAGATCTATCCCACTGGAGGCCCAGCGCCCCCCTTCATGCCCCTCTAAAAAGGGTCCAACAAGATTCACAGCTCAGACGGCTTCGCGCGGCCTCGGCAGGGAATTCCATCAAGGGCCAGCTGCCACCTCCCCCACTGTCTCTGCCCCTGCTGCTCTGTCGCAGACACTGCCCTTGCAACCCCCTCTGGGCGGTGGCAGGCACCTGGTGGCTGGTACTTGGTTCACAGCTGCTGCCGCACGTACCCTTTCTTCTCCTGCTTCATGGTGTCCATTTCAAACACCTTGAGGGCCTGCTCCGGCTGCAGGTCCATGGCCACGATCTGGTAGAGGCCGCCCTTGCTTTCCTGCTCAAGGCGGCCATATGCAGCGGTCACTTTGCCATCCGCCCACAGCTGGATCTTGTAGAAGCAGTTCGCGTTGGCCCTGTCCTTGTGCTTGTGGCCGAGCGACGCATCGATGACCAGACGCCGCTCCTCGATGAGGACCACGTCATAGGGCAGGTCGGCGTGCGCCATGCGCTCCTTGATCGAGGCAACCTGCGGGCGGTCGTAGGGGCCCTCGGTGGTGTTCTTGACCCCCAAACGGATCTTGTTGCAGAGGGTCTGGATGGATGCACCGCTCTGGAGTCCAGCCCACTCAGGCTTGCGCCGTGTGAGTGGGCTGGCAGCCAGTGGCAGCTTGGTGACCGCCAGGAGCACGTAGGTGTAGTCCATGGAATGCGGGCCATCCAGGTTGCCGGGGTGCGTGTTCATGTAGAGTGGCCAGAACTGCGAGTTATCGGTGCCGCAGAATCGCCTTTGGAGCTCGCCCTCGAGGAGCCTCGTGTGCTCGTTGAAGATCGATTTGGAGACGGCAAAGACCTTGAACGTGGAGTCGAACTTCGTGTGGTGGAGGGACTCTCCAGTCTCCTTGTCCTGGAAGGACGGGTTGTTGTCAAAGCATAGCCACCGCTTTGCTTCGTCTCGAGCATGGCCACCATCGGGAAGGCCAGTGAGCTCGACTGGCTCGGGCAGCACACCTGTGGATGGCAGCTCCGTGATGCTGGTGAGGAGGCCGCCGCCGCCGTTGATCACATTGGGCTTCGTGCGGTGCTCCGAGGCAGTGAGAATGTTGACGCCGTGGCCCGACGCCAGGAAGCTCTCGATGAACGGCATGATCTTGGTGGCTGCGTTCTCCACCTCCTCCACAAGGTCCTCCATCTGCACCTCGGCCTCGCCGCGCCGTGCACGTCCGTCGAGATCTCGCTGGAGGCGTTGCGCCTCCAGCGCGGCCGCTGTCTTGCCGCGCGAGGACTCGTCGTAGCCCTCGTCGCCCTCTTTGAGCCTCTCGGCGTTGGACTTGGCGCGGGCCGACTCCCTGTAGCCCTCGTCGCCTGCTTTCAGCCTCTTGGCGCTGTTCTTGGCCGTGGACTTCGCCTGCGCGGACTCCTTGTAGCTCTCGTCGCACGCACGCGGTTTCCGCGCGTTACGGACTGCTTGATTCAGCTGATTGAGATGCCGCATCTGCTCCGAGGTGCGCTCGCCCTTTGGCGGTAGCGACGCCACATACGCCGCTTTTGCGGCGATGCAAGTCTTTAGTCTTCCGGCGTAGTAGGCGGCGTCCTGCGCGGGGGGCAAGGCACAGGTCAGTATGGAGGAGTGCGCTGGGTAATCAATTCGCTCAGCGAACCTCCAGTGCAAGTGCCTTCAGCGGCCTCTCACCACACGCCTCACCCTACCCTCGTCTTCATCACCAACGGATCCTTTTCAGGCACCGTAGAGTTGCCGTGGGCAACTCGGATCATCACGGGGGCGGGGCGGGGCATGCGGCGCGCGCCTTCATTGCGATCAATGGGTACTCGGTGCGTCGGCGATTGGCGACGATTTCCGCAACGGTTGGCGAAGAGGTCACGGGCAGGTGCTCGGGACGACGCAATTCTATAAATAGACGTTTATTGGCACCCGCTCGGCCCGAGGTCCGGTCGAACACTCACGGGGGTGGTACATGGGCGGGACGTCCGCATGTGTGAACAGAACCCTCTCGAATAGATCGATGGTGCGGGCGATGGGCGCCGTCGCGACCGGCGGCGTCGCGACCGGCGGCGGCGCGGACGCTTCCCGACTGCACCTGTCGGTGCTCGGGCCAACGGGCGCGCCCGTGATCATGCTGCGCGTCGACAAGGTCGAATTTTGGACGCTCGAGAACATCACGGTGCTGCAGTCGCCGGACGGCAGCCAGGTGGGCGCTTTCTTTCCGCACGTCAATGCCGCGATGGGGCAGCTCAAAAAGTTCCTGCCGCACTCGAACGCGGCCAACTACATCGAGCTGCTCCAGGTCTACGTCGTCGGAGCGCTCGACGAGGCCGTGCTCGGCAAGCGTGAGATACGCTTCAAGCTGTACGGCGAGAGCGTCAGCACGCGGCACTCACCCGAGCTCCTCACCGCGCCGGTGCGGTGCCTCGAGGCCGAGCCGCTCGAGGGGGGCGGCAGGTGGCTGCCCGTGGCCGTGCTGCGCCCCTTTGCCCCGGCGCACCTACCCGATGGGGAGTGCATCTCGCGCATGAAGGAGCTCATGCGCCAGGTATGCGTCGAGCGGCGTGGCAGGGGCAGCGAGGGCCCACTGCTGATTTTGGTCTTTACTCACCGCCCTTTGGCTGCGTCGAGTCTCGTTGCCCCACAGGATAAACACATCCCATTCGTGCGCCCGCAGTTTCGCTGCGCGCCCGCAGGTGTGGCCCCCACGCCCGTCACCGGCGCGAAGCGCCCGCTGCCCGCAGGCTTCGAAGGCTTCCAGACCGTGGCCGAGCTGATGGCGAGCGAAGCCAGCGGCGGCGCGATCGCGAGCGCGGCCGCGGGCACCTGGGCGGCGCACTCGCACCTCTCGACGATGCCGTGCCCGAGCAGCGAGGCGGCAACCGAAGCCCTGGCGGCGCCCAGCGATCCCCGCTCCGCCTGCCGCACCGCCGAAGGCGGAGCCAAGCCCAGGGGTCGGAAGCGCGACAAGTATTTCGACAAGAAGGGCAACGTGGTCGTCGCGCGGCAGCAGGGCGACATGGAGCTCGCGTACTGGCCGACGTGCCTCGTGATCGTCGGCAAGCAGCAAGGCGCGCCAAAGGGCGGGAGCAACTCGCCTCGGTACGTCCTCACGGAAGGCATTCGGCCCTCGGCTTCGCCGGATCTGTGGCATATTACCGAGGTGCAGCCGCTCCCCGAGGTGCTGCCCGCAGTGTGGCGTGCCTACTGCGACGGCCGATTCACGCACCAGGGTGGCAAGCAGCGCATGCTCGAGGCCATGGTCTGGGCAGTCCAGAAGCAGAATGCGGCCTCGCCTTCGGCCTCGCACGCAATGGAGCAGACGTGGGACTGGCTCGTGCCGGAAGCGGCTGGCCGCTGGAAGGAGCTGCTCGCGGCGGCGGCGAGCGGAGCCCCCGCAGCATCCCACTCGTAGTGGGCGGTGCTGGATGCGCACCCTGGCCTTGTGGCGCATTGCCATGTGGCGCATGCAAGCGCGCGCACTCGGCTCTTCGGATGGGATATCGGGACGGGGTGAGCGTGTGTATTTGGCGGCGTGTGACCTGTGAGCGCGTATGCCCGAAACGTTTAACTTTCAAAATTTTATGAGCCGATGAACAGCACCGCCCAAAACAGCGCCGCGTCGATAGGGCACGAAACCCGCCCCGTTCCGAGGGAACCCACCCGCCGCGACGAAAAGGGTGGCTAACGAAAAGGGTGGCGTACGGTCGGTGCCTCCCCCAGCGACGCTTTCGAGCGGGTGCGACGGGTTGAGGTGCCGGCCTCGTCGCCCTCGAAGGTGGCCCAGGCGTGGAAGAAGCAGTACGCGAGGAATGTGCACGCTGGCCTCTGCGATGCGTACCTCAATCGGCGCCTCTCCGACCTCGCGCTGCGCGACGCGAGCCAGCTGGTGGACACGTGGGTGGCGGACACGCAGCAGCTAACCGGCGTCTTCTGGCCGCAGCTCGGCACATGGCGTTCGGGAGCCTTCGTGGACGAGGTGCTTGGCTGGCTGCGCACCCGCATCGACGAGCTCCTCGAAATGCGCGCCGTCGTCCATCAGCTCTCGGCGGTGCTCTCGCCGTCCAAGCTGGCGGAGCTCAAGGTGGCCAAGGTCGCGCGCCCTTTGCGGGCCTGCAGCCGAAGCACCACTCCCTCTTCGCCCAGCCCGCGTGGCAGGCCGCGGCCGCCACGTTTAAAGAGTCGATGATGCCCATCGAGAGCGTCGTCGCGTGGCGCTCGCCGCGCGGTTCAGCTCGTCGGGCCTCAAGGGCCACGCGCTGCTGCGCGAGTTCTCACGGCACAAGGAGCTCGTGCGGCGTGAGCTCGTCTTCAAGGAGCTCGCGCCCGCGCGCGAGACGCTGCTCGCGCAGCTCGAGCAGCAGCTCGAGTTGCCCAGCGAGGACTTTGGGACACGCACGAGCCAGGCCGCCGGCAAGAACGGCACGTCGGAAGCTGCGCGCGCGCGCGCCGCGCGCGCGCGGGGCAAGAACCTGCCCGAGGTGGTCGAGCACCTGACGCTGTCCAAGCAGCTTGCCGAGCGCATCTCGGAGCTGCTCGCGACCTCCGGGCTGCTCCTCTCCGACTTGCAAGGCATGGCGCGCTTCATGGCGCGCGCAGGCGAGCTGCACCAGTATATGCACGACTACCAGCAGCAGCACTTTTCAGAGCAGCAGCACTTTTCGGAGTGGGTGCGCTCGGTCAAGGACAAGCTCAAGGACGAGCGGTCGGGCCTTGTGATGAAGCTCAACCGGCAAGCTGATGGAGGTGAACCCGCAGGACCTGTCGCTCCAGGTCAACTACTCGGACAGGCTCGTGCTCTTCCTGCGCGAGTTCCGTCAGCTCACGGCCCTCGGCTTCCAAATGCCGGAAGAGATCAACTGGAACGGGGAGGTGGCCCACCGCTTCTACAGGCACGGCGTCGTGCTCAAGCAGGTGGCCAACTTTTACAACACGATCGAGAAGCAGATCGTGCGCTCGCAGAAGCCCCTGCTGCTCGACCATGCGCTCCAATTCGAGAAGCTCGCGACCAACCCGACCGCCAAGTCGGCGAACAGCACGGGCGGCAAGATGATCACGTGGTCCGACCCGGCGCAGCTCGAGAGCTACATCGAGCACCTGCACTCGGCCGCCGAGCGCCTCACGCAGGAGAACCGCAAGCTGCGCCAGGTGCACACGTCCATGGGCGAGCAGGTGACGGAGCTCATGGGCATCTCGCTGCTGCGCGAGCAGCCCAAGTGGAAGGAGCGGGTCGAGACGCTCCTCCAGACGGTCGACGCGTTGCAGCCCCACTACCCGGGCATGAAGGGGTGGCGCAAGCACTGGGACATGCAGCTCTTCAAGGCGCTTGAGCACCAGTACCAGCTCGGCCTCGAGTCCCTGCACCAGGAGCTGCCGCACATCCGGTGCGAGCTCGGCTTCAAGTCGCGCAAGCTGCAGCTGCGCCCCTATCTCGAGGAGCTGTGCCGAGACTTTTTCGGCGAGATCCAAAAGTTCATCTTGATCCCTACCAGCTTCAAAGGGCCCGGCTACTTTGACGATCCGGTCAAGGAGGCCGGCTTCGCCGCGCCCACGGGCGGACGCGAGCTGGGCAAGCACAAGGTGCTCAAGATCTTCCGCGACATGCCCGAGCGCAACGCGGAGTCGCTGCTCGTGGTGTACAAGAAGGCCGCCGAGCTCTTCGCCAAGGTCGAGAAGGTCGTGGCCACGTACCAGCTGTACTGCATGCTCGGCATGTACGAGGGCAATCTGGACGATCTCGTCGAGGAGCAGGTCAAGGATGAGGAGCAGGTCAAGGATGCGAGCGACTACGACAAGGGGCTGCGCCAGCGGCGCAAGGAGGCGGAGAAGCTGCCCAACTTTGAAAAGGTTGACTGCATCAACATAAGATTCGCGCCGCTCAAGAGCGCGCTCGAGGACCAGCACCAGCGGCTGAGCGACGCGCTGCAGCTCGGGATGGCGCGACAAGCAACTGCGACGCAGCGCGACTTCTCAGAGTTCATCTCCAAGTCGCTCGAGCACCTCTCGAAGCGGCCGCAATCGCTCAACAAGATCTCGGAGGCCAAGAAGCAATGCTGCGAGGTGGAGACGTCAGGTGGAGACGTCCTCGTTGATCGTCGAGCTTGGCTTCAAGAAGCTCGAGGACCTCTCACGCCTGCTCGCGTCGTACTCGCGCCAGCCCATCAAGCTCGCACCCCTGATCTCGCGCTGGGAGACGCTCGAGCTCACGCTCGGCGCCTTCAACGAGTGCATCGATGACCAGGTCGAGCACCTGCACGGCCAGATGTCGGGGCGCGTGGACGAGATGCAGCTGCGCCTCGAAAAGTTCTCGGCGAGATGGTTCGAGCTCAAGCCGAAGAAGCTCAAGACCGGTAAGAGGGAGGAGATGCTCGCCGTGATCGCGCGGGTCAAGGAGTGGCAGTCCGAGTTCGCCGAGGTCGAGCAGAATGGCGCCAAGATTGTCTCCGACTGCGAGCACTTTGACCTGAAGCCGCCCTCGCTTGTCGGCCTCAACGATGTGCGCGCCGACATTGAGTCGTTCGTGGCCTCGTGCGCCGCCTTCGAGGCGTACAACAAGGAGCTCGACGCCATCGCCCAGGAGGATTGGGTCTCCTTCCGGCAGCGCCTGTGGGTCTTCGAAGACTTTGTGGCTGCGTGGGTCGAGAAGCTGGGCACTTGCCCTCCGGGCCCCGTCGCCGACCACCTGAAGGCGGAGCTCACGCGCTTCCGTGACGTGGCGCCCGCGCTCAAGCACGAGGAGGCGGGCCGGTGCACGACCCCTCATCCGCGACTGGAAAGACCTCACGTCTCAAGTGAGCGAGTTCCAGTCGCTCCTCGGCTCGCTCAAGGCGTCGCCCTTTTTCGGTGCCTATTCCGACACGGTCATGCAGTACCAGAGCAAGCTCATGCTCCTCGACGACCTGCTCGCGAAGCTCAACCCGATCCAGCGCTAGTGGGTGTACCTGGAGCCCATCTTCGGGCGCGGCGCGCTGCCGCACGAGCAGGCGCGCTTCATGCGTGTCAATGAGGAGTCAATCAGGAGTTCCGATCGATCATGCTCGGCATCGGCGACGACAAGCGCGTCTTTTCGCTGCTGCGCACGCCGCAGCTCGCCGAGTCCCTGGAGGCCATCCTCGACCAGCTCGAGCGCTGCCAGAAGGCGCTCGCTGACTTCCTCAAGCAGAAGCGCCAATCCTTCCCGCGCTTCTACTTCATCGGCGACGACGACCTGCTCGAGATCCTCGGCCAGGCCAAGAACCCAACCGTCATCCAGTCGCACCTCAAGAAGCTCTTCGCGGGCATCTTCAAGGTCAACTTCTCGCCCGCGAACGACCAGATCGTCGCCATGTGCTCGCTGGCGGGCGAGGAGGTCCTGCTCAACAAGCCGGTGCTGGTGACGGTGCTGGTGACGGAGCAGGTGGAGGCGTGGCTGCAGCAGCTGACCGTCGCGATGAAGGCGACGCTCCAGGGCATGATCCAGCGCGCCATTGACCGACATTGAGCGGCTGCCCTTGCAGGTCCTCTGCATTGCTCAGTACGTCGCTTTCACGCGCGAGTGTGAGGCCGCGCTCCCGGGAGGCAAGCCTGCGCTCGAGAAGCTCAAGGTGTCGCTCTTCCAACGGCTGGGAGAGCTCACGAGCTACCCGACCAACGTGCCGCTCTCGACCCTCAAGGTGAAGGCACTTGTGCTCCTGATCCACAACATGGACGTGGTCGACCAGCTGCTCAAGGCGGGCACCACCTGGCCCAAGGACTGGCAGTGGTGCAAGCAGCTGTGCTACTACTTGAACCAGAACGGCGCCGTCACGATGCTGATGGTCTCCGCCGAGTTGGACTACACGTACCAGGGCAACGCGCCCAAGCTCGTGCACACGCCGCTCACCGACAAGTGCTACCTCACGCTCACCCAGGCGATGTTCATGGGCTACGGCGGCAACCCGTACGGCCCCGCGGGCAGGGGCAAGACCGAATCCGTCAAGGCGCTCGGCAACGCCTTCGGCCAGCAGGTGCTCGTCTTCAACTGCGACGAGGGCATCGACTCCAAGTCCATGGGGCGCATCTTCGTCGGCCTCGTCAAGTGCAGCGCGTGGGGCTGCTTCCACGAGTTCAACCGGCTGCTGCCCGACCAGCTGTCGGAGATTTCGCAGCAGATCCAGATCATCCAGGGCGCCATCAAGGGGCGCGAGCCGCAGTGCGAGGTCAACGGCACGCAAACCTCGGTCGATCCAAACGCCGGCATCTTTGTGACCCTCAACCCGGCGGGCAAGGGCTACGGCGGCCGCTCCAAGCTGCCCGACAACCTCAAGGCGCTCTTCCGTGCGATCTCGATGGCCAAGCCGGACAATGATCTCATCTCGGAGGTCATGATGTACTCGGAGGGCTTCAAGCATGCAAAGGCGCTCAGTGTCAAGCTCGTCGCCATCTTCACGCTCTCGAAGCAGCTGCTCTCGCCGCAGCAGCACTACGACTGGGGGCTGCGCGCGCTCAAGACGATCCTCTCGTCGTCGGGCCAGCTGCTCGCCGCTGAGAAGAAGCAGCAGGGCACCCTCGACCTCGGTCAGCCCGTCGAAGAGACCATCCTCATCAAGGCGCTGCGCATCAACACGCTCTCGAAGCTCACGCACTCGGACACGGAGGCGTTCAACGCGCTCGTGGGCGACGTCTTCCCCGGCGCTACTACATGACCGACGTCAACTACGAGACGCTCGAGAAGGCGATCCTCAAGGTGCTCGAGGAGGAGAAGCTCAAGACCCTCTTGCTACAAGTCCGCAAGATCCTCCAGTTCTATGAGGCCACGATGCAGCGGATGGGTGTGGTCTTCTTTGGCCCCTCGGGCTGCGGCAAGTCGACTATATGGCGCGTGCTCAAGCTCACCCTCGCCCAGATGGGACAAAAGATCCCCACGTACGTGATGAACCCAAAGTCGATGCCGCGCGAGCAGCTGCTCGGTCACATGGACATGGACACGCGCGAGTGGTTCGACGGCGTGCTCACTGCGTCCGCGCGCAAGGTGGTGCGCGAGCCGCCCGACGTCAAGAGTTGGATCATCTGCGACGGCGACATCGACCCTGAGTGGGTCGAGTCTCTCAACTTGGTCCTCGATGACAACCGGCTGCTCATGATGCCCTCGGGAGAACGCATCCAGTTCAGCCCGAACGTCAACTTCATCTTCGAGACCCACGACCTCAAGTTCGCCTCCCCCGCGACGGTCTCTCGGATGGGCATGATCTTCCTCGATCAGGAGTCGTCCGACGTCAAGTGCATCGTGAGCGCGTGGCTCAAGAAGCAGCCGGCCGAGTTGCAGATGAAGCTCGACAACTGGCTGAGCGAGTACTTTTTCAAGGTGCTCGATTGGGTCTTGGCGCAGGACTCGGCAGTGGTCGACACCACCAAGGCGGGCATCGTCGTGAGCGCGCTCTCGCACTTGCACGGCGTCGCGTCGAAGGCCGAGTTTGTGTGTGCGGCCATCCGCGGGTTTGGCTCCAACTTGATGCACACGAAGCGCGCCGAGCTGGCCAAGCTGCTCTACTCATGGACCGGTGAGATGCCAGCCGACCATCGGCGACCCCTCGACGGCTTCTTCAACGTCAAGCGGGGCGTGCATGAGCTGTACGCGCAGGACACCTCGCAGCAGCTCACCTTTGACGACTTCGACACCGAGGGCGGCGCGATGGTGCGCACGGCGGCGGTGCAGCGTGATGAGCACATGCTGCTCCAATGGATGGGCTCGTGGTCGCAGCTCGTGGTCGCCCGTGTACCGCGATCTGCCGGACGCGATCACTCGCAACGACGCCGTGTGGAAGCACTGGTACGACGAGGACTGCCCCGAGGCCGTGAAAATACCGGACTTCGACGACCGGATCGAGATGTACTTTGACAAGTTGCTGCTCGGCCGCGCGCTGCGCGAGGACCGCGCCCTGACTGGCGTGCAGGAGTACGTCATGGACGCGCTCGGCAAGCGGTACGCCGACTCGCGCCTGCTCGACATCCGCGCGCTCACCGAGGAGGTGAACAAGTTCACCCCAGCCATCTTCATCCTGTCGACGGGCGCCGACCCGACGAATGCGATCAACGAGCTCGCGCGCAAGATGAAGAAGAAGGTCGGCTCCATCTCGATGGGCCAGGGCCAGGAGCCCGCGGCGCGCAAGCTGCTGCAGCAGGGCATGCTCGTGGGCAGCTGGGTGCTGCTCCAGAACTGCCACCTCGGCCTCAAGATGATGCGCGAGCTCGAGACCACGATCATCTGGCCTTGCCACCTCCGCCATCACCACCGCCGCTTTCACCCTTGCCACCGCCGCCCTC
>ENA-UOXP01002537-UOXP01002537.1-mixed-culture-metagenome-genome-assembly--contig:-NODE-2537-length-10473-cov-35.188520_pt1 | contig 10473 bp, 7 predicted proteins | sample MGYA00238161_ERZ761639 | MGnify/ENA primary metagenome ERZ761639 (study PRJEB28913, sample SAMN08776760) | mixed culture metagenome | isolation source: Freshwater growth medium | place: USA...
AGCCCGTCTACGGGGGTGCACCGCCGATGGCTCAGCCCGTCTACGGGGGTGCACCTCAGTACGCTCAGCAGCCTCAGTATGCTCAGCAGCCACAGTACGCTCAGCAGCCTCAGTACGCCCAGCAGCCTCAGTACGCTCAGCCTCAAGTGAACGTCAACGTCCACATGGCAGCGCCGCAGCCGCAGATCATTCATGTCGCGGCCCCACCGACGACATTCGTCACGCAACAGGACGTCTTCGTGAATACCTCTGCCGCTGCGCAGAAGCACCGGATGCTCCCGGACAGCATCGACGAGTCGAAGCTCACGCTCATCCACGGCTGCTTCTGTTGCAACACCTCGTGCGCGTGCATGGAGGACTGCTGCGGCGTGGTAGCCAAGGGTGTCCTCTGCTGCCTCGAGGTGGAGTGCTGCCTCAAGTTAGGTAGCCCAGCGCTCGAGCAGCCGCAGGACGGGATCGTGTGCGTGTGCATGGCCATCCGCTGCCTCCAGGAGCAGACCACGTGCATCAAAGCGCAGCACCAGTGCTGCTGCCTCGTTCACAGCGCGGCACTGCCCCCTGACGATGAGGTGCCCTTCACAATTGCATGCTGCGGATTCGTGTGTGTTCCACAGCTAGGGTGCTGCTTGACGATTGGCGACCTGACGCGCCAGACGATCGTTCAGACGCAGACCGTGGTTCACCAGGTGGGCTGAGGGTGCGTCGGGCGGAGATGGCCGAGACGACGTTAGCAGGAACCAGGAAGCGGCGTGCATGGGCTGACGTGGCCAGCGGCGGTTCGGTTGAAGACGTCCATGTGGCAGGTATGCAGTGGTGTTGCTTGGGCTGGGTAGGGTGATCCGCACTGTGATGACCGGTGTGAATTCAACTGGAGAACGAAAGCCAGTCGGGGCCTGCCCCGCGCTTCTACTTGTAAGCAAGCGGCTGTTTGGCGGAGCAAGACCAGACATGTACCCGAACCCGAACCAACCCGCGATGGGCGTGCCGGTCTACCAGTACGGGGGGGCACCGCCGATGGCACAGCCCGTCTACGGAGGAGCACCGCCGATGGCTCAGCCCGTCTACGGGGGTGCACCTCAGTACGCCCAGCAGCCTCAGTATGCTCAGCAGCCTCAGTACGCTCAGCAGCCTCAATACGCCCAGCCTCAGTACGCCCAGCAGCCTCAGTACGCCCAGCCTCAAGTGAACGTCAACGCCCACATGGCAGCGCCGCAGCCGCAGATCATTCATGTCGCGGCCCCACCGACGACATTCGTCACGCAACAGGACGTCTTCGTGAATACCTCTGCCGCTGCGCAGAAGCACCGGATGCTCCCGGACAGCATCGACGAGTCGAAGCTCACGCTCATCCACGGCTGCTTCTGTTGCAACACCTCGTGCGCGTGCATGGAGGACTGCTGCGGCGTGGTAGCCAAGGGTGTCCTCTGCTGCCTCGAGGTGGAGTGCTGCCTCAAGTTAGGTAGCCCAGCGCTCGAGCAGCCGCAGGACGGGATCGTGTGCGTGTGCATGGCCATCCGCTGCCTCCAGGAGCAGACCACGTGCATCAAAGCGCAGCACCAGTGCTGCTGCCTCGTTCACAGCGCGGCACTGCCCCCTGACGATGAGGTGCCCTTCACAATTGCATGCTGCGGATTCGTGTGTGTTCCACAGCTAGGGTGCTGCTTGACGATTGGCGACCTGACGCGCCAGACGATCGTTCAGACGCAGACCGTGGTTCACCAGGTGGGCTGAGGGTGCGTCGGGCGGAGATGGCCGAGACGACGTTAGCAGGAACCAGGAAGCGGTGTGCATGGGCTGACGTGGTCAGCGGCGGTTCGGTTGAAGACGTCCATGTTAGGCAGGTATGCAGTGGTGTTGCATGGCTGGGTAGGGTGATCTGCACTGTGACGACCGGTGTTAGACCGGTGTGAATTCCGCTGCCTCGTGCCTGAGTGAAAAAACGTCGAGCCCCGCGCGGTCGCGCGGCCCGTGGTCGCTGGTCCACGCGTCCACCGGACACCGGTCCGCAGCCGCGGGAGCGTGCGGCGCGCTCCCCAGACAGACATGTACCCGAACCCGAACCAACCGATGGGCGAGCCGGTCTTGGGTCTACCAGTACGGGAGTGTGCACCGCCCGTCCGAGGGAGTGAGTGGTGGTGCGTCGGGCTGAGCCTGAGGAGCGCCGTGGTGGGCGGGGCGGAGGAGCATCTTTGCCGAGCCTGTCAGCCCGAGGACAGATCGGGGGAGATTGGGTGTAGTTATTTATGACGAAACCCTTAGAAACCCTGCGAGCTGCAAGCTCGCCACTGTCCGAATATACGCCTTACTCGTCCTTAAGACCGCTCGACACAGGCGGCGTAAATACTATTTATACTTCTTATATACTTCGTTTCAATTGCTTCGTTTATTCTTTACCATACGAGTGCGGTAAAAATTAAGGAAAAAGGAAGTTTGCCTCTCCGGCTCCGCTCTCGGCGCGTCCGTCTCCTCGACCGCTCGTAAAAAAAGGCGTAACTATCTACTATGGTCGACCTTTAAATTCAAGCACAAGCTAGGTCACCTACCGACCTTTGTTATACTACTTGCTTCTGTACAACTACGGGTGAGTACTGTGGTACAACTGGAGCGAGTACCACCGAGTACGGCTCTCGGCTGCCACCGAGTAAGCCACGCCTAAGCCACGCGTAGGTGCCGCCGAGCCCGGAGTCCGTTCACCCTTGAGCACGGCCACCGCCCACGCCACATACATGTATACCACAGGCACAGCACACGTCTAGTATCTTCCAGGTACTTTCCAGGTACAGGTTACGAAAGAGAGCAGTGCTCAAAAATACGACGCGAAGAGAGGGAATACGGCTGCTGCTGCGGCGGCGGCTGCTGTGGCGGATGCTGCGGCTGCGGCTGCGCGCTGCGGCTGCGCGCTGCGGCTGCGGCTGCCCGCTGCGGCTGCGGCTGCGGCGGCTGCTTGCGTGGGCACGGCTACAATTTGAGAGCCTTGGCAGCGGGCATGTCCGCCTCCTGTGCTGCACGTTTCGACGCGAGCTTGTCCGCGTACTTTTCGATGAAGACCTTCATCGTCGCCTCCATCGCTTGCCTCAAGCTCGTCGCCGGCTCCCAGTCGAGCTGCGACTTGACGAGACGCATCGAAGGGATCCGAAGGTCGGAATCCTCGTACCTGTGGGGACGTGATGGCGCCGTGGTGAGCACTTGCATGCAGAGCCAGGGATGAGGAAGGTCGGGAGTCCTCGAATGGGAGATGTGGGGAGATGTGGGGAGATGGAGAGAGGTAGAATGCGAGAGAAGGGGAGATGTGGGGAGATGTGGGGAGATGTGGGGAGATGTGGGGAGGTCGAATGCGAGAGAGGGGGGTACCCTTTGCCGTAGTAGTCGACGCCGGCCACATCGCGCGTCGTCCCGAGCGGCTTGCCCGTCAGGCCTGAGTACAACTCAATCATGAGAGCGGCGAGCTCCTTAATCTGGATGTTGTTCATCGGGTTGCCCACCTGCATGCAATGAGGGAGGCAATCAGAGGTCATCAGAGGTCATCAGAGGTCATCAGAGGTCATCAGTGGAGGATGTTGTTCATCGGGTTGCCCACGTTGAAGGCATGCCCGATGGACTTCTCGGGGCGATCGATCATGCGCACGACCGACTCGACAGCGTCGTCGACGAAGCAGAAGGTACGGTAGACCTCTCCGCCGTCGACGAGCACAAGCGGCTCGCCCTTCATCAACGCCGTCATGAATGAGGCAAGCACGCGCGGCTGGCCGTCATCCTTTCCATCCACACCAGGCACGTAATCCATTCGAGGGCCGATCCAGTTGTACCTGTGCGGCGGCAATTAGAGGCGGCAAGTAGAGGCAATTAGAGGCAATTGAGGCGGCAATTACAGGCAATCAGGTCCTCAGAGGCAATCATTCTTGATGCGTACGGGCGGACGATGGTGAACTTGAGGTTAATTACAGGCAATTAGAGGCAATCAGAGGCAATCATTCTTGATGCGTACGGGCGGACGATGGTGAACTTGAGGTTGTTCTCGGTGCCGTGCGCGTAGATCAGCCGCTCCACCAGCTGCTTCGCGCATGCATAGCACCATCGCTGCGCCGAGACGGGCCCCATGATCATCGGCGTCGTCTCCTCGTCGAGAATGTAATTCTTCGGGTCCTCGGCGGGCAGCCCGTACGAGGCGAGGGTACGGCCGTAGACCTCGCACGTGGAGAAATGGATCAGGTGCTTGTCGTACTCCACGCAGAACTTGATGCAGTCCTGTGCGTCCGTGAAGTTCGAGTTGATCGTGTTGACGGGCTGCTTGATGTACTCCGACGGGTTGCAGATGGCGGCGAGGTTGATGACGACGTCGGAACGCGCGACGAGCTTCTTGAGCTCGGGCCCCGCCTTGACGATGTCCATCTGGTGGAACTCGAAGCGCGCGGCCCACTTCTTCTCCCCGCCAAGGAGCTGCTCGATCTTAGTCGGCTCAGCCATGTCGACGCCGATGACCTGCCACGGACGCTCGCGGAGGATCTTCTCGAGCAGGTGCGAGCCGATGAAGCCGGCCACGCCCACGATGCACACGACCTTCGGCTCCTCCGCGGCCATGGTGTCGCCCGTGTTTGCGCCGGAGACCTGGCTGTCGGCACAGGCACCGATTAGGACACCGTTGGATCGCGACGACGGGCGACACAGGAGGTCGCCGCGCCTGCGGAAGTCAGTTTCGTCGCGTAACCATCGAGACAGCCTGCCAAACGCTCAACGGACGCAGAACATTGTACACGCACCTCGATGATGAGGTCTGCAATCGAGCTGAAGGCGGTCGAGCAGTCACCTTGCCCCCAAATCGACCGGACCTACACGCTCCGACCTCCGTCGCTCCGAAGCAACCCGTCCGAAACTCCGTCTCGAAATCGTTTTTGAGCGCCCGCCCGTCATCGAGAACACCGTGCCGAGCACATATCACGGATACTGGTTCTTCTCCTTTACTTCCATGCTCCCATGTAAAATACAGAAGACCAAACACCTGACAGGCGCTCACGGACACCCGAAGAATCGGGCCTTCGCAGCACCAGGGGATGCATGCCGTTGCCGAGTCCACTGCCAATGTACGTAAAGGATTCCTAGAGCGCCTCTCTTGCAGCACGCCGCCGCCGGAGGAGAGAGAAGGGGGGATAGGGCGGCGGGCCGCTGCTCGGCACGGCGCCCTATCCTCTCTCTCACCAGATACGCGGCGTGTCGTACTCCGAGGCGCCCGAAACGCCTTTGGCCTCGATCGCAAGCTGATCGAGCCACTCATCCAAATGAATCTGCTGCTCGAGATCGCTCTTGTCGAGATTGACGGATTTCGGCTTGAACTCAAGATCCGGCCGGAAGGTCAAGCTTTGTTGTCTAGAGGTTTCGTCATCGCCCTTTGGCGCTCGGCTGCTCGCAGACTTGCCCCGTTTGGACGCCTCGTCCTCGGGCGGCGGCTTGTGCGATCGCGCCTTGGCGAGCGCGGCGGGCGGTGGAGGCACAACAGTGACCGCGGCCAGGACCGCCTCCTCGGATGAGGGGGCCGCGCCGGGCGGCATCGCGAGGTAGGCCTTCTCCTTGGCGGCCTTTGGCGACTTGGAGCTCTTAGGCGAGTCCTTCTTCTTCGGCGTGGTCACCTTGACCACCGGGATGATCGCGGATGGAGCCCCGATCGCCCCGAGCTTCGCCCCAAGCGCCACATTGGCGTTCGTGAGCGCCTCGGCGGCAGCCAGTCGGTTCTCTGCGGCCGCACGAGCAGCGGCTTGGCGCGCGACGCCCGTCGCGTCGTCGCGCACGTCATTGTCCGTCGCCGCGCCCGTGCTCGCAATCCGCGCCTTCATCGCCGCATTCTGCGCCTTGATCGCCGCCGCCTCCCGATCCCGAGCGTCCTTGGCGTCCATGGCGGCCTTGCGCCGCGCCGCGCCGATCGCGTCGTCGGACACGTCATTATCGGTGGCGGCGCCAGTCGAACGGATCATGGAGAACAGCTGCGAGTTCTCCTCGGCCAGCTGCGCCGCCTCCTCCGCCTTCCGTTGCTTCGATGCCTTCGCCGCCGCGCGCCGCGCCGCGCCCGTCGCGTCATCGCTCACGTCATTGTCCGTCGCGGCTCCGGTGCTGGCGATGCGCATCTTCAACTCGGCATTCTTCTGCGCCATCGCCTGCATCGAGAGCGCGCGCCGCTGCGCCGCCTCCTTGGCCGCCTTGAGCCGCGCCGCGCCCGTCGCGTCGTCGCTCGCGTCATTGTCCGTTGCCGCCTTGGTGCCCTTGATGCGAGCGCGCATCGCCGCGTTCTCAGCCTTCAGCTTCGCCGCCTTCTCGGCCTTCTCGCGCGCCTTGCGCTCGCGGAACTCGCGCCGGTACCGCAGGTCCTCCTCGTCCAGCTGCTTGCTGTCTGGCATGCCCGCCTTGCGCGGCGAGCCCATCTGACGAATCTGCTCAAGCACTTCTGGTGAGGGCGGCTTGATCCCAAGCAGCATCGCGCGGAACTCGTCGCGCTGCTCCTCCTTGCGACGCTCCTGCGTCAGCCGGATCATCTCGCGCGCCGCCGCCGCGCGCTGGTAGATGTCGTGCAGCCGCATCGAAAGCTGCGCCGCCGAGGCGGGCGACGAGCTGGCGTTGTGCAAGACGTGATCGAGCGCCGTCACCGATTTGACGATCGCCAGCATGCTTGGGGTTCGAACCAGCGGCGCAGCTGGCTTGGCCGCATCGGCCATACTCGACGTGGACTGACGCAGCTGCTGCGCGGCTCGGGCGTCGCTCGCCGCGCGCCGGCCAAGCGCCCCCGGGCCCTCGGACCGTCTGTGGCCGAAAGCGTGCAAGAGGTCCCAAACATCCAAACATGTCTTCGGAAACGAAACGACACCGGCTCATGTGAGTCGCGACATTTTGGGGGCGCGCTCTCTGCAGCTCTCTTCTATCACGTCTCACAAGCGCCGTCTCGTGTAACCGTCTCACTTCTCACAGTTGGTTTTCGCGCTACAAGTAGGGAGCGTTTCAACACAGCTGAGAACGGCCAGCGAGACCGAAAACCTCGCTGCGCCCACCCGCAGCCGCCAGCACTGCATTGCACTGGACCATGCACTGGACTGAAAGACGCGAGCACGCCGGGGGTACTCCGCTCGCTCACGCTGGTGCCGATGACCCGGGGGGGCATTGACCGGAGCGACTTGGAGCGACGGGCGCCCCCGAGGTCTTTGTCTCGGGCGGTGGTTAACATTAACCAATGTGAAGGAATAAAATTACCAGCCTTCCTTACCGGTGGAACTCAAAGTTAACGTAATTAGGCTGCGCTCTAACCCGACCCGAAGAATGACTTGAGCCCTTGCCTGCTCGCAGTCTCCTTCTTGCGGCATTCCTTGTACGCATCGAAATGGACCAGGCATTCGGGCGCGGAGCGATTGTAGCCATGTTTCTCGATGCACTGCGGGCACGCACGCGGCTTCCGATCAGATCGGCCGCGGGATTGGGGCGCGGGATTGGAGACGCCATCCGCACGGCAACGGAGTCGCCATCCAGAAGGCAGGGTTGCCGCCCACGGAGCATCCGCTGCAGCCAGCTGGTGGCCCGAGACGCCAAATCCTTCGTGCAGTGGGCTTCACAATCGGTGTGAAGCCCATCGCAGAATCGGATGCATGGCTGCAGCGGCGCACGCAGCGCACGAGGCGTGGGCGCACCTTGACGGACGCCTTGCCGAGCTCTTCGCAACTGCCCGGCTTGAGCTTCGAGCTCTCCTCTCCGGGCCGGTGGACGGACCGCGCTGCGTCGGTCCGCTCGGTCACGATCTCTTTCGTCTGCGAGGACATGGACGAGCGATTCGTCGGCTGCGCCTGTTCCGTGTGACTTTCCGGGACTACAAGGAATCTTTGTGTAACGTCCTCAGCCGTCAACCCCACCTTCCAACCATGACAGCCCCCTCCCGGTCACCAAATTAACTAACTCTCTCTTTTGCGCTTTCAATGCGTCGCTCGAAACAGCGCTCAGGAACTTGGCATCGATGTCGGCCTCGACGCAGCTCGCTGCGGGTCAGAAGCGCGCGGCGACGACGCTGCTGCCGGACGCGAACAAGCGCGCGACGGGGCCCACGATGACGGTGAGTGGGCTGCAGAAGGAGCTGCAGACGGAACGCGAGCGCCAGGAGCGTCTGCAGGAGTCCGTCGAGCAGCTCCGCCTCGAGCTGCAGTTGATGGGCCGCCTGCTTGCTGCGGCGCGGGAGCAGCTCGTCGCGAGCGGCGCGACGGTGGCGGAGGCGGGATTCGTGCTGCGTACGCCGCCCGCCCCGAGTACCACCGGCCCTCGCGTCGGCCGCTCCAAGTCGGACGCCAAGCTGCTGCAGCGTCTACAGGAAGAGCTCTCCGAGAGCAAGGGGCAGTGCCGGCGCCTCGCGCAGCAGGTGGAGCTGCAGCAGCAGAGGATGCTGCTCATCGCGGCGACAAAACGCGAGCTGCTCATCACCGTGGGAGAGAGCGAAGCCTACCTGAGCCGTTCATGATGATGGCACGTGCCACGTCATCAGCACGACAGCCGGGCAACGTCCTACGACGCATGCGCGACTGCAGAGATAGTCTCAGAGAGCGGCGACTTTCCTATAGATTGACTTAGCGCTCTGGCTCTGGCTGCGAGATTCTCGGCCCATGCCGTATCTAGAGTGTGCACCGTGACGCGCCTCAGAGGAGGTTGCGTTTTACCGTTTTTAAGTCGCGCCACCGGGTCGTGTAAGTAAGTAAATAACACGCCACATCGCGCCACACCAGTCCGGACACGAAAAAACTCACAACACATCGTCAGTACAGATGGACTCTTCAATCAAATAAACGAAACCCGCGATATCGGTCCCTCGTTCGCTGATCGCTCAGCCAATTGCGCTCAGCTAACGCTCAGCCTCAGGATCGCTTACGCTTTGCGCCGCGTGCAGCGGACATATTTCGCGGAGCTACGCTAAGTACTACGTAGCCAGGTCCCTGGTACGCAGAGGTAGTCAGTTGTCAGTAGCGCTCATAGCGCTAGCGCAACCCGCTACCCCACTGGCTTCCCCAGTCCCCCAGTCCCGGCTTAGCCACCCGGGGCATGCCGGGGCTGGTGAGCTCCACGGTATGGTTAACTCTCGGGCGACCTTCATGGACTTGGCACGCAGGAGCTCCCCAAGTTTGACCTTCAATACCATTCACAGTGCGAAGGCTGAAGAGAGCAAGGGCGTGAACGCACCCGCAGACTTCATGAGCACCCTTTTAGTTGCGTTCCTTGCCGTCGAGGGGACCCTCAGCTTCATCTCGTGGCTCGTTGGCAGCGCCAGTCGGCTCGTTGGCAGCTACACCTCCACCACGCACGTGCGCATGCTCGCGTTTGGCGTCGCGTGCTCCGCGCCGCTCCTCGGCTGCTGCTGCTCCACTTACACCGGCCTCATCCTGACCGGCATCACGGTCTCGACGCCGTGTGGCGCGCTCGTTGTGGGCGTGTCATTGGTCGGAAAGCTCGGGTGGCCTCCCACGCTGCACCCGATCAGTCCGGCCACCGCCATCACGGTGCTCCTGAGTGCCGCCTCGAGCGCTGTGGTGCTCGGCCCCCTCAACGCGTCGGCACACACGTCGTACGCGTGCCACACCGCCGTGCTGCTGCTCGCGCTGCGCCTCGTGTGGACGATCGTGCGCGTGGGCTTGCTCATGCCCGCCCTCATCATCTCGAAAGTGACGAGGAGTGGCGTCACCATCGACCGGACGCTCGCCGCCATGGCGCCCGGCGAGGCGTGCGCCATGGCCTTATCAGGGACGCAATTCCAGGTGACGCGGCTGCGATTGGGTCACATCGACGCCGCCGCCATCGAGCATCCTCGCGCGAGCGGCAAGTGGATTGTCACGTTTGGTGGCAACGGCGAGTTCCTCGAGTGCGGCTTTGGGTCGAAGCTGCAGCTCGCGCTTGAGGTTCTGATTGCGACTGATTGCGACTGATTGCCTCTGATGAGTGCTGATGATGAGTGCTGATGATGAGTGCTGATGATTGCCTCTGATTATTGCTTCTGATGAGTGCCTCTGAGTTACCTCTGAGTGCCTCCCTGATGGCCTCCGATGGCCCTCTGATTGCCTCCCTCATCAGGTGGGTTGCTCGGTGATTGCCTACGACTACCGTGACGTGGGCCGATCGGGGGGACTCCTGCTTGGTGCGAGTGGCATGGTCGAGGACGGTGCACGTTGCGTTCGTTACTGCGAGGGAAGGCTCGCGGCGGGGACTGAGCCGAGCCGTTGCATTCTGCTGCTGGGTCAGGTGACCATGCTGATTGCGGCTGATTGCGGCTGATTGCGGCTGATTGCGACTGATTGCTGCTGGGTCAGGTGACCGTGCTGATTGCGACTGATTGCGGCTGATTGCGGCTGATTGCGACTGATTGCGGCTGATTGCGGCTGATTGCGGCTGATTGCGACTGATTGCGACTGATTGCGGCTGATTGCGACTGATTGCGACCGATTGCGACTGATTGCGACTGATTGCGACTGATTG
>ENA-UOXP01002545-UOXP01002545.1-mixed-culture-metagenome-genome-assembly--contig:-NODE-2545-length-10455-cov-23.578269_pt1 | contig 10455 bp, 5 predicted proteins | sample MGYA00238161_ERZ761639 | MGnify/ENA primary metagenome ERZ761639 (study PRJEB28913, sample SAMN08776760) | mixed culture metagenome | isolation source: Freshwater growth medium | place: USA...
GGCGGCGGCGGCGGCGGCGGCGGCGGCGGCGGCGGCGGCGGCGGCGGCGGCCAAGGACCGAGCAGCAGCAGCGTGGGCGTGTGCGTGTACCTGAGCTTCGAGATTAAGAAGCACCCAGGCAGCCTGCCCAGCACGCTCGGTGTGCAGGCGCGCCGGCTGAGTGCGCTCACTCGCTCACTGCGAGAAGCACCCGATCTGGCGAAGCACTATTACGAGCGCGCCTGCACGCTGCTCACGATGAAGCTGTTCTCGGAAGCAGCGCATGACGCGGATGCGTGCCTGCGGCTGCAGCCCTCGTTTGCCAAGGCACGCTTCGCAAAGGGGCGCGCCCTCTACTTTCTGGGCGAGTACGAGTCCGCGTTCGCCCAGTACGACGCGGGCCTCCGCCTCGAGCGTAACCCTCGCATCGAGAGCTGGCTCGCTGCCGAGCGTCAGAAGCCCGAGTATGCGCTGCCCACAGCGCCCCGAGCATGCAAGCGCTCCCCACAGCGCCCCGAGCATGCAAGTGCTCCTCACGGCGCCCCTAGCATGCAAGTGCTCCTCACGTCGCCCTCACCCGCATGCAAGTGCTCCTCACGGCGCCCTCACCCGCATGCAAGTGCTCCGCACGGCGCCCTCACCCGCATGCAAGTGCCCCGCACGGCGTCCCCTCTTCCCCACAGGTACGCGGTCGTGGCGCAGCCGGGGCCCGTGGCCCTCTTGGAGAGGCTCAATGCGGCCGTGCGGGCGGGCGACATCAAGCGTCTGGCGCTCGTGCTCTGCCGCGTGCCCGCACACGCCCTCGAGCAAGGGTTGGTGGCTGGCTGGGGGGCGCCGCCGCTGCACCTGGCCGCTTCGGAAGGGCAAGTGGATGCGTGCGTGCTGCTCCTTCAACGGAATGCGCTCGCCGAGGGGCGCGACGGGCGCGCACGCACGCCGTTGATGCTGGCCCTCGAGCGAGGACACTCCGAGTGTGCCTGCATGCTGCTCGCGCACACGACGGCGCTCGAGGCCAAGTGCGACAGCGGCACGACCGCGCTGCACCGGGCGGCCGCGCGTGGTCTCGGCGCACCCCTGGCGCAGCTGCTTGCCCGCAAGGCGGACGTGGCGTGCCGCGACGCGGGAGGGCGCACCGCCGTGCACATCGCATGCCTCGCAGGTGAGGTAGTCGCTCTGGTGCAGCTGCTCAGCGCTGAGGGGGGGCGCGCGTGCCTGAGCATGACGGACGCTGACGGGTGCCCCCCCGCCCACGTGGCCGCACGCGCCGCCTACGCGCACCCAAAACAATCCGAGCGCTTCCTCCAGTGTGTGACTACGTGTGTCCATTTTGGGGCGGACGGCTCCGCAGGCGCCGTGGCGAGCACAGCTGAGGCCGCCGCCGCCGCCGCCGCCGCGGGCAGCGAGATCGCACGACAATTGCTGCCGCTGCACTTTTATGCGGCCGCGCTCGGCGCGATCGATCTCTTGATTCATCTGGTCATGAAGTTGCTCGCGCCGCCGCCCGTGCCCACAACGACGCTCGGAGCGGCAGCCGCTTCAACGCTCGTGCATCATCCCGCCAGCGCGCTCTCCCGCCCACTCGAGACGCTCAGCCAGGGCTTGGGTGTGCTTCACTTTGCGGCGGCGCACGGACAGCTGAGCTGCCTGCGGCTCCTGCTCGCCCACGGCGCGCCTCCCGACCAAGTCGACGCGAGCGGCATGCTACCGACGGATCACGCTCTCCGAGGGGTCCCCGGGCACGTGCTGCCGGGCGAGGGGCACGCCGAGTGCCACCTGCTGCTCTTGCGCCACCTGGCACGCTGATGACGGCGGCCATCAGAGGCAATCATGGGCAATCAGAGGCAATCAGAGGCAATCAGCGCCACCTGGCACGCTGACCATGGTGTTGAACGAGACGTATGTTCAGGTAGCTACCGGTTAAAAACGGGCAAAAAATCGGCATGGCGCATGCAGTGGTCATGGCGAGCGGTCTCGTCTTGAAAATTCCTTGAATACATGCGATCTCCCATCCTCACAATACTCGCGCCTTTTTACTTCTTGCACTTCTAGTGCTCCCGTGCAGCGTGCTGAGTTGAGCCCTAAGGCTAAGCCCTGAGAGGGCGTTCCAAAACTAGCTGCTGCTCGTCGTCGTGCCCTTGACGCACTGTCTGCGTCTCCCTTGCTCGCCCGAGTTCCCGACACAGGTTCCCAGTTCATGTACGCCGCCTACACTGCCGATGGGCGGTCGAGTAGCGTGGTCAAGTAGCGCGAGAGACTAAGGCCTGCGAGGTAGCCCAGGGCGTAGGACATCCCCTTGGCGATGACGATGTGGGCGTTGAGCTCCCAGTCGCCCGCGACAGCGCTGCAGTACGCGTGGCGTACACTCGTGAGGATGGCCACGAGGCCGATCGAGAGGCTCGCGTGATGGCTCGGGATGGGCAGCAGCGCTATGGTCGCGCCCGAGCACGCATGAGCGCACGCAAGAATGAGCACCAGAGAGCCCGACTCCCAGTTTCGATGCAAGAATTCCTCGATCTCGGCCGGCGTATGGCGAAGGTCATCGGCGAGGAAGATGAGAGGCGAGATCGCCACGGACCCAGAGGCCATGTAGGGGAGAAGGGGGACGCGCTCATCCCCCACTAATGGAGCGTGCCAGCTCACCGGCACGATCAGATAGAACACCGCGAGCAGTACCGCGAGCGTGGTCACGAGCTGCGGAGCCACGTAGCCGCCGCCGTTCGTGGGGCTTTCGGCCTTCTTGTTGCTTTCGGTCAGGCACCACGCGATGCACAAGGCGGCGAGTAGGACCGCCCCGCCCAACACCAATGAGGACGAAACCAGTTGGGGAAGGCTCTCCTCCGGTACAGGCAAGGAGTGCAGCGCGTGTTGGAGCACGGAAGACGGTGAGCCCTCCCGAGAGGACGCGACGCCCGAGACGACCCCCTTCGAAGGAGCCGACGACGGCACGCTCTTTGATTGAGCCGACGACAGCACGCCCTTCAATGGAGCCGACGAGATCGACGACGAGATCACCTGAGTGGACGTCGCGCTGTGGCGAGCGGATGGCGACGGAGGCGAGGGCGGCAGCGAGGATTGGCATACGTATGGCCAGGGGTACGTTGTGACCGACGTTGCCATCGAAGTGCCCGAGAGGTGCGTCGAGCTGTGTGATGGGACGGCGCCGAGAATGTGCGAGGCTGGGGCGAAGAGGTCGACGCATGAGCCATGGTCGCCGTAGCCAGCAAGCACGTCGTACCGTCGCGCCGCCTCGGCTGAGGATAGCTCGAGCAAATGGGTTCCTTCGAGCTGGGGCTGACTCAGGGAGCTCGTGCCTATCATCACGGCCTCCGTGATGCCGACCGGCGTTGGCCGAGCAGACTCCAGCATCGGGCGCTTGGCATGGGGTAGGGGGTCCGTGGCGAGGGGGTCCGTGGCGAGGGGGTCCGTGGCGAGGGGGTCGGTGGCGAGGGGTTCGGTGGCGAGGGGCATCAAGTCCGTTATGGCCTCCACTGGCGTGGCCGTCGTGGCGGAGCTCATCACGTTCGGGGGGATGAATGGTTGTCGCTGGGCCATGGCAGCGAGCGCTGCGGTGAGCGGATCGTTGTTGGACGAGGTGGCGCACGGTTCGATCGAGCGGTCAGCCAACGCCCACCAGTCGATAATCGACAGGTGCCGATCGTACGACGATAACTGGGACTGCAGCGCCTCTCGCTGCTCATGCGAGGTTGGGTGCGCGAGTAGAGATGCCGACAGGAGGCGCGCGCGAGAAACAGCATCCTTAAGCTGGGCGACGCTCGTCGCGGTGCTCATGGGCATCATGGTTGAGGATGATTTGCCGACCACCGTCGCCATCGCGGCGTAGGCCCCCCCGGGATCCGGCCAGTGCCCGACCGTACCGTCTGCCGCCAAACGCCGTATCTGCTGCGCCGCCTCTCTGGCTAGCGCCGACATGGGCGCGGCCTCAGTGTGCTGCGTCGTTTTCTCGATGGAGCACACGAGCGACTTGCACGTGCGCTCGTCTTCCAGCTTGAGCACGCCGTCGGAAGGAGCACGCGAGAGAGACGCGCGCTTGCGCGACCGTTCGGCATGTCCGGGCGGGTGGGGGATGAGTGTGCCGTTGCAAACAAACACATTCACGAGGCCGTCCTCATCGATGTAATGTGGCTGCACACGCGTAAGGAAGGGCAAGCTCGCCATTCCCGAGTCGGGATCCTCCAGTAGCACGAAGGAGGGCGGCGTGCACTTGGCGGTCTGATTGATCACGCGGAATCGGCCGCCGTAACACGGCGATGCATTCCAAAAGCCTTCGGTGGTTCCATTGCCGGTGATCGGCGTGTTTGGCAGTGTCACTCTGAGCCGTTCGGCGTCGACCTTCATGCCGTTATCGTGGCATGCGGGACAGAATTTGTTCTTGAAGTGGTTGATGCCGATGACGAACCCCGGGGTGCAGAGATGCGCGTCGCCCCCGCGCACAATGCAGCCCCAGCACTCGTTCGACACGATACGCACCGCGTGTTTCCGCTTCATGATGGCCCAGAAGGTCCCTGCAGCTGGCAGACCCTCGTGCAAGGCGCACCCCCCCTCTGACAAAACAAGTCAAGCGAGAACGATTTTACCTTTCTGTTCACACGCTTAACGCGTCTGGTGCGGCCCCTCTCATAGAGACTGGGGAATGTACGGGCGTGTGAGTGAGGCCTGCCGAGCACTGGCGGTAACCCACTACTGCTTCGTGCGATTGACGAAACCCAGTTTCGTCAATTGACGAAACTGGACCGTGCGCCACAAAAAAGTGGGGAAGCCGTGACACCCAGGCGCCCACACACGGGGACGCTACAGAGGCTGCTGATGAGTTGGATTGAGGGCGGCGGGAACTCGGGAACTGAAAATTCAAAATCGCCACATCGGTCGCCGGGCCTGCGTCGGCCGTCGCGAATGACAATGTGTATTATGTGTCGTCAAGATCTGTCACCGGCTCAAACGACCGCCGTCGAGCTCCACATGAGGTCGCATGGGTCTAATACAATATCACTACAATATGTGCGAACTGAGATCGCCATAGACATAACGCCAGCCCTCCAATCACACACGACAAGAGAGACGCTCACTCACGAAAACGAAAGACCATGACCGGACCGCACACTGACACTCACGTGTTCTGACATGTACGTGCACACGTGTTCATGCATGGAGGATATCTTCAGCCTCGTCTTTGAACAGCCTGCGCATCTTCAGCCTCATCGACGCCGGCGTCCACCAGTCCTCCTCGGGCGTTGGACCGTCGACGGGCGAGTGCAGTGGCGCACTCACTGGGCGCTCTTTCGAGGCCTCTGATCGATCAGCACGAAATAACTCGCTCATGGTGTGAAAATCGGGGCTCTCCAGTTCCGGTCGCGTCGTCGCCGGTGGCGACGTAGGCGACGAAGGTGGAGGCAGCTGCCGAGGCGGCTGAAACCGGCGAATTCGAGTCCTTTTAGCGCCATCTGCGATCACGGACGGGCTGCGCGCCGAGTATGCCGCCGAGTATGTAGTCGACGCCGATGCCGATAACCGGATGGGCGCGATTCCTGACGAGGCACGGGTGCGAGTAGCAGAAGCTAAAGCAGACCCAAGCGGACTGGGGATCGGCATGAGATCGGCGGTTGCGGAAGCACGGCGCGTCGGGCTGGCAGAGGTGCTCTGTAGCCGCCGCCCTCTGCCACGAGATCGAGGGGAAAGAGTTCGAGCTGGCAGAGGTGCCAGCGCGGTGCAGCCGTTGCCCTCGCGCTTCCTGAGATCGGGAAGTGCACGTGGAGATGGCATTTTGTACCCCTTCCCCTTCTCAAGTGCCTTTGCGTCCGCCGCCGCTTGGTATGCATCAGCGAGCGGCACGACCATCGCCTTCAACGGATCGTCTTTCTCGGCGATGCGAGACTGTGCGAGTAGCCGCTCGAGATCCGCCACCACCTCGTCGCAGGTGAAGCGTTCACTCGTTTTCACGGCAGTGCATCGCTGGACGATGTCTCGCAGCCCAGGTGGCACATAAAATTCGGCATCGAGCTGCGATAGTGGCTGCCACTCGCCAGTGGCGATGCGCAGGAGCTGCGAGAAGCTGTCCGCTTGCTCATCGAGCGAGAGCCCCTTCGCCTCTCGATGATAGAGCGGCTTCTGCGTGAAAAGACGCACGATGATGCAACCGAGCGACCAAATATCGCCCGCGAGGCTGAGTGCGTCGTTGTCTGAGCGAAGCCGTTCGGGGGGGGTGTACAGGGGCCCCTCCTTGCCGAGTTGGTCGCCGCTCACGCCCTCCCGCTGCTGGCCAAGGCCAAAAGTGAGCATTTGCGGTGTGCCGCCGTAGTCGGCAAGCTTGGGCGACATGCTCTCATCGAGAAGCACATTGCTCGGCCGAAGTGTTAAGTGGCCGAGGCCATGGTGGTGCAGGTGCGCCAGACCGTCGGCGATGCCGCAAACGAGGCCGAGCCAAGAGCTGGTGATGCTCAAGGTGAGGCGCAGCGGCGTTGCGCTCTCGGCGAAGTTCAGCACTTGCTCGAGGCTACAATGAAGGCGCGGCGAGAGCATCGCGTACCAGCGCTCCCTGTCCGTTGCAAGTCCGTAAAAGGGTACGATGTTCTGATGTGCCGCGAACGGCGAGCACACCTCGAAAAGTTTGAGCGCGTGATCCACCAACTCGGCGTGGGTGTGCAGGGCCACAACCTCCTTGTGCAGCACGCGAGCCACGAGAGATTGTCCCTGAGTAAGAGTCTCACTCTGGCTGGATTTACCCTCCCAAACAGCCGAGAAGACGCCACCCAGCAAGCCAGTTCCGAGTTTCCGATCGATCCAGACGTCCGACCAGCTGTAGACCACCTGCTTCACGGCTTCCTGGCGCTCCTCTCGCTCCTTTGTGCGCTGACCACGCTGTTGGTCTTTATCCTGCTGATCGGCCAGCTCGGCTAGGCGCCGGCGCCGGTCGGTCTCCTCAGTGAGCTTTGTCTTGGACTTCCCTGCGGCCAGCTTTGGCTTCGGCTTCGGCTTCTCTGCGGCCAGCCCCTTCGCCTTCGCCTCCTTCGGTTGTGCTTTAGACGCTGGCTTGCAATAACGCCAGGCGCAGGCGGCAAGACCAATCAGAACTACGCCCGCTACCGCAGCAAGGGCCGGGCCGGTCCAGCTGGAAAAAGCCGCCGCCAAGGCACTTGGCGGCGGCGCCGGTGCCGGGCTGGGCGGCGGCAAGGGTGGCGGGGACGGAGGTGTGGATGGCGGGGGCGCCGGTTGGATGAAGCTGATAGTTTCCACTGGCGCGCTCACACTGAAGATGAGTGAGCTCAGGCTGAGCGTTGAATTGGACCCGGGGAGCGTGATTGGTATGGTTGCGCTTGGTAGCGCTTGGATGTCCGCAACGACCATCGTTGAGATGACGTTGACCATCAGTATCATCGAGATCTGATACGTGACGGAACCGCCGCTTTGCAGCTGGCGGCGACCGGCGGCGGCTGGCGGCGGCGGCGGCGGCGGCGCCCTAACCGAGAGGATGCACCTTGGCGGATAGCAATTCAGGTGAGATGACAAAGCGCTCGCGAGCGAATCTTGGGGGATTCCAGGCGAAGCAGTGAGCTGGAAGGAAAACTGCCTCGATTGTGGAGCGAGAGGGGGTGGGGGCGATGGAGGATGCCTCGGGGGCGCTGGGGGCGACGGAGGCGGCGATGGCGGTGGCGGACTCGGCGGTGGGGCGGGTGGAGGTGACGGCGGTGGCGGCGACGGCGGCGGCGACGGCGGCGGTGAGGGCGGTGGCGGCGACGGCGGTGGCGGCGACGGTGGCGGTTTGGGTGGTGGCGAGGGCGGTGGCGAGGGCGGTGGAGGCGAAGGTGGTGGAGGCAGCGGTGCCCGACCGGGCGGGTACGGTGGCGGTGAGGGTGGCGGCGGTGATGGAGGTGGTGCAGGAGGAGGAGATGGCGGGGGAGACGGTGGAGGCGAGGGCGGCGGAGACGGTGGCGGCGACGGCGGTGGCGAGGGGGGTGGCGGTGAGGGCGGTGGCGGCGAGGGGGGTGGCGGGGGCGGTGGCGGCGACGGTGGCGGTCTGGGTGGAGGCGACGGCGGCGGCGACGGCGGCGGTGGTGACGGAGGCGGTGATGGTGGTGGCGACGGCGGAGGCGGGGACGGCGGGGGCGGGAACGGCGGTGGGGAAGGGGGTGGTGGCGAAGGTGGAGGTGATGGTGGAGGTGATGGAGGTGGTGAAGGTGGAGGAGATGGTGGCGGCGGGGACGGCGGAGGTGGTGCAGGAGGAGGAGATGGCGGCGGGGACGGTGGAGGCGAGGGCGGCGGAGACGGTGGCGGCAACGGCGGTGGCGAGGGCGGTGGTGGGGATGGCGGTGGGGGTGAAGGTGGCGGCGGCGAGGGTGGTGGCGGTGAGGGCGGTGGTGAGGGCGGCGGTGGCGACGGTGGGGGCAAAGGCGGTGGGGAGGGAGGTGGCGGCGAGGGTGCAGGAAACGTGAGGATGATGACGGTGGCGGAGGTGACGCTCTGCACTGTCACACCGAGGGCCGACGTGAGGCCGTCAGGCGTCATCGTGTTCAGAGTGTTCGCCGCGGCGCTGGCAGCTGCTGTCGACTGTACAACAATACTCGCAGCCACGCTCAGGGATGCTGCTGTGACGTTCAGGGAGATCTGGTCGGCAGTGACGCTGCTGAACTGCGACGCTAGCCTCGTGCGGAAGGCGAGTTGCGCCGTCGCATTGAAGGAGGAAATGTCGCCGGCGATCGTGAACGTCACGAGCACGGCAGCCACGTCCAAGGCGCCGGGGGGCAGGGGCGGGGGCGAGGGTGGTGGGGGCGAGGGCGGAGGCGGTGAGGGCGGTGGCAAGGGCGGTGGCGAGGGCGGTGGCGGCGAGGGCGGTGGCGAGGGTGGTGGCGACGGAGGAGGTGCCGGAGGTGGCGACGGAGGCGGTGGAGAAGGCGGTGGCGGCCTTGGCGGCGGCGAGGGTGGTGGCGAGGGTGGTGGTGACGGCGGCGGCGAAGGTGGGGGTGAGGGCGGTGGTGACGGAGGAGGTGACGGAGGTGGCGACGGAGGTGGCGGAGAAGGCGGTGGCGGCCTCGGCGGCGGCGAGGGCGGTGGTGAGGGCGGTGGTGGCGATGGTGGTGGCGGCAATGGCGGTGGTGAGGGCGGCGGCGACGGCGGTGGCGGAAGCGGCGGCGGCAAAGGTGGGGGTGAGGGCGGTGGTGACGGAGGAGGTGACGGAGGAGGCGATGGAGGTGGCGGAGATGGCGGTGGCGGCCTCGGCGGCGGCGAGGGTGGAGGAGGCGAGGGCGGTGGCGGCCTAGGTGGGGGTGAGGGCGGCGGCGGTGACGAGGGCGGAGGCGGGGACGGTGGGGGCGGCGACGGCGGAGGTGAGGGTGGCGGCGGCGATGGCGGTGGGGAAGGTGGGGGTGGCGAGGGTGGAGGTAATGGCGGAGGTGATGGAGGTGGCGGAGAGGGCGGAGGAGGCGAGGGAGGAGGAGGCGAGGGCGGCGGCGAGGGCGGCGGCGAGGGCGGCGGCGAGGGCGGAGGCGGGGACGGTGGGGGCGGCGACGGCGGTGGTGAGGGCGGCGGCGGCGATGGCGGTGGGGAAGGTGGGGGTGGCGAGGGTGGAGGTGATGGTGGAGGTGATGGAGGTGGTGGGCTTGGTGGTGGAGGCGACGGTGGGGGCGGCTTTGGTGGCGGCCTTGGCGGCGGAGAGGGCGGTGGTGGTGATGGTGGAGGTGGCGAGGGCTCAGGAGGCCTTGGGCTGGGTGGTGGTGGTGGTGATGGCTCCGGCGATGGCGGTGGCGGAGACGGTGGGGGCGGCGACGGTGGAGGCGAGGGCGGCGGTGAGGGCGGCGGTGGAGATGGTGGGGGTGGCGATGGCGGTGGCGGCCTTGGCGGCGGCGAGGGCGGTGGCGGAGAGGGTGCTATGATCAGAACGGCGACGGCCTGAGCAGTGCAGCTCTGCACTGTCACACCGAGGGCCAACGAGAGGCCGGCAGGCGTCATCGTGTTCAGAGTGTTCGCCGCGCTGGCGGCAGCTTCTTGGTTGTACACGAGAATGATTGCGACAACGCTCAGGGATGCTGCTGTGACGTTTAGGGTGATGTGGCCGGGTGAGACGCCGCTGAACTGCGCCGCTAGGTTCGTGCGGAAGGCGAGCTGTGCCGCCGCATCGAAGGAGGAAATGTCGCCCGCGATCGTAAACGTGCTTTGCACGACGACCGCGGTCGCGCCGCCGGGGGGTATGGGAGGTGGGGAGGGCGGTGGAGGGCTTGGAGGCGGTGGCGAGGGTGGTGGTGTCGGAGGAGGTGACGGAGGTGGCGGAGATGGTGGGGGAGAAGGCGGTGGTGGTGATGGCGGCGGTGACGGAGGAGGTGACGGAGGTGGAGGTGACGGTGGTGGTGGAGAGGGAGGTGGTGGCGAGGGCGGGGGCGAGGGCGGGGGCGATGGCGGGGGCGAGGGAGGTGGCGAGGGCGGTGGCGATGGCGGCGGCGAAGGCGGCGGCGAGGGCGGAGGCGATGGAGG
>ENA-UOXP01002551-UOXP01002551.1-mixed-culture-metagenome-genome-assembly--contig:-NODE-2551-length-10436-cov-33.496002_pt1 | contig 10436 bp, 6 predicted proteins | sample MGYA00238161_ERZ761639 | MGnify/ENA primary metagenome ERZ761639 (study PRJEB28913, sample SAMN08776760) | mixed culture metagenome | isolation source: Freshwater growth medium | place: USA...
TCGCTTCGGGAATAAGTGCGTACGCATCCAACCACCCGATTGACCCGGATCCAGAGTTTGCCGAAGCGATGCGTCAGTTCGCGCGTGCTCGTGTGACGTCGGGTGCGGGCCTCACCCACGCCCACACCGACAATGGGCGCTATCTACATCGCCCCCACTCCCGCCATCTCATTCTCATTACCTGGCCCGTCAAGACTGACCTGATGATGACCAACGACCCGCAGTCGCCCCTCTGGGAGATGCCCGAAGATGCTTCGAGAGTGAGCGCCGCGACGACGGGCAACGGGCTACATGAAACGCTCGCGGCCTTCCTCGACGGCAGCAACCGCCTTGCCCTGACGGTGGCGGGCGCCGCTGTGCAGGCACTCGCGACCGGTGGCTGTGCGCCAGGGATCATGAACCTACAGTTTGTGTATGACGTGCCCGATCAGGAGATCGGGACGTCCATCACACCGCCCTCGACGGCGCACCTGGCAGCCTGCGCTGACCTTCTGCTCTCACAACTCCTGTTCGTCGGCGATGAGGTGCTCATCTCCTTGAGTGGCGCCAAGAGTCGCGCTGCTCTAATGGAATGGCTTGACGTGCATCCGGAGGTGGAGTGGCAGCAGCTCGGTGAGCCAGCACTTTCAGAGCTCGGAGTGCCAGTCCCATATGAGGTGCTCCACGCCCGCCTGCTGATTGTCAGGGTGCCCGCACGGTTCCGCCAGTCAGGGGCTGCGAGGACGCTGATGATCGAGCTACGTACATCCTACATCGCGGACGTGACCTTTGGCCATCACAACCTTGGGGTGCTTCGCGAGGTCTACAACACCAACATAGCGCGCTCGTTGCGCCTGCTGCCGCCGGCCGCCGTCACCCGCCAGGACCCACACCTGTGGCCAGTCTTGAGCGAGGGTGCAGACTGCATCTCGGAGACCACCGGGCACAACTACGTCACACCGTCGCAGCGCGGCGGCGAATGGAGCCCGTATGACGTGTGCGCTGACGACGCGGAGAAGGAGGAGATGAACAAGCTCGTCACGCTCTGCATGGAGAATGCGTCCCTGATCAGCGGGGTGCGCCCCGACTGGCAGAGCAGCGTGCGCTCGTTGCTGGGCTCTAAGCGCGGCGGCCAGCGCGGCGGCCAGAACGCGCAGATCGAGGTGCGCATCGCCCAGCTGCGCGCGACGTGGACGGGGACCCTCGAGGAGCTCGAGCTCGCCGTCGAGGCGATGCGCAAGAAGGCGGCAGACGACGCGATCGCGCGCGGCCAGAACGCGCAGATCGAGGTGCGCATCGCCCAGCTGCGCGCGACGTGGCCGGGGACCCCCGAGGAGCTCGAGCTCGCCGAAGAGGCGATGCGCAAGAAGGCGGCAGACGACGCGAGCGCGGGCGGCCAAAATAGTCGGCAAACTGAGGGCGACTTGGTTCGCCTCGAGCTCGTGCTTCCGGCGGGCGACAGCCGCGCCCAGTTACCGCTCATCTCCACTCCTGATCTCGAGATCTTGTTTAAAGGTGCGAGTGCACCGAACAGCCGCCGGGTCGCCCTGAACAAGACCGTTTGCAACAATCTGGGCTTCGCGCATCTCCTGGGCAGCAAGGCAAGGCAGCTCATGGTGAGCTTGAAATTCAGCCCGCCTAACGAGATGACGATCACATCAAATCTCGGTACCAGCCTCAAGCCCGGATGGGAGGGAGCCGAGCTGCGCGCCGTGCTGGTGCGCAAGGCTGCGGGCGTCGCGGCGAAGGACGACAAGGAAGACGAGGAAGACGACGCTTGAACCTCCAATCGCGTTCATTTGGCCGCCGCCCCCCCTGCTGCCGCGCCGCCCGGACCGGACGAGCGAGCAGAAGTGCATGAGTGCCCCCGGGTGGGAGAGCACAGTGATGAGAGCAGCGATGAAGAGTACTGAGATACAGTCCGTACCGTATGGGTACTCGTGCAGTGGGGAGCGCTTGACGAAACGCGCCGTCTCGGTCGGCCGGTTGGGGTAATGACACACTTGTACACCTGATGACGCAGAGACAATTAGAGCTCCATCAGAGCTCAATCAGATTCGGAGGGAGGGCGATCTTGTGTGCGCCTCAGATCTGATTGTCATCTGGTGGGCCTCAGATCTGATTGTCATCTGATGGGCCTCAGACAGCCCATCTGATGCCCCCATTGATTGCCTGCCTCATCAGGGGCACTTGCGCTGAGTGAAGCGATGTCGTACCTTGGGGAGACGGGGATCTCGTTGCCGCGCCACACCTATCGCTCGCCGACGGCGCTCGAGGGCATCGCGATGCTCAAGCGCGGATGCATCGCCACCAAGTACGGCCGCGCGGGCAAGCCGCACAAGGTGACGTTCACGCTCTCAATTGATGAGCGCACGCTGTCATGGAAGGGAAACGGTTTGATCAACTCCTTGATCGGCAAGCAGCCGCGCTCGTGCGCACTGTACACGGCCGTGAGCCTGCTCATAGGCCGCGAGAGCGCCGTCTTCCGCCGCTTCCAAGGTGTCCGTGCACATGCCAGAACCCGCTTCCAAGATGACTTCGCAGCAGCTGAGGATTTACCGGACGAGGATGAGCCGCACCTATCCTTCAGCTTACGATTCGGCCAGTCGGAGGAGCGGGACACGCTCGATATCTGCTTCGACGATGGGCAAGAGGAGCTCTTTGGCTTGTGGGTCGCGGCGGTAAGGGCGCTCGTCCCGGCTCAAGCCCTAGGTCCTGACCTGCGCAAGGCTGCTGTCGGCCAGCCCACGGCTGCTCCGGGGGACGCGAGCTCAGCGCCTCAACTGGTGCGGCCTCAAGCCATGCCGTCGCCACAGCCCTTCGATGACCTCTTCGCATCACTCTCTCCCGCCTCCTCGGCTACCGTTGAGTGCAAGCCGCGTGCGCCGCCAGCAGAGGCGGCGGTGCAGAGCCCTGACTGGACACGAGCGCCGCTGCCACCGTCGCAGCCGCCACCGCAACCCAACGCCGCCGCAGCAGTGTTACAGCCTCCGCCGCGGCCGCCGCCAGCACCGCCGCCGCGGCTGCCGCCGACGCCGCCGCCGCCGCAGCCGACGCCGCCGACGCCGCCGACGCCGACGCCGCTCACATCGACGGCACCCGCGCCCGCACCCTCATCGTCGCCGGCGCCTGCACTAGCGCGTCCAGCTAAGCCAGCCCCGACGCCACTAGCATGGAAGCCTCCACCAGAGGTACTCGAAGAGGACGACGAGGAGGAGCCGCCGCCGCCACCGGACGTCGTGCCGGCCGCCTTTGGTTACGTGGCGCCCGCGGGCTCCACTGCCTCGAGCGTCAGCGTCGCTGGAGGGCCCGCTCTGTGCGCCGCTGGAGCGCCACCTGCCAGCATGGCGCCCGTAGACTGGGCAGGCCTCCTGGCGTCCACATCCGGAGGTAGCGACAGCCTCCGTTCTATGCAAGTCATCGGCGGCAGCGGCGGCCTCGGCGACCTCGAGACGCTCTTGAGTGCACAGCCCCCCCCGAGCGCTGGCCATGACGCTAGCCCGACGTTGGCAAAGACGTCCCGCAGCCCATTTAGTGAGCTAGCATTATAGGCAAAAGCCGGAGCAGTCACCGCCAAGATCGAGGCACGAAGACTGGACCAGAGGAAGTTAGCATGTGTTGACCGGACGGCCGGGCGGTACGCGCGCGCGGAGCGTTTCATCCGGATCCACACGCGGTCGGATCGCGCCAACACACGTCACTACCCGACCCTCTACCGTCCCGGTACGGCTATCCAATCACACAGGACATAGTTGCGTCGCGTTGGCGTTTGTCGTCGGGGGTGGCATCGTCGTCCACAACCGGACGTTCACGGGCGGGTGTGCGCTCGTTACGTTACGGGTCAACACGCACCTAGTCTACCTCGTACCTGTGACTAAAATCTCAACGCGTACCGCCGTGCGTATTGCTGGGACGACCCTTTTTACCACCCGCGAGTCGGTGCGACACAAAGGCCGGAGAGAGAACTCCGCCGCAAACGCGCAACGCGACGCCACACAACTTTTGCGCCATCTTCGGGCTGTATCTTAGCTGTATCGCGCGCGCATTCGGCGATTGTCAATAGAGGCGGCTGTAGAAGACCGTGTACAATGGGTCTCCGTTGGCCTTGGCCTTGTTGATGGCGTTCCGCACGTCTCGTTCCGCGGCGGCATTGCCCGCTGGCACGCGGTTTCGCAACGTCCGTGATGGCTCGGGCGGAGCCGGCACCGGTCCCTGTCCCGTTCCCGGTCCCGGTCCCGGTGGTAAGCCAACCGAACCTGGAGCGTCCGGCCACACATACTGGCCACCATCAAAGTCTCCAAATTCGCCTTCCTCATCAACATCCAGGTACGAGCAGGGGCGCCCCGAGTAGACCTCAGTTTTCTTGCCCTTGGGCAGCTGGCCATGGGTCGCGGCGTCGCTAACTGATAGCCCGCTGTCATCACCCGTAGCACGCGCCCCCTTCGGGATGTCAGGGAGGGAGACGGATGCCTTGATCGTCACAGCGTCCATGGCCGCCGTCACGCTGGAGGCGTTCACCATCAACTGCGTCCTCCTTCGCGAGTGCATGGCCATACTTTCTACCTTCTTCGCCAGCCCAACTCGCACCATCATCGGTACCGGATCGACGCCGTTGACGAGCACCGCGGGCCTACGCCCTCCGGTGAAAGAGCGCACCAGGTGTGCTCGCAAGCTGGAGAGTGACTCGAGTGAGATGGCAATGAGCCGCTCACGATCGGCCTTGGACGCAGCTTGGACGTGCTGCAACGTGTCTTGCAAGTCCGAGATCTGCTTGGCAGCGCCTTTGAGCTGCTGCCCGAGGTGGGCCATGCGCGCAACATCTCGATCGCCACCCGCTCCAATGTCCGGCTGCTCCATGCTCCTTGCTTCTTGAAGCTGGGACACTCGACGATCAGTCTCCGCCTGCGCGGCTTGCAGCGCCGCTCGCAGCTTGTCGCACTCGCGCTCGTAAAGTTGCGATTGCGCTCGGACAGCGGCGAGTTCCTCGGCCCTCACCCCCCCCTCCGCACGCGCCTGATCTCTCAGGGCCTGCAACTCCTGTACCAGTGCCTTACTGGCCGCCAGGGCCTGCTCGACAGTCGTCGCATGTTGCTCCGCCTTGACTGCCTGTTCTCTGGCCGCCACCGCCACCGCCTCGGCTGCGACGAGCTTCTGTCCAAAGGCATCCGTAGCTTTCTGCTCCATTTCCTCCTTCAGCCGCTCCATATCGGCCATCCGCTCCTCTGCCTCGGTGGCCACCACGCGGGCTTGCGCGAGGTCAGCTATTGCGACTTCGAGCTCCATCCGAAACGCCTCTTGCTGAGCTTTGGCGTCGCGGTACTCGGCGCGGTATTCGTCGCGCTCGGCGTATGCGGCGTCGCGTGCGCTCTCCGCCGCCTCTGCTCTGCCCCGCATCGCCTCGGCCATCGTCTGTAGCGCCCACATGTCGGTGCGCAGCGCGTCCGCCTCTGCCTTGGCTCCCGCGAGATCCTCGAGCTGCTTCGTCAACCTCGCCACATGAACAGCGCTGTCCTCGAGCTCGTTGCGAAGCTTTGCGACACGCCTTGCTTCCTCCTGGGCCTCCACCTGGAGCTCTTCGTTGTGCCGCCGCGCCTCAAATGCCTGCTCGGCAGCCTCGAGCTGCTCGACCGACGCCGCCTTCAGGTCGTGATTGAGCACGGCAATCGACCGCTTCAGCTCGTGGATTTGCTCGTCGGCCTCGTCCAGCCGCTGGAGCGCATCCCTCAGTCCTCCATCACTACCAGACAGGAGCTGTTCGCGTTGCTCGAGTAATCGCTGGCGCAGCGATGTTTCGTGATTGGCCTCCAGCTTCCGCGTCTCGTTTCTGAGCTGTGCTGTTGCGGCCACCCTGTTGGTTTCCAGCTTGAGTTTCCAGAACATCTCCTTCTCGTGGAGCTGCTTGCGCTGGAGCACGGCTTCCTCTTGTAGGGCGCTTGTGCACAAATCCATGCTCCTTCGCTTAAGGATGCCGATCTCATGGCGCATTTCCTGATGTGCTCCCTCAGCATCTCTGGCTGCGAAGCCGTCCTGAATCGCCTTCAGCAGGCGTGCTTCCACCTCCTTAGCGGCTGCCTCCAAGATGGCATGATGCCTCGTTATTCGCTGTGCCTGCCCCGCCTCATCCTTCTTGGCTCGCTTCGCGCCAGCGATGACGGACAGCATCGTGAACAGGGTGGCCCTGAGCGCCACGAGGAAGTTGAGAGATGGCGGTGCAAACTTCCGAAACCGTCGGTTTTTTTGAAGTGAAGTCAAGTGAAAACTCAAGTAAATTGGATCCGGTTCAACAAACTCAAACACCTGTGTCCTTCAATCAAGAACATCATCCACATCGCGCATCTGCCATCTCGGTTTGACGTGCCCCCAGGAATCCAATCCCTGCACCGCATGCTGCACCTCCAAACCTGCATTAGCAATCGGGTTTGACGTTTCATTGTGCGATGTTGACGCGGGTGTCGTGATATCGATATCAAGTTGATATCGTGAGCCCGTCCGCGATCGGGCATCAGCATCCGGCGTCCGCAAGTCGTTGCTGCCCAACTCGACTGGGCCGCAGCCGGGCGAGAACCTTCTTTGGCCCCATCCCGTAAAGTGCTATGCACTGCACCGCCGCGAGCACCTCCAGCACCTCCTGCACCTCCTGCACCTCCTGCACCTCCTGCACTTTCTGCACCCCCGCCGCAACCCACTGCACCCCCGCCGCTACCCCCCCTGCTCGACGCCCCTCAACAATCCATTCCGTCATCTCCAGAAACTCTCCTCGAGCTTGTCAATTTCTTGTTGAATGAGGCATCCCTCGAGCCGCCGTCTCCACTCCACGACGTGCCTCGCGATGGTGCCTCGTCGTCATCCGAGTCGGTGCTCGGGGGGCCGTCCCCATCTTGCCAGGATGCTGATGCCTGGAGTACCGCCTGCGCATCTTTCCCGACCAGCGCAGTGGCGAGCACCGAAATGGCATCAGAGCGCCTCTTCGTTGTGTCCTTTGGTCTGCGCCGTACGGACGTCTCGCTTAGGCTGCAATCAGAGCTGAGGAGCATCAGCTCTCTAATTGCATTCCTTCCGACCCCGATTCCCTCGGGCAGTGAGGGTTCCATGAATGATGAATGATGAAGGCGAGGCGAATCATCATCGATTGCCATCGAAGCTGCAGCATGCGCAAGCTCAGAGCTCAGAGCCATAAATGTTTACGAAACCACGGCGCTTTTCGGCGTGCTCTGCGCCAGCGTTCGTGCAAAGGGCTGTGAGACCAGGGGAGACTTGCTTTCTTCGTGGAGTCTTCCGGTTCAGTAAACTTGCTGAGAATGGAAAGAACTTCTCCTCGGGCAAGTTCCACCACAAATAAATCATCGATCTTGTCATCAAAATCTCTTACAATCGAATGACGTCCTCTTAAGCATCCGTTCACAACCTTTGCTCCTGAGGCCGCGGTCAACAAGGTTTGAAATTACGCGCATAGACCATAGTACATTGGCGCATACGTTACTATTTGTAGTCCTGCGCTTTCGAATCATGAATGCTTTCCCTGCAAGTGCACGTAGCCAAAGTAACAAAATCCCTGTATACAAAAATCCCTTGGCGTGCCGCTCGCTCTCTCCAACTCTCGCATTCGACATACGATCGATGTGCCGCCTGGCTCCTTCCTGCGTTTAACCTGCATTCCTTCTCTACACAACGCCATGTGCCATGCTGCTCATGCCGTGCACGTCCTCAACCGCTCCAGCTGAGCGGTGGCACCCTGGCACAGAGGCCCGCTCTACTACAGGTCTAAGCCGCGACGGCGACCTTCATGGGCTGGTTGGGCACGGCGACCTCCATTGCCTTTCGCAGGTTGCCGACGGTGACGGCGGGGTCCTTGAGCTTGTCGATACCAAAGAGGCCGATGCGGAAGGTCTGGGTGCCTTTGGGCTCCCCAATCATGAAGGGGACGCCGGCGGCAATCTGGGTGCCGGCCGCCACAAACTTGCCCGCAACGGCAGCGTCGTCGTGGTGTACCACGACGACGCCTGGTGCCTCGAAGCCAGGCGCCGCGACGGAGACGAGCCCCTTCTCCTGGCACATATACTGGCGCACCTGCTTGCCGAGCTCCCACGCCTGCTTCTCCATGTGGGCGAACCCATGTGACTTGGTCGCGAGCATGTGGTCACGCGCGATCACGAGCGCGTCTGTAGGCATCGTCGCGTGATACATGAAGCCACCCGCCTCATACGCGTCCATGAGCTCGAGCCACTTGCGCAGGTTGCACACATACGAGGTCGACTGCGTGTTCCGCGTCACCTCGGTTCCCTTTTTCGAGAGCATCACGAGCGCTGCGCATGCTGGCCCCGTCCACCCTTTTTGGGGCGCTGTGATGAGCGCATCGACGCCGAGCGCCTCCATGTTCGCCCACACGGTTCCCGACGCGATACAGTCGAGGACCATCAGCCCACCCACCGAGTGCACCGCGTCCGCCACCTTCTTCACATACCAGTCGGGCAGGATGATCCCCGTCGACGTTTCGACCTGGGGCGCGAATACCGCTGCGGGCTTCTCGGCAAGGATCGTGGCAACGACATCCTCAATCGGCGCCGGCGCGTACTGCGCCTTGCCCGCAACTTCCCCAACGCTGCGCGCCTTGAGCACCGTGTGCTCCGACGGGATGCCGCACTGCTCGAAGATCTGCGTCCACCGGAACGAGAAGAAGCCGTTTCGAATCACGAGTGCCTTCTTGCCAGTGACAAACTGGCGTGCCACCGACTCCATGCCGTAGGTGCCCGATCCCGGGATGATCACCGCGCTCTCCGCGTAGTACACCTCCTTGAGGATCGAGCCCATGTCCAGCATGACCTTCTTGAACGGCTCGCTCATATGATTGAGCGCACGGTCCGTGTAGACCACGGAAAACTCTTGCAGCGGCGAAGGAGCGTCCGGGTAGACGCCGGTGGCACCGCTCGTGACCTTGGAGCTAAAGTGCTGCGCCAGCGTGCGCGGTGCCATCGCCACGGGTCGCGTCCGAATGGACGTGCGCGCGAGCATCGCGGCCCTCATCTCCGGATGGGTCGGCAGCCACTTTCACAATTGCCTTCATTGCCGAAACCGCTCCTTCACGTTCACGCCTTGCAATAGTTTTTGAAGGAGGTGGAAGTAGTTTTCGGCTGCGCTTCATTAAGTACTTCAGGTTTCGACTAGCTTGCTTGTTCATGTTCAACATCATGTTCATTTGCCATCTCCGCAAGACGCCGCGAGAACCTGCTCGCTCGTCTCCGGTCGCGCTCCGGCCATGTGGCTCCGGCTAAGCTCCGGCAGCGTCCATTGCAAGCGGCGTCCCGTGGACATGCCCGTGGAGAATTTTTGTACCGGCAACAAATTGCGTCTCTTCTAGCTTGGCGCTTTAGGTTTATCACGACACGACATATCCGATATCGCACCCTTCGAGAGCCTCGTGAGCCGCCACACGCCGCGGTAACCGCGGGCACCCAATGGCGCGCACGCGCTGCTCCAGGGAGGCTCGTGTCGGGTGTGTTCTCACACTTCACAGTATGCGGCGGTCCAATGCGGCGGTCACACCACAGCTCCCGGGCACTCAGTCTTCAGCTTCCGTCCGGATCGGCCTCCGCGAAAAGGAGGGCGCACGACTCGTGTGTGTCCCGATGGTACATCTCTGCCACGTCCGCGCGGCGCATGGTGCGCTTCTCGCGCCATCCTGCGATGCGTGCCTGCTCCAAGCTCTCTGCCACCGTCGCCAGGCATGCAAATTGGCCAACGTCCTTGCCTCCGAGGGCCTTAGTTGCTTGCTCCCAAGCAGGCTCGGCCAGGGCAGCGGCGATTCTCGAGCCCGGAGCCGAGGCGCACTCAGCCGCCAACTCAAAAAGCGAGTTGGGAGCGGGTAGCCCAGCCAGACTCGTCAGCGGCCCTTCGTATACCCATCTCGTCGGCACGGAAGCGTTGAGCCCCGCTGCTCTGAGGGCCTTGGCCGTTTGCGATACATCGCTGCAATCAGCCTCCACGTCGACGATTCTGGTTCGCAGCCTGGCTCCGGCCATCGCATCGCGCTTGGCACGCAACAGATGACCATCGGCTTCAACCTCGAAGATGGTGGTCTGTTGTCCGAGGCCGAGACGGTATGCCCTTGCATCGAGCCCGGCGCGCAACAAGACGATTTGCCTCTGCGTCGTGCGCGTGGGTGGCCAGGTTGGCTGCTCCAGCCACGCGTCGATGGCACGCGTGCGCACCGCAACAAGATCCACCAATTCCTGATGAGGAGGCACCTCCTCGGCAGGCGCGAGTGCACTCAGGAGCCGCGAGGCGGCGCGGTCGATGATGAGCGGCGTGACGTCCGAGCGCGAATGCTCCGCAGCTCGGCAGCGGACTGGGAGGAGCGACGCGGCCGTGCTGAAGAGTCGGCTTCGAGGATTTGCCATGATGAAAACCGTAGGAAGGGTCGGTCAGAGAAGACTTTGGGGTCAGAGAAGACTTTGTCGCAG
>ENA-UOXP01002553-UOXP01002553.1-mixed-culture-metagenome-genome-assembly--contig:-NODE-2553-length-10433-cov-32.421661_pt1 | contig 10433 bp, 10 predicted proteins | sample MGYA00238161_ERZ761639 | MGnify/ENA primary metagenome ERZ761639 (study PRJEB28913, sample SAMN08776760) | mixed culture metagenome | isolation source: Freshwater growth medium | place: USA...
GCCAGGCGCAGGTTCGTCAATGGCCTCTGATTGCCTCTGATTGTGATCTCAAGCTCGAGCTCGAGCACTGCCAGGCGCAGGTTCGTCAATGGCCGCCGATGGCCTCTGATGGCGCCTCTGATGGCGCCTCTGATTGCGTCCCTCATCAGAAGGCACTCCTCGAGCAGGTTCGTCAATTGCAGGAGAAGCTCAGCCTGACACAGGCGGCGGCGGCGGAGACTGAGGCGCGTGCCGAGGCGCGTCTTAGCAAGCTCCTCGGGCAGCAGGTGACGAACCTCGCTGATTGCGTCTGATTGCGCCTGATTGGTGTGTGATTGCGTCTGAGCAAGCTCCTCGGGCAGCAGGTGACGAACCCCACTGATGGCGTCTGATTGCTTCTGATTGGCGTGTGATTGCGTCTGAGCAAGCTCCTCGGGCAGCAGGTGACGAACCTCGCAGATGGCGTCTGATTGCCTCGCTGATGGCGTCACTGATGACCACTTATGACCTCTGATGACCTCTGATGACCTCTGATTACCACTGATGACCTCTGATGACCTCTGATGACGTCTGATGACTCCTCGGATGGCAGCGGCATGAACGTGACGATGCGCGCGCGTCGGCGGAGGAGGAGATTGCCAGGCTGCGTGGGCAAGGCGCGGCGGATCGAGATCGCGCCCAGATCGTCACGGAGCAACTGCACGATGCGCGCGAGGAGAATGCGGCGTTGCAGCGCCGGCTGCGCGCGGCGGAGGTCGAGCTGCATGGCCATCAGGTGTCTGCCGAGCATCGACTGCAGGTGACGAACCCCTTTGATTGCATCTGATTGCGTCTGATCGCCCCTCTGATTGCGTTTGATTGCGGAGAGGCACGCGGCTGAGCGCCCCAGTGCTCACCACGGCGCCCATCCACTTCCCCACAGGTGGAGAGGCACGCGGCTGAGCGCCAATTGGAAGCGAGCGAGGAGGCAGCTTCACGCCTGGTACGTGATTGCGTCTCTGATTGCGTCTCTGATTGCGTCTCTGATTGCGTCTCTGATTGCGAGCGAGGAGGCAGCTTAACGCCTGGTACGTGATGAGGATGATGAGCCCTGATGAGGCTGATGAGCCCTGATGAGGATGATGAGCACTGATGAGGAGGATGAGCACTGATGAGGATGATGAACCCTGATGAGGATGATGAACGATGATGATGAGCCCTGATCGCTCCGATGGTCTCCAATAACCAACTCTGAGGGATTGGACACTGAGGACGTCTGATTGCGTCTCTGATTGCGCTTGATTGCGCCTGATTGCGCCTGATTGCGTCTCTCATTGCAGGTGCGCGCAGAGAGGGAGGCACACGAGGCAGCGGCCGCCCAGGCAGCCGAGCGGCTCGCCCACGTGCAGCGCGCGGCGGACGAGGCGGCGGCCAGCGCGGCCGAGGCGCTCAGCACGGCGCGCGCGCGGGGAGATGCGCTGCTCGAGCAGCTCGAGACTGAGCAGTCGATGGTGAGTGGGCGCCCAATTGACAAACCCTGAGTGCTCTCAATGATCATACCCTCTGATTGGGCGCGTCTGAGTGCCCGCCTGAGTGCTCGCCTGAGTGCTCGCCTGATGACGCCTGATGACACAGGTGATGGCCCTCGAGGAGCGGCTGATGACGCCTGATGATGCCTGATGACGCCTGATGACGCCTGATGACACAGGTGATGGCCCTCGAGGAGCGGCTGCAGCAGCTGGGCGACGAGCGCCGTGCTGATCACCAACGGCTGAGCGATGAGCGCGCGGCGGCTGAGATGCAGCGTTCCCAACTGCTTCGAGAGGCCGAGATCCTCCGCCAGGTGATGACGACTGATGAGCTCTGATGACTCTTGATGACCTCTGATGACTCCCGAGAGGCCGAGATCCTCCGCCAGGTGATGACGACTGATGAGCTCTGATGACTCTTGATGACCTCTGATGACTCCCGAGAGGCCGAGATCCTCCGCCAGGTGATGACGACTGATGAGCTCTGATGACTCTTGATGACCTCTGATGACTCCTGATGACCCCTGATGACTCATGATGACTCATGATTACCCGTAATGACTACTGATGACTTCCGACTGCCACCCGACGCGGCAGGCGGACGTGGCGGCCGCCGAGGCGGAGCAGCAAAAGCTTCTCCGAGCTGCAATCTCGGAGCAGCAGAAGCTTCTCGGAGCTGCCGAGGAGAGGCATGCTGCCGAGCTCGAGAATCTCGAGCGCGAGCTGCAATCTCAGCGCGAGAATCTCGAGCGCGAGCTGCAATCTCAGCGCGAGATCTTGGAGGGGCACGTGCGCTCAGTCGAGGAGCGGCTGCGCGCCGAGATGGCGCACGCCGAGTCGCTCAACACGGCGCTCGAGGAGCGGCTGGGCGCCGAGATGGCGCACGCCGAGTCGCTCAACACGGCGCTCGAGGAGCGGCTGGGCGCCGAGATGGCGCACGTGCGCTCGCTCTCGCAGCAACTCAGCGAGGCGGAGTCGCTCAACACGGCGCTCGAGGAGCACACGAAGGCCATGCAGGTGATTGCGACATGACGAGCATCTGATTGCCCTACCTGTGAGGACCATCTGATGGCCCCACCTGATGACCATCCGAGTGTCAACTGATGACCTCTGATGACCACTGATGACCTCTGATGACCACTGATAACCACGGATGACCATCCGAGTGTCAACTGACGGCTTGGTGCTCACCCCGGCGCGCGTGCAGGCGGCCGCCGCGGCGAGCACCGCCGGCGTCGTCGGTCGTGCCGAAGCTGAGCGCGTCGCGTTGAGCGCGAGCGTCGTGGCGGGCGAGAGGCGGATCGCGAGCCTCGAGCGCGAGATTGCATCTCAGCGCGCGGAGATCGCCTCTCAGCGCGAACGGCACGCGGCCGAGGCGAGCGCGCGCCGTGCCGAGCGCCTGTCGGACGCGGCGGAGCTCGAGACGGCGCTCGAGCAGCGCGCGCTCGAGACGGCGCGGCGCGAGGCGGCCGAGGCACTCGCGTCTCGGTCGATTGCCGAGGCGGCGGCGGCGAGGCAGGCGGCGGCGGCGGCGGAAGAGGCGGCGGCGGCGGCGGTGGAGGCGGCGGCAAAGGCGAAGGCGGAGGCGACGGCAGAGGCGGCGGCAAGGGTCGCCGCGACGGCAGAGGCGACGGCGGCCAGAGCTGCAGCGGCCACAGCGAGCGCCGATGCCGCCGCCGCGACCGCCTCTGCCAACGCAGCGCTGTCGCGAGCGCAGGCTGCCCAGGGCGCCGCGGCGGAGGCGGCGGCCGAGGTGTCGAAGCGCGTGGACGATCTCGCGAGGCTGAGATCCGATCTGCGCGCGCTCTCGCGCGAGGCGTGCGCGCTCGAGACGGCGCTGGTTTCGTCACACGTGGGCGCGAGGGCGGCGCAGGCGCGCGACGCGGCGAGGCTCGCGAGCGCCGTCGCGAGCGCCCACGAGCACGCGCGCCAGGCCGTCGCGCAGGCGCAACGGCAGGCTGCGGACGAGGCGGCGCTCGCGACGGCGCGGGTTTCGTCACGAGCCGCGGACGAGGTGGCGCTCGCGACGGCGCTCCCGCGCACGCCCCCCTTTTTGCCCCTCCCCTCCCCTCCCCTCCCTCCGAGGCCCGAGGAGCGGCGCGCTGCAAGTGCTCGCCACGGCGCCCCGTTGGTTTAAGCGGCGTGCATGTGCTCACCACGGCGCCCTTGCACGTTTCCACAGGTGGAGCTCGTGCGAGCTCAAGCGCGCGAAGCAGTCGCGCAGGCGTTGATCGAGCATTCGGAGGCGATGCAGGCGGCCGAGCGACAGAGCGCGCGCCAGCTGAAGCAGGTGTGAACGTGAAGCGTGAATGTGAAGCGGGTGTGAATGTGAAGCGTGCAGTCGTGCCTTGTGACATGAGCCACTGATGACCTCTGATGGCGCCACTGATGACCCCAGATGGCGTCCCTGATGACCACTGATGATTGCCACTGATTGCCACTGATTGTCACTGATTGCGGCAGGCGGAGGAGGCGCGGCGCTCGATGATGATTGCCACTGATTGCCACTGATTGCCACTGATGGACGTCGCTTGCGGCAGGCGGAGGAGGCGCGGCGCTCGATGACCGAGCAGCTCGCCGCCGCCGCGGCCGAGGCGGCGCTCGAGGAGGCGGCGCTCGAGACGGCGCTCCAACATAGGCAGGCGGAGCTCGAGGATGCGCGCGCCGAGTTGGGCGCCGTGAGCTCCGCGGCGCAGATCGCGAGCTCGCTGCTCGCGGCCGAGATCGGGGGCCTCGAGGCGCAGTGTGAACACAAGGTTCGTCACTCGCGCGAGCTCGCGATGAGCTGGCGGCGCGAGTGTGACGAAGCCGAGGCCGCGGCGGCGCTCGGTACGGCGCGCGCCGAGGCGGCGGCGCGCGAGGCCGAGGCGGCGCTCGAGACGGCGCGTACCGAGGCCGCGGCGGCGCTCGGGACGGCGCGCGCCGAGGCGGTGGCGCTCAGGACGGCGCTCGAGCGCGAGCGTCATGGGGCGAGCGAGCGCGAGCAGCGCGCGGCGCGAGATCTCGACGAGATGACGAGCTCGCGGCTCGAGCTCCAGATGACGATCTCGCGGCTCGAGCACCAATTGACGGAGCAGCGGCAGCAATTAACGGAGCAATTAACGGAGCAATTGACGGAGCAGCGGCAGCAGTCGGAGCTCGAGTGGAGATCGCACCTCGCGCACGAGATCGCGGAGCGCGAGGCCGCGGCGCAGGCGGCCCTCGAGCTTGCCGTCGGAGAGTCGGGTACGGCGTCGCTCATGGCCGAGCGCGAGCTGCGAGAGACTCTCTCCCTCAAGTAATGAGCTGATTGCGGCTGATTGCGGCTGATTGCGACTCTGATTGCGTCTCTGATTGCGACTCTGATTGCGATTCTGATTGCCACTCTGATTCCAACTCGGATGGCCTCGCTCATCAGGTACAGGGCAGAGCTCGAGACGACGCGGCGCGAGGCGGAGGCGGCGCTCAGCACGGCGCGCGAAGAGGCAGAGGCGGCGCTCGCGGCGGCAGAGATGCAGGTGCAGCAGGCGCAGCAGGAGGCGACGCACGCGCAGCAGGAGGCAGCGTACGCGCAGCAGGAGGCAGCGCAGGCGCAGGCGCTGTCGCGGGCGGCGCAGGCGGCCGTGACCGCCATGCGATTGGCTCTCTGTGAACACGAGACGGCGGTGGCGGAGGCGGAGGCGGCGGTGGAGGCGGCGAGGGCGGAGGCGGAGGCGGCGGTGGCGGCGGCGAGGGCGGAGGCGGAGGCGGCGGTGGCGGCGAGGGCGGCGGCGGAGGCGGCGGTGGAGGAGGCGAGGGCAGAGAGGGAATCTGCGCAGGCGGAGATCGAATCTGCGCAGGCGGAGATGGAATCTGTCCGGAGAGAGGCGATCGAGATTCGAACCTCGCAGCAAGATGCGATGGCATCGTCGGAGCTCGAGTGTCGAAAACTGTGAGTGCTCGACACGGCGCTGATTGCGTCTGATTGCATCTGATTGCGTCTGATGGCATCGTCGGAGCTCGAGTGTCAAAAGCTGTGAGTGCTCGACACGGCGCGTGTGAATCGAACCCTCAGATTGGCTTCTGACGCGCGCTGTGCTGAGCGGATTGCCGCGGCGGAGCGCCGCTGATTGCGCCAATGATTGCTTGGGCAGGTACTCGAGCCTCCAGGCCGCCTGATTGCGTCCTTGATTGCGTCGCTGATTGCGCCAATGATTGCTTGGGCAGGTACTCGAGCCTCCAGGCCGCCGAAGCGCGCTGTGTTGAGCTGCACGAGGCGCTGCACGCGGCGGTGGCGAGGGTTCAGGCGGAGGCGGAGGCCGCCATCGAGACCATGATGGCGGAGACGGACGCGCAGGTCGGCGCGGCGCGGGCGGAGGCCGAGTCGGTCGTCGCCTCAGTGCGAGAGGCGACCGAGGCGGCGAGGGCGGAGGCGGAGGCGATGGTGGAGGAGGCGCAGGCAGAGGCGGATGAGGCGGTGGCGGCGGCGCAGGCGGGGGCGGAACGCGCCATGCTCGCAGCTCGAGATGCAGCAGAGGCGGCGATGGCGGAGGCGGAGGCGGCGGTGGCGGCGGCGAGGGCGGAGGCGGAGGCGGCGGTGGCGGCGGCGGAGGCGGCTTTGGAAGAGGCGGAGGCCGAAAAGAACGAGCTGCGCATGGCGGCGGCCGTGACGGGTAACTGCTGATGGCCTCTGATTGCCCATGATGGCCGCCAATAGCCTCTGATGGCCTCCGAGCGCCTCCGAGTGCCTCTGATGGCCTCCGAGTGCCTCCGAGTGCCTCTGATTGCCTCCGATGGCCTCTGATGGCCTCTGATGGCCTCTGAGTGCCTCTGATGGCCTCCAATTGCTGTCCTCATCAGAAGCAACCCAAAAGGAGGCGATGGCATTGTTGGAGGTCGAGTGTCGGAACCTCCTTACCGGTCTCAAGCTGTCCGATGCGCGTTGTGTTGAGCTGCACGCGGAGCTCGACCAATTGCACTCGCAATTAGGCGTGGCCCAGTCGCAACTAGGCCAATTGCATTCACAATTAGACGAGGCCCGGTCCGAGTTGGGACGGGAGCGCAAGCAATCCGCGGAGCAATTAACGGAGCAGCGGCAATTGACGGAGCAATTAACGGAGCAATTAACGGAGCAGCGGCAGCAGTCCGCGGAGCTTCGCATTGGTTTGGAGAGCACGCAGAGGGCGTTGGAGGCGGCCACGGCGGAGCGAGCCTGTTTGGAACGGCGGCAGAGCGAGGAGGAGGTGCGCTGATGAGGGCTGATGAGGGCTGATGAGGGCTGATGAGGGCTGATGAGGGCCGCTGATTGGCACTGATTGGCGCTGATTGGCGCTGATTGGCACTGATTGGCGCTGATTGGCGCTGATTGGCGCTGATTGGCGCTGATTGGCGCTGATGGCTCCTTTGCGAGCGATGAGCTGATGCAGCTGCGCGCCCTCGAGGAAGGCGGATGACCTCTGATTGTCTCCCTCATCAGGTGCAGCTGCGCGCCCTCGAGGAACGAAGGGCGGCGCTCGAGACGGCGCTCCTAAATAGGCAAGCGGCGATTGAGATACTTGAGACAGCGCGAGCTGAGGCGGAGGCGGCGAGGGCGGAGGCGGAGGCGATGCGGGCGGAGGCGGAGGCGGCGAGGGCGGAGGCGGAGGCGGCGGTGGCGCAGGCCAGGGGCGTGGCCCAGGCAGCAGTGGATGAGTCCCGGGCTGCCATGCATGCGGCACAGGCAGAGGCGAGGGCGGCCAGGGCGGAAGCTGAGGTGGCCAGGGGTGCGTTGGAGGACGCCAGGGCGGATCTGAAGGCGGCGAGGTCCGATCTCGAGACGGTGACCCAAATTAGGCAGGTGGCGAGGTCCGAGCTCGAAAGGGCCACCGTCGACGCCGAGCAACGGGAGAAGTCTGCCTACTCGGAATTGCAATCTGCGCACTCGGGATTGCAATCCGCGCACTCGGAATTGGTCTTGCAATGGCAGTCCGCGCACGCTGAATTGCAGGCTGCGCGGGAAGAAGCGAGCCGGGCAAAGGCCGTTGATGGTGTGGAATTAGCGGAATTAGAGGCAGCCCGAGCGGAGACGAAGGCAGCGCGGGCGGAGGCGGCGGCGGCGCGGGCGGAGGCGGCAAGGGCGCGCGCCGAGTTGATCTCTGCCATCCCCGCCCCGGAGCGCTCCGCCGACGCGTTGCCTAATTTGGACTTTGAAGCCGCGTTGCCTAATTTGGACTTTGACGCCGCGGCCTCACCGAACGCCGCTGCCGCTCAGCGCATCCTCGCGCAGGGGCGTCGCGTTTGCGAGGCGGCGGTAGCGGCCGAGGCGGCGGCCGAAGCGGCGGCCGAGCGCGCGGCGGCGGCCGAGGCGGCGGCCGAGGCGGCGGCCGAGCGCGCGGCGCAGCGCCAGTCGGCGCAGGACGAGGCCGGGCGCGCGCTCGAGACGGCGCTCGAGCGTGCGAGGCGCGAGGCGGCGGCGCGCCGTCTCGAGCGGCTCGAGTGGGCGCGCCGTGCCGGGCACGAGCTCGACGAGAGCGCGCGCCGTCTCGAGCGCGAGCGCCGGGAGGCGGCGCTCGCGGCGGAGCTGGACTTGGCGGCGGTTGCGGCGCAGCTCGAGGCGACGGTGGAGGCGGCGAGGGGTGCTGCGGGCGGATGGCGGGAATCGAGGCTCGCCGCCGTTGCGGCGGCGATCGAGGCGGGAAGGGAAGCGCTCACGATGACGCGGCCGCCGCCAGAGCCGCCATCCGCTCTCTCGGAGAGCACCCTCTCCTCCTTCCCCACAAAACCTTCGTCTCCTGCGCGAGCGCCGTCTCGAGCGCCGCCCAGTGCGCCCAGTGCACCACCCAGGGCACTGTCGCCTTCGGAATCCGACCTCTCGGCCCTCCCATCCAAATTAGGCAGGTCGCCTTCGGAATCCGAGCTCTCGACTCTCCCGTCCACGATCTTGCCTTCCGAGATACACTCGGAAGCCTCCGGCCCGTCCTCCCCGGTCGCCTCGGAGTCGTCCATCGACGGCGAGGTGCGATCTCCGCGAGATGCGATCTCCCCGGTCGCCTCGGAGTCGTCCATCGACCGCGAGGTGCGATCTCCGCGAGATGCGATCTCCCCGGTCGCCTCGGAGTCGTCCATCGACCGGACGACTCGCGAATCGTCACCGGTCGCCCCCGAGATGCAATCTCCAGCCGGGCAGATGCAATCTCCGGTCGGGCAGATGATGCCATCTCCGGCCGGGCAGATGCAATCTCCGCCGGGGCAGCTGTCCTCGGAGCCGTTAGCGTCGCCCATCCCCCCCTCACCCATCCCCCCCTCACCCATCCCCCCCTCGCCCATCCCCCCCTCACCCACGGTCCACCGTTCCCTCCAACCGGCCCTCTACCCTCTGCCGGATCCGTTTGAGGTGTCAGCTCTCTCTATGTCACCATCCCCTACCTACCGTCCGCCACTGGCGCGTCGTCCTGAGCAGCTCGCACCACCCTCGCGTCGTCCCGAGCAGCTCGCTCCAGCCCTGCCCCCCAAGGGGGGTGACAAGGGGGGTGACGAGGGGGGTGACAAGGGAGGCTCCGCCACACCCACGTACCGGGGGTTTCGTCGCTCAACGGCCGCCGCTGCCTTATTGGCCGCGGCAGAGGAGGAGGAGGAGGAGGAGGAGCCCTGGCTTGTCTTGGCCGCCGCAGCCGCAGCTGCGGAGGAGGGGGAGCGGCAGCCTTCACAGCAGCTTTCACAGCAAGCCAGCGGCGGCCAAGCCGGGCCAGAGGAGTTCGCGGGGGTCGCAGCTCCGCTCGAGATGATGATCTCCGAGATGATGCTCCTGGGTCTGCAGGAGGAGCAGCAAGAGGCTCTCGAGCTCAGCGAGGCGGCACGCGAGGAGGAGCGCCTGCTCAACCTGCTTGCCGGCGGCCACCTCTGAGTCTGCGAGCTGCGTGGCGCGGTGGCGGCCGCGTACTGCGTGGAGATACTGGAACGTCGTAGGAGATACGGAACGTCGTAGAGATTACTGTAGCTCAGACACAGCGTTCTTCACGTCTTTTCCAGAGAAAGCACCATTATTAGTCATTCCTATTTAGGAAGTCTTCCAGTTGTCTTCCTCGCAGGGTAAAGTCATTCTATTTTTGGGGTTTGGAGAAACAAAGACGTCTCAGTTCACGAATCGGGAGAAATCCGCCGACGTCCCTCTCGGAGACGCTCGAAGCCCAGGGTCCATGGTTGACGGTGGCCGCTGCAGCAGCCTACGTTCTGGAACCTGTAACGTATACATGATGCGCCGCGCCGGAGTGACGGACCTCACGCTGCCAAAAGACCTCATCTGGACGGTGCCCGTCACTCCTCTCGAGGAGCAGTTGCCGCCGCCAACAAGGGCACCTCCGCAACCCATTGCAATCCTCAAGTGCGCATACCGCGCACGCGCCTCGTATCGAATCCGTCAGCGGCCCGAGTGCCTGACACGCGTGGTCTGGATGTGCGCAGTCGCGTGATCGTTAGCAACCACGCGGCAAAGGCGGCGTTGCGCGAACGCCGAGGCGAACATGGGGCCGCTCATCGTGTAGTGTCGCACGTGTCCTCGGCTCCGCCGGAGCTCCGCGTGATGATGTCGATCCCGACCATCTTCAATCCGAACTTGAACGGCATGGAGCCCATATCCGACTTCCTTCCCAGCCCGAACGAGACGGTCGGCTTCAAGTGCGCCCCTCGCCTGTCGTGTCCTGATTGCCCGCGATGCACCGCGCGTGCCCATCTCGCAACGATGCCCGCGAGGCGCGCGCTCCCTCTCCCCACGCCATGTCTCCACGCCACCGCGTGGTTTTGTCTCATCTGCTTGCCGCCACCCTTACGAACTCGCAGCTACAAGATCGACGGGATCCTCGGCTCGGGCTCCTTCGCCACCGTCTTCCGCGCCGTGCACGAAGGCGCCCAGAACCGGCCCGTAGCACTCAAGTGCCTAAAGAACGCAAAAGAGACGGTGGATGCCGGGCTGGGCGAGGCCCGGGTTCAATCTATGATCCGGCTGCATGACCC
>ENA-UOXP01002560-UOXP01002560.1-mixed-culture-metagenome-genome-assembly--contig:-NODE-2560-length-10420-cov-45.360058_pt1 | contig 10420 bp, 5 predicted proteins | sample MGYA00238161_ERZ761639 | MGnify/ENA primary metagenome ERZ761639 (study PRJEB28913, sample SAMN08776760) | mixed culture metagenome | isolation source: Freshwater growth medium | place: USA...
CGTGGTAGTGGCTGGTCGGTACCTTGTGTGTCGATTCAACTGACCCTTTCTCAATATCGCGAGCGTGTGCCCTCTGACGTGCCTTCCAACACTCGTCACTCGATGCGCTGTGGTCAGTGGGCCTGTCTCCTTGCATTCGGCCACTCTCATACTGCGCGTGCGTTGACGGCTGACGTTACACCTGCAGGCCTGTGTGCCGATGGACGTGTTCGCATTGGAAATGCGCCGGGCAAGGGATTAGGTGCCTTTGCCGTGCACGCCCTCTCTCCCGCTGCTTCAAGCTTCGGACTGGTGAGAGGAGAGGTTCAGATCGGTGAGTACCGAGGTGAGGTGTATACCTTGGCTGGGCTGCAGGCGCGCTACGGGAAGAATGGCATCATCGCGGAGGAGAGTCAAGCTTGGAATCGGGAGTGGGCTGCCGACCGGAACCTAAGAAGCGTTGGCATTACAGGTGGGTATGTGATGTCCGTTTCCGATGCGCTTGACCCGTGGAGCGAAGTTCTGTACGTGGATGCTGAGGACCCTGCGCATGCTATGTGGACCCGGTACATCAATCACAGCGAGGATGGCGCAAATCTGGCCGTGCGGAGCAGCAATGGGCTGAGCGACAGCCGTACCACCTTGCGGCTGGTTATCACCCGCGAAATTGAAGCAGGAGGAGAGCTTCTAATCGATTATGGCCCCGGCTATACCTTTGACGTTGAAGTGGCTCAATAGAGCCACATGAGTTTCTTCGTCCGAAATCCCTTCAGTGTGTTTTTGGAGGTTCAGGTACTGTGTATCGGTCAGGTATTGGTCCCCCGGTCCAGCACTCGTGTACAAAGTATCATCACATCTTCCTCGTAACACTTTGCAGTCGTCTTGCGTTCTGCGTTTTCCGGCGATGGCCCACGCATCTTCGCCCCTTCGCGCTGCACGCGGGCGATCGGTTGTGCCTCTTGGCATGGCGCGCGTTCCGCTGCGCGGCAGCTATGTGTTCACGAGGGAAGCCATAGATTCCGAGAAGGCGGCCGTGTAAGCTGGGAGTAACGTTTGGTAGCAGCCTGTTCACAAGCCGGAAGCACTGATCACAGGTCCGAACCCGCCCGCGTCACACCCCGCAACCGGTGGAAGGAGCAAATGCCCGCGCCGAAGGCTGTTGAGGGCCTCTTCAAGAACAAAGACCGCGTGCGCGTCGATGGAACGCAGGTCGTGCACCTCAAGTCTGGACGCAGCGTCCCACTCGCTGAGGGCGCCACGGTGCCACGGCTACAGGGCATCACAGTTCTGAAGGGTATCTCGGAGCTGGCCGGCGAGGTGATCGACTTTGCAAACATGGCCGAACCGCCCGTCCCAGGCGTCCGAATCATCAATGTGCATGCGGCGGTGTCTTTTGCCGAAGCGCTCGAGACGCTCACCAAGCTGCCGACTGGCAAGGACGAAACATCTCGGGCTCAGCGTGAGAAGCTGTTCCAGTCCTTCGACGGCAACGGCAACGGCCAGCTGTCGCTGGCAGAGGTTGATGCAGGCATCATCAAAGCGTTGCGCCTCGAATCGCTCTTTGCCGTCAAGCCGGCGATCATGCGCGCCTTCCAAGTCGCCAAGGGCTCGAAGAAATCCAAGACGGCAGCTGGCAACGACACGGTAGGGCGCGGCGAGGAGTTCCGGCTGCTGCTGCTGTACCTGGCGCGCTACTTCGAGCTCTTTGGCCTCTTCCAGAAGCTCAACACGAGCGGCGGCGGCACGGGCGACAAGTACCTCGAGATCGACGAGGTCGAGGCGGCCCTCCCTGAGTTGCGACAGTGGGGCGTCGAAGTGGATGATGCGCGCGCCGTACTGAGCGCCATGGACGCGGACGGGTCGGGGCGCGTGGGTTTTGACGAATTTGCGCACTGGGCCTTGACGAAGCGGCTGCAGCAAGATGGCGTGCCTCTGCCCGCATGCGAGTTGCCAGCTGGGGCGATACCCAACCTCGCCTCTTCCAACGTTCGAGCTGCCGCCGCCGCCGAGGCTGCACGCGCGGCAGCGGCGGCCTTGGCGCCGACGCCTCCGCCGTCGTGGTGCACTCTCTCGAGCAGCGCCCCTATGACGGCGCGCCTCGCGCAGGCAGCAGCTGAGGATGAGGCTGCTGCGGTCGCAGCGGGCCGTCGAATACTCGCGCCTCGCGGTCCGGGGGTGCGCGCGAAGGTGGTGCCCACGGGGGTGCGTACGAGCGTCGTATCGAGCACCGCGCCCAGCGCTGCGCCCCCCTCGCCGCGTCGCACACCCGCCTCTTCTGCCGCGCCGCCGCCCTCCGAGGGCGCCAAAGGCCAAGGGCCCTTCCGTCCGACGCAGAGCCACCAGCGCGTGCTCTTTCTGCTCGAACAGACTGTTGGGTCCCTCGAGAGTGCTCGCAGGCGGATCCTTGGCGAGACGACCGCCGAGTTGGCCGCCGATGTGGACGCGGACGCGAATGTGGGCGGAGGCGCGACCGTGGGCGAGGGTGAGGGCGAGTGCGCGCCTGAGGAGAGCGCGCCGAGTTCGATCGCGACGATGCAGAAAGCGGTCACTCGCATGCACGACGTGGGGCAGCTACGCATCACGCTCCGCTCCGGCGAGGGTCTCGACGACGCTCCGAACGGCGATGCGGCCGATCCGTACGTGGTGATCAGCGTCGACGAACGAGAGGTGACCAGCGAGGAAGCTGAGTGGCACGAAGAGGGCGAGCGCTTCACATGGGATGAGGAATTCCTGTTCGACGGGGGTACGCTCGGCGCATTGCTGGAGCACGGCGTGCAGCTCGACGTCTTCCATAACGCCGGTGAGGACGAGGACGATGAGCCGCTGGGCAGCTGTTCGCTGGAGCCGCTCGATGCACTCGTGGCCAACGGGCGAGTGACGCTCCGGCATCCGCTTGATACCAACGGGACGCTCGAGGTTGAGCTTGTGTGGGAGAGTGAAGACCCCAAGGGCGCCGCCGCGCCCGCCGCCGGGTCCGCCGCCGCGCCCGCCACCACGCGCGCGCGCACGGGCGGAAGCACGCCATCGTCGCCAGGCGCAGCAGCGAGCGCGTCGGTGGCGGTGCTGGCTCGCAGCGCATCGGCGCGCCCGTCACGGCTCGAGGCGGTCCGTGAGCTCTTGCGGATTGCCGAGAAGCTGTGCGCCACGTGCGAGGAGACGCTTGACAGGCTGCCTGGGGGGCGGCGGGGGGGGGGTGGCGGTGCGGCGCACGGTGCATCCCGTGCATCCGTGTGCTCCTCGCGCGCCTCGTCGGCGGGCCGCAGCACGGCGCGCGTGCCAGAGGTTTTCAAACCTCCTTCGACGTTTGGCGACAGGTACACGCCCGACGCTCTCAGCTGGCGGATCGACGTGTGCCGCATGCACGTGCTCACCACGGCGCCACCCCCTCTCCCCACAGGTACACACCCGACGCCCTCAGCTGGCGGATCGATGCAAAGAGTGATCCCAATGCACATCGGCAGGCGGTGCTGCGCGCGCTCGACGCGACAAGGAGGCTGATCAAGCGGCTCGAGGATCAAGAGGCTCTCCTCGTCTTCAGCGCCGAGCAGTGCCAGCAGAGCGCCATTGCGATGCAGGCGCTGTACCGCGTCTACAGCCGCGCCGTCACCGAAAGCAGCACGCCGCTCGGCCTCAGCCTTGGCGCCGGACGCAGCGCGGAGGAGATGCTCTCCTGTGGTCCTAACATGGCGCCGGTCAACGTGTTCGTGGGGCTCGAGGGCGACGGCCTCTGCCTTTACCGCACGGAGAAGCACTTCAAAATGGGCGCCGAGCCCTTCGCGAAGCTCTTCCCGCTCGATCACAGGGCGCGAGCGCGCCCGCCGCCAGAGGGGTGTGACCTGCACGTGGACCTGACTTCGGGAGGCAAGAAGGAAATGAGCGGCTGCGCGGGTGCTCCCTTTATCACCGTCGCCACAGCCGAGGGTGATCTGACGTACTCGAACCCTCGGCGGCTCTTCACCACCTCGCGGCGCACGCAGCGGCTGATGGCCGAAGCGGACGCCCGAGACGACGCGCAGAGCTGGAGCGAGGAGGAGGACGGCGCACTCTTCGTGGCGGTCGCGCGGTTGGGCATGAGTAAGTGGACTGCAGTGGCGGAGGCGCTGGCCGCGGAGATGGGCGAGATCGAGCAGGGCATCTCTACAGCGCAGAGCGAGGCGAGCGCGGCGACGGAGAGCCGCGTGAGCCAGTCACAAGCGGAGGCTGCGCGTGGCCCTCGGAAGGGGAGCGAGTGCCAGCAGCGCTGGGCCGCCTTGCTCGAGGAGCAGCTCGACGAGGCACGCACGCGTCAGAATTCGGCCCACCGGGCGGGGCTGCAGGCGGAGAGGGAGCTCTCCCAGATTATGAGCGAGATCATGAGCGTGAAGCGTCTCATGGCGAGCGTGTCGCGACTCATGCCCAAGACGGCGCGATCCGCTGCGGCGTTGCAGGAGGACGCGGCGAAGGAGGTGCGCTCGCTGGTGGCGATCAATCTGTCCAAGGCAGAGCGAACGGGGAAGCACGCGATGGGCTCGATCAAGCCCGTCGACGTGCGCGTGGGTGCACAGCTGCTCGCGGTCTGTGATGCGGAGGAGGAGATGCTCAAGCGTGAGAACGAGAGCATCCTGACCGAGTTCCCGCACTTGCAGCAGCTCAAGCCGCAATGGATGGTGGATGCCAAGCTCCCCCCGCGCGCCACCCATTACAAACTCGAGCGGCTCGCGGGCTTCCGCCCTCGACAGGTGGCGGCCGCATGCCAGGCGAATGAGCCTCCGAAGCCGACGCCGATCGACCCGTCCGTCGTCTTCGCCCCGCCGAGCGACGACGAGGGCGAGGGCGAGGGCGAGGGCGAGGGCGAGGATGAGGACGAGGACGAGGTGGAGGAGAGTGACGAGGCAAGCGAGGAAGAGGGCGAGGAGGACGAGGAGGAGAAGGCCGAGGGATGCGACGGCGCGCTACAAAGTCCAGTTTCTCGCAAGAGCCAAACGTACGCGCCGCTGCGCGCGGCCGACGCAGCGGTACGTGGCGTCATCGGCGATCGAGGACAGCCAATCTCCGCGTCCATCGACCTGCTCCTGGCCGCCAACTCCAAAACCGAGGCTGGCTTTGAAGCTGGGACTGGCTGGATGCGGGTGCCTTCGGCCTTCGCAGGTCCGTCGCGCTGGGGAGGGTTGCTTGTGCTCCTTGTGACGAGCGGGACGCTGCGCTTTCGCATCGCGGGCTACTCGACCGTGACGCTTCATGCGGGCGGAGTGGCGGTGCTCTCGGCGGCCCTGTGGGTGCGGGCGCTCACCCACGAGGGCCACGTGCTCGCTCTGACGTACTCCGGTGTTGAGCCAGTGCGTCTCGGGCCGAGCACCAAGCACATTCCGGCGCCGGGCTACACGAAAACGTACCTCGAGCGGGAAGAGGCCAAGCGTGAGGCGCAGAAGGAGAAGCAAATGTCGGCCCTTGGTCCGCTTATGCCGAAGCAGCCAGTGCCGTGGGCGGCGGCGCCCCCCCCATTGTCGAGGGCCGACCTGGGGCTCCAGATGGCCCGCGAGTCGGCCAAGTCGGAGAAGGCTCTCCTTGAGAAGTTGGCTGCGACGAGAGTCGCACCAGCGAGGAAGCCGTCGCTGCCCGGTACCCCGCGTAAGTAGTAAGTAGTACGTAGTAAGAGCAAACTAACGAGGCGCCGCTGTGAGCGGGGTGTGAACAAACATCGAGATTCACACGGCGATGCCGAGCAGGGACTCGACTGCAGGACTCGACGTCGTGTCGTGTTCCTTCTGCTCACGTGGGTTGCCACACGACTATGGAACCCACGACGGACGATGATGGCGAAGAGTGGCAGGCGCTTCCCGCCGACCTCTTTTGTGAGCCGCCGATTGTGCCAGTCGGAGCGGGTGTTTTTGAGTTGCGGCTCGAAGGTAAAGTGGTGCGTGTCCACCCGCGGCGGGATGCCTTTGAGCGCTCGTCAGAGAGCGAAGACGGCAAGCGTGGCGTGGGCGCTGACTACGCCCGCGTCACGGGTGCGCTTCTATGGGACTCGTCGGTGGTGCTCTCGGTCCATCTCCTGCAGCGCCGGAAGGAGGGCCGGCTACCAATTGGCCTACATTGCGTGGAGCTCGGAGCGGGCTTGGGCCTAGTGGGCTTGTCGGCAGCGACTCTCGGCTGCCGTGTGACCTTGACGGATAGGGAAGAGGTGCTACCTCTCCTCGCCCACGGCGTCGCTATGAATGGCCTCCAGGATCATGCCAAGGTTGCGGCACTCGAATGGGGAGGCACGTCTCTTGATACAGCAGCCCGTGCACTCGGACGGCCGTTCGCTCTCATCCTTGCTGCTGACGTGGTGTACGAGGCTGCCGTCACCGATGCGCTCGTCGAAACCTGCATAGCGCTCACCGCCCCCGAGTCGGAAGTGCTCATCGCACAGGACGCGTCCTTCGGGCGTCGCGCTGCGTGGGATGCCTTTGAGAGACGTGCACGCCAGTCCTTCTCTTGGGAGCAGTTGGACACGTGCCAACACGGCGGCCTCGGCCCGACCAAAGAGAGCGTGGCCTTGGTGTGCTTGCGACGCCTGCCCACTTAGGATTTTCGTTTTCAATATCGTATTCCGAACGGGTCGGAGGCCCAGCGAGGCCGTTACGCTAAAACTTCGTAACGCAGTCCCGGCGGTACACGCGCCTGGCGGGCAAACTTCGCGACAAGCGACTCGGCACACCTTAAAGGCCGCTTGCTGCATGGAGCCTCCTCGGCCTCGGCTCGCGCGGGCTAAGGTAAGCTCCCCGCAGAACCTATCTCGTGATTCAGTGATGCATCGTGTGATGGGACCGCGGTGCCCCGGGTGCCCCGCCGTCTCCACGCCGTCGGCACGCACACACAACATCATCCAACAACATGGGGCACGGTCTGACATTTGAGGCTCACCGCCTCTCTCTCTCTCGCGCGCGCGCTGCTCATGAAGCCATGCAATCGCTAAACTCCAGGTGCTGCTCAACTCTATCTCATCACCGCGTCACCGCGTAGTATGGGACGGGCGCGCTATAAGGATAATACCCGCTCGGTACAGCGTAGTATGAGGCGGAAGGCGCGTAGTAATAGGCAGGCGCGCTCATGGGTCGAATCTGCGCGGTGGCAGCAGCAGACTCAGCCTTGGCAGCCTCGGATGCGTCATGGGCGGCCGTTGTGGCAGACGCATTCGCTTTCTCCCGTGCTCTCATCGCCGCCTCTTGCAGCTTTTGCGCCTCTGCCGCAGCCTGCCTGGCCGCCGCCGCGTCCTCCTTCGCCTTTTGTGCTGCCGCCTCTGCCTTCTTGGCCAGCGCTTCCTTGGCCTCCGCATCCTTGGCTGCTGTGTAAGGCACCAGAAGTGTCTGAGAGGAGCTGGTTGGCATGCTGATATAGGTGGCCGTCCGCGGGATCGTGGGAGAGAGATAATATGTATCCGCTGGCTGAGTGATATAATATGTATCCCTCATGCCCATGTCATAGCTGCCGCTGCGAAGCGGCGCCGTATAGTATCGCTCCGAGACGCGGCGAACTGTGGGCACTAGGCGAACTGTGGCTGGCTCTGCAACTGAGAGCGAGCTGTGGCTGGGCGCGGGCGAGAGAGTGCGGTAGCTATACGACGGAGACAATGAACGGTAGCTGCGCGTCGGAGAGAAGGGCCTTTGCGGCAAGAGCTGGCTCCTGGAGCCGTGAAGCGAGGCGTATGACATCGAACTCTGTGCTTGTCGGTTACACAGCTCACACAGGAAACATGCAGGGTGAACATCACTCACAGTCATTCACAGGCAGTCAGTTTCGTCGGTCGTCGGTCCTACTAGAAAGAGCATTTGAAGTATAACGACACAGACTATGGGGTACCACGCGAAAAATGATACAAGTGTTGCTAAATCCATGACTCAAGACTGAAGAGTCGGCCAAATCGTGACTCAGGACTTGTTGACATAGTCTTGAGTCTTTCTTTGAACACATTTGTATGGGGTACCACGCGAAAAATGATACAAGTGTTGCTAAATCCATGACTCAAGACTGAAGAGTCGGCCAAATCGTGACTCAGGACTTGTTGACATAGTCTTGAGTCTTTCTTTGAACACATTTGGTGTTTCGACTAACGCACAAAAAGAGTCGACAGATTCACGTTAGATGTTGCAGTTTATACGCATTTATATGGGGTACCACGCGAAAAATGATACAAGTGTTGCTAAATCCATGACTCAAGACTGAAGAGTCGGCCAAATCGTGACTCAGGACTTGTTGACATAGTCTTGAGTCTTTCTTTGAACACATTTGGTGTTTCGACTAACGCACAAAAAGAGTCGACAGATTCACGTTAGATGTTGCAGTTTATACGCATTTAGATGTATGGAATTATAACGAAACGGCGGTCAGGAGTTACGTCTTTCTTCACACCTGAGTCTGGTTTCTTGAGTCTTGCGTCTTGCGTCTTTAGTCTTTAGTCTTTAGTCTTTAGTCTTTGTCGTTAGTCTTTAGTCTTTAGTCTCGAAGGATTGTCTTAATCGGAGATCGCGTTTGAACAAGAAATTGTCCGAATTGTCCCCTTTGTCGCAAGTCGCGCGTCGAAAACGATGATGCCGTCTCAAGGCGGGCCGCCGCCGGCCCATGCACCGGCCCAAGCACCAACCGATGCACAGCAGCAGCAGCCGCAGCCGCAGCAGCAGCAGCAGCACAACTTTCAGCAGCAGCAGCAGCAGCAGCAGCAGTACTATCTGCAGCAGCAGCAGCTGCGGCATCAGCAGCAGCACGTGGCTGCGTGTCAAAATGCGACCGAGCTACAGTACCAGCAGTACTACCAGCAGCAGCAGCAGCAGCAGCAGCAGGCGGCCGCAGCAACGCCGCCCTTCAACGCCCAGATGGCCGGCGCCGCCGCTGCATCGGCCTACTACGCGCCGCCGCCTTTGCCGCAGCCGCTCGGTCCCGCAAGCGCGGGACTGCCCGGCATGTATCAGCAGCAGCCTAGCGCAGGCCTTCAGCCGCAGCTTATGGCCGCGCTCAATGCATGCCAGCACGCCGCCGCCAGCAGCCCAGCACAGCAGTGGCCGCAGAACCTGCAGCAGGCCGGGTCGGCGCCCAAGCAAGGGCGCAAGCCACCCGGCTCAAGAAACCAGAATATACGTACGGTCGTGTTCAAGCGAGGGAAAGACGGGCTGCAGGGTAAATCCCTAGCTCAGTCCTGCACCACATTTGACACCTGCTACTTGTTCCAACGTGACATGGCAAAGAACGGTTCCAATTCAATCTCAAGGGTGCGTGCCGAGCCTCAACCCTTCATCTGATCGCGTCTGATTTTGATCGATTGTCTCTGATGGCCTTCCTTGCCCTCTCTGATCCTCTATGCCATTCCCTTACCAATCCATGTGCAGGCAGCTGTGGTTATGGAGCTATCGTCGAAACTTCATAATCTCCTACCCGGCCACACGCGCTCCGAGCTCGAGGAGCTGATCATATTGTGGTACGGCAACGGGCAGGCCCCAATTCCTAGGGACGAGGCCAACATCGAGGTGACCTCGGGCGGCAACTATTCGATAATCTACACCCTGAAGCTGGACGACACTGCAGTGACGACCTCTCCATCGTCTGTCGGGGGTCTGGACGGTGGCCGGCTTGGCGGCAGCACAGGCGGCGCCTCAGGCGGCGGCATGCTTGGCGGCATGCGCGCAGGTGGCATGGGCGTTAGCATGGGCGGGGGGCGCGGCGGCCCCACGGGCGGCGGCCTGCCCAGCGGCCTGCCCGGCGGCCTGACCGGCGGCATGCTTGGCGGCATGGGCCAGGGGTTCGGCATGCTCGGCAGTATGGGCCGGGGGTTTGGTGGCGCCCTGGGGGGCGGCATGTTCGGCGGCGCCGCTGACGGCGCCTCGGGAGGCCTGCCCGGCGGCACGCACGCCGGCGGCATGGGCGGGGGGATCGGGGGCACGGGCGGCAGGATGCCCGGTGGCCCGCTCGGCGGCACGGGCCGGGGACTCGGCGGCGGCGCGGGCAGCACGCGCGGCGGCCAGCCTGCCAGCGGCGGCGCGGGCGGCGGCATGCCCTCAAATGTCGACGTGGAAACATGCCCAATTTGCCTCGACGTGCTCACGGATAAGGAGAGCCTGCATAAACTCCGGCCGTGCAACCACGTGTTCCATGCGGGCTGCATCATCGAGAGCTTCCGCTGGAACCCGCGCTGCCCGATTTGCCGCGACGCGCCTCAGGCGGCGAAAGAGGCGGAGGCGGATTCGGAAATAGGCGAAGAAATGCAATCGCCACAGTGGGAAGCGTGGGATTATGATGCGATGGTGCTGATGGAAGAGGCGGCGGAAGCAGCCGCAAGGGTCGCGGAAGCGGCGAGGTCGGCGGAGGCGGCGAGGGCGGCAAGCGTGGATGCGACGGCAGTGGCCGCAAGGGTCGCGGAAGCCGCGAGGTCGGCGGAGGCGGCGAGAGTGGAGGCGGCGAGAGTGGAGGCGACGGCAGCGGCCGCAAGGGT
>ENA-UOXP01002570-UOXP01002570.1-mixed-culture-metagenome-genome-assembly--contig:-NODE-2570-length-10393-cov-4.561327_pt1 | contig 10393 bp, 5 predicted proteins | sample MGYA00238161_ERZ761639 | MGnify/ENA primary metagenome ERZ761639 (study PRJEB28913, sample SAMN08776760) | mixed culture metagenome | isolation source: Freshwater growth medium | place: USA...
GAGCACCTCAACCTTCATGTCTGCCAGGTCGCGCTCCATCTCTGCAACGAGTTCCTTGGCAAGCTCCAGGTCTTTCGGAAAACGGCGTACGGCGTTACTGAATGCCTCCAGCAGCTCCGATGCGTTTGCCACTTCACTGAGCCGGTAGGTGCGTTCACCCTTGGCCTCCAGCTTCCAGCGGCAGTCATTTCCCAAATTCTCACAGCGCCTTGCGAGCACAGTAAACGTGCCCACAGTTGCCACTGCTTGATAGTCGGTCTTGCTTACCAGCAACATCGCCCTCTGCAGAGCCCCGATGCTTTTCTCACGAGGACGTGCAACACCTCCCACAGTGACTGGAGTATCAGGACGGATCGCCTTCGACGCTGAAATGTCTGCAGTGATCTTGGCAATATCGCGATACCCGTGCTCGATGGACGCAGGCAAGCTCTGGATCTGGCGTTCGTTAGACGCTTGATTTCGAGCCCACTCCTGTCGCATCAAGGCCACCTTGACCAGTTCGGCATCCACGGATGCTTTCTCCAGCACAAGAGGGTTCCCCGAGGCGATCGCCACAATCTCAGCGTAGGACAGCGTTGCCCCCTCCACATCCTCCAGCGTGCGAATTTCTTCGCTGCCGTTCATCACTTGCGCAATGAACTTGGCTTTCGTATGGAGGATTTGAGCCATGTAGGCATCAAAGCTTGCCGAGGTCAGGTACGTGTAGAGGTACACCGTTGAGAACATATTGCCCTGACGGACAATCCGGCCCCTTCGCTGCTCCATGTCGCTGGTGCGCCACGGCAGATCGAGGTCGTGCTGCGCAATCAGGCGGTCCTGTACGTTGGTGCCCATGCCCAGCTTTGACGTACTTCCCAACAAGACCCGCACAATGCCAAGTCGCACGGCCTGGAACAACTCACCCTTTCGGGCGTCTGTCTCATAGTCGTGAATGAAGGCAATTTCCTGCTCCGGGATCCCCAGTTCAACAAGCTCCTTGCGGAACTCGTTGTAGACCGAGAAACTCCCGTCGCTCGTCGGCGTGGACTGATCGCAGAAGACAATTTGCGCAGCCTTGCTGTCCGCATATTCAGCCCAGATGCGATGCACGTTGCGCGCACACACATAGAGCTTTCCGCTTTTGTCCACAGGTGCAGGCAAACCCACCAATCGCACATCCAGCGCAGCCTTTCGGCCGTCACTGGTGACTTTCAGCATGTTGTCCTCTTTCGGCTTGACACCTCCAGATCGGATGTCCGCAGCGCGCTCAACCAGGTCTTGCACGTAGGCGCGCAGATCCTCGCTGGGCTCAACGGAAATCGTCTCGCTCACCGCCTTTGGCACTGGAAGGTCCAGCGTTTCAGGGGTGCGGATATCGGCCACCTGTCGAAACATGTTCATCAACTCCGGCACGTTCACAAAGCGGGAGAACCGGTTTTGCATCCGATACCCACTGCCATCAGGAGCAAGCTCCATGGCCGTGACCGTTTCGCCAAAATTGGCTGCCCATGCGTCAAAGTGACCCACTCCGTATTCCCAGAGCAAGTCCTCTTGCAGGAAGCGCATGCAGGTGTACATCTCGGCCATCGAGTTGCTCAATGGCGTGGCGGTCGCAAAAATCACCCCCTTCCCATCCTCACGCTTTTGTCTGATGTATTGCGTTTTCACGAACACATCAAACGCAATTTGCGAGTTTGAGTTGGGCAGACCAGCAACGCGATCCATCTTCGAGAAGCGCCATAAATTTTTAGCAGTATGACTTTCGTCGTACGCCAAATAATCCACGCCCAACTCTTCAAACGTCAGCATATCGTCCTTCACGGACTGCTTGCTGAGCTTGTCGAGCTTGTTGGTCCACTGCTTCTTGGCCCTCGCCAATTCCTTGACGATGGAGCCTTTCTCGTAGGACTTTCGCTCACGCAGCGCCGAAGCAATGCTGTCAATCTCGTCCTCAATGTACGACCGCATGTAGCTGTCGCTCACCTTGATGGACTCGAAGGTGGCATGCGTCACGATCACCGCATCCCAGTCATGGGTAGCAATGCGAGACAGCATGAGCTTGCGCTTTGCGCCTGCCAAATCGTCTTTCGACGCAGCAAGCACCTTTGCGGTGGGGTAGGCCTTCATGAACGCATTGGCAAAGTCCAGCAGCATGTGGTTTGGAACCACAAACATGACCTTCTTCGCCAGCCCCAATCGGCGCAACTCCATTCCAGCACAGATCATCTCCAGAGTTTTGCCAGCTCCGACCGCATGGGCCAAGAGCGTGTTGTAGCTACTGGAAACAACCCGCCACACTGCATCGCGTTGGTGAGAGCGCAATGTGTAGACACTGGACAACCCTGGCAACACCAGGTGACTGCCATCGAAACGGCGGGCCCGTGTCGAGCGGAACTGTAGGTTGTACTGCTTCGCAAGCATCTCTGCCCGCTCGCCATCCTTCCATAGCCACTCTGCGAACGCTTCTTTCAGACGGTTCTGCTTCTCGCGTGCCAACACGGTTTCGCGTGGATTGACGACACGGGTGGTGCGGTCAATCTGGTCGTACACCGTGGGCTTGCGCTGGTTCAACTCCATCTCCAGCAGTTCAGCTGCATTCACTCGCTTGGTGCCATAGGTTTGCGTTGCCGCCACCCCATGAGTGAGTACATGCGTTGCCGAAACAGACCACGAGCCTACGCGGGCATCAAACTCCACCTTGTTTTTCCCGTGAGGGTACTCAAAGGTTTCGTCCAAGAACTGGTCATAGACCTGCGAGGGTATCCAGGTCGATCCAAGACGGGCTTGAATCTCACCGGGCCTGAGCTGGTTAGGCATTGCGGCCTTCAGCGCTTCCACGTTTGCCCGAAACCGCTCCCCGGAGATCTGTGCAACCTCCAGCTTGCGGCGAACATGCCCCGAGAGGTAGCTATCAGCCGCCTCCCACTCCATGGACTCTGGGTCCAGGAAGACCCGCCCTGAGTGTTCCAACTCAGCCATCACTTCGTCCTCAGGCATGTCCATCAACTGCGCAATCCGGTGAGGGACTACACAGCCGGTTTCGGCCAGTGACGCTTGCAATGCCTCCCCCACGCTTTCACAGCGCTCCAGCAACTTGGCCGGTGCAACCGTGTTGGTCGTGAAGATGGGCGCTTTCGAGGCGGTTTGCGTTTGAGCATTCCAGTTCTCGATAGAGATCAAAAGAGGCACATCTGGATCCGCACTGAAGGCACGCTTGTTTTCGCTTGCATTCAGGTACCCGTACACCTCGACATGGTTGTCATAAGCCACGTTCAGCGCCAGCCGGAGAGCTTCCAGCTGTCGATCGCCTGCATTGGCTGATTGCGCAGCAATCAACGTCCGCAGTGCATCACGAACTTGAACCAGGCTCACCATGCGTAGCAATGTCTTGCCTGTTTTGACAACCGGCTTGGCGACATCGCCATCAACCTCCATGAGCTTTCCGTCGATGAGCATCAGGCCAGGCCTGCGCCAACCGTCAAGCTTGACGGTCGTTTCATCAACCTTCGCCTTCTGGTGGCTCTGCTTGCGTGGCTTGTAGATGCCCTCAGGCAGTGCGCCGACACGCTCTTGGAGCGCATCAACAACATCGCCTTCGAACTTGCAAATCACCGACAGCCCATGCTTTTGGGTGCTTGTCTTGAGCTTCCCGATCACACCCGTGGGGTGGTTCACGAAATACTCGTTCACATGCATGCGCGTCCAGAGTTCGCCATTGATAGGCGAAGAGCTAGGCAGCCCCACACAGTCAATCCACTTGCTTTCTTGAGCCCCAACTGCTTTCGCTTCACGCTTCTGAAAAATCAACAGGTCCGTTGTGACGGACGTTTCTGCGATCTCCTTGAAAGTTTTGCTTGGCAGACGAATCGCACCAACCAGCTTGGCTACTCGATTGATGTACTCCCGGTGGCCTTCAGACGTTGAGTCCAAAGTTCCCGTAGAGGTCAAGAAAACCACCAACCCACCTGGTCGAACGCACTCCAATGCTTTCGCGATGAAGTAGTTGTGCAGGGTGAAGGTGGCAAATGGAACGTTGCGCAGCTCTGCAGAGCGCTCGGCTCCAAAAGGTGGGTTGCCTATCACTAGGTCAAAGCCCTCCTCCGGGATACGCGCCCGCTCAAATGCGCTCTCAATGACGTTGACGCCGTACTGTGCGTACATTGCCTTGGTCATCCGCGCAGACACGTTGTCCAGCTCGATCGCCGTCAGACGGGACTTGCTGGCCAGGTCCTCTGGCATGGCGCCCAGGAAGTAACCAGCGCCGCAGGACGGCTCAAGAACGTTTCCGCCCTTGAAGCCCAGGCGACGCACAGCGTCCCACATTGCCTTCACGACCGCGATGGGTGTGAAGTAGGCATTGAGGGAGCTTTGCACTGCAGAATCGAACTCTTCCTTTGTCAGAAGGCCTTTGAGTTCGTCATGCCGCGCCCGCCAAGCTGCATCGGGTGTCTTCTCATCGAGCGCCTTGACCAGCCCTCCCCAGCCCGTGTAGAGGCTCAGGATGGCGTGTTCATCAGCGTTGGCACTACGCCCCTCCGACTCCAGCTTGCGCAAGAGCTTGATGGCGTTGATGTTCGCCTCGTACTTCGGAACCGGGGTGGTCACCGAAGCATGATGCGTTTCATCCAGCAGAGGCCACGAGGCCAAGGTCTGAATGGTTGGCGGGGTTTCAGTCTCTTCCACGATAGACGCAGAAAGAGTTCCGAGCACCACCAATGGGTCTTCATCCGGAGCAAAGCCCGGTAGCCACATGCACGCTTGTGCAATAGGTTTGATCTTCATATACGTCTCCAGGGAATTCCCTGCAAACGCACCAACCCCCTGCGGGATTGGTGCCCCGCAGGCAGGTTGAAAAGTCACTTTCGTGACGCTAGTGCTGCTTTTTTTGCTCCGGCAGATCGGAGTCTTTTGGCCACTGCATTACGAAGTGGTTTCAAAAATCTGGCTTTCACAAAGGCTCATGAGGAACGCTTGTGAAAACCCCCCAGACCGAAGTCTGGGAGATGGGGAAAAGGCTCAGTGCAGCAGCTGCTTGAATGCTCCGCTGAAGTAATGGCCTTGGAAGGTTCCGGTGGAATCGGTGACCTCGTAAACCGCCTCCTTGCAGAGGCTGGTATGACTCTTGGTGAATGCCGCCAAACGGACACTCACCACCTGGCATTCCTGCAATGACTCAGGTACGAAGGCGCCCGCGTCCATCAGAAGGGACACATCCAGTACACCGCTGGTTTGCAGGTGGGCCTGCTCTTCAGTGATGTTCGGATGCTTGTGGCTACGCGCGGCGATCTCTGCGCGTGTCAGGACCTTGTTGGCGGTAGAAGTCGATTTCATGATGATGCTCCTGCAATTGAATTGGGACACCATCCCCATCGGGGTAAGGTGCCCCGGTGGGTTGAAATGGGAAATGTCAGGCCTTTGTCACAAGCATTTTCATGCTCTTGAACAGCGCCACCAGACGATCAGCAATTGCTTCACTCCGGGTTTTCTTCAAGCCGCGAGGCGTGATGGACAAGTAGGTCAGACCGCTCTCACGTTCCTTTACGAAGGTCATAGAGATCTCCTTGGGGTTATGCAGCAACTGCTGCTTGTTGCGTGGTTGGTTCGACCAGCTTCTCCTGCTTGGGGAAGCCTGCTTTGAGGATACGGTCAGCTGCGCTGAAGATCCGTCCTGCACTTTTCTTGAGCATGTCTCGGTTTCCTGCGCCACCCATCCAGGACTGGATGTAGCCGCGCGAGAATTCGAGCCCCTCAAGTTTCAGAGCAGAGCAGCAGATGTAGGCGACCGATTCGGCCTCCACCTCTTTCACCGCAGATGACAGATCGGAGCCGCAGACGAAACCGTCAACGTCATCCGAATGCAGCAAACAGTGAGCCAGTTCATGGAACATCGTTTTGTGCGGAAACGCCGCAAGCGGCGAAATCGCAACCGATGCCTGTGAGGGCACGGCGTAGCCTTGAATGTTTCCGTTCAATTGCTTGAATGGAATCATGGTCACGCCCAAAGCGCTCAGGGCCAAAGATTGGCTCCATTGCAACTCAGTCGCTTCATCGGTCACAGACTCTGCGCTTGCGTCACCACCCTCCTCGGCCGCTGCGGGATCAACTTGGGTCTGACTCAGTGCGAACCAGTTGTTGCGCATCACAAAGATTCGACGCGGCACGCCTGGTTGGGCGGGCTCACTGTCATCGTCTTTGTCAGCGCGACCCTTGCCTGTCAAAGTGACAGGCATGAACAGGCCAATGGCCTTCTGCCCTTTGATGACAGAGCGGCCCTTCTTCTTCCATGAATTGAATGAGGCGATGGGCCCAATTTCAATGCCACGGTCGACCATTTGGCACACCGCAATGGCCTGGTTGCCAATGCTGTAGTTGTGGAAGGCGAAATAGTAGTCGCCCAAGATGCCTGGCTTGTCCAGAATCGAATCCAGCAGAGCCATCCAGTCGGGGCGCGTAACTTCTTTCATTGCCATGGTGATCTCCTTGAATTAGGAGACACCATTCCCATAGGGAACGGTGCCCCTATGGGTTGAATTGCGCAAGCGATGCCTGCGCGATGAATGCTGCTTTGTCGTGAGACGAGGGCAGCGCCTCTTTCAGTCCAAGCCATTACGGCAGGAACAAGAAAACCTGTCTTTTTCCAATGAACTCAGCATTGGAATGCATGGGAAAAAGGGTGGTGAAACCGAATCTCAAAAGAAGCCAAGAGGCTTCTTCTGAGGTCAGTCGAGGTGGTCAGCGAACTTGTTCAAAACCACCAGAAACAGGTGGAAGTGATTCGTACGCGGAGTCCATCCCCGGAACAGGTGAACCTTGTGGTTCAACTTCTGGGGCAACCTTGCGACGCGACGCACGAGTCTTTGCAGACTCAAGCGAAGTGATGCGCTGGTTGGCTTGGGAAAGGGAAGCATTCATTTGAGTGAGCTGCTCGCCTTGAGCGGAAAGCAAAGCAATCATCGTTTTCAGATCATCGCTTCCAGTTTTCAACTCGGGCTCCTTCGGGGCCGAAGGGGTACGAGCCTCCTTGGCGGCGGCTCGCTTCTTTTGCTCTTCGGCAGCTTCCTGCATCATTGCACGAACGATCACGATGGCGCGAAGGACAACCCTTTCGTAGAGAGTCCAAACGGAACCTGCGAGTGCCAGAAGGAAAATTACACGATCAAAATCCATGGTGAACTCCAAAAAATTAGGAGACACCATCCCCATAGGGACGATGCCCCTATGGGTTGAAAAACGACAACAGAGTTGTCGTGGTCTATCGCTGATTTACCTTGCGGTGAGGAACAGCAACCTCTTCATGCTGACACCATTACGGAGTCGAGCTAGGAAACTGGTTTTTCAAAGGACCCGCCTGGGTTGATCCTTGGAAAAACCCCCGCCCCGAAGGGCAGGAGTCATTCACGGCATTTTAGCCGCAAGATCCCGTGTAACCACAGCCAGAACACTGATCACACCCGTTATGTTTGACGAGTGGGGTCGAGCATTCGGGGCATGCGCGGCCACCGATCTTCTTGCCTGCAAAGCGATCACCCACTGCAGTGTCTTCTGCAACCGTATCCGGCTCCAAGAATGCACTTGCTGTCACCAGGCTCCCATTCTCCGCGAGGATTCCGAGGCGCTGGTAGCGGTACAGCAGCAGATCTGCGATGTAGGCAATGGTGGACGGGTATGACCGCTGCTTCTCGCTGCCTGGCACCTGTGCAAAGAAGTCCCCTTGGGGCTCTTTGTAGGTGCGAAGCTTGCGCAGTTTCATACCAATCCATGCAGGGTCAATGATCCGCATGTCAAACGACAGCAGCTTGCATAGCCCGTTGTAGGCCGATGGGAAGTTGCCAGCCATCCACACGCTGTATGGACGATGGGAACCATCGGGGAGATCCAACTCCTTCACGAACAACTCAAAGTCGTCACCCGTGCTGGGGTTGTAAACGCTCACAGACCAGCTCAGCGTGCCTTCCGGCCCTGCCTTCGGCTCCTTTCGGAACATCATGGCATCCACCAGACTGGTATCCAATTTCTCAGCACCCTCCCCCGTCCAGCCGATCTTCTCGGTGTGGTACTGGAGAATTTGAGAGAACGCAGACACCGCACTTGCAACGATCCGCTTCTCACCTGTGGGGGGCATCGCCATTTCGAATGGCTCACCTTCACAACGCTTGAGCGAATCCAGCTTGAGCTGCAGCCACCCTGCGTCAAACGAGCGCATATCCACCGAGAGCATCTTGGCGATGGCACCCAGACCACGCGGCACTTCCGCGCCGTTGACCCAAGTCTCGAAGGGATGCACCACGCCGTTGACGTAGTGGCCAACCGTCACAGCAAAGTCCCCGTGCGGGTTCTCCACCATGTAGGTCGTTGCAGGATTGCCATCAGGCATCTGCGGACGATCCAACCAACGCATTGCGCTCAAAACAGGCTGCGGCAATTCCTTGATCTGCACACGGCGATCAGGGTCAACTTGCAGCTGCCCATCTTGCTTCGGCTGATCAGATGTCTTTCCGTCCAAGGACGTGAGCACCTGTCCAACTTCCAGATTGGGCCGATAGGTTGTGAGCCCCTTCAACCCGGCTTCCCAGGCATCCATGTACAGCGACTCGAAATCTTCAAAGGGGTAGCTTGCCGGCAGGTTTACCGTCTTGCTAATCGCCGCATCCACGAAGGGTGCAAGCGCCTTGATCATTTCCAGATGCGCTGATGCGCTCAGCGTGTCGGTGGTCTCAAAGTAGTCAGGAACATCGTCATTGCCGGTGATCTTGGTGTACATCAGGTAGGCTGCGTTGAGCAACACTACCTGCTTATGAGACCCGTCAGCTTGGCGGATCTTTCGCTGCTGCTTGACTGCCAGGACAGGCTCACACCCAGAAGAACTGTTGTTCCCGAATGTCAGTGAACCCGTGCCTGTCGGCGCCAGAGACAGCAGATGACTGTTGCGGATACCCACCTTACGTATTTGACGCTTGATGTGATCCGGCAGTCGGTAAGCAAACGTGCCCTCGCTTTCAGGCGTGGCACCTTTGAGGTACTTGTCAGCATCGAACAAGGGGAATGCCCCGCGCTCAAGTGCCAACTCAACCGACGCCTCGTAGGCAGCATCCCGCATCGTCTCTGCCACCTTCGCAGCAAACGCCAGCCCCTCAGGTGAGGAGTAGCGCATGCCTTGCATGATGAGAGCGTCAGCAAGAGCGGTGAAGCCTGCACCAATGCGGCGCTTGTTCATCGCTTCCTGCCGCTGTTCAGGCAGAGGCCAATGAGTCAGATCCAGAACGTTGTCCAGCATGCGGACGAGTGTTGCCGTAACCTGCTTCATCTTCTCCCAATCGAAATCAGGAGTCCCCTCCCATACCGAGGTCCGAACGAAGCGCGAAAGCATCACATGACCGAGGTCGCAGCAACCGTATGCGGGAAGTGGCTGTTCCGCGCAGGGATTCGTAGCCTCGATGTTTTCCACATATCGCAGGTTGTTGTCCGTGTTGATGTTGTCGATGAAGACAACACCTGGCTCAGCCCGCGTGTACGTGGCATGCATGATTTTGCTGTAAAGGTCTTTGGCCCGAACTACGCGGTAGACCCACTTCCCATCTGCTCGCTGGTAGGCACCAGATTGCATTTGTTGGGGCGAGGGTTTCGCGTCATGAACGAGTTCAAATTCCTTGTCTTGGAGCACCGCCTGCATCAGTGCATCTGTCATCCCCACGGAGAGGTTGAAGTTGCTGAATGGGCGACGGTCGTATGGCATGTTGGGGTCATCGACCTTTTTACAGACGATGAACTCCTCGATGTCAGGATGGTCGCATCGCAGGATGCCCATTTGGGCACCACGGCGCGCGCCTGCAGAAATCACAGTGGCGCACATCTCGTTAAAGGTGCGCATGTAGCTCAGGGGTCCGCTTGCCAGACTCTTCGTTCCATTGATCCAAGAATCTTTGGGACGGATGTTGCTGAAGTTGTAGCCGACACCACCACCCAGACGCATGGTCTCGGCAGCTTGAGCAAGCGCACCCATGATGCTGGGCACGCCGTTGACCGTCTCGGTCATGGAATCGCCAATGGGCTGCACAAAGCAGTTGACCCATGTCGTTCGTGTGTCTTCGATACCAGCGGAAGCGTTGATGCGCCCGCCAAGAATCGTGTAGTCCAACGCATCTCGGAAGATACGCTCATAGCGCTCGGGCTCTGCCTCGTTTTGAGACAGTGCCTTGGCAACTCGATCCAGCACCGCTTCCGGTGTGGTCTCGTCGCCGCGAGCATATTTTTCAAGCAGTACCGTCAGGGATACTTCTTGAAGATCAACACCCATGCGGGTGATAGTTTGCATTTCCATTTTTCGACTCCTATAAGTGTTTGGGGCTGGAAAAAACCCATCAGGGCTTCCCGAAGCCCTCTGCAGCAGAGACCTTTGGGAAGCCCTGAATGAGTC
>ENA-UOXP01002578-UOXP01002578.1-mixed-culture-metagenome-genome-assembly--contig:-NODE-2578-length-10375-cov-4.113953_pt1 | contig 10375 bp, 18 predicted proteins | sample MGYA00238161_ERZ761639 | MGnify/ENA primary metagenome ERZ761639 (study PRJEB28913, sample SAMN08776760) | mixed culture metagenome | isolation source: Freshwater growth medium | place: USA...
TGAAGTCAGCGGGCGTGGCAAACACGCTGCAATGCATCATGCCGATTTCCCTCCTGTACCAGCCAACCCCCGCGAGCCTGCCATCAGCGTGCATGAACTGGATGGGGCTCAGCCCAGTGGGCCACGGTTCGCTGAAATACCAGCTTCTATCGATCAGCGTCTCCACCGGCATGTGAGCGCCTTCCTCGATGTGGGCGTTCAGCTGCTCCAGTGAAACCCCGCAGTTGGGCGTCCAGCACCTTTGAGCGACCTCGTGTGCCATCTCTGCCGCGAATTTGACGCGGACCAAGCCGTCTTCGGTGAGGCTTGCCTCGTTCCAACTGGCCCAGTTGGTTTCGAGTCCTGGGACATGCCTTTGGGAAAAGTTCACCGTTGTGGCTGATTCCGCGCCGTTCGAGATGCGGTTGTTGATGTATTGGCGCTTCAGCTGCAAGGTGTTGCCTGACCATGCTCCCTGCAAGGCGACCATTGCGTCACACAGGCCAGTGAAGCCACCGGCATACATTCGCCAAGCCACCGCGTCAATGAGTTGAACGGACGTGGGAGGTAATTGCTGCGCGTCTGCCATCTTGGCGTCGAGCGCCAGAAGCGAGGACCAAGAGGGGTATCCGAAGCCCGTGGCCACACACTCTTGCAGGCGCTCTGGAGACATATCCCGGAAGCCGTGGTTCGTGCTCAACTCCATCATGAAATGACCGAGCGCTCCCGAAGCCAGATCAGCTTTAGACATGGGCAGGGCCAATGACAGGTAGGCCGGAACAGGCACCTTTTCTGGGTGCGCGTAGTAGAAGTCAATGAGGTCGTGATCAATGGGCATGGGGGCAGGGCAGGGGGCTCGCCCTGATTATGAAGCGGTGCAATCTGGATAGCTGTGATGAAGGGCAGTCCATCCATGCTGCGAGCCCCAAACAAGGGAGGCCTTACGGCCCTGGCTGAGCCTGCACTTGCCATACAACTCTCTTTGGCATAGTTAACTATCTCTCCAAACGAAAGCGATAGTTTTATATTCTTTGCTTCGCTGTTTGTTTTGAGATATAAAACTATTGTTTTCACTCAAAACGATAGTGAACTATTTATGAAAACCCTCGGTGAGTTCGCTCAGGCCCTGTCGCAGGGGCAAAAGGCACAGAAGGTGTCTGCGAAGGATTTGGCTGAGCGCACGGGCCTGTCCCCGCTGGCGGTGCGTCAGATCCTCGCCGGTAAATCAGCACCGCGCCTGACCAATGCGATGGCGCTTGCGGCCGAACTGGGCCTTGAGCTGGTGCTGGTGCCGCAGGCGGTCGCGCAATCGTTGTCAGCGCAGCCGCCCGCCGAGCGCACTGTGCAAACGAATGTAGAGCGCTGGGTTTCCAGCAGCTTTAGCAAGGACCTTTTGGACAAGAGCAACTCCACGAATGCGCAGCGCTTTTTTGGCGGTGGTGTGCTCACGTTGTTGAACCCAAACCAGAAGAAGTGAGCCTATGCAATACCGCGCCTTGAATGTCTTCCTTGGTCCCAAGATGCGCCCTGTGGGGCTCCTGTACCAATACGGTACCGGCGCCAATGCGATCACGCGCCTGGTGCCAGACCCAAAGTTCTGGAACGATGACGCAGCGCCTGTGTTCTCGCTGGGCGCCCAGGTGGCCCCCGAGGAACGCGCTGTTTTCCTTGCGGAGTACCACCGCCAGCCCTTTTTCAATGGGGTGGGGGACAAACTGCCATCCTTCTTCCTGAACCTGCTGCCCGAGGGGCCGTTGCGGCGCCATCTGGAGGAGATTGGCAAGCTCGACAAGGACGACGATTTCGGGCTGCTGAGCCTGTGCGGGACGGATCTTCCGGGGGCGGTCTATGTCGATCAAGCACCGCTCGATGCGCACGCTGTGGCCAAGGTGGTGACCCAATTCCAGGATGCACTGGAGCCCACGGTGACGCCGATACCTTTGCCGGAGGCGACCTCCCTATCCGGGGTGCAGCCCAAGCTGTCACTGGTGCAGGCTGGAGGGCGCTATGTAGCGCGCACGAAGGATGTCCAAGGGGTGCACATCATTGCCAAGCTGCCCACGGTGGAATTCGCGCTGCTGCCCCAGGTGGAGGAGCTGTCGATGCGGTTGGCTGCCGTGGCAGGGGTGAACGTGTGCGATGTGTGGCTGGCCCCGCTGGAGGATATTGATGCCGACCAGCCATATGTGCTGGGTGAAGGGCGGCAGTTCCTGGCCGTGCGCAGGTTCGACCGCACGATTACCAAGCACATCCACTGCGAGGATTTCGCGCAGATCCTCGGTGTTCCCCCATGGGAAAAGTACACCCACCCGCTGGCCAGCTACGCCACCATCTTGAACGTGCTGCTGAACACACCGGGACTGGGGATGGAGGCTGCGTTGGAGATGGTGCGCCGGATCACGGTCAACGACATGCTGGGGAATTTCGACGGCCACATCAAGAACTATGGCCTCATCTACCGTGATGGGCGAACACCCGAACTGTCACCCGCGTATGACGTGGTGGCCTATTCGGCATTGACGCGCGGCCACGGCCACGCGCTCAAATTCGCCCCGGACACCGAGAAAAAGCCGCGCGTGAGCCCCCAGGTGATCCGCCAGTTGTGCAACGCTGTCCCTGGCCTGCCAGAGCCCAAGGTGAATGCAGTGATTCGGGAGACTGCCCGGTTGGCTCTTGATGCTTGGCCAAGGTTGATCGAAGAGTCATCGCTGCTGGACAAGCAAAAGAGCAACCTGATGGCGCACTTTGAGGCAACCCCCGTGATCGCCTCGCTTCGCAAGCGGGTGGGGGCCCAGCGCGCGCGCACGCCATCCAATTGAGAGGCCCTCAGTGCATTTGGCTACCACTCTGAGGTTCGCTATCCCTTTTGCAATGCACGATCGAAGAGATCTTGCGCAAGCCTACGGCCGGATGGGGCCGGAAGCTGAAGCCGCCACCCAGGCCTGCTCCGAGCTGCTGGCGCTGGTGGGCATCAAGCCTGCCAAATTCTCTGATTCCCAGCGTGAGACCGCCCGCCTCGCACTGTTGTGGGCTGAGCAGTACCTGGACGGCTACATCGATGCGCTTGGCGAGTCTTCCAGGCAAGAGCTGAAGGTCGCGCGCCGGCAGCGCATGCAGATCCGCAAGGTGCGCTTCGAACACTTTGGCTCCACGGCGCTGGAAGTGATGTTCCAGCAGTCGGTGCCGGTGGATGCGATGAGCCTTGTGCAGCGGCACCACTGAGCCCCCCGAACAGACAGATCACAGGTTGCAGGAGCCCCAAGGGATGAAACACGCAGATCTATGCAAGCTGGCCTTGGTGTGGCTGAAGCGGCCGTACTCCCGAGGTGGCCACGGGTGCAAGGTCGCCATTGATGAGTGCAAAACAGGGTGGGGCGGTGAGATCCCTGACGCAATCGGCTATTGCTACACCGGACAGCCCGTGCGCGATGGCACGGTGTTGGTCGAGTGCAAGGTCTCGCGGGCTGACTTCCTGGCTGACATGGCCAAGCCCCACCGGCACAGCGGAGGCGTGGGCAACTGGCGGTACTACATGGCCCCAGAGGGTGTGATTTCACCCGACGAATTGCCTGCCAAATGGGGGCTCGTGGAGGTGAATGCTCGTGGGCACCTCAAGGTGCGTCGTGGTGTCTATACCGATTCGAACTATGTGCTGCAGGGCGAGAGACTTGTCAGCATGCGCCATGAATCGGACATGCCCCGCGAGCAGTTCCTGATCGTGCGGATGTTTGACCGCATCTCAGACCCGGACAAGTTCATCGACATCGGCAAGGAGCGCAACCGCCTGGCGTTCAAGGTGAACAGCCTCTCGGTGGATCTGCGGACTTCCGAGCGCAAGGCCCAGGAGCTTCACCTGCAGGTGGAGGAACTCAATGCGGAGCTGGAGCGCTACAGGCAGGCATACGGAGAGCTTCCAGCCGTCAAGGCGCTGCCAAGGGCGCTGGGCGCAGTGAATACCGTGTAGAAAGCCGCGTTGCTGCGCTGTAAATATTTGCCATGGCAAACATTACGACGATAGAATAGCTGCCATGGCAAAGAGAACCGGCACCCCAGTCAATCCCGTACCGGTGGATGTCCAAAACGCTCTGCAGAGCATGGCAGATCGCGCCACCGTGGCGCGCAAAGCGCGAAGCCTGACTCAGGCCGACCTGGCACGTCTATCCAATGTGGGGCTCAGCACCATCTCGTCCATCGAGGCGGGGCACGATGGCGTCACGCTTGCCAGCTTGCTCAAGGTGCTCTCGGCACTGGACTTGCTGGATCAGGCCGACCAGATTTTCTGCCTGGAAAAAGACCCGGCCCTCGTTGAGTACGGGCGGGAGAGGCTGTCGAAATGGGGAAGGGGCCGCAGGTGATGGAGCGCCTTGCCAACACAGGAATGAGCAGCAGTATGTTGAATGATGGTTTTGACGCGACAGTGGTGATCGTGCGCGGATTGCCGGGTTCCGGCAAGAGCACTCTTGCTCGTGAGATAGCCCGAAACTGTGGCTATCTGAATGTCGATCTGGACATGTATTTCGAGACAGAGACTGGGTACGTCTATGACCGTTCCTTGTTGGGTGAGGCTGTGGAGTGGAGCTTTCGTACGGCCCGAGATGCCGTCCTGGCCGGCAAGAAGGTAGTCGTTACCTCGGTGTTCACCAGGCTCGCGCATATGGAGGGATATCTCGGCCTTCATGATTCGGTTTCCGTCATCGAATGCCTTGGTGACTTTGGCAGTACGCATGATGTGCCGCCAGAGGAGGTTGACCGGATGCGCAGCCAGTGGGAGCCCTACGCGGGTGCTATTCAGATTTTCGAGGGGCAGCATGCTTGAGCTTTGGACGATTTACGACAGCCCGATAGATCTCCCCGGTCGCTTCGTGGCCCGCAAATGGGTTATGGAGACGCCTACGAGTGAGCTTTTGCAGGACAAGACGCTGGAGGGGCTGCGTGCGAAGCTTCCGCCTGGTCTGTTTTGTATGCCGCGCTCGCCTGGGGATGACCCGAAAATCGTTGAGACCTGGATGTGAATGGGGGCCTGATGACGGGAGAGCAGTTCGACACGATTGCAAAGATGATTCGGGCCCGTGAGCCCGCACGCTCAGCTGCGCGTCTGGTCCTGGTGAATGGCTTGACGCAGGCCGACGCGGCCCGCGCGCACAAAATGGAACTCAATGCGTTGAGTAATGCGGTGCGCCGGTATCGCGAGTTCGACAGAGGGATTCGAGAGGCCTACGGGCTCAATGGGGGGCTCTGAGATGGATAGCCTGAACCTGTTCCCTGATCTGGAGGAGCCCCCGGTCAAAACGGGACGCAAGGGGCGTGGCAAGGCGTACGCCACGGCTGCCATAGGCTCTTCGGCTCCATTGCCCGCGTCTGAGGTCGATCCGATAGTGGAGCAACGCACGGTCTTCAATGCGGATCGCACCCACCGGATGACCCTGTTTCGGTACTGGGGGGACGTTGACGACTATGCGTGCGGCATCAGCATGAATCCATCGGGGGCGGCAGAGGATGTAGGCGACCCCACGGTGGATGGCATGTGCCGCCGCGCTCAGTTGCACTGGGGCGTCGGGGCCTATTACCAGCTCAATGTCATGTCCATCCGGGGCACCTACTCAGCAGATCTGGCAAAGACCAAGGTGGTGAACTTGCCCGAGAACGATGAGTGGATCCGCCGCATTGCGGCCAAGGCCCGCTTTGTGGTGGTGAGTTGGGGTGTTCCGGGGCTCAAGTCGGGCCGCGCCGAAGCAGTGGAGGAGATCTTGCGTGAGGTGTGCGACCCGTACAGGGTGGTCTGTTTCGGCCGCAACATTGATGGATCCCCCAAGCATCCGTTGTACCAGCGGACCGCTGCGCCACTGCTGCCGTATTTCTCTGATTGAAATGCATGTGGCTTCTGCATTCCTACGCTTGATATACACGTCATAACGTGTATATAATCAAACCAAGCAAGCGCTGAATATAGGAGTTAGTTATGTCCGTAATCCATGAAGATCAAGTGCAGTTGGCTAAGGAAATTTTGGCTTCACACAACCGTGCAACCCCAACTATGCTGGAGCGCTTAATGAAGGTTCACTACCAAACAGCGGTAACGTTACTTGAGGAGCTTGAGAAGCTTGGCGTTGTGGGTCCCGAAATTGGCAAACTCGGTTTAAGAGCAGTTCTTTGAGAAAGCCGTTCAAGAAAGCAGTCGAATGAGCCCCCAAATGCCCTACGGGACCACGGAAAGTCAGTGGAACTCCCTCACCCCTGAGCATCAGGCTCTCTACGCTCTTGTGCGCCCAATGCCCAATGCCACCTATACGGTGGACTGGATGTTGAGCGGCCTGGAGAAGTCTCTGGCCGATATCAAGGCATCGATGGAAGGTCTTGGGGGCTCCTTTGAACTCAATCCTGACTTCCAGCGTGGCCATGTGTGGACAGACGCTCAGCGCAGTGCCTACGTCGAGGCCTTGCTTCGCGGTATGACCACCGGCCGCATCCTGTTCAATTGCCCAGGCTGGTCTCGCGCTCAGGGAGCCGAGGGCGACATCCCAGAAAACACGTTTTATTGCATCGATGGCCTGCAGCGCCTCACTGCGGTGCGCAAGTTCATGGCAGGCGAAGTCAAGGTGTTTGGCGGCATGGTGGCCGAGGACTTGAGGGGCTCGCCGTTTAATCCGTTTCGGATGTTGTACCGTCTTCAGGTCGGGATTTTCGAGTTCACTTCCAGGGCGGAGTTAATCCAGTTTTTTCTGGATCTCAATACTGGGGGCTCTGTCCATGAGCCCCAAGAAATTGAGCGCGTTCGTGGGCTCCTGGCCAAGGCGAGACGCAGCTGATGGGTGGTCAAATGAGTAGCTCAACTGTGGAGGGGCGCTTCGAATGAAAAAACTGTCTTTGCCCGTGGTGTTGGCCGCGATGTGTCTTTCGGCATGCAGCGGTGGTGGGGCAAATAGCGAGAAGCTGATCGGGAGCTGGACTTGCGACGGTCCTGACCGTCCAAACATGGAGTTCAAGGCAGGGGGGCAGTTTTTCAAAGACACCCTCGGCGATCCCAACTCTCCACAGGCAAGCGGGCGGGCATCGACGGAGATCAATGGGACATACAAGATCGACGGCAGCAGCGTGACCATGACGCCTACCCAGTTTCGTTTTGCCGTTGAGCCCCGAGACCTTGCGATATTTCTTCAAGCGGCAAACGGCGGTCAAGGCCGTTTGAGCCACATCCGAGGCACCACTTTTGAACTCGCTCCAGGCAAAGACCAGACGGTGATGAGCTTCAAGTTCGAAGGTAACTCCGCGACGTTCCAACTCACGAAACGGATCGACGCACAGGGCAATGAGGTCAAGCCCCCCAATGGGACTTGGAAGCCCTTCGAGTGCGTGAAGTCGTCTTCGGGTTCCAAGCCTTGATTCGGGTCTGAATACTCACGAGCCCCTGGTCATGCCCATCACGAAGCGCCCTTGTTCAAACTGCCCTTTTCGCTGCGACGGCGAGGGCATACCGCTGGAGCCTGGACGGCTTGAGGGAATCGTTTCTGGCCTTCTGCGAGACGACCAGCAGACGTTCGTTTGCCACAAGACGTTGGACACCAGTCAGCGGATGACGTGCGCCGGGGCAATCGGCGTGATGTCCAAGCTAGGCCGACTGCCGGTGATCGCGCGGCTTGGGCTGGTTTACGGCGTCATCACGACCGCCGACATCGATGCGAGTGCTGCCATGGTCATTGACCCGACTACGTTGGATCTGGCCCAGGCGGATATTGAAACGGAATAGGGGGCTCTATGGTTTTCGAGAAACTGCGCAAGGAACTGAGCGAACTGGTAGGCCCGGATCGAATGAGTGAGCGCTATTGCACATCGGTCGCCGCCCGCCCCAATCTGGCAACCGCTGAATCGCACGCGACCGAGGTGAAGCGCGAACAGCGGATTGCTGAGCTTTCCCCCAAGTTCGGCATCACATCCTGAATGGAAGCGACCATGCAGTTCCAAGAAGTTAAGTTGATGTTCGGCGCTTCAGGCGAACCGAAATCATTGATGTCTGCTTTGACTTCCACGGAGGCAGAGCAGCTCTCCCAGTGGTGCAAAGATCAACCACGCAGCGCTACTGGTGCCATCGACATGATGGCTTGGCCTGGATGGGCTGAAGTGATGGCTCGACGGAAAGAAGGGACCGCGCAGAATCAAAGTCCTTCAGCATTGCCTTTCAACGGGCTACGGTAGAGGATTCCGACATGACGATCTATGTGCAGAACGCTGACGGTGGTGGTCTGGAGGTGGTCGCGGGGCAGCTACGGCTGAAAGCGATGTTGGAAGTCCAAGGCAAGGCCTGGGTTTTCAACACCTCGACCCGAGAGCAGCTTGAGGTCCATGAAGTTGGCGGTTCGCTGGTAGCGCTTACATCCGACGCGGCTGCTGCTGTCCAGGCCATGGCTGCATCAGCCATCTCCAACGCCGCAAAGCATTGATGGAGGAATGACGTGCCACCAGAGAAAAACACATGGTTCGGGGCAAAGAGCCCCGTCTTCCAACCGCTGTGCCGTGACGACACCATTAATGGCGAAAGCTACTACCTCGCGTCCGAGGTCGATGCTGTCCTGGGTGCTGGCGCAACCGCGCCTGCAGACCCCATGAAGGCAGCATTCGAGGCCAAGTACCACCGGGACTGGGAAGACCCCTCGGGCGATGAAATGAAGGCCATCTGGGCAGACGCATGGGCTGCAGCCAAGGCCGTTCAGCAACCCCCATCCTTGGCAAGGCGTTGAGGGTGGGCTGGCTCAAGCGAATTGCGCTCTGGTTTTCTCCCAGAGACAGGTTCATTGCCCAGCAGCAGGCCTTGGGGAAGACGCCGGAGGAAATCGATCTCCAGCTCAGGCTTCATGACGCGCGCCAATGGCTGGATACAAGGCGGCGAGAACTCTATGAGCAAGAGAACCCACCACCGCAGCTTCGCTTTGTGGATGTCACACCTGGTGCGCTCGAAGACGATACGCCTCGCTCCGATCTGAACATTTTTGAGCATCGGCGTGAAATGGAGGAGTACGAAGCTGGGTACCAGGCCGTGCTCGCCGATGAGCACGAAGAGCTTCAACAGGTGCTTGCAGAGGAAGTTTCCTCACAGCAGGGGCCCTTGAAATTTGACATTGGCTATACCGTAAAGGCTGAATAATGATTATTTATAAATTTATTGTATGGGCAGCAGCGGCTCTTATTATTTCGCCAGTTTATGCGAATGACAATGCCGAATTTGTTAATCAACTTAAAAGTAATGCCAACAACAAAAAATGTTTAACGTTGTCGCGAATTATAAAAAATTCAACAACAATCGATATGACGCAGGCTATAAGATGGTCAATTGAATTTCAATCTGACTGCGCATATCGGGTGGCAAAGGAGTTCGATTCTTTAACTCCCGGCCAAGCAAATGATGCATACGCAAAATTTATTGCCAGGGAACATTATAGAATGTTGAGGCCGTCCCCTGATATTGATGGCGGTATTTATAACGAGTGGGGGAAGACTACAGCTAACGCCATCGAACAAGGCCTCCTGAAAGATAGGCTCCCTCCTGACTGGAAATATTCGATGGCAACTTATATGTTCGCCAAGCTCTCTTCCGTTTGTGCATGGGGAGGCAATATAGCCGAAGCGATGCAAATTTTCCTGCATCATGGAGCTGATCCGGATGCTGAGGTTTGGTTGAATTTTATTAACCCAGCCGCCAAACCTCTGCCCCGAAGTACCGCGCGAATGCTTATTTCAAAAAATTGTCCCTCGCTTGGCTATTTAATAGATACAAAAAGATGAGGCTCCAGGAGGCAGTTCGTGAATAACAGATTGCATCCCATTCGCGGCAAAAACACCTTCTGCGGCCCTTCTGCCATCGCAACTGTCTTGGGGCTCACCACGGACCACGCCGCCCGCGTGCTGCGCTCCTTCAGCGGTGAGAAAAGGGTGACGGGCGTCTACCCGACCCACTTGGTTCAAGCCCTGTGTGCGCTGGGGTGCGATGTGGAGTATGTCCAGGTGCTCCCGGCCGAGCGCGTGCGGGTGCGTCAATGGCTGGAATCGAACGCCCGTCTTTTCGAGAACCAGCATGTTGTCATCGACTTCTCCAGTCATTTCGGGACTTTGCTGGGTGGGCAGTACCAATGCAGCATGACACGGAGCCCCATCCACTGGGCCTCTGATTTCATCCCTTGTGAGGAGGGTGAGTTGGCTGGGTATGTGGTGATCCGCCGTGTACCAGATGACAGCCCGTCCGATGAAACTGCCGAGGCCGTTCGGCTGCTCCAGCAGGCGCGAAGGCTAGCGGCCCGCAATGGCATCGTGATCGTCCGCGAATGCACCGACACCTACCGTGTGACATGCCCCGAGCTGGAGGAGGATGATCCCCATGAAGGCCGTCAGGAGGCGCGCACCGCCCAGG
>ENA-UOXP01002589-UOXP01002589.1-mixed-culture-metagenome-genome-assembly--contig:-NODE-2589-length-10337-cov-6.069636_pt1 | contig 10337 bp, 10 predicted proteins | sample MGYA00238161_ERZ761639 | MGnify/ENA primary metagenome ERZ761639 (study PRJEB28913, sample SAMN08776760) | mixed culture metagenome | isolation source: Freshwater growth medium | place: USA...
AAGTTGATTGATACGCCAGGACATGTAGACTTCAGCTACGAAGTTTCGCGCTCGCTCTCTGCTTGCGAAGGAGCGTTACTGGTAGTGGATGCTAGCCAAGGCGTTGAGGCACAAAGTGTAGCCAACTGTTACACCGCACTTGATTTAGGTGTGGAAGTCACGGCGGTGTTGAATAAGATTGATTTGCCGTCTGCGGACCCTGACCGTGTGATTCAAGAAATTGAAGATGTGATTGGTGTAGATGCAACGGATGCTGTGCGTTGCTCAGCAAAAACAGGCGAGGGCGTACGTGATGTGTTAGAGGCGGTGATTGCGAAAGTGCCGCCACCTAAAGGCGATGTAAACGCACCATTAAAAGCGTTGGTGATTGATGCGTGGTTTGATAACTATGTCGGTGTGGTCATGCTGGTGCGCGTTATCGATGGCGTGTTAAAACCAAAAGATAAAATCCGCTTAATGGCTACACATTCAGAGCATTTATGTGAGCAAGTTGGTGTGTTTACCCCAAAGTCGGTGCAAAAAACGGCGCTGTCTGCAGGTGAGGTAGGCTTTGTAATCGCAGGGATTAAAGAGTTAGCCAGTGCAAAAGTGGGCGATACCGTCACATTAGCAGGCCGGCCCGCCTCAGAACCGTTAGCAGGGTTTAAAGAGGTTAAGCCACAAGTGTTTGCAGGGTTATATCCCGTTGAGTCAAATCAGTTTGAGGCGTTACGTACTGCGCTTGAGAAGCTAAGTTTAAATGATGCATCGTTACTGTTTGAACCTGAAAATTCAACGGCGTTGGGCTTTGGTTTTAGGTGTGGCTTTTTAGGTTTGCTGCATATGGAAATCGTACAAGAGCGCCTAGAGCGCGAGTACGATATGGATTTAATTACCACCGCGCCGACTGTAGTGTATGAGTTGTTACTAAAAGACGGTAGCGTGGTACAGATTGAAAATCCATCGAGATTGCCCGAGCCATCACGCGTTGAAGAAACGCGTGAGCCTATGATTAATGTGAATTTGTTGATGCCTCAAGATTATGTGGGCCCAGTCATGACGCTCTGTAACAATAAGCGTGGCATACAAAAAAACATGCAGTACATGGGTCGCCAAGTGATGTTGAGTTATGAGATGCCATTGAATGAAGTGGTGCTGGATTTCTTCGATAAGTTGAAATCAGTTTCGCGTGGTTATGCCTCAATGGATTATGAGTTTTTAGAGTTCCGTGCTGCAGATTTGGTAAAACTAGATATCATGGTGAATGGCGAACGTGTGGATGCGCTGAGTATGATTGTGCACCGTGCTAATAGTGTGCATCGTGGCCGTGAAGTCGCAGCAAAAATGCGTGAATTGATTCCGCGTCAAATGTTCGATGTGGCAATTCAAGCATCGATTGGGGCTAACATTATTGCGCGGGAAACGGTAAAGGCCATGCGTAAAAACGTGATTGCCAAATGTTATGGTGGTGATGTGTCACGTAAACGTAAATTATTAGATAAGCAAAAAGAAGGTAAAAAGCGCATGAAACAAGTGGGCAACGTTGAAATCCCACAAGAAGCGTTTTTGGCGATATTAAGGGTTGAAGATAAGTAAGTAGTCATTAAAAAATCGAACAAGAATAAATTATAAAAGGGATTCACCATGTACTTTGCTTTGTTTATGTTGGTCATACTGTTGATCACTGGCATTATTTGGCTACTGGATATTTTGTTTTTACGCAAACTCAGAAAAAATGCTGCTGAGCCTTGGTATGTTGAATATAGCAAAAGCTTTTTCCCAGTTATTTTGCTGGTATTTGTCATCCGTTCTTTTTTGGTTGAGCCATTTAAAATCCCATCTGGTTCTATGATGCCGACGTTATTGGCAGGCGATTATATTTTGGTCAATAAGTTTACCTATGGTTTGCGCGTGCCTATCTTAAATAGTACTTTTGTAGAGGTGGGTGAGCCAAAACGCGGTGATGTGCTAGTGTTTCACTACCCACCTGAGCCCACTATTGACTACATTAAACGCGTGGTTGGCTTGCCTGGTGATGTTATCGAATATCGTGAAAAACGCTTAAGCGTTAACGGTAAAGAGCTCGATGCAAATGGTGAAGACGATTTTATTTATACTTTGCAGACCAAAGACGAAAATAACCAAGACCGTGATGTGACTATTCAAGCTTTGCGTTATCAGGAAACGCTGGGTGATGTGAAGCATGAAATTTTGATTCATGATTTGGTGAATCAATATGAAGCAGGTTCTCTAGGCGCTAAATTAATGGCGGGCGAATCGATTACCGTGCCGCAGGGTCATTATTTTGCAATGGGCGATAACCGCGACAATAGCTCTGATAGCCGTGTTTGGGGCTTTGTACCTGAGCAAAACTTAGTAGGCAAGGCGTTTTATATATGGATTAATTTTGATAAGTTTTCAAGAATAGGGAATACAATTCAGTAAGTATGCAGGTGAGGAGAACAAAGATGCCACTATCGAAACTTAATCAACGTTATTACCAACGCGGCATGTCTTTTTGGGGCACGCTTTTGGTATTGGCTGCACTTTTGTTCATCGGCACATTTGTATTGAAGTCTATTCCTGCTTATCTTGAGTATAACTCCATACGCACAACGATTAAATCCATTGCGAAAGAGAGTTCTGGTGAGCTCAACAAGAAAGAAATTGCAACTGCTTTTGACCGTCAGGCTTCGATAGACAATATTGAAAGTATCCAAGGGCGAGATATTCGCATCGAAGGCGGTGCTATCGTTGCTGAGTATCAAAAAGTGATTCCTTTATTTGGCAATATGAGTATTTTGTTGGATTTTAAAGCAAGCAGTGCGGCAAAATAATTTCGCATGGCACTAGCATCACTTCAGCCTTTAATTGGCTATACCTTTAGCGCTCCATCACTTCTCCAACTCGCAATCACGCATCGTAGTTTTTCAGGTAATAACAATGAACGCTTAGAGTTTCTGGGCGACGGTGTGCTGAATTTTATCGTGGCACATCAGTTGTATCATCGCTTTGCTAAATTGCCCGAAGGTGATTTAAGTCGTTTGCGTGCGCAATTGGTTAAAGAGTCTAGCTTGTGCGAAATTGCACTTACCCTAAACTTGGGTGACTACTTAAAATTAGGAGAAGGTGAACTCAAGAGTGCTGGCTGGCGTCGTCCGTCTATTTTGGCTGACGCGTTAGAGGCTATTGTGGGCGCTGTGTATCTGGATGGCGGGTTTGTCGCTGCTGAGGCGGTTGTATTAAAACTCTTTGCAGAGAAGCTCAGCACAATAGATCCTAAATCCATTGATAAAGATGCAAAATCGCAATTGCAGGAATACTTGCAAAGCAAAAAGATTGAGTTACCAGATTACGTGGTAGTGTCAATTGAAGGTGAAGCGCACGCACAAAGTTTTAAAGTGGAGTGCGTGATTAATAAACTGAACATTAAAACGCTGGGCGAGGGAACAAGTCGCCGCAATGCAGAACAACAAGCGGCACAACTTGCCATGGAAAAAATATCACAATGACCGAAACTTTTAGATGTGGCACTGTTGCCATCGTCGGACGCCCTAACGTAGGTAAGTCAACTTTACTGAACCATATTTTGGGGATGAAATTAGCGATTACTTCGCGTAAAGCGCAAACTACCCGCCATCGATTACTGGGGATACACACCACGGAAGACACCCAATTTTTGTTTGTCGACACCCCTGGTTTTCAGCAAAAGCATTTAAATGCACTCAATAAATCACTTAACAAAACCGTAACCCAAGTGCTGACGGAAGTGGATGTGGTGTTGTTTGTGATTGAACCGATGAAACTTGGCGATGCCGACAAAAAAGTACTTAGCCTGCTGCCAAAAGATAAACCTGTGTTGTTGGTGGTCAATAAATCGGATTTGATGGGCGATAAAGGTAATTTATTGCCGTTGATTCAAGACTTTGATTTGCTACACCCCTTTGCAGGCATTATTCCGGTGAGTGCAAAAAAGAATTTAAATCTAGATGAGTTACTGCTAGCAACACGCGAGCACTTGCCAGAGCAGCCCGCTATGTACGGTGAGGATGAGTTGACAGACAAAAATGAGCGCTTTTTGGCGGCAGAACTTATTCGTGAAAAAATATTCAGATTATTGGGTGATGAAATCCCTTACTCCATTGCGGTGGAAATAGAGAAGTTTGAAACAGTCAAAAACTTAAGACGTATTTTTGCCGCCATTATCGTAGACAAAGATAGTCAAAAACCCATGATTATTGGCAAAGGCGGAGAAAAGCTAAAACAAATCTCTACTGAAGCGCGTCAAGATATGGAAAAATTGTTTGGCAGTAAGGTTTACCTAGAAACTTGGGTAAAAGTAAAAGGTGGTTGGGCAGACGATGAGCGTGCACTCAAAAGTTTAGGTTACTAGTCACCCAAACTTACCAAGCAGCAACCAACTTACTTACACACTTTGTTGGGAGATACATTCCGTAACCTCAGTTGGATTGACAATCATGTCTACAGATACGCCCTATCCTACGCATTTAGCGCAGCCGATTACACTGGATGATCAAGGTGTTTACTACACCGTGAACCGAAAAACAGGCGGTATCAATAATGTATTTCACTTGGTGTATGAGTCAAATGAGTGGTACATGTATCAACTTAAAAATACCAATAAAGAAGGTGATATGGGCTGGGTGATTTTAGCTGATCAAGATGATTACCCACTTACCAGTGTCGATACAGAAACCATTCATCGTTTATTTGATAAGCCAGAATTTGCTGAGCCATTAGGCGCATGGCAACTAATGCGCAATGGGCGTTACGGCTTCGGAAAATTTACACCGTTAGATGCACAACAGCCTAATCGCTATGCCATGGTACTTTTTTCAGGGAATGAGATGTTAGTACCTCTGCTGATAGAAAAAGCGCAAGATGAAGTACTGAAGAGTTTGGTAACGCTTGCGAAATAGCCTTACAAACACGTATTAACCTATGGCCTCTACGCTTCATTTACATCGTCAAGACAATCAGTCTGTGTATGTGCTCCACACTTACCCATTCAAGGAAACCAGTCTGGTGGTGGAATTATTTACACAGCAGTTTGGTCGTGTGGCTGTGTTGGCAAAAGGGGCAAGGCGTCCGCGCTCCGCAATGCGGGGCATGTTGCAATCGTTTCAAAATTTAAGTGGTACATGGTCTGGCAAAAATGAGCTGAAGACATTGCATAGCCTAGATTGGAATGCCGGTCTGACTTTGCTGAAAGGCGAAGCACTCATGTGTGGTTTTTATATGAATGAGCTGCTATTGCGTTTGCTGCCTAGGGAAGATGCGCACGAGGCGTTGTTTGCCTACTACACAGAAACGCTTAATGCGCTTTCACGCATTCAAGCTACACACAATAGTACTGATTTAGCCATTGTTTTGAGAAGGTTTGAGCTCACCTTGCTACAAGAGCTAGGTTATGCAATTCCGCTTTTACATGACGAAAACGATACGCCGATTGAGGCGGATAAAACTTACCGCTATGAAGCTGAGTATGGCGCATGTGAGCTGAGCGCTACCAAAAATGGCGTACAATTGCAGGGCAGAACCTTGTTGAGTATGGCGCAAGATGATTATGCGCAGCTACAAACACAACAGCAAAGTAAGCAGTTAATGCGTTATTTATTGACGCATTATTTAGGCGATAAGCCTTTGCATACACGGCAGCTATTGATTGACTTACAAGGCTTATAATTCATGCTGAATTTCGCTCATGCTTTGTTGTCATGCCTTGCCGTACAAAAACGTACTGTCATCGGCACTCCGCCGCGTCTGAGCTTCAATTGAGCATGAAAGCCCGCGTCTAGAGCTGATTGTTTTGAAATCATACTTTGAATTAACTGTATTCATTGTTATGTTTATATGTTTTATATTTATATTGAGCTAAGAGATTGTAATGATTAAATTAGGTGTCAACATCGACCACGTCGCTACCATCCGCCAAGCGCGTGGCACTAAATATCCTAGCGTGGTGCAAGCTGCGCTGCGTGCGGAACAGTCAGGTGCGGATAGCATCACGCTGCATTTGCGCGAAGACAGGCGGCATATGCAAGATGCTGATATTTTTGCTTTGCGTCCGTTATTGCAAACCAAAATGAACTTGGAATGTGCGGTGACCGATGAAATGTTAGACATTGCTATTCAGGTAGCGCCACAAGATGTATGTTTGGTGCCAGAGCGCCGTGAAGAACGCACAACAGAAGGTGGTTTAGATGTGATTGCACACTACGCAAAAGTGGAACACGCGGTGAAAAAATTAAGCGATGCGGGTATTCGTGTATCGCTATTTATTGCGCCAGATTTAGCGCAAATTGATGCAGCCGTTAAATTAGGTGCGCCTGTGATTGAGTTGCATACGGGAACCTTTTCCGATGCTGAAACAGAACGTGCGCAAGAAACAGAACTAGAGCGCATTGAACACGCACTACACCATGCGAAAGATGCACGTTTGGTTGTCAATGCAGGGCATGGCTTGCATTACCATAACGTGCACCACGTAGCCCGCATGTATGGCTTTGAAGAGCTGAATATTGGACATGCGATTGTGGCACACGCCTTATTTGTAGGCTGGGACAGTGCAGTGCGCGAGATGAAAGCGCTGATGAAAGAAGCGGCACCGTTTACAAAATGATTTTTGGTATTGGCACGGACATTGTTGAAGTCGAACGCATTGAATCTTCCTTAAGTCAATTTGGTGATGCCTTTGCTAAACGCATTTTAGATGAGCAGGAATTAGCGAGTTACCTAGCTTCCAACATCAAAGCACGTTTTCTTGCAAAACGATTTGCTGCCAAAGAGGCATTCTCAAAAGCGTTAGGCACGGGCATTCGTGGTGTGGTCAGTTTCCAAAATATAGCGGTATCCCATGATGATTTGGGTAAGCCTATATTAGTATTGGCTCCAGAGTTATCGGCTTTTTTGCAGGAAAAGCAGATCGTGCGCATGCATGTCAGTATCAGTGATGAAAAGAATTTGGCCGCTGCATTTGTGGTGTTAGAGCAATAGCCATGCAGGGGCAAGAAAATCCAGACTACACGCGGCGCTTTGGCGGTGTGAGCCGTCTGTACGGCATGGATGGATTGCATAAGTTACAGCAAGCGCACGTGTGTGTTATTGGCATCGGTGGCGTTGGCTCTTGGGCGGCAGAGGCATTGGCGCGCAATGCAGTGGGTAACATCACCTTAATTGATCTGGATAATATCGCAGAGTCCAATGTGAATCGTCAGATACATGCTGTGGATGGCGCGTTTGGCTTTGCAAAAGTCACTGCCATGCAAACACGTATTCATGCAATTAACCCATCTTGTCATGTACATCTGGTAGAGGACTTTATTTCGCCTGACAATATTGCCACTTTATTGCTGCAGCGATTTGATATGGTGATTGATTGCATCGATGATGCCAAAGCCAAAATTGCCTTAGCAGCCTTCTGTAAACGGCAGCAGCAGCCTTTGATTATGGCGGGCAGTGCAGGTGGGCGTTTAGACCCGACTCGCATTCAAATAGAAGATTTAGCGTATGTATCTGGCGATCGTTTGCTGGCCAAAGTGCGCAATCAGCTGCGTCGTGATCACGATTTCCCCAAAGCGACGCATGCCAAAAAACCAGCTAAATTTGGGGTGATGTGTGTGTATTCCGATGAGCCCGCATTAAAACCACCGCAGGCATCTGACGTAGCATGTGAGGTGAATACTGCGATCACAGGATTAAATTGTGCAGGCTATGGTTCCAGCGTTTGCGTGACAGCGCCTTTTGGGTTTGCCGCAGCGCAATATGCGTTGAACCACATCATCAAAACGTAGTCTGTGAGGCATGACCTCTACGCAACAACGAACCAACTTTAAAGGCAATAAATCCAACTTACCCAGCAAGCTTTGTGTGCAATGTGGACGTACGATGGTATGGCGCAAAGCATGGGCCAACAATTGGCATGCGGTGAAATATTGCTCCACGCAATGTAGCCGTGCCGCAAAATCTCAACGATGATTCGCCATTTAATTATTGTGCTGGGTGACCAGCTAACACTTGATCACCCTGCGCTCGAAGGGTTTGATGGCGCATATGATCAAATACTGATGGCAGAAGTAATGGGCGAGGGCGCGCATGTTTGGAGCCATAAAGCGCGCATTGCATTGTTTTTATCGGCCATGCGGCATTTTGCGCAAGCCCTCAAAACACAAGGCTTTCCAGTTACTTACTTTAAATTGGGTGAGCATTCTTACACGCAGTTAAATGAAGTATGGTTGGATTACATCCAGCATCATACCCCTCAGAAAATCATTGTATGCGAGCCTGGTGAATACCGTATTTTACAAATGCTCAAAGCGGTTTCGCAGCAGACCAATACGCCATTGATCGTGCGAGATGACACACATTTTATGTGCAGCCAAGCTAACTTTAAACGCTGGGCTGGTCAAAGCAAAAACTTACGCATGGAGTTTTTCTACCGCAATATGCGCAAAGAGCACCAAGTGCTCATGCAGGGCAATCAACCTGTGGGTGGAGACTGGAATTACGACCATGAAAACAGAAAAGCCTTTGGTAAACAAGGGCCTCAAGCCATTCCATCCACCCCAGTATTTGAAATTGATACCATTACACACGAGGTGTTTGCTGAGGTTGAGCATCATTTTGCAGAGCACCCTGGCACATTAGCGCATTTTTGTTGGCCGGTGACGCGCGCACAAGCACTTGATTTATTAAACACATTCATACAATTCAAACTCAATGATTTTGGCGCACACCAAGATGCGATGTGGCAAGGTGGCGAACAACCGCAACATGCATTTTTGTGGCATTCGTTACTGGCATCATCATTAAATTTAAAGTTACTCAATCCACGTGAAGTCATCCAAGCGGCAGAGCATGCCTACCAACACAATCAACTGTCGCTAGCTAGTGTTGAGGGCTTTATCCGGCAGATTTTAGGGTGGCGTGAATTCATTAGAGGCGTGTATTGGTTGGATATGCCCGCCATGGCCACAAGCAATCATTACGATCATCAGCGTCAATTGCCGGTATGGTATTGGACAGCTAACACGCATATGAACTGTATGCGTCAAACCATTACGCAAACCCTGCAATATGGGTATGCACATCATATTCAGCGTTTGATGGTGACAGGCATGTTTGGTTTATTGGCGGAAATTGCGCCCAATCAAGTAGAGGATTGGTATCTCGCTGTGTATGTGGATGCAGTGGAATGGGTGGAGTTGCCCAATGTAGCAGGCATGGCGCTATACGCCAACGGTGGGCGTTTTACTTCTAAGCCATATGTGGCAAGTGGTGCCTATATTCAGCGCATGAGTAACTATTGCCAGAGCTGTCGCTATAAACCCGATATCAAAACAGGGGCACAAGCTTGCCCTGTGACGACTTTATATTGGCATTTTCTAATCAAACATTACGATGAGTTTGCACATAACCCGCGTAGCGCTTTGATGGTGAAACATGTAGATAACATGACTGGCGAACAACGCAATAGCATCACAGAGTATGCACAAGGGTTGCTGGCGCAGTTAGACGTGCTTTAGGTCAATACGAAACTTGCATGAATGTCATAAATTTGTCACAAATGGATGGAGGTTTCAGCATAAAATAAAGCCATGACTATCCAACTTTTAGACCGTGATTTAAGTATCCTCAGTTTTAACCAACGTGTACTGGCATTAGCGCAACGTGAAGATTATCCATTACTAGAACGCCTACGTTTTTTATGTATTGTTGCAACCAATCTAGACGAGTTTTTTGAAGTACGCATGCCGCAACAATTACAGGCGGTGCAAGATAATGTCAGCCAAGGGTTGGTAAGCATACAAAGCTTTGAACAAATTGCCAGTAAAGCCCACACCTTAGTGGCCAAACAATACGAGTTATTTAACGATGTATTGATGCCTGCATTAGCAAAAGAAGGTGTGCATTTAGTGTCAGGTGGTGTGCGTTCGCAAGAACAAAAACAATGGGTGGCGCAATACTTTAAACGCGAAGTGAAACCACTATTAATGCCTGTAGCGCTAGACCCTTCTCATCCGTTTCCGCAAGTAGCCAATAAATCACTCAACTTTATTGTAGAACTTGAGTATGCACATAATCAGGAGCGCAATATTGCCATTGTGCGGGTACCACGTGTGGTGCCACGTTTGGTAAAACTGCCAGCCAATATCAGTCAAAAAGAGCAATGTTTTGTTTCGTTAACCAGTATTATTCGTGCAAATTTAGACGACCTATTCACGGGTGCACGCATATTGCATTTTTCACAATTTCGCGTAACCCGTAACTCAGATTTAGCCTTGGACGAAGATGACGTCGCTAACCTGCGTATTGCGCTAAGAGAAGAGCTGGCACAT
>ENA-UOXP01002619-UOXP01002619.1-mixed-culture-metagenome-genome-assembly--contig:-NODE-2619-length-10239-cov-33.986548_pt1 | contig 10239 bp, 3 predicted proteins | sample MGYA00238161_ERZ761639 | MGnify/ENA primary metagenome ERZ761639 (study PRJEB28913, sample SAMN08776760) | mixed culture metagenome | isolation source: Freshwater growth medium | place: USA...
CGGGAGTTCGAAAATTTTGTCGGATCTCGTTTCACACCGGCGTGCAACACGTCCGTAACGTAATGAAAACATGGAGAAGCTAATAACCCTGTCCACTAGTAGTGGACGGACGAGCCTCATATGAAGGAGCAGTTTCAACCCTATTCTTTGTTTGTGTCATGCCAAGTACGTGAACAAGAAACCCGGGGTATGGCGACTCTGAACCGTGTCTGTGAGCGCGGTACACGTTGCATGTCGCGAGCATGAGAATGAAGCGACTGTGACGTGTGCGAGGTGTTCGACCTTCACGCTTGGTTTGAGTTTGGTCAGTGCGTGTTGGTGTGTTGTGAATGAACAAGAAACTCTTCATGTCCTCCAAGGGCCGGGCATGGGGGACAGGTCGTACTTGCTCGGGGGCACGGGGAGGCCAGTTATACGAACTACCGGCACGGGGGCCGATAGATGTAGTGTGGCTGGGACGGGGGGTGGGGGCCGGATCCTTGAAAATCCTCGCCGGTGTGTTAGTCCACCGAGCGACGCGACCGCGGTGACAGCGCCCGTCTGTCCTGTGTTTCGTGTGTAGTGGCTGGTCGGTACCTTGTGTGTCGTTTCAACTGAAAGCCCGGCGTGCGGCGACCCGCGTCGCAACATCCTTGGCCAAGCCGGATAGCTCCCATCCCCCCAAGTCACAATGTCGGGCAACAGCCTGATGTTCACCGACAGCGTCATCTGCTTCAAAGAGCTCATCGACAAGGAGGAAACGGCCAAGCGCCAGTGGAGGGGCAAGTATGGCATGAACAAAGAGGGCTGGAGGCCCGTCGAGCCCTTTGAGCGGACTGGCGCGAGTGCGCAGCAGCAGGCACCATCCCTGATGCTGCACAGTGTGATGGCACGCCAACCCGCGTCCCGTGCGCTCACTGAGCACGCCTCCCTATTTCTCTTTCGCAGGCAACTGCAAGGCGGAGCTGCCAAGCGGCATGCCCAGCGCCGCGCTCCGTAACCCATACCTGTACAGGGACACGGTTGGCGAGGATGGCCTGGCTGGCGGCGCGCCGACGCGCTTCGGAGGGCGGTGGGACGTGCTTAACAAGGACAAGCCCATCGACTACAGCCACCAAACAGGGCAACGCGTCGTCAAGAAGGGGCCGCACGACTGCTACTGCGAGATTGGGTACAACTGCTGGTCAATGGCGGGCAAGGCGCGCACGGCTAACTTTGGGATGATGGGCGTGTTTGAGCGCGAGTTCTACACGAACACGCCTGGGGAGCTCGCACTCGTGTGGGACTTCAAGTCCGAAGAGGAGAAGGTGGCGCACGCGGCTAAGATCGCGGCGATGCAGAAGCAGGCCAGGGGGGAGAACTGAACAGAGTGTGCACGCCTGCGTACGCGCGCTGGAGAGATGCCCGCAACGGTGCTGCAGACGCCAGTCGAGGTGCCGTATGTCGAGGCGTCGGCCGTCGCCGATCATCGAATCCGATCTGTACTCTCGAGCACGTCTCCGGTCCGTCCCACTCGGACACTCGTCTCTGACGTCCTCTCTTCTGTCGCGGCTCATGAAATTGTAAGATGATAGAAACGTATCTATCGATTTTTTACGCTGATTAATCTAACGCTTTTCAGTTACTGGATACTCTCCAGTACTGGCAAGGCCTATACGCGAATCTTACCATCTTTGTAGGCGCGGCGAAGCTGCTCTTTGGCTTCTAGCCTCTTTTCTTCGAATTGCTCTTGCGTGATCAAGCCATCGTCGAGCAGCTGCTTGAGCTGCCTGATCATCGCTACGGGGTCTAGACCCCTTATCGTCGCGATTGGTGACTCCGGATTCCAGGTGCTATCCGCGAGCTCGATCCGCTTCGCCCTTGTAGGCCCTGTCGCGCTTGGGGGCCCTCGCGTTGCCGACGGCACACTCGGTCGCGTCGATCCGCGGCCGATCTGTCGGCCCGGGCCCTCGATAAGGTCTGGCCGATTCTGCGTTGCGAGTAGCTCAGTGCGGCTGGAACTCTGCCTCTTTAGGAAGGCAAGCCGACGGGCAGCCCTGCCGCGGGCCATGGACTGCAGCTTGATGGCAGCAGCGACCTGGAAAGCCTTTGTCTGTGAGACCAGCTTGGCCATCCCTGCCCCGCGGCGCGGAGTTACTGACCCCCGCTCCAGCGGTGCAGTTGCATTCTCGGGGCTACCAAAATTGACTCCTCCAAAGAGGCGCTGTGAGAGCTGACCAAATACGTCTAGTGCGGCCACAGGTGTGAGCATGCGCTCTGAGAGAGCGAGCAGGACGTCAGGTCGCTCCTGCTGCGACGAGTCAGTCGCCTCCGCGACGAGCCCGTCCGTAGCGTCCGCGTTGGGGTCGACGGGCACAGGTGGCTCGAGCACATCGCTCTCGCCCTCATCCTCATCCACACTCATCCGCTCGAGCGTCGGCTTCAATCTGACTTGGACTTGGAACGACGAACCCCGCGCGCTCTTGCCCTCCAGCGCCCGCGGCGTCTGGCGAAGACCCCGGAACGACGCGGTGGCGGCGGTCAAGGCGGCGGAGGCATAGGAAGCGACAACGAGAGCGGTTGAGGGACGGGTAGCAGTGCCGACGGCAGGGGGCTCCGTGGCGGGGGCGAAGGCGGTAGTCGCCGGAGCGGCCTCGACGAGAGCTGTGGCGCTCATGGAGTCGACGCCACCAGTACAAGACGACACATCAGTAATAGAAGCGGCTACAAGCTGTACGGCGTCTGCCGATTCCGCAGACTCTTCTGGTGCGTGTTCCTCCTCCACAGCAGCCGGCGCCTCCTCCTCCGCCACCGAATCAAGCATGGCCGCTCGCACCGTTGCCTTCTCGGGGCTGCCGCCAAAGAGGCGCTGTGAGAGCTGACCAAATGCGTCGAAAAGGTCGGGCGCAGGCAGCTTGAGCGCATCTCTCTCGCCCTCGCCCTTCTCTTCTTGCAGCCTCTCGAGCTCTGGCACCCACTCCAGCGTTGGCTGCAATTCGTCTTGGAACGACGAGGATCCAGGCGCGCTGCAGCTGGTAGCTGGGGTATCAGCAGCGCCTGCTCCGTCCGACAGCGCCCATGGCTTTTTACGATGACCCCGGAACAACGGACCCTGAGGGGTCGCTGGTGCGGGAGAGGCGGCTGCGCGCGTAAGCTGCCTCGACGCCAACTTGTGTTGTGATGATAGAAGATCTCTTTGCCGCATTGCTACGTCAGCAGATGCCATACTGCGGAGCCGGGTAGCTTGGAGCTCACGGCCCCGCTCGCGCATCTCGGCGAGCTGCTGCATCCGCTTCATCCTCGGCGAGACGTTTTGCTGCCGCTCCAGCTGCTGAGTCGACGCATGAGCCCACTGTTCCGTCTTCGGATCCAAGCTGCCCTGCAGCGCGAGCTCGACAGATGGCGCCAAGTTCCGGGCGGATGCTGAAGTGGCGGATGCTGAAGTGGCAAAATAAGTGTCTGTGTGGACTTTGACCGGCAAATGCGGCTCGAGCTCCTCGACCTCGCCCTCGCCCTCGTCCTCACTCATCCGCTCGAGCGCTGGCGCCCGCCTGAGCCAGGTGGCTTGGACCTGTCGGCCCCGCTCGCCCTCCTCGGTTTGCTGCTGCAGCTGCTGTGTCCTCGGCGAGGCGTCTTGCTGCGGAGGTGCTGAGGCTGGAGCGGGAGCTGATCCCGCCGCATCCGACAACGCCCGCGGCAGAATTAGCACCCGCGGCGTCTGGCGAAGACCTCGGAACGACCCGGCGGTGGCGGCGGTCAAGGCGGCGGAGGCATAGGAAGCGGCAGCGAGAGCGGTTGAGGGACGGATAGCAGTGCCGACGGCAGGGGGCTCCGTGGCGGGGGCGAAGGCGGTAGTCGCCGGAGCGGCCTCGACGAGAGCTGTGGCGCTCATGGAGTCGACGCCACCAGTACAAGACGACACATCAGTAATAGAAGCGGCTACAAGCTGTACGGCGTCTGCCGATTCCGCAGACTCTTCTGGCGCGTGCTCCTCCTCCACAGCAGCCGGCGCCTCCTCCTCCGCCACCGAATCAAGCATGTCCGCTCGCACCGTTGCCTTCTCGGGGTAGCCGCCAAAGAGGCGCTGTGAGAGCTGGCCACGCACCGTCTTAGGCGATGGCTTGACCTCGCGTGCAAACCAGCCTGCTACCGGTGGCGCTGGTGCTGGCATCCCCAAGGCTTGATAGACGCTGCGCTCGAGCTGATTGAAGTCAGAATCGTCCCACACGAAGCGTGCGGAAGAAGAACGTGCGGCAGCAAATACCTTTCGTACTCGTGCGGCGGCGATTACAGCTTTTAATGATGTCGGATTTTGAAGGTTCTGACCCTCAATGACTCGGCGCTCGAGCTGATCGAAGTCCGTTTTCTCCCACTCGAACAGCGCGAACGAGATGCGAGCCGCTGCGAATACCGTAGGCAATGCAGACTCGTCCGATACGCTTGCAATGGGTGAAAGGGATGTAAGGGATGTTAGTGCCTTGGATATGGGCACCGGTTCGGGCCTGGGCGCGAGCACAGGCGCAAACAGCCCGCCCAGCGTTTTGTCGAGTATCGTTCGCACGTCTCCGAAAGTCAGCTTTCCGTCGCCATCTGCGTCGAAAGCACGCACTAGAGCGCCAGCGATGTCGACACCTGTGGCAGGCGGCGCAACAAGCATCACTGGCTTCTCCTCATCAGCCGCCGCAGCCCCTGCCGCCTTCTCGGACGCCTCGGCCGCAAGCGCCTGCTGCCGCTCTGCTGCCTCAGCGGCCGCGCGTGCCGCCGAGGCTGCGGCCTCGGCATCGCTAGCGCGCGCCTCGGCAGCCGCGAGCTGTTGAGCCATCTCGCTTTCGCGTTTGGCCCAAGCCGAGGTCCGCCGAAGCCGATCAGACGAGGGCTCCGCCTCCGCCGCCGCAGCTCGCAGCTCGGCCACAGTGGCGGCGGCCGCTTTCAGCTCTGCGCTTAGCTCTCTCATACGCGCTTCGGCAGCCTCAGCCGCCTCCTTTGAAGCCTGCTCATTCTCTGCCGCGGCGCGCGCGCGCGCAGCCCAGTTCCCACCCCAGCTCTTGGAGCGCTCGGTAAACTTCCTTTCGGTCGAAGCGCCGGATCGAAGCGGTGCAGCTGCCGATGTCTTCTCCGGCGATGGCATCGAGGGCGATGCCACCAGAGAGGGCCACACCGCCAATTCCTTCTCCGGCGATGCCTCCGAGGGCGATGCCACCAGTGAGGGCCACAACAGAGAGGGTGACGACAGCGAGAGCTTGCGACGGGCGTGGTGCTCAGAGGTGGATGGGCTAAAGGGCAGTGTATTGCCAACAGATGCTGCGCTACCTGTAGTATCAGTCGGAGCAGGTGCGACAACGGTACGACTCTGCGGGGAGTCTCCCAGTAAGGCGGTCCAGAGAGGGAAGGCTCTGGTTAGCGAGTCTAACATCGAGAGCCGCTCCGTCGAGACTTCCGCTCTTACTCCAGACGTTAGTGCTGCTGGTGCTGGTACCGCCGATTCCTCGCCGACCCCGCGCTCGATCTGATCGAGGGTCGGTGCCTCCCCTTCGAAAAGCCTGAGTGAGAGGCGACCGGTGGAGAAGACTCCTCGTCCAGGATCATTCAATACTGATGATGGGCTCGTTGCAGTGGCATCTGACGAGTTGCAGCACGAGTGAACGGCCACTTGAGGCTCTCTATCTTGGCCACCTACGGTCACCTCTGGCCGCACGTGCTGCAACTCGTCGGTTGCCGCCGCAGCGAGCCCGTCCGTAGCGTCCGCGTGGGGGTCGACAGGCACAGGCGGCTCGAGTCTATCGCTGTCGCCTTCGCCTTCCTCCTCACGCATATGCTCGAGCGCTGCGAGTGCTTGAGCGCTACTCGGTCGTTTCGTCGGCTCGAGTGCTGTGCACTGCTCTACAAGCTCCCACAGGGCCAGAGGGAGGAATTTCTCGCCCTCGAGCTGCGCCGCAGGCCGCCAGGCTCCGGAAGAGATGCTGTCTCGCGCGGCGGCTGCGCGCATATCGGCTGGCACGTGCGCAAGCATCGATTGCCGTTCCTTGTAATAGAGTGGCTTGAGCGTGGCCAGGCGAGCCAAGAGGCAGCCAAGAGCCCACAGGTCACTTGGGATGTCGGTCGCGCGCCATGCTGACCAGAGATGTACAGTGCCCACGCTCGGCAGGATCTCTGGGGAGAGGTAGAGATTTGGCTCGCTGCTGTGAAGGGGCTCGGGGGCTGCAGTGGCCTTGCCTCGTTGGGTAACAATTCTCACGACGAATGCCACAATCCAGGGGTACTCTGCTTCAGCGGCGGCGGTGGCGCGGGCATGCGCCGCTCGCAGCTCGCACATACTGGGACCGTAGTCAGCAAGCAAAGGTCGCATCTGCGCGTCCAGAAGGACATTGCCAGGGTGGAGGGCCGCGTGGGCTATCTGCTGCCCGTGCAGGAACGTGAGGCCGTCCGCAATGGAGCACGCCATATTGTTCCACTCCGAGATCAGTTTGAGCCGGAGCGAGAGCGTCTGCTCTGCCTGGAGGAGGAGCTGCTGCAGGCTGGTTGGGCAACGTGGTGTGAGGAGCGCATACGAGCGTACTCCGTTGGTGCCAAGCCCAAGTGTTGGCAGTACATGAGGGTGCGTTCGCTCAGAGGGCGAGAGGACATAAAGCGCGAGACCCATCTCGACGAGGGCCTCATGCGACTGGCGTGACACCACATCCTCGCATAGGACGCGAGCCGCAAGCATGTCGGTGTACGCGTCGACCGGGCGTGAGCCGCGGCTTGGGCGCGGCGTGGCGGACTGGATCTGGAGACTGGAGTATGGCGACGGTAGCGGGACTGGAGACGGGAGCCAGGACTGTACCATCCTCAGCAGCGCAGCTCCACCGCGTGCAACTGCTGCCGGAACTGGCGAAGTGGGGTCGCCACTGCTAGCAACGTCCAACGCCTTGCCGCTAACCACCTTGCGGGCGCTGGCGTTACCGTCGACAGCCATGTAGTCGATGGAAGCCTCCCAGACCGCGCCGATGCCGCCATTGCCGTCGCAGCCGCCCGAAGCTACTTGGTTGTGGAACTTGAGGTTCGACCATTCAACCACTACCTTGGCCACCAGCGCTGCATGGGCTGCCTCCCGCGCCTCCCTTGCACGCCTCTCGCGCTCCTCGAAGTCACGCTGGCGCCTCGCCTCAGCCTCAGCAGCAGCGCGGCGTTGTTGCTCTGCTGCCTCCCTTGCACTTTTCTCACGCTCCTCGAGGTCACGCTGGCGCCTCGCCTCCGCCTCGGCAGCAACACGTCGTCGCTGCTCTGATGCCTCCCATGCAGCCACGATTGCATCTGCAGTCGCACCCGCGCCAAGTATTTTAGCTTTAAGGGCTGCGGCTTCACGCTGCTGCTGCCATCGTACATACAGATATGTGCAAGCGCTGACGATGAAGAGCCCAAGGGCCAAAACTGTGGGACCGCCTCCGTGGTCATCATTCCAGAATGTCGGCGGCGGCGGCGGCGAACGCGGCGGCAGAGCCGGCGGCAACGAAGGCGACGTCACGGAGATCGTCACGCCGATCAGCTGTGCTGGCGTCACACTCAGCACGAGGCTACTCAGCGCTAGGGAGCCGTCAGAGCCAAAGCTGATTTCGATGGGAGATGTCGGCAGGCCCTGGACCAAGTTGATCACTTTCTCGTAAATGCCAGCCCAATTTAGAATCACTCTGACTGCATACACCTGCGTTAACGGCGGAGGCGGCAAAGGCGGGGGCGGCGAGGGCGGAGGCAACGGAGGCGACGGAGGCATGATCTGAAGCAGACGTCTGGGCGGAGTAGCACTTTGGACGGGAGGCAGTGTGGAAGCCCGCAGCGCCGCGAGTAACGGCGACAAGCTGGGTGAAGGTGAGCCAAGGGCCTGAAGGCTCCTCCGCGTCGTCGTAGTGACGAAGACGGTGCATCCCGGTGCAACACTACAATTCAGTGCGGCGGCGATGCCTTGGCCGAGATTGACCAGGTTTATGAAAGGCGCAGCGATGAGCTGAAATTCAAGAACCTTGGTCTGGGGCATGGACGGTGGCGGGGGTGACGGTGGCGGTGATGGGGGCGGCGAGGATGGTGGTGGTGAGGGGGGCGGTGGTGAAGGAGGGGGGTATGGTGGGGGCGAGGGTGGAGGTGGAGACGGCGGCGGTGGAGAAGGCGGAGGCGGTGAGGGCGGAGGCGAAGGTGGAGGAGAGGGCGGGGGCGGTGAAGGTGGGGGCGAGGGCGGAGGCGGCAAAGGCGGAGGCGACGGCGGTGGCGGCGAAGGCGGGGGGGACGGCGGCGGTGGTGATGGTGGCGGCGAGGGTGGCGGCGGCGACGGCGGAGGAGAAGGTGGCGGCGGTGATGGCGGAGGCGAGGGCGGTGGTGGTGATGGCGGTGGGCTTGGTGGAGGAGGCGAGGGAGGGGACAATGGTGGCGGTGAGGGTGGCGGCGAAGGCGGAGGCGATGGCGGTGGTGATGGTGGCGGCGAGGGCGGCGGCGAGGGCGGTGGCGAGGGTGGCGGCGAGGGCGGTGGAGATGGAGGGGGCGAGGGAGGAGGCGAGGGAGGAGGAGAAGGCGGCGGCGGTGAGGGTGGTGGCGGCGAGGGTGGCGGCGGAGACGGCGGGGGTGACGGTGGCGGCGACGGTGGCGGCGGAGATGGTGGTGGCGGTGAAGGTGGAGGTGGTGAGGGTGGAGGTGGCGAGGGCGGCGGCGGCGAAGGAGGAGGAGGACAAGGCGGAGGTGAGGGAGGAGGCGGCGAGGGTGGAGGGGGAGACGGTGGCGGTGAGGGTGGTGGCGGTGAGGGTGGCGGCGGAGACGGAGGTGGTGACGGTGGAGGCGAGGGTGGAGGCGGAGACGGTGGCGGCGGTGAGGGTGGAGGCGGTGAGGGCGGTGGTGGCGAGGGTGGAGGCGAGGGTGGCGGTGGAGATGGCGGCGGCGGTGACGGCGGTGGGGGCGAAGGAGGCGGAGGCGATGGTGGCGGCGACGGTGGCGGCGGAGATGGCGGGGGCGGCGTGGGAGGTGGCGATGGAGGTGGTGAGGGTGGTGGTGGCGAAGGAGGTGGAGGAGACGGTGGCGGTGACGGCGGAGGCGGTGATGGTGGAGGGGGCGAGGGAGGAGGAGGCGAAGGAGGAGGGGGAGACGGTGGTGGTGAGGGTGGTGGCGGTGAGGGTGGCGGCGGAGACGGAGGTGGTGACGGTGGAGGCGAGGGTGGAGGCGGAGACGGTGGCGGCGGTGAGGGTGGAGGCGGTGAGGGCGGTGGTGGCGAGGGTGGAGGCGAGGGTGGCGGTGGAGATGGCGGCGGCGGTGACGGCGGTGGGGGCGAAGGAGGCGGAGGCGATGGTGGCGGCGACGGTGGCGGCGGAGATGGCGGGGGCGGCGTGGGAGGTGGCGATGGAGGGGGTGAAGGGGGCGGCGACGGCGGCGGCGACGGCGGAGGTGACGGCGGCGGCGAAGGCGGCGGCGAAGGCGGCGGCAAGGGTGGCGGTGACGGCGGTGGTGAGGGCGGCGGCGATGGTGGCGGTGAGGGCGGTGGAGACGGAGGTGGCGATGGCGGAGGCGACGGTGGAGGCGACGGTGGTGGAACTGGCGGTGGCGAAGGCGGAGGCGATGGCGGCGGTGAAGGTGGCGGTGATGGAGGTGGCGACGGAGGTGGTGATGGCGGGGGCAAGGGAGGAGGTAAAGGAGGCGGCAATGGCGGCGGCGATGGCGGAGGCCTTGGCGGTGGAGAAGGCGGTGGAGAAGGCGGCGGAGACGGTGGCGGCGGAGACGGTGGAGGCGGAGACGGCGGCGGCGAGGGCGGGGGCGGGGAGGGTGGTGGAGGAGACGGTGGTGGTGAAGGCGGAGGCGGTGACGGTGGAGGCGGTGACGGTGGAGGTGTTGGTGGAGGCGGAGATGGTGGGGGCGGTGAGGGTGGCGGCGGTGACGGTGGAGGGGGCGAAGGTGGAGGCGACGGTGGCGGTGACGGCGGAGGAGGTGATGGTGGAGGTGGCGACGGTGGAGGCGAGGGTGGAGGCGGTGACGGTGGTGGCGGTGAAGGCGGTGGCGAGGGTGGTGGAGGCGAGGGAGGTGGTGGAGACGGAGGCGGTGAGGGTGGAGGCGGTGACGGTGGAGGGGGCGAGGGTGGAGGCGAGGGTGGAGGCGGTGACGGCGGAGGTGGTGAGGGTGGAGGTGGTGAAGGCGGAGGCGGTGAAGGGGGAGGCGAGGGTGGCGGTGGAGATGGTGGCGGTGGCAACGGCGGTGGCGAAGGAGGTGGAGGCGACGGAGGTGGAGGCGAGGGTGGTGGTGGAGATGGCGGCGGCGGTGAGGGTGGTGGTGAAG
>ENA-UOXP01002620-UOXP01002620.1-mixed-culture-metagenome-genome-assembly--contig:-NODE-2620-length-10237-cov-3.070517_pt1 | contig 10237 bp, 11 predicted proteins | sample MGYA00238161_ERZ761639 | MGnify/ENA primary metagenome ERZ761639 (study PRJEB28913, sample SAMN08776760) | mixed culture metagenome | isolation source: Freshwater growth medium | place: USA...
GTGCCGGTGAGTGGCGAGCCGAAAGGTGGCCGGCCGGCCAGCATTTCGAACAGCAGCGCGCCGAGCGAAAACACGTCGGAGCGCGCATCGGGGACAAGCCCCTGAACCTGCTCGGGCGAAAGATACTGCGGCATCGCCGGCAAGGCATCCGGGGCCGGGGCGGGCAGCGCAAAGTCGGTCACCGACACATGACCGGCACCGTCGACCAGCAGGTTGGAGGCCTTCAGGCCGCCATGCGTGACGCCGTGGGCGTGTGCATGCGCCAGCGCGTCGGCGGTCTGCAGGCCGATGCTGCACACCCACTCGAAGGACAGGCGCGGCAGCGCATCGAGCAGTTGCCGCAGCGAACGCGCATCCACCCGGTCCATGACGACCCAGGGCGTGCCGTCATCGGCGCTGACTCCCTGTTCGATGATGCGCACGATGCATGGATGATTCAGCTGCGACGCGTGAAGGAGACGGTCGCCGAGCGCGCGGATGTAAGCCGGAACGTCATCTGCGAAATCCGTACGGAAAAGTTTCAGCGCAACCAGGCGACCGCTGCCTGCTTCGGTCGCCTCGAATACGGCGCCGCGCTCGCCACGGCCGATTTCACGCCCCAGCGCGTAGCGCCCCACCCTGCGCGGCGCATCAGTCATGCGCCACGCCCTGCGGGTTCAAGGATGGGAGGGGAATCAGCCGGCAGAAATCGTTAAAAAGAGTATCGCAACACATGTTTGCGATATTACCCAAGCTGCTGCCGATGCACACCCTCGCGCAGCGGCCCGGGTGGGCATTACGACAACTTATTCCTGCGAACGATAGATGTCGCGCAGAAACGCGTCGGGGTCGGACACGGCAGTGTGCGAGCGTGCAACCGGTGGGCGACGGCTGGCAAGCGCTGCTTCGGGCTGAGGCAACCAGCCTGCGTCGAGCACTTCATCGCCGTAGTCCTGATGGCGGCCAAGCGTCTTTCCGGTCATGAAATCAAACAGGTCCATGTCTCTCTTCCTGAACACACCGTCCATTGCCATCGGCTCGTGCCCCGGCGACTTGAGGGTTCCGTTCGCCGGTGACACACATTGTTTGCGGCTTCTTTCCGCCGTCTCGTTGAACTACGCTGAAGAGGTCTGACCTCCTCCCCACAGGTGCATCTCGCTGCCATGTTCCGTTGCTGCATCCTGCTGGCTTCGCTGAGCGCCATTTCCCTCACGCAAACCGTTGCTGCCGCGGATGCGGCCAGCGGCGCGAATCAGCGCATCGTCGATGCAGCACTTGCACGCTGGTCTACCGGTCCGCAGGCAGGCTGGCTGTCGCGCATCCTGCCGCCGTCGATGACGGCCGCTGCGCTGCCCGAACCGGATTCACCCGCTGCGACACTGATGGCGCGTTACTGCGTTCAGTGCCACCACCTGCCGAGCCCGGCGATGCATCACCCCGACAAATGGCCGAAAATCGTCGACCGGATGGTGGTGCGCATGCGGGGCAGCGGAAACCGTGGCGCGCTGATGAAGCACATGATGGGCGGCGCCGCCGCGCCGGACGAGGAAGAAGTACACATGCTCATCGGCTACCTGAGACGTAATGCACAGAAGCCGATTGATGTGGCGCGCTACCCGGACCTCGATACGCGCGGGCGCAGCTTCCGCGACGCCTGCGACCAGTGCCACGTACTGCCGGAACCGTCGAGCCGGCCGGCCCGGGAGTGGCGTCGAGTGGTGCAGCGCATGGAGGACAACATGTCCTGGATGAACCGGATCGTCGGCTCGGCGCCGCAGCGGGGCGAACCCCAACTGCGGCGGCGGGACATTCTCGGCTATCTGGAAAGCAAGGCCGGGCGCTGACAGGCACCCGACAGGCGCTCAGACGACGCCGGCCCCCTGCGACTGGCCGCGCGCGCTGCGGCAGGCCATCGGCAGCCAGTCGCGCACGCACTGGGCCACCTTGCGCCAGTCAGCTTCCAGCATCATGCCGTGCCCCATGCCGGGAAAGATGCGCGCCTCGACATCGAGTGCGCGGGCGGTCATTTCGGTCAACGAGGGCGGAATGATGGGATCGCACTCGGCGCCAAGCACCAGCAGCGGCGCACGGCGCATGCGTGACGGCTGCGGCAGGTCGAACAGTGTCATGTCCCAGATCACGCGCGCAGATTCCGGCTGCACGCGACGCGCCATCTGCTGCAGGCGTTCCATCGACACCGGCTGGGCGAACAGGGCTTCGCGCAGCGCCTCGGGCGACGTGCCGCCGCCGGTCAGCAGGGTGTTCAGTTCGGACATCAGGTCGGGCTTGCGCAGCGCCAGACCGACCGCTGATGCCCACAAACCCTGTGGCGGCACCGACGCCATCAGCACGGCGCCGGACACCTGTCTCACTTCCATACACTTCTGCACCACCATGCCGCCCATCGAATGCCCGATCAGGATCGGCGGCACGTCGCAGGCGTCGATGAGTTCGAGCACGTCGCGCACGTAGTCGTCGAGGCTCAGCAGATCGAGAAATTCGCGCCCCGGACTGCCGCCGTGACCGGACAGCGACAAGGCGGTCGCCTCGAAGCCGGCGTCGGCGAAGTAAGGCAGGAAATGCTCGTCCCAGCACCAGGCTGCCGTGTAGGCGCCGTGGACGAACAGCAGGGGTGTTGCGTGGGTCGCCGCAGCCGGTCTTCGCGTGATGACTTCCAGCGGACCTTGGCGCTTGATCATGTTTCAGTGCTCCGATGGTTTCGAGACACTTTAACTGCAAGCAGGTATCGGGCCCGGACACGCATTGTCGAAAGCGTCACGCGGACCATCACAAAGCGTCTGCGTGTTCAGGTTCCGCAACGGCCTCGTCATTGTCTGCGCAGGTGCCCGGTTCGGCGACCGAAATGAGCGCCCAGTGCGACTCCCGGAACCATTTCTCAAGCGCTTCCACCGGAATCGGCTTGCTGATCAGATAGCCCTGAGCCAGATCGCAGCCGAGTTCGCGCAGCCGTTCCAGCACGGCTTCGGTCTCGACACCTTCGGCCGTCACCTTCAGACCCATGTTGTGGGCCAGTTCGATTGTCGAACGTACGATGATTTCGTCGTTCGGATTTTCGACCAGGTTCATCACGAAGCTGCGGTCGATCTTCATTTCGCTGACCGGCATCTGCTTCAGGTAGGACAGCGACGAATAGCCCGTGCCGTAGTCGTCGATCGACAGCATGCAACCGGTGTCACGCAGCGCCTGCAGATTGGCCAGCGCACGCAGCGGATCGTCGAGCACCGCGCTTTCGGTGATTTCCAGCGTGATCAGGCGCGATTCGCAACCGTGGCGCTGCAGCATTTCGATGAAGCTGGCCGGCAGGTCGGGGTTGAGCAGGTCGCGCGCCGATATGTTAAGCGACACATTCACTTCGATGCCGGCACGCAGCCACAGGCCGCACTGGCGGATCGCCGCATTCATGACCCACAGCGTGATCGCCTTGATGTAGCCGGTCTGTTCCGCGAACGGGATGAAGTCGAACGGCGGAATGAAGCCGCGTGTCGGATGGATCCAGCGCACCAGGGCTTCGACGTGATGCTGGCGGCCCGGCACCAGCGCAACCTTGGGCTGGTAGTACAGCACCAGTTCATCGTGCTCGACGGCCGCCCGAAGTTCGGTCAGCAACGACAGCCGCTCGACGTTGCGTTCGTGGTGGCGCGGGTCGTAGATGGCCGCGCCGCTGTTCTGACGCTTGGCCTGGTACATCGCGACGTCGGCGTGGCGCATGAGCGCCTGCACATCGTCGCCGTGCTCGGGAAACGACGAAATGCCCATGCTGGCGCTGACGTCCACCATCTGACCTTCAAGGCTCATCGGCTGGTCAAGCGCTTCGGCGATCCGCATCGCCACCCCGTAGGCCTTCTGCGCATCGGCGCCCGGCAGCAGCACGGCGAATTCGTCGCCGCCGAGGCGTGCCACCTGATCGCGCACATCGCGCAGCGTGTCGCGCAGACGCTTGCCCACCTCGACCAGCAGCAGGTCGCCCAGACCGTGGCCGAGTGCGTCATTCACCATCTTGAAGCGATCCATGTCGAGCGTCAGCACGGCCAGCGCGCCGCCGTGCGTCTTCGCATCGCGCACACCATCGGTCAGCCGCTCGACGAAGTAGGCGCGGTTGGGCAGGCCGGTCAGCGTGTCACGGTAGGCCAGTTCTGAGATGCGCGCCTCGCGCGTAGATATGGCTTCGGTCATGTGCGAGAAGGCATCGGCCAGCTGGCCGATTTCATCACGCCGGTCCATCACCGGCGGCACGCCATACTCGCCCTTGCCGACGCGGCGCGCGAACTGCGCCAGCCGGGCAACCGGCGACGCGATCGATCTCCCGAGCAGTGCGCTGGCCACCAGCGCAAACAGCATGCCGGCGAGCGACAGCTGCAGCCAGTTGTCGTACAGGCGCTGCCACGGTTCAAGCGCGCGATCGAGCGACAGCTGCAGCACGACCGTGATGTGCTGCAGCGAGCCCGCTTCGATGATCTTGGGCCGGCTTGCGTAGTCCGTGCCGCCGAGCGACAGCATTTCAGGCAGCGCCCCGCGGTGGCTGCGGAAGGCAGCCAGCAGTCCCGGCTGCAGCGCATCGGTGAGCGAACTGGCCGCCAGCACCCATTGTTCGCCCTCGACCCGGCTCAGGAAGCTCAGATCGAGGCCGGACACTCGCTTGAGGTCCTGCACGAAGGGCTGATCGACAATGAATGCAGTCACGACATAGGCGACCGGCAGCGGCGCGAGTACCGGCACCACCACGACCTGGTACAGCGTGCCGTCGATGATGACCAGACCGCTGCCCGATCCGCCGTTGCGTGCATTGTCGATCAGACCGTGCAGCTGCGGTGCGACACCCTGCGCCTCGTCCGGGTACACCGCGGTGACGCTTTCGTCGAGGTCGAGCAGCATCATCAGGCTGGCTTCGATGCGTTCGCCGTGGTTGTCGAGTGCCGACACGATGGTGTCGTTGTCACGACTGGTCAGCGCCTCGCGGAAGCCGTAATCGGCGGCCAGCACACGGGCGGCCTGGGTCAGCTGGCTGGCGCGCTGTTCGAGCAGACGTGACAGCACCCGATCGGCCGTCTGCAATTCGGCACGCACATCATCGAGCGCGCTGGCGCGACCGAGCTGGCCGAACATCAGCAGACCGCCCGCCTGCACCAGCAGCAGGAGCAGTGCGCAACAGGCGGCGATACGCCATTTGAGGCTGTTCATTCGCATTGCGTCAGGGCTTCAGATCGACCGTCACCGACTCGGTCAGGTCGGCACTCACCGTGATCGGACGGGGCGGCAAGTCAGACATGCCGAGGCGACGCGGATGCCAGGTCTGGAGCATGTAGTCACCGGGCGGCAGGTCCGTGATCTTCGCGCTGCCGTCGTCCCCCGTCACGGCAAACCACGGGGTGTCGACCACCATGATGTAAGCGACCATCTTGTCGTGGATGTTGCAGCCCAGCACGACGACACCCGGCTTGTCGAAAACGACCGGCTTGGCCGGCGTGCCGGCGTACAGCTTCAGTTCGAATACCTTGGACGCCGAAAAGGAATACACGTGATGGCGCACCGTGTCGTTGTTCGGAAAATCGACTGCGGCGCCGGTCTGCACCACACTGACCAGGGGCACGAAAGTCTTCCTGACCTGTTCGATGCTGGCCGTGCGCGGTGGCGGCAGCGCGACCTTGCCCACCGGCAACAGGGTCAGCACGACGTTGTCGAGCGTGCGTCCCGACGTTTCACTGGTCTTGAAGGTGACGGTGGCGGCCTGCGCGGACACCGTCAGCAGCACTGCGGCAAGCCCCGCCGCGCGCGCCATCCGTGCTGCCATGCAAGCTTGCTTCCGCACCCTTCGAACGCGCACGATCCCACCACTCACGAACTGTCGATGTTCCCGCTAACGGCCGCAGGACGTCACTCTTTAGGGATGCCCCTGCACATCCGGTGTCCACACTGGGTGACGTCGGACCGTCAGAAACCGACAAACCGGATGCCACGACGCATCGCGCAGCGATTGCAACACCTTGCATGAATTTTCTGACTGGCAATTGATGAGTGCGCTAAAGACAACGTCGAATCAACCGTAACCCTTCATGGACTGCGTCCGCGCGCCAGAAGACGTGAGCAACCCGCAGGCGCGAGGCGGTCAGGCCCCCTTCCTACAATCAAGGACACTCCCATGCAGAATGCCGCCCGTCGTCCCCTGCTGACGCTTGCCTCGACCGCCTGCCTGCTCGCCGCCTGTGCCGGCACACCAGAGATCGAAGGACCGCCACGCAAGGAAACCGTGTTTGCGGTGACCCAGTCGCACCACCTGATCAGCTTCAACGCCGGCCAGCCGGGCAAGCTCTTGTCCGAGGTCGCCCTGAGCGGGCTGGACAGCGGCGAACAGCTGCTGGGCATCGATTACCGGGTCGCCCGCGGCGTCATGTTTGCGCTCGGCAGCAGCGGCCGGATCTTCACGGTCGATGTCGCACATGGCCAGCTCAAGCCGGTCGGCAGTGCGAAATTCGCCGCGCCGCTGAACGGTCAGCAGTTCGGTTTCGACTTCAATCCGGCCGCCGACCGCATCCGCATCGTGTCGGCCACGCGGCAGAACCTGCGTGCCCATCCCGATACCGGCGTCCTGGTCGACGCCTCACCCGACATCGCCGGCCTGCAGCCCGACGGCACGCTGACCTACGCCGAAGGCGACGTCAGCGCCGCCGTAACGCCGAAGGTCGTCGCCGCCGGCTACACGTACAACCAGGAAGACGAAAAGCTCACGACCAATTTCGCGATCGACGCCGCCACCGGCGCACTGGTGCGCCAGGGATCGGTGGAAGGCGTGAAGCCGGTGGTGTCTCCGAACACCGGCAAGCTGTTCACGGTCGGATCGCTCGGCATCGCCGGCCTGGCCGACGCGCACTTCGACATCGCCGACGTCAGCAACGACGCCTACGCCGCAGTCAGCACGGCGCAGGACGCCACGCCGCAGTTCTACCTGATCGACCTGAAAACCGGCGCGGCCACGCGTCTGGGCAAAGTCGGCAAGGGCGAGCCGCTGCGCGGCATCGCGATCGAGCCCTGACGGTTGCCTCGCAGACACGGCCGTCACGCGAATCCGCACCCCCGTCCACGAACTGGGACTGATCAATTTGTTCCTGCGCTGAACCGCTGGTTCGCAATACACGGCGCCTTTCAGTCTCCAACCCAGTTCAACTCGTGGTAGTCGAACCCGGCAATAAGACTGGGTTTGACGACCTCAAAATACGGCGACACATCGAAGTCCCTGGGCGAATACAAACTGTGGTGACGCACCCGAAGCACCTCTTCGACACAACCCGGGCAATCCGGCCGTCCGGTGCTCCCTATATCTATGCTGGGCAATATCGGGTAGCGAATTGACTCGAAGGCGAGGGCAATCAGCGTTGAGCAGATTGCTCTTGTCGGATCACCGCTTCCCAGCGACAACATCCTGCGGCGGAATCTCGCAGGTACTGGCGGAGTGGGCAGCAGGTAGCGTGCAAGATCGATGATGTTTCGCAGATCGTACTGATCGCCCAGGCGAGAGATCGCATATCCGGTGACTGCCCTACAATCCTGATCGTCGAGCCCGATTGGCCTGCAGACTCGGGTATGAAATTTCGCGAACGCATCTATCCCGATACTGCGCACACCTTCTACGGTATCTGCCTCGACGAAGCAGTGCCCGGAACCGGAGCTGATATCAGAGAGATGATCCCCGACAAAAAGCGCGGCATGTGACCAGGTTGACTGAGTCAGGTATTTGATGGCCGTGCTAACCCGACTTTGACCTTCCACCAGCAGTACATCTCCCGGTCGCAAGGTTGCGAGAAGTATGTCGCTCCGAGTCGGTGGAGCAGCACAATGCACATGGACTTCATGGGCAAGATACCGAGCGAGGCGCCTTCCAAACCAGCCAAGTACGGCTCCCATCTCAATGCTCTTCGCGTGAATTGATGCCGACTGTCGCCGGATTCGCAAGCACGGCAGGACAATCGACAAGGCATTGTAGGTGGCGAAAAGCTTGTATCTGGTGCTCTGCTCTACGCGCGCGGCGGATCATGACTTCGGGCATGAAGCGGTTCCCAGTTCGAATTGATGCCAATTGTCGGCATCTACGTAATGGACCGGCTCCCCTCCGTATTCATTACAAGGGGCAGACGGCTCCGATCAGTTGGCAATGACGGCCGCGGCCCGGGCCGCGCTGTATGCGAGAGCGCGGCGCTGCACGCTGGGCGTATGGCCGGTCGTCATGCCAGTCACCACCCTTGAATTCAGCGTTCCACCTGCTTTGCTCCGCTTCGACTGCCTGTGAAGGCTTGCTGAGGTATGTCGCAAGCTTCCTTAAGAGGTCCCGTTCATGCGTCACGCGACTGAGTTCGGCCTCAAGGCGTCGTATCTCATAGGAATGTCCTTCCACGAGTTCGCGCTGCGCTGCTGCCGCGAAGTAATCGGAAACCCAGGCGTACACGCTGCCAGGGCTGACACCTAGCAGCCCTGCAACCTTCGCAACGGGTTGTCCGTCATCGGTGACCCGCTTTACGGCTTGAGCCTTGAACTGATCACTGAAGCGCCTTTTCCTGACGGTACTCACCGTCTGCTCCTTAGCATTTTCCATCGTCGGACCGAGTGAAAGCTTCCATCAAGGCACGCACCCATTGGCCGCCTTCTTCCGAGCACCAGGCCTTGTCCTGGCGAGCATTCATCAAGGACTCGATCTGCCTCATATCCGGCTTCATCGGTCCGAAGAAGACCGGATCGGCGCCTCTGGCAATCGCGATGGTCGGAAACGTTTCCACTTCCAGGCTGCCAAGGCGATCCGCTTCGTCCTCGATATCGATCCAGTACAGCCCTACTTCTGGATTGGCCTGGACGAACGACTGGCAGGCGGGCTGGAAGGCACGGCAAACACCGCACCACTCGGCGCACAGCACAAAAACGGTCCACTCTTTAGCCATGGGGGAGCCACCCGGACGGCCAATGCACAAGGCAAAGCGGTGCGCACAGGGATTTCAGCTTCATTTGAAAGGCGTCCAGCACGTCTTCGGTGGCGGATGCGGGAACCCCGCCCACTGCGTCGAACGCGTCTCGGCGGACAAAGACGGCGACAGGCTTGGCACAGGGACTTTTGCCAGATGAGACGCCCCGCTTGATCCGATCCGCCAGCCGACCGAGAAGTCCTTGCGGTGGCGCTCGAAGACTGAGGACGCCCCAAGCCCGGCATTCGGTACCGATGACCTCGACAAGGTGCTGATCCGTAAAGGGCGGCAGTGCGGTGCCCGGCGAAAGAAACACCAGCAAATCCGCGCGTGACAGTGCGGCTGCCGCATTCATCTGCTGCGCAGTGGAGCCCATGGCGTAGCTCGCCTTGATTCGTGGTGGTGCGGTGTGCAGATTACCTGGAGGGTCCGCAGGGTCTGCGATCAGTACGACCTCGGTGCTGCAGGCCTTGCAGGGCAGACGCATCAGCGCACCCTGCATGTCGAGCCGCCCACCGGGCGAGGGTACGACGATGAAGGCGACACTCGCGGCGTCGCAGCGGTCATTTCTTTCGTGCCGCACTGCCAGCACCCAACCGAACTCGTGCCCCGCTGTAGCTCGATACGCAGAACGGGACCAGATAGTTCATCACAACGCTCCAGAAAGCCACGGTCTCGCCATGCCAGATGGCCGGGCCGTGATTCACCAGGTTCAGGAGGGTTCCGACCGCCGCGCTGACTTTGAGGGCGGTGATCAGAAGCTGTCGATCGCATGCGGATCGCAGGGCACTCAGAAACATGGTGTCCATTCGAAGTTATCCACGCGCCGCACGCGTATAGAAGGATCGTCCAGGTTAAGGGGTTTCGGTCGAACCGTTTGCGTTTTGGTCATCACAGATGCGATCGCACACCGATGTCCGGCTCTACCTGCAGGCCCTTGAGCATCTTGTTGAAGCCGCTGAACAGATCGACCACTGACATCAGTTCCACCAGCTCCGCCTCGCTGCTCCCCATCGCTCGCAGTGCGGCACTGTGGGCGTAGACGCAGTAATCGCAGCCGTTCACGGCCGACACTGCAGTGGCGATCATTTCCTTGGTCTTTCGGTCGATCAGACCCGGACCCATGACCACCTTCACCCGCTCCCAACTCACTCGAAGGTAGACGGGGTTGTGTGCAATGGCGCGAAAGAGCGCCGGCACATAGGGCATGTGAAGCGTGGCCCGGATGTCGGCGAAGATTTCAGCCACTTCCGGTGAGGCGCCGTGCTCGTCAATGAGACGGATGGTGGTCATGG
>ENA-UOXP01002644-UOXP01002644.1-mixed-culture-metagenome-genome-assembly--contig:-NODE-2644-length-10123-cov-43.574990_pt1 | contig 10123 bp, 3 predicted proteins | sample MGYA00238161_ERZ761639 | MGnify/ENA primary metagenome ERZ761639 (study PRJEB28913, sample SAMN08776760) | mixed culture metagenome | isolation source: Freshwater growth medium | place: USA...
ACGACCTAGCACAGGCTGCTGCGTCCGACGAGCCGATGACGAGCCCGGACAATGCCGCTCACACGGTGCTCTTTCCAAGAGGCTCAGGCGGCTTCGTGCAGAGGCAGAATGCATGCTCGCGTCACCACTACGTGCAGAAGAAGCTCGGCAGCGTCGCCTACATCTATGGGCGCGCCCAGGAGTTCGTCTGGTACCACTTCCAGATGATCGTGAAGCGCTCGTTACATCAGAGTGCGCCGCGGGTCGTCAACGCGACGATCGCCATGAACGCTGACGCCGAGACGGTCACTGAGCACACCAAACGGTTACGGGAGCAGTGGGAGCAGCTCAAGCGCGCGGCGCCCGAGTACGTGCCATACTGCTCCTCCAAAGAGACCTACACGGGCACGGTCGGAAAGCAGGTCGTGGGCAGCAAGGCGTACTGGTCCGAGGCACGCGCCGAGCTCATCGCGATGTCCATGGAGTTCGACACGCCCACCCACTGGGCTACCTTCACGTGCAACGAGACAGGCTGGTCGGATCTCAAAGCCGCGTGCGGGGGCGAGCATCACTCGCAACGGCCTGTCGAGGCCACGCGCCAATACAACCATCGATGGCAGCTCTTCCTCAAGACGTACCTTAAGGGCGACACGCCCATCGGCAAGATCGAGCGCGTGTGGTGGAGGCAGGAAGACCAAGCGCGTGGCTCGCTCCACGTTCATGTCTGCATCTGGGTGGACAGGCAGACGATCAAGGAGGAGGGCATCGTTGCGACCGCCCCACGTGACTGCCACACGACGGCCGAACGGGAGTGGCGCCAGTTCGTGCGGCACGTCCAGCGCCACGACTGCCGGCCCAAGTGCACGCGGGACGCTGACGGGGCCACGGAGAGCTGCAAGTATGGGTATCCCCGGCGCCTGTGGAGCAACGACGAGCTCGCCGTCGCGGGCCCAGCTGCGTACGCCAAAGTCGACCCGCAGACGAATCGATACGAGTACCGGACGGTCCGCAAGGAGGACCAACGGCTGAGCCCGTACGTGGCCGAATGGCTGCTCGCGTGGGGCGCATCGATGAACATCCAGCGCTGCACCGGCGCGGCGTTCATGCACTACACGGCGAAGTACGTTGCCAAGCCCGAGAAACCGGGGTTCATCCAGAACAACGTGAGCGAGCGCGAGCGCCACGCCCTGCAACGCACGCAGATTCACTTCCTCAACGGGCGCGTCGTGGGCATGCCGGAGGCGGTGCAGCGCACGTGGGGCTTCAACATGCGTGCGGGCATGGGTGTCACTCACCTCACGACCCGGCCGCCTCATCTGCGCATGCGCGCCTTGGCGCGCACGGCTACTAGCACCGCTGACGACGACGACGAGGACGAGGACGACGAGCGCGCCTCCAACAGCGGTGCGAGCTCGGCTTCCGAGGCGTCCTCTGACGACGACGACGACAACGCTGCCAACGGTCTCGTCGATGGGGTTCCGAACAGCACGCCGCTGAAGTTCGCACTCGGGGCAATCGAGCACTACGAGAACCGACCGCTCTCGTGCGTGGACTTCGACTTCGAGAGCATGACGCTGGTCAACTTCCACCGATGCTTCAAGGTCGTGCGCGGCAGCAAGATCGGCGTCAAGAGGCGAGCCAGGCGGCAGTACTGGCCATGCACCGAGCGCGGAGTGCCCACAGCACGTGTTGCCCCCGACGAAGACGCACCTGGCGGCGACGATGCCATCGAGCCCATCTCGCCCACGGCCTTCTACACGGTGCCGCACTACCTCGACGTCAACGAGCGCCGCCCAGTCTCCGTCGAGTACGTGCTGCCGCACGTGCATGGGGAGCGCTTCTATTACCACCAACTCCTCGTCCACGTCCCCTTCCGCGACTCGACGCCCAGCGCGCTCATCTCCGACGGGAACACGAGTGGTACCCTCCGCGCCGAGCTCGAGCTCCGTGGCATCATCACGGCTGACGGTGGACTCGCAGCGCTATGCGAGGCGGATGCGAAGGCGCGCCATCAGACCGAGCAGCAGATCGCGAGCCTGCGCCAGCAGGTCACCGATTACGAGGAGACCATCGCCAGCGGCGGAGCGAGCGGAGCCGCGGACGCGCACGTGGCGGCGGCGTGCGCGGACATGGATGCTGACGACCTTCGCCGCCTCCATCAGGACATTGCCAGCGCTGCAACCAGCCTCGATGCAGGCACGCCTGCTCCCGACGTGCGCACCGTCCGTGAGCGTGCTGACGACGGATCCATCGAGAGCGTCGCCTACTGGCATGAGGCGGAGGGGCAGGTCTGGAGGCTGAAGCGACGGCAGCACGTCGTGTACGAGCTCCTGAAGCACACGGGCCCCAAGCAGCTCCTCACGTTCCTGAGCGGCGAGGGCGGCATGGGAAAGTCGCTCCTCATCCGCCTCCTCGTCCAGTACTGGCGCTCGCAGGGGCTGCGCGTCCTCGTCTGCGCCTCGACTGCCAAGGCGGCGCGCCTCCTCGGCGGGCACACCGTGCACTCGGCCTTCAAGCTGCGCTCGACGGGCGGCTTCGTCAAGGCGGAGCTCGACGTGGCGCAGCACTCGAGGCACTGGACGTGGCTCTACACGCGCGACATCGTCATCATCGATGAGATCTCGATGCTGACCGCCGGCGCTTTCCACGGCAGCAGCATCGGCGACTGCCATCCCCGGCAACAGTAGCGAGCACGCCGACCCCAGTCGTGCGACGACTGTGTCGGCGGGTAAATCGCGCGATGTTGTGTTATAATCAAGTTGCCCCATGAAAGAACGCGCCCCCCGTCGGTCCGCGACTAGTGGTGCCTACCCTTCGCCGCTGTTTCGGTGCCCCTGTAGCCTGTTTCGGTCGGCTCGGGTCGCTCGGGTGCGTTGGTCCTGGTTGCGATGGTTGTGAGGTTCGACTGTCCGTGTGCCGTGTGTGTCCCGGCTCGGTGTCTTTTTACCCGCATCATCATAATTATTTTTGGTATGGAGCCGGCTGCTCCGAGCTAATTCATGAGCAAAATCTAATTGTGGTTCGTTCCTCGACCTTCAGGGGGCTCAGAAAGCTGCAGCAGGCCCTCGTGGGGCAGGGACCGCGCGGAACCACACCCACGCACCGCGCACTCTCTTTAACTACCAAGCAAAGTTTACGTCAACACGAGCATACAGTCTAGACTGTATTTGATCACTCAGCACGTCAGCAGGAGGTCTGCTGGTGCGACAACACTTCTGCATGGCCGAATACCACGATCCCATCCACTCGAGGTTCCTGGACGGTGACGTGCGCAGCAGACTCCGCTTGACCGTCTCAGCGTACTCGGCCACCTCGGCGACTGCCACTGGAAACTTGCCAACCACAGGAAACTTGACGAGCTTCCTCGATCGCGACCTCGCGAGCTTCAAGAAGCGTTGCACGCGGGACGCGTGCCAACGCGCCTTCAATACCAGCTGGCATCACCTTTCTGTGTTGGGTCGCGTGTGGGCATGCATACACCGTGGGCGTGTCTTCACGACAGATGCTGCGTCGTGCTTCACTGGTAGAAAGCTGTCAAACCCCACGAGTGGTTGCGGCATTTGCGTATCGGGTGGTTCATATCCATATGCCGACCGCAAGCACTGCTTTCATCGCATGATTCTCGCGTACAACGAACTCTACCGCCCGCACTTCGATGCGTGCATCATATTGAATTGCCAAGATGCGCCCATTCTTTACCGTGAAGGCCTTTTCAGCTTCGCATACACAGGCTCTCCGTTCAGCTACGAAGTTCCTTTCCCAGACTATTCAAGCTGGCAGTCGTACTCGCAGTGGTTGCAAGGCTTGCAACACTCGCCACCTCCTCGGTGGCACATGAAGTTGCGACGGGCAGTACTGGTGGGAGGCCAAACGCGAGCATCATCGTTGCGCAAGAAGCTCTTTGGGGGCTTTTGCGACAAAGCCTTTCACCAACTCGGTTTCGTTGATATGGTCGGCGTGGACAGTCCATTTGGCCGAAGCAACGTGAGCAGTCGCACCGCTGCTGTCAGCGCAGAGCTCGCCGCGGCTCTCGCAGATCGGAATGCAACCGGCCTTCGACGGTTCCCCTTCATACCGAGGGCTGGGCTGTGTCAGTATCGGATGATCGTGTTGTCCGAAGGCCACTCCCGATGGCTCGACCATTTGAAGTACGAGCTGCTGTGCAAATCGCTCGTCGTGCAGCTGGTCGATCTTGTTGATCCCGATACGAATGCAGGTAGGGCACTTTCTTCTGCCTACTCACCGATTGAGCGCGTGCTGCAGCCGGATGTGACGCACATTGAACTGACGCTCAACCACTCGTCGCCCGAGTGGTGCTCTATGGTGGCGGAGAGGCTCAAGGCGATCTGGGCAGACGATGCAAAGGCACAGGCGATCGCAAACACCGGCGAGGCAAGAACGCGGCAGCATTACAGCATACAGGGGATTTACGATTACATCGACGCCGCAGTGACCCGTGTGGCCACGATTCAAAAGGACACCTTTGACGTGCCCATGTTCATACAGGAGCACAACGGCGTCGAGATTACCCAGGAAATCTACGATAACGTCACAATGCGCTGGTTTGACCGGCTCTTTGCAACGTGGACGCGGCCGCCGGAAGGTACCTATACGGGTTGGCACGGGCCGGTGGGCGCGCGGATCGCCATGGAGCAGCTACGGCTCATGCTGCCGAGGCTCGAGAACCGAACAAGACTCGGGAACCGAATAGACAGGAATACATGGCGTACCCAGTCATCATGAACATCGATCATAAACTAGACGAATAAAATGTTAATATGGTTCTCGAAAATGGTTCGAGGTGAGTAGGAATTACTTATGATAGGCGTTTGAATTCCTATGACAAGCATTAACGGTGTGTAAATCTGTAAACCACGCTAGGTGTAAACTGTAAAGTGTAATTCTTGCCGTGTCACGGTGCGCGGGGAAAGGGAAGGCGGCCGAGTATTAACAGCCAGTTCACAGCCCGATGCAGAGTTTGGTGCTGACACGCGTCTTATACATGTACATCGAGGATCCTCATGACACTGAGCGATTTACCCAAAGCTCGCGCGGTTGACGCAGGCCTCAAGAGCCATGGTTCACTCGCGATGCAAGCGCTCGTCGGTGCTTTTTCGGATGCTTTGAATGAGGAGGGTGCCTTGCATAGCGAGGCGCCCCCGCCACTTCCAGCGCCGACTGGTGCACCGCCCCTTGGTTCAGTGATGCAGCTTGCCAAGGAGACTGGAAAATCACGCGATGCGTGCAAGGCCGCGCTCGTTGCCAACGCGAATGACTACGAGACCGCACGACTGAAGTTGCTCAAAGACTCCACAGCAGGCACTGCATCCGAGGTGCAGATCGACGCTGGGGCTCGTGCGCGTACTGGCCCTATGACCATCGCAGAGGCGATCACTGCCAAGTTGCGGCACACGTTTGATCCGATGCATCTCGAGGTGATCAACGAATCGTCGAGGCACAGTGTGCGGGTTGGGTCGGAGACGCATTTCAAGGTGATCATCATCTCACGTACGTTTGACGGCGCGAAGCTTCTTGACCGGCACCGTGCTGTGAATGACTGCCTGGCGCATGAACTTGCGAATGGCGTCCACGCGCTTTCAATAACCGCGAAAACGCCTGCACAGTGGGAGACGAGCAGCACAGTGCCACTGTCGCCCGAATGTATGAGCGGAGGAGCGAAGTAATATCTAAGTTGAAGTAAGGAGCGGAGCGACGGATGTGTGAGTTATGGGTCACATCGGGGTGCGTCGATAGTCCCGCTCCCGCGTATATCACTTTGTATACGCTTTGGCTATCGTGACCGACTTTTATGATATGATACATGTGTATCAGACGTCGGTGATACTCGGCTTAGCGCTTACGACGTCGCGCCGACTGTTACGTGTTAGAGAACCGAACCGCGAACGTCTCGACCCCGCCCTGCCACAGCGCACGCTTCACGGCCGGCCACGCCTGCCGCCCTCCACGTGACCCTCCACGGCTCACTTCTCGGTCGTCGATCTCGGTCCCTCTCGCGCCGGTCGCTCAGCCTCTAGGGCGCGCCGGTACCAGGCTAGCCCCTACGGGGCGCGCTCAAGAACCGTCAACAGCCCGCTGTACCGCGGTCCCGTCGACGGTCCCGGCGCGTGCGTGTTAGTTCGCCGCGGATATCCGAGCGAAGGGTGTTCACACGACCCCGGGGTTCCAGCGGAAGCGAGCGCGGTCGCGCCCCGGGCTCTCTTCACTCTAGTGCGCGTCGCTCTGCTCGTCTGGTCTCTAGAGTACCTCGGGTCTATACAGTCACGCGCGGCCCTCTCCACCTCCATGTACGGTCTTTCCGCCCATTCACCCTTTGGCTCTGAGGTGTGTTTACGCCAACCTCAATCCCATGTAGAAGGCGCCACCTGTGCCGCCCGCAGTAGTCTCGCCGACGCCGTGGAGCTGACGGAAGCCGAGTTTCTCGTAAAAGCGACGAGCGCGCGCGTTGCTCTCATGCATCTGGAGGAAGGCCCCGGTGGAGCCTGCACGGCGCAGCGCCGCGAGCAGTGCCCCCATCATGCGGGCGCCGTGGCCGCGGCCCTGTGCATGCGGCGTGAGGTCGAGGTGCAGGTGTGACGGGTACAGCGCGGCGTCGAGCCCCGTCGGCACACACCCTGCTGCCAGATCATGCAGCTCATGGTATACGCGCTCCTCGGCCGTCCACTCGGGCTCGGGCTTGCCTTTGGCCGGATCGGGGTGTGCAGCTCGAAGCGGCGGCAGATAGGACGTCTGCAGGCGCACGGCAAAGGCCGCCGTGTCGAGCGCGCCGAGGCAGTAGCCGCACACTGCCCCGGTCGCGACCTCCTCGAGCACAAACGCGAGCGTGGGCTCCAGATCGAGGTACGGCGCCACCCAGCGCTTGCCGAGTGCTTCCGGGTCGGTCGGGAACAAGGTTGTCGCATCAGCGCCCGCATTGCCTGTAAGCACGCACACACGCAGCGCGGCGGAGCGGTCCGCCGGCGTTGCCGCGCGAACGACAAAGGCGTCGGCCGCGTCGTCAGGGCTGATGGCGCACGACACGGGCGGCGGCGGCGGCGGCGATGACGTGCTGCAGAGCGTGCTCGCCGCCGCGGCCGCCGCCCCCACGACCCCGGCATCAGCGCCAGCCGCAGCGAGTACGATGGGCGTGTGCGCGGGAAGGATTGTCCACGCGCGCTGTTTGAAGGCAGCGAGAGTCGGCGCAAGCAGCGTGGGGGTCGCGAGCCCCCCGGCGAGGACGATGACGTGCGGATCGACGACTCTCGCGATGTTGATGCATGCAACCGCGAGCGCGAGCGCGCTCTCCTCGACGAGTGCCTGCGCGACCGCGTCGCCCTCCGCGGCCGCTTCGAGGACGTGGCGGGCCTCGAGCTCCTCGACGACAGAGGAGGAAGCGATCGCCGGCGGCGGCCGGTGGAACGATGACAGAGAAGGAGGCGACCACCCGCGCCGTCGCGCGCGCTCAACCAGCGCGGGTCCACTCGCGATCGTCTCGAGGCAGCCCCACTGGCCACAGCCACACAGCAGGCCCGCGGCGGCCGCGGCAGCTGCGCCTGTGACGCGCATGCCGTCGATGATCATGTGCCCCCCCTCGATGAGACCATGAGCGCCGCGCCAGATTCGGCCATCGATGGCGAGGCTACTGCCTACCCCACCTCCGAGTGCAATGAGGACGGCCACGTGCGAGGAGGCGCCGTGCGGAGCACCGGTCGCCGGCCGGCCCGCCGCACCTGCAGGTAGGAGCTCGGCGAGCAGGGCCGCCTCAGCGTCCGCCACCATCACGACGCGCACGCCTCCTCCGAGCTTCGCCTCGAGAAGCTCGCGCAGTGGAGTGTGTGCTGGCCACGGGAAGTTCGCCGCCGCCGCGACGTGGCCAGTGGCAGGCTCGATGGCACCGGGCTGTGAGAGGCCTACGGCACCGACCGAGCTCCAGCCGAGGCCAGCGGCCGTGAGCAACGAGTTCGCTGCCTCATGCAAGGCGCCCACGACGGCGTCCACGTCTCGGGCGTCGTCGCCGAGCGTCTGCCGGCGTACGACGCCTGCAAGCGAGCCGTCGGATGAGTGGAAGAGGGCACTCTTGATAGAGGTCGCGCCGAGATCGAGGCCCATCAGGTAGGGCGCGCCCTTGCCGAGGTTCGCGTCGCGCGTCACCTCCCCCGCAGGAACTGCCTCTGTCCCCTCCGCCGCCACAGCTGCTGACGCCGCTGCCACTGCTGGGGGAGGCACGCCGGTGGCAGGCGTGCCGGCGCCGCCGGTCGGGCGGAGCCGTCGCAGCAGGAGGGAGACGCGCGGTTCCTCGAGCAGGGCTGCACGCGCCTTGGCCACCGGCGATGAAGGTTCAAAAGCGAGCAGGATGGCGATTGGGAGCACGAGCTGTTGCGCGAATTGCGCTGCCCCCACAGGGGTGGCCGCTATGATATGGTCGGCCGTTGGCGCGCCTACGAGCGCCGCTGGCACGTGATCGAGCTTGTAAATAGAGCGAAGCAGTGCGGTGGTCGCCGCATCGTGTGAGACCGCCGCCAGCTCGCCGATCAGCCGCACACACCGGTGGTAGATCTTGTCGTTCGTGGGCGAGGTGCCGATCATGCGGTTGCGGAAGACGAGGCCACGGCACGTCATCGCGTATGTGGAGACGAGGTTGAGCATCAACTTGAGGCTCAGGTCAGCGAGGCCACCGTGCCCCGGACCCAGACCGACCACCGACAATGGGATAATGGCACACGCGTCCAGCATGCTTGCCGCGTTGCGCAGGCCTTCCGCCTCGGTTGCGCGCGCGACGGCAAGCATCGCCACGGACGCGACGCCCGCACGGCGCAGACGGAGAACGAGCGCCCAGAGCCGATCCGAGGCGAAGCCGTCAAAGTCATCGGCATCCACCGTCGCGACAGCCCCGGACCGCCGGGCGCCGCGCGGCTCTGTCGCGCTTGCAAGGAGGACCACCGCGTCGGCTGACGTGAGCTGTTGCACAACGTCCCGACCGAAGTCGTCTAGCGAAATGCACAGGAGCGGCGAGCGGCCGCTCAGGTCGCCTTCGCGGTTTGCGACCGCGGCCCAGCCGCCGCACACAAAACCGCGCACCGTGTCAAAGGGCACCCCGTACGTATCTGGCATCTCGGAAGCATCGAGGCAGCCGAGGACTCCAGCGGCGCCCTCGCCCACGTAATAGAGGCGCCCCCCCGCACGCATCGCGGCGCCTGCAGCCTCGCACACCGTCGCGATCGAGTGAGCGTGGAGGTAGGTGGTCCGAACCGCCTCGTGTGCCGAGCTCACCGCGGCAGCGATCGAGGGCGCTGCCTCGCCGCGACTCAATTGGAGTGCACGGTAGCAGACAGCGTCGGCGAGGATGAGCGTTGCGGAACCGCCCTTCATTCGACTGGAGCCAGCGATCGCCTCTGGGCCGACGACCGGATTGAGCAGCGCGCCACGCGCCGCGAGGGATGTGGCCACGTCCCGGAACGTACCGCCGCTCTGAAGCCCGGCGATCGGGGCGTTGCGGGAGAGCGAGGCCGGATTGAAGCCGATGGCTGCAGCACCAAAGCGGTCAGAGGCGACGAGGGCGTGATCGAGCTGCCCGGCGACGTACGGTGCGCTGAGGCCACAGCTGATGCCGATGAGGAAGCATGGCGGCCGCTCCGCCGCCACCTTGGAGATCTCGGTAGCCCCAGCCATCGGGTCGTCCTCGGGCAGCTCGTCCGAGAGCAAGAGTGCCGCGTCACCGCCAGAGATGAGGTAATCAAAGGCGCACGGGTCAGCCGGCATCAGGTGGTTACATCGCCTCGCCACGAGATGGGCGACGCGACCAGAGGTGCCGCAGCCCGTGAGCACCACGCAACCGCCCTGCTTGAGCGCCGCGGCAGCAGCCTCGGCTGCCGCCTCGGCAGCCCTGAGAGGTCGCTCATCCAGCATGCCCTCGTAATGACGCCATCCAGTGAACATCTGCGCGTCGACGCCACGCAGCGTGCGCACGAAGCCGATCGCGTCCAGTGCGTCGAGGTCGCTCGTGAGCTCGTTGGCCTCCTCAGTCGGCGGGATGGACTCGCACGAGGACATTCTCGGTGTCCTCGGTGCAGCCGAGAGCCTACAGTACTGGTACTACCAGCTCAAACGGGGTTCACGCAATAGGATCGCGCCGACATGATCAGGCCAT
>ENA-UOXP01002658-UOXP01002658.1-mixed-culture-metagenome-genome-assembly--contig:-NODE-2658-length-10073-cov-30.306947_pt1 | contig 10073 bp, 13 predicted proteins | sample MGYA00238161_ERZ761639 | MGnify/ENA primary metagenome ERZ761639 (study PRJEB28913, sample SAMN08776760) | mixed culture metagenome | isolation source: Freshwater growth medium | place: USA...
CCCCAACGTCGCAATCAGAGGCAATTAGAGGCAATCAGAGGCAATTAGATGCAATCTCGCCAAAGTCGGCCCCTTCGGAGACGATGCCCCAACGTCGCAATCAGAGGCAATTAGAGGCAATCAGAGGCAATTAGATGCAATTAGAGGCAATCAGATGCACTCACCTTCGGACACGATGCCCCATCGCGTTCGGTTGGTTGGGTTGCGCACGAAGCGGTGCTGCTGCGCGCCCCTCTCGTCCGCCGGGTCACCGCTCGCGTTCGCGGGCTTATCCGCGACCTTAAGCCCACTCAATTGGCTTGTGAGGTGGTCGCGCAGCTGCAGCAGCGAATGAAGCGACGACTTGACGAGCATGGAGCGCTCGTGTTTCGAAGCTTCGCGCATCCGTGAGAGCGCATCCCATGCCTCGTGAGACGATTGGAGGGCCTCGCCGAGCGCCGCCTGATGAGGGAGGTAATTAGGGAGGCAATTAGGGAGGCAATTAGGGAGGCAATTAGGGAGGCAATCAGGGAGGCAATGAGGGAGGCAATCAGGGAGGCGATTAGGGAGGCGATTAGGGAGGCAATCAGGGAGGTAATCAGGGAGGTAATGAGGGAGGTAATGAGGGAGGCGATTAGGGAGGTAATTAGGGAGGCAATCATGTTGGAGCGCTTCTCCGAGGGCCGCTTGATGAGGGATGTAATTAGGGAGGCAATCATGTTGGAGCGCTTCTCCGAGGGCCGCTTGATGAGGGATGTAATTAGGGAGGCAATCATGTTGGAGCGCTTCTCCGAGGGCCGCTTGACGAGGGAGGTAATTAGGGAGGCAATCATGTTGGAGCGCATCTCCGAGGGCCGCTTGACGAAATTAGAGGTGCAATCAGACACACTCAGAGGCATTTCGAGAGGCACTCAGCTGGGCGAACTAGAGAGGCAATCGGCGACACCTTCACGTCGTCCGGGGAGGACATCATCAGGTCCCACGCGTGCTGCAGCTCATGTGTTAATTGCGATCTCTCGCCCTCGAGATCGGCCACGCGCCGCCGAAGCTTCTCCGCCTCTGCCTCCGCCGCTGCCGCTCGAATGTCAAAGTCTTTCTGGACGGCGTCCATCTTCGCCTTCGAGTCCTTGCCAAAGTTCTGCAGCCGTTCCTCGAGGCTCGACACGTACCTGTGGGGAAAAGGCACTCGATCGCAATCAATGCTCATCAGTGCTCATCAGTGCTCATCAGCGCTCATCAGCGCTCATCAGCGCTCATCAATGGCATTCACGCACGATGATCGGTCGTTGAGCTGCTGGCTCAGAGCGCCCGCTTTCTCATGAGCCTCTTTGAGCTGCGCCTCGAGCGCGCGCTTGGTGGCGAGGTGCTCGCGTGCAGACGCTTCGTAATTGGCTCGCATCGTCTCGATTTGGGCCGCTTGCCTCGCGCACCTGATGAGGGACGCAATTAGGGAGGCCATTAGGGAGGCAATGAGGGAGGCCATTAGGGAGGCCATAGGGAGGCCATTAGGGAGGCAATTAGGGAGGCAATGAGGGAGGCCATTAGGGAGGCAATTAGGGAGGCAATGAGGGAGGCCATTAGGGAGGCAATGAGGGAGGCAATGAGGGAGGCCATTCGGGAGGCAATCGACTCGATTTGGGGGCCGCGTGCTTCACGCACTCCAACGTCTTTTGCTCTAACGCCGACGCCGTGGTCGCGAGCTGCGATCTCGTCTGTTCGAGATCGGCCGAGGTCGCGGCGAGAATCTTCTTTGTGTTTTGGAGCAGCTCGAAGGTCTGCGAAGGAGGAGGTCGGACGTGAGCGGCAATTAGGCGCACTCAGGCGCACTCAGGGAGGCACTCAGGGAGGCACTCAGACGCACTCAGACGCACTCAGGGTACAATCAGGCGCACTCAGTCGCACTCACCTGCGCCAGGTCGGTGCGCGTCGCGTCGAGCTCGCCCATGAGCTGCCGGATCTCGCCCAAGGCCTTGTCGTGCTGGGCACGCACCGCCCGGAGATCGTCCTGGAGATTGTGCAGTCGCTTCGCGCTCTCCTTGCTCTCCTCGAGCCAGTCCCTTTTTTGGGCGCGCAGCTCCTGCGAGCAATTGAGGGAGCAATCAAGGGAGCAATTGAGGGAGCAATTGAGGGAGCAATTAAAGGGAGCAATTAAGGGAGCAAGTAAAGGAGCCATCAATGGAGCGAATAAGGGAGCAATTAAGGGAGCAATCAAGGGGGTCATCAAGGGGTTCATCAAGCAGGCAATCTCGCACCTGGAGCTCGGCGAGAATGACAGTGAGCAGATCGTCCAGATCGACGATGTCGGTCGTGAGCGACTCGGAGGGCGCCGTGCTGAGCGACTCGGGGGGCCGAGGCGGCCCTCCCGCGGCACGCTCCATGGACACGTGTGCCTTGCGTAGCATCGTCTCGAGCCGAAAGATGGTCGCCTCGTTCTCCGCGTTCTTGGCTTTTACCTGCGGAGGGGACGGCAATCAGACGTCATCAGACGCCATCAGACGTCATCAGACGCCATCAGACACGAACAGACGCAATCAGACGCAATCAGAGGCAATCAGCATGCAATCAGACGTCATCACACCTCGGCGAGCACGGCGAGGCTGGCCTCGGCCCATCCGATGAGGGAGGCAATCAGCATGCAATCAGACGCCATCACACCTCGGCGAGCACAGCGAGGCTGGCCTCGGCCCACCCGCGGTACGCGTTATGCTCTCGCTGCGCCTGCGAGCTTCGCTGGCTCAGCTCCTCAAATGCCTCGGTCTTCGATTCGAGCGCGCGCGTCGTCACGGCAAGCTCGGACTGGTACGACGCGAGCTCATCCTCCGAGCGCTGCGACGAGCCAATCAGGTTCGTCAGAGGTAATCAGAGGTAATCAACGCTCGGACTGGTACGACGCGAGCTCATCCTCCGAGCGCTGCGACGAGCCAATCAGGTTCGTCAGAGGTAATCAGAGGTAATCAACGCTCTGACTGGTACGACGCGAGCTCGTCCTCCGAGCGCTGCGACGAGCGAATCAGGTTCGTCAGAGGTAATCAGAGGTAATCAGGGGCCATCAGAGGCCATCAGCAGTGGCACTGAGTGAGGCACTGAGTGGCACTCCGATGCCATCTCACCTGCAGCTGGTAGTCGGCTCTTCGAAACCCTTCTCTGAGTGGCCATCAGTGGCCATCAGTGGCAATCAGTGGCAATCAGAGGCCATCTCACCTGCAGCTGGTAGTTGGCCTCTTCGAAACTCTTCTCGGCCTTCGCGCGCATCTGGCGCTCCTCACCTGATGAGGGAGGCAATCAGCATGCAATCAGCCCCGATGCCCATCAGCATGCATCTGGCGCTCCTCACCATTGGCGTCGCGCAGCTCGCCGTTGAGGTTCGTCAGCTTCGAGATCTCGGCGAGGAGCTCGGCCTGTCGCGCAAATGCCTCGTGCAGGATCTTGCCTTGCTCACCTGATGAGGGACGCAATCATGCCTCATCGTAGTGCTCATCAGAAGTTCTCAGGCGTCCTCAGAGGTCCGCAGAGCTCCTCAGTGCTCCTCAGGAGGTCCTCAGAGGTCCTCAGAGGTCATCAGGGGTCCGCAGAGCTCCGCAGAGCTCCGCAGAGCTCCGCAGAGCTCCGCAGAGCTCCTCAGAGCTCCTCAGAGGTCCTCTGCGTAAGGATCTCGCTTGGCTCACCATCCTTCTCCTCGCCAGAGCCGGCGCCGACTGCGCTGAGGATGCGCTCGACGATCTTCTGCTCGATCTCGAGCTGCGAGAGCTCGCGTCCTCGGTAGTCCGCCTTCACCTCTTCCACCTTGATCTCTCCCGCCTTTCGCGCGCGATCGAGCTTTTCCTCATTCGCCTTGATGCCTTCCTTCAGCTTCTCCCTGAGGCTGAGCTGCAGCTCGTCGGCGATGCGGGAGATGAGCGCAAGGACCGAGCCGGATATCGACTCGAGCCCGAGCCCCACTATCTGCCGCATCGCCTCCCACTTCTCCTCGTCCTCATCCGCAAACACCTGCAGCTGCTCGAGCAGCTCCTGCGACGCGCTCCCGATCGCGACCTCGACGTCCTCGTCGACGCTCTTGAGCGACGGCGCGCCCAGCGAGTCCTTGGTCGGACTCAGCCTCTTGGCCAGCTGCGGCGCCGAGCGGTTCTGGCGCGTGACGGCCTTGAGCATCCTCCGATGAGTCGGCGGCGGGCGAAACGGCGCACAAAAGTTGAAGGAAACACCTCGACTTCACGTTCACGTTAAAATTGCCAACGCGGAACACCTCGTCTATTCCAAGCTGTGGTCGGGTCACGTACAATTAGCCTCTGTCACTTGGGGCCCTTGGGATTTCGTCCACAAATCTGAGACGCTGCAAAAGGAGATTCGCTCCAAAACGCACCGCCCGTCGCCACCGCGAGGCATGGAGCTCACGGCGATGGACGAGCGGATCGAGGCGATCCTGAGCGCCAAGCGTGCGGCCGCGGCTGCACACCTCAAGCAGATGAGAGACCACTTGGCGGCCCTCGGCGAGCAGGAGGCGCTCCGATGCACCGACGCGAGCCTACTGCGCTTCCTTGAGTCGGAGGTGACGTTGAAAGGCACGGAAGTGAAGGCTGTGCGCGTCCCGTCCGCCGCGAGGAACCTGCTCGCCACGCTCAAGTGGCGCAAGAGCTACGGCCTCGAGTCGCCAGGTCCGCCGCTGCGCACGACGCCGTGCTGCCCGGGCTGTGAAGAGAACGCGTACTCCCACTGCTTCTTCTCGATCGGCGTCGACAAGCGCGGCTGGGAGGTGTTTTACGCGTGCCCGGGCCGCTCGCACGGCAAGAACCCGGACGCCCTCGTCCGCCACAGCATCCTGAGCCTGGAGAGTGTCTTCGAAGGACCTTTTGAAGTGCATCCGCGGGATATGCCCAACACGGCGCGGGATATGCCTAATATGGATATGCCCAACACGGTGTCGACGACTGCCGGCGCGGCGGCGGCGGCGGCGGCGGCGGCGGCGGCGGCGCCGAGCACTGGCGGCCTCCTCGTAGCTGACGAGCGACCTCTGATGGCTCCTCTGGGAGGCGCCGAGGCGAGCCATGCGACGAGCGGTGCGCCCGACGACGAGCCGCTCACGGTGATGGCCAAGGTGCTGCTCACTCCTCGCCGACGGGAACGGCAGCAGCACGTGCTTGCTGCGAGCTCCGTCGAGGTGCGTCGGAGATTGCGTCGGAGATTGCGCCTGACTGATGGCGTCTGATTGCGATAGATGAACGCTCCAGGCAGCGAAGCGAGAGCAGTCTGATGACCTCTGTTGGCGTCTGGTGGCGCTCAGATGGCAGGTGCTGCCACGCCTCCCTGATGACCTCTGATGGCGTCTGATGACCTCTGATGGCGTCTGATGACCACTGATTGCCTCTGATGACCTCTGATGGCGTCTGATGACCTCTGATGGCGTCTGATGACCTCTGGTGGCGTCTGTTTTCGCTCGATGGCAGGTGCTGCCACGCCTCCTGCCGGCCACGATCTCCCCCGATCTCCTCCCGACGGTTTCGTCAGTTTCGTCAGACAAGGGGCGCGCGAGCAAGGGGCGCTCGATCACGTCAGTTTCGTCAGTTTCGTCAGTTTCGTCAGACAAGGGGCGCGCGAGCACGGACCGCTCGATCACGTCAGTTTCGTCAGTTTCGTCAGACAAGGGGCGCGCGAGCACGGGCGTTGCAGGCAGGGTCGGCGTGGGCGAGGGCGGCGGCAGAGGCACAAGCGACGACGACGCGAGTGAGCGGTGCCAGTTGTGCCTGCAGGCTGGCGTGGGCGGATTGGGCGCCGAGTTGGGCGCCGAAGGCTCTTCGCTACCTCCGTGGTGCCGCCCCTCGTCGTCGAAGCACATGGTGATTGCGTCTGATTGCGTCTAATTGCGTCTAATTGCCTCTGATTGCCTCACTCATCAGGTGCCGCCCCTCGTCGTCGAAGCACATGGTGATGCTTGTCGACTTGCATGGCTTCGGGATAGCGGACATGGACCCGAGGGTGGGGCTGAAGGCGATCCCGATCATCTTGTCGCACTATCCCGACCGCATCGCGCAGGTGTGTGAGTGCGTCTGAGTGCGTCTGAGTGCGTCTGAGTGCGTCTGAGAGCGTCTAATTGCGTCTGAGTGCGTCTGGTCTGATTGCCTCGACAGGTAGGCTCCTCGACGCTCCATGTTCACACCTCTGGTCCATGTTCACACCTCTGGTCCATGTTCACAGGTAGCGCTCCTCGACGCTCCATGGATCTTTAAGGGCATCTGGTCCATGTTCACGCCTCTCCTCGACGAGATCATGCAGATGAAGGTGATGGCTACTGATTGCCATTGATGATGACTGATGACATCGACGAGATCATGCAGATGAAGGTGCACACATGTGCTCCGGGGCGAGGACCCCCAGCAGCTCTGATGGCCGCTGATTGCCACTGACGATCACTGAGGGTCACTGATTGCCTCTTTCATCAGGTGCGCATGCTCCAGGGCGATCACTGATGACCTCTTGATTGCCTCTGATGACCTCTCGATTGCCTCTTTCATCAGGTGCGCATGCTCCGGGGCGACGACATGCAGCAGTACTTCACATCGTTTCTAACGGCCGAGCAAGTGGAGTTCATGCAAGCCGTGCTGACGATCAAGGCCGCGCCGCGAAAGGTGGTGGCCGCTGATTGCCTCTGATTGCCTCTGATTGCCTCTGATTGCCTCTGATTGCCTCTGATTGCCTCCCTCATCAGCCGTGCTGACGATCAGGGCCGCGCCGCGAAAGGAAGCCTGCCCACTCTCGAACCATGACGAACCCCGACGAACCCCGACGAACCCTGACGAACCCTGACGAACCCTGACGAACCCTGACGAACCCTGACGAACTCTGAACCCGAACCCGAACAGGAAGCTTTCCCGCCCATCACCGCGTCAATCCGTCGGTCGCTCGGCCCCGCCGACAAGTTCTACCGCGATCATCTGGAGGCGATGGGGGGGCAGTTGGACGCCAAGATGCACCAATGCTGTGGGTGCTGACGTTCCCCTATGAACAGCGCACGTTTACCACGTTCGGAGGTCTCGCAGATCACTCACCCTCGTGAGAAGTCCGCCAAGGCCCAAGGGAACGCAATCCCGATCCCAGCAGAACGCAGAACGCAGATCACGCAGAGCCAATTGCTAATCTTGGGACAGACTCTGCTCAGATCTGAGATCAAATGATTCCACCGTTTTTGGAACCCTTAGCCGCGATCTATCTCGTTTGACCCGACCCGTCTCAAAATTTAAATCATATAAAATGATACACCATGATGATCACACTTCACAGCCTCACCAGCACGACAATGTTGCCTCGGATCTCGTGCCCCGCGTCGGTCCGGACCGCCAAGTCAAGTCAAGTCAAGTGCCCCGCGTCGGTCCGGACCGCATGCGGACCGCCGTCTCCTCCAAGCTGAAGAGAGTGAGCTCCGTGGAATGCTGCGCCACCAGATGAGGGGATCCTCACGTGATCAGCTAATATGTGCAATCCCAACTCGTTTCACAGGAGGCAGCTCTCAAAGGAGAGGCGAGATCACACCGAGATGTACTCAGAGGTCCGTAGGGAGGGCAGGCACTCAGGAGAGGCGAGATCACACCGAGATGTACTCAGAGGTGATCTCCGCAGGGAGGGCAGGCAACAGAGAGAGGCAATCAGAGGTCATCAGAGAGGCGATCAGAGGTTCATCAGAGGGGCCATCGGTCTAGGCAATCCGACTCCTCGAAACACGCACCTGAGCCACGAGGTAGTGGACGTATTCCACGCAGTGTGCGACCCTCTCCGACGCCCTCTCGAGCCAGCCAGGCCCTTGCGGCGGCAAACCTCCGCGGACCTCGTCGAGGCGGCACGTCTCAGTTGAGAAGGCGAAGACGCCGCCCGAGGCCAAGGCGGCCACCGCGGCGGAGAAGAGCTCGGCGAGACCATGCAGATAGCAGATCACGTCGGCGGCGACGATCAGATCCGCAGAGCTCGCTTTCTGATCGCGTAGATACGCGACGCAGTCACCACAGGTGGGTACCGCATCGTACACGCCCTTGGACTCGGCGATCCTGATCATGCTGCTGCTGAGATCGCATCCGAACAAGTGGCCCGTGCAGTGCTTGCGGAGGAGCGCGCCGGCGAGACCCGTCCCGCACCCGAGATCCAAGCACGCGGTGGAGCTGAGCACTCCGTCCGACGCACCCGTGGATGCGACGAATGCAAGCAGCGCCCTCTCGAGCTGTGCAGGCGTTTCATACTGCAACGAGCCGAGCAAAAGGGGCTCGAAGTCCGCCGCGTGCCGGTCGAAGAGGGCGGAGACGTGCTCTCGGTAATGGCCGTCGAGCAGCGCCTCCGCAGTCATCGTCGGCCCCTGGTCGTCACGCTGGTCCAGTGAGCCCCTGGCCAAGAGTTCGCGACAGAGCCGTCCCGGCTCGACGAGATCCACGGAACCGCTAGTCGGCGCCGCCGAGCGCATGCTGCCGCCCTGCGGCGCGAAGAAAGGCCGCCCTGCTGTCGGTGTCGCGAGCGCGAGAGGCGGTGCGCAACCTATCGAGCAAGAGCGCGCTGGCTGACGGCGAGCCGCCCATGTACTTTGTGCATGCGACTAAAGCGGGCGAGGTGCCGCTCTTCGTCGAGAAGAGCAAATGGAACAAGTTGATCACGCGCTGCGAGCACTGCGCCGGCGACGTGCAGGCGCTCGCGACCGCGCTGAAGCAGGCGCTGGGCACGGGCGGTACGATGGATGGCAGCGCCATCATCATCCAGGGCGATCAGCGCGAGGCCCTGACGGCGTGGCTCCTCAGCCGCGGGCTCGTTCGCGGGCTGCGCTCAGACAAGCTCTCGGAGAAGCACGAAAAGGGGGACGCGCCGGAGGAGGTGGCGGCGCCGGTGCTGCGCGAGCGCAAGAAGCCGCGCTGGACGACGGGCGACAAGGCGGCCGCCGCGGCGCGTGCGAGCAACGAGCAAAGCGACGGGGATGGCGCCGACGAACCCGACGAACCCGACGAACCTGACGAACCCGACGACGGGGAGGGTGGCGCCGACAACGGTGCTCTCGAGGGCGGGGTCTCATCGCGGTTGCGCGAGGCCTCCTCTCGCCGCTCGCTCGCCGAGCTGCAAGACGACGACGTCGAGGCGCTCGTCTCGGTGGACAAACGATCGATCACCGACAAGAAGGGGTACAAGAAGTTCGTGCGTCTGATGAAGAGCTGGCCGTACTGGAGCTGTGAATATTCACAGCTACCCTGCCTCTGGCAACGCCACCAGGTGATGCCGCCGAGGGCCCCTGACGAAACCTCATGAGAGCCTCTGACGAAACCTCCTGATTGCCTCTGACGAAACCTCATGAGAGCCTCTGACGAAACCTCATGAGGCCGTTGACGAAACCTCATGGAGCCTCTGACGAAACCTCCTCATTGCCTCTGACAAAACCGCATGAGAGCCTCTGACGAATCCTCATGAGAGCATCTGACGAAACCTCCTGCGCGCCGCTGACGAAACCTCCTGAGTGCCTCTGACGAAACCTCTGCTGAGATGCGCCTACAGGTGCGCACGGATGGCATTCGGGAGCTCTGCGCGTCCGAGGACGACCTTCAGCGAGATCTGCGCATCCGAGGACGACCTTCAGCGAGACCGTTGAAGCCCAGGAGGCGCACGGAGGGATGTTCGACCTCGTGCTCGAGTGCGGCGGCGACGACTCCGTATTTCCAGGGTGCAGCCGCCGAGCTCTTAGAATCCGTCGCCGAACTCGACGCGGCCCACTCTCGTGGGGAGGGCAGCGTACGGAGCCCTTGGCAAGCCCAAGCCGTGCCGGCGCTCGCTGGCCGCGCCGGAGCCATACACTTGGCGAGCACATCCCATCCTTCCACCGTCGCCGACCATTCGCCCCCATGTGTCGCCGTGGAAACGGCCGCTGGTTCGAACGCGGCCGCACGCAAGGTGGGAAAGCGGCCGGTGCTAGTCCCCCTGGGGTCTGGCGGCATCGCGAGATGGGGCCAGTCGAACCCCATTTCCTTCCTTCGTATCCCCAAAGTCATTAAGTCAACCCTTTCATTAGAATCAATTGAACACGTTCCTTGGCGTAAACTTGGTCACGTTGGTAGAGATTGGCGGTTCATCAATAACTACACAAA
>ENA-UOXP01002665-UOXP01002665.1-mixed-culture-metagenome-genome-assembly--contig:-NODE-2665-length-10054-cov-3.081808_pt1 | contig 10054 bp, 10 predicted proteins | sample MGYA00238161_ERZ761639 | MGnify/ENA primary metagenome ERZ761639 (study PRJEB28913, sample SAMN08776760) | mixed culture metagenome | isolation source: Freshwater growth medium | place: USA...
GGTGCGCAATGTTTTCGCTGACGTCGGCAAGACCGGCCAGCGGCGCCGCGAATGTCGCCGCCTGCCCGACGCGGCGCGGCGCGCCGCCGAGCGTGGCCGCAGCGCGCGCGCACAGCATCCACAGGAAGATCGAGTACGCCGTCATGAAGGCGAAATCGGCAAAGAGCGTCTGCCGCGCCGTGTGCAGCCGAGCATCCGGTGCGCGCGCTTCGACGCGCTGCTGCGCCGCGTCCGGCGGGCGCGCCGGCGCTGCGCACCCGTGCAGCACGCGCTGCGCTTCGGTGTCCGCACACTGACCGCCCCAGCTCTGCAGCACCAGCCGGGCACAGTCGGCCGAGCCCGCAAACTGCAGGTTCAGCATGCCGTGCGGCGTGCACGACATCTGGAGGTCGCGGTTGGTGGCCAGCACGAAAGCGCCGGTCACCACGGTCAGCAGCAGCGCGGCGATCAGCCGCACGGCGCTCGTCATTCCAGCCGCGCGTTCAGCGGCCCTTGCGGGCGTTCCGGATGACATGTCCAGCCCTCATGGTTCGCGCGATCCAGGGCGGTCCCTGCTCCGCAGCGGATCACAGAATTCACTGCCCGCCCGTTGTGCGCAAGTCCCGGATCGGCAGAACCTGCGGCGCGGCGGCCTGTCTGTGCCGCAGGCACGCAGGGTCTGTTGCCCTGAGGTGCACACCGGAGGCAGGGCGATGCTGAGCGAACTGATCGTGGCAGGTGTGGTGGGCGTGATGCTGTTTTTCACCGTGGCGGTCGCGCCCGGCATCTTCAAGGTGTTGCCGCAGCAGTGGGCCAGTGTGTATGTGCGCAACTTCTTTCCCAAGTACTACGCCGTACTGGGCGCCGCCTGCCTGGTCGCGGCCGTGATCGATGCACCGCAGGCGGTGCGCATGGCGGCGGCCGTCAGCAGCGTGCTGTTCGCCATTTCACTGTGGGGTGTCACGCCGGCCGTGAATGCCGCCACCGACCGCGGCGACCGCCGCCGCTTCGGCCTGCTGCACGGGCTGAGCGTCGGGCTGAACGTGATCATCCTGATCGCGCTGGTGTGGGCGCTGTGGGCTGCCTGACCGTCGCCACACCGGGGTGCCCCCCTCGTCGGGCAGCGTGATAGGTGCCGGTTATCGGGTCATCGAAACTCGGTATTTCACAGCCTTCATGGCACTTCGGATACTCGTGCGGATGACTCGCGCAGTCTCCCTGTCCGGGTCGTCACCGCCCGTCAACCAAGGAGTCACCCGATGATTACGCTCAAAGAGTCGCTGCGCACCGCGTCGCTCACCCTGCTGCTGTCGATCGCCGCCAGCGCCGCCCAGGCCGGCCCCGACGAGACGTCCGTGTATTTCATGGACTTTTCCGGAAAGATGCGCACGATGGAAGTCATGAAGAAGATGGACAGCGACGGCGACAAGATGATCAGCAAGGCCGAATTCATGAAAACGATGGAAATGAGTTTCGGCAAGATGGACAAGAACGGCGACGGCATGCTCGACGCCAAGGAATGGATGGGCGAGAAGCATTACGGCGGCGGCAACGGCTGATCGGCAGGCCCGAGCTGCGCGCGTCACGCCGCCCGGCTATCCGCCGGGCGGCGTGGTCGCGAGCGGTGTGTGGTTCGCCCATGGGCGTGCAGACGGTACGCACGGCAACCTGATGATGCGCAAGTGCCCCGATCGACCCACGATGAGCACCGCAACGCGATGGCCGGGCGACGGTGCAGCAACCCGGGCGCCGCTGCGCCACCAGTCGTAAATTCGCACCACATCCTAGTCCGAATGGAAATGCAGCACCTGCAACAGCGAACGGCGTCGCGCGAGCGGTGCGACCGTCATGTCGGCGAGCATCGATTCCAGCCGGATCAGTTCGCCCAGCCAGGGCAGCGCCTGCAGTGTCTGCTGCTGCCCGAACCACCCGCCGGCCACGATCTGCTCGGCCTGCCGAAAAGTGACGACATCACGACGTTCGATGACCAGCCGCCGCACCAGCGCAAGGAAACACCGGCGGCCGATCATGGCGGCACTGCACGGATAGCGGCGGCGCAGCGCATCGGCAACCCGACGCTCGAGCGCACGCCGGTAGCGCTGCAGCAATGCGTCGGTCAGCCCGACGTCCGCTTCGATGCCCAGCGACCGCGCCGCCACGGCCCGCCGCAGTCCGTCCAGTTCGTCCTCTGCGGCGCGCGTCATCGCGCGCCGCCTGCTGTCTTGCGCTCGGCGGCTTGCCGCGCCGCGGTGCGCGCCGTCAGACTGTCAAGGTGGGTGGGCATACTGGAACCTGAGTGGAACGTGAGCATTCCGCGACAAGACACCGGATATTGTCGTCAGCGGAAGGACGTGCCGGAAATCACAAGTTTTCATCGAGCGATAAACCGTGCTTATCGCCCGGGCGCCGTCATCAGGAGTGAAACGTGGAGCTTTATCAGATCCGCTACTGCCTCGCCGTGGCCGAAACCTTGAACTTCACGCGCGCAGCCGAACGCTGCTTCGTGTCGCAACCGGCACTGACCAAGGCGATACAGAAGCTGGAAGACGCGCTCGGCGGGCTGCTGTTCGACCGCAGCAAGGTGGCGGTCAGCCTGACAGATTTCGGCCGCTCGATGCTGCCCAGCCTGCAGCAGATCTATGCCGCGACCAGCCAGACGCGCGAACTGGCACGCCGCCTGCAAAGGGACCGCGCGGAATCCGTACGCGTCGGCATCATCTGCACGATAGACCTGAACGCCATCTTCCCGGCCTTCCTCGCCTTTCAGCACGCCTTCCCCAAGGCCGATATCCAGTTCCGCGAAGGTTCGATGGAGGCGCTGATCGACGCGCTCGACAAGGGCGACATCGATGTCGCGCTGCTCGCGTCACCGTTTGCCATCGCCCGGCGCTTCAGCGGACCGGTGCTGTACACGGAGGATTTCGTGGTGGCGCACGGGCCGGCGCACCGCTTCGGCCAGCGGGCTGCCCTGTCGCTCACCGATCTGCAGGGCGAGGCCTACTGCCAGCGCAGCCTGTGCGAGTTCAGCCTCTACATCGAGCGCGTGATGGCCGAACGCGGCGTCGACGTGAAAGTCGTGCAGCAGACCCCGCGCGAAGACTGGGTGCAGACCATGGTCAGGGCCGGCGTCGGCGTCGCCTTCATGGCCGAATCGACCGCGCTATCGGGTGGCCTGTCCTTCAGCCGGGTACCGGACGCCCGCTTCGCGCGCGAAGTACGTGCCATGGTGTTGGGCGACCGCCCGCACTCCGGTGCCGTCGACCAGCTGCTCGGCTTCCTGCCCGGCTTCGACTGGTCGCACATTCCCTGCCTGAAAAAGCCCGACGCGACGGGCTGATCACACCCCTTCCGCACCGCACCCGCCTGACCCGCATGGCGCGCCGCCAGGCCAGCGTCTGGACAGCCACGTCTGCTCGCAACGGCGTTTCCCTGCACCCTTGTCGGTTCGTCTGAAAAATTAATTAATCATTAACAGCACATTAAGAATTCATTAATTCTGTGCTGTAATTCACGCAGGGGAAAAACACCTGCCGCCAAGGCCGGGACCAGACCGCACGCCTGCCGTGCGGCGAGCGTGGGAGCAAGGGGATGAATCGGGAAAGCAGTGAACTGTCGGTCTTGTGGTGGGGCGTGTTTCCTCCGCTGGTCATGATCGCGGTAGTCGTTGGCAACTATTTTGCGCCGCCGCTGTACGAACTGATGACGGTACGCGACGAAGTCAATCCTTACGGCATCATCGAAAACGGCACCATCCTCGTCATGTTGCCGGCCATCGTCGCCGGCTTCATCGTGTTCTCGCGCCGCCGCGCCTTGCCGCACTGGACGACCGGCTGGGTCGCGCTGGGCTGTGCCCTGGCCTGCATCTATTTCGCGGGTGAAGAAGCGAGCTGGGGCCAGCACTACTTCGGCTGGGAAGCCGGTGAGCGGATGAGCGAAATCAACAAGCAGAAAGAGACCAATCTGCACAACGTGAGCACCTGGTTCAACCAGAAGCCGCGCATGATCGTCGAATGGTGGCTGCTGCTCGGCGGCATCATCCTGCCGCTGTGGCGTGCGATCCGCCGATCGACGCCCGACACGACCTCATTCAGTCACTGGTTCTGGCCGACCCACATCGTGGTGCCGACCGCCGTGCTCTATCTCGCGCTGCGCTGCGGCTACTGGTACCAGAACGCGACCGAAGAAGTCATTCCTTACTGGACCTACGACCCGGAAACACGCGAGTACTACATCGCGCTGTTCCTGTCGCTGTATCTGCTGTCGATGTGGAGCCGCATGAACGGCATGCTGCGCGCATCGCAGGCTGAAGCGGCCCGTCAGCCGGCTGCGCGCGCCGGCGCCGCGGACCCGGCGGCCGAAAGCACCCCGCCGAACCAGCTCGCGTAACGCGCGCAGAGCGCTCGTCTGCGACTGTTTCGGGCAGCGCCCCCGGTCCGCGTGACCGCCGATCAGCGATCAGTCGAATGGCAGCAGGCGGCCGAACGGCACGTGCGCGCGCCGGGCCGATTCCGGCACCGCCCACAGCACGGGCCAGCGCGGTCGGAAGCGCGCCGGGCCGTCGAGGTCGGTCAGCACGACGGCGATGTCCGGCCGATGACGGTCGGCTTCTTCGAGCAGCGGCGTGAAGTCGGTGCCGCCACCGCCGGTGAAGGTGAGCCCCCCCAGATCGGCGCGCCCGGCGGCGAACTGTTCGACGCGCTGCACCCGGTCGTCACCGATGATGAGTACCAGCCCGGCCTCGAGCCGGCGGCTGATGGCTTCGATCTCGCGCGTGAAGCGGGCCATCAGCGCATCGTCGATCGAGCCCGACACATCGACGATCAGCGCCAGCCGCGGTACGGTCTTCGCCGCGCTGAAGCCCGGTTCCCACGGCATGCGGTGGCGCGGGCCGGCGCGGCCCTGGTTGGCGATGTACGAACGCGACGGCCGCGACCACGACACATCGCGCTTCGGCGACAGGCTGCGCGCGAGCTGGGTGCGCAACACCTGTTCCCACGGCGTGCGGCTGCGCGGCAGATCGGCGATCAGCGTGCGCAGCATCGAATGCGCACCATCGTTCGCGTGGCCGCGGATCAGACGCTCGCTCCACTCGCGCGCCTGCTCCGCTTCCGCCTCCGGCGGGCCGCGCGTGCCGGGGGCGGGCACCAGGTCGCGTTCCGATTCGCAGCCGAACGCCCTGACCCGGCCCGACTTCGGTCCATCGGGTTGCGCGGCGGCTTGCGTGCCGTCCGCCTGCGGTGCAGGCGTGGTCGCACCGCCCGCCGTGTCGGCGTCCTGGCCACCGTGCTGGCGCGGCGTGCGGCTGCGCCCGCCCGACGGCGGCGGCCGGCGGTCGTCGATGGCCCGGTACAGGCGCTCGACATCCCATTCCAGCAGCGATTTCTCGACCGGCTGGTCGATGCCCAGCACGGTCGTCAGCAGGCGGTCGAGCTGTACGGCGGTGGCCGGCTGACGCAGCCATTCGAGGTGAGACAGCGCGCTGTTGATCAGCGCGTCGGCACACAGATTGAACAGCTGCAGGACGACGTCGCCGAGCACCTGCTGCAGTTCGACGAAGCGCTGCGGGTGGCGCAGCGCGATGTGCAGCACCTCGTGCGCCACGCGAGCGGCCTGTTCCTCGATCGGCAGCCGCTCGAAGGCGGCACCGTAGAAGATGGTGTGGCCGTCTGTGGTGAGCGGCGCCGGCGTGGTGTCGGCGTCGGCCGGCAGGTCGCGATGGCGCACCCACAGCGCCAGCCCGCCGGTGGCTGGCGCGAACTCGACCATGCGCTGCACCGCGCGCGTGCCGCGATGGATGTACAGCGAGTGGCCCGCCGACGGAGTGCCTTCAGGCATCGCGACGCTGCTCGACATAGCGCCGGTAGGCCGGGCTGTCGAGAATGGCCGCCGCCAGATCGCCTTCCAGCGCCTTCTGCATCAGCAGTTCCATCGCCAGCGTCTGCGCCTCGCGGATCGGCAGCGGCACGCTGCCCCGGATGTCCGGCAGCTGGTCGATGATGTCCAGCCCGCGCGTCATGCGCGGCGCATCGGTACAGGCGGCGAGCAGACCGTAGATCAGGCCGTACAGGCCGTCGAGCGTCTGCGGCAGCAAGGCGGCAGTGGCCGGACCGCGCGGCGTGTCGAGCAGGCGCATCACGTCGGCACCGGCGCGCAGTTCGCGCAGCACGCCGAAGAACTCGGCCGCATTCGCCGCGCCGATGCGGCCCTGAACGAACAGCCGCTGCGCCGCTTCCGACACGCCCGACTTCAGCACATTCGAAATGTCTTCCCAGCCGCGCGGGCTGGCGCCGATCAGGTAATCATTCGCAAGCTGGGCCTGGGTGTCGTCGAGCTTGTCCGGCCGCACCTTCAGATAGGCCATCACCTCGGATGCGAAACCCATGGCCAGCGCGTGCGACAGAAAGGCGTCGATCACCGTCTGCACGTTGAAGTGGAACATGCGGTCGGCCAGCGCGGTGCCCATGTCATGACACACGGCGCCGTGAAAGCTCGCATTGCCGGCGGCGATCACCTGCCAGCCGTCGGGCAGCCGGTAGTTGCCGACGCGTCGGTCGAGAATCAGCGAATAGGCGGAAATCTGCAGCCGCTGGTCGGCTGCGGTCAGTTCGTCGAGAAACAGGATGCCGTCGGGCGCGTCGGCGGCGGGCAGGAATTCGGGCGGAAACCAAACCGTCTTGCCCTGCACCTCGTCGGCATAGATGGCGCCGCGGATGTCCACCGGCTCGATCGTGGTCAGGCGCAGATCGACCAGCGGCACGCCGTAGTGCGCCGCCACCTGACGCACCACCGACGACTTGCCGACGCCGCGCGAGCCCCACAGCATGGTTGCGCGCCGGCGCAGCACCGGGTCGGCGAACTGTTCGATCAGCGCCGCCTTGGCGGCCGCCACCGATACCGGCGGAATGTTCATCGGATTGGCAGACATCGAACCTCGCTTGAACCGGAAAACCTCAGTGGGTCGGCACCGCTTGCACGGATGACGGCGCACGCCACGCCGCAGCACTCAGACGGCGTGGCCGCGGCGGCAGTTCGATGCGCGGCATTTCGCGCATGCTGAAAAACAGCACCAGCAGCAGCGGCGGCGAATTGAACAGCAGCATGTGGATGACCGAATCTTCCGAAATGCCGAAATACGGTACCGCCGCCGCCGCGAGGATCAGGCCGATGCAGGTCGCCACCGGAATCGTGCGGCGCAGGAACACGCCCCAGCGTGCGGCGCGCCAGTCGGCATGGAAGGCATCGGGCGATCGCGACAGCGTGCGGTCGAGATGGGCAACCGTCTGTTCGAGCTTGCGTTCGGCATCGGCGCTGCGCGCCACCCCCCGTCCGCGCAGCCGCACGGTGCCGCGCCAGCCGCCCTGGTCGGCCAGGCTGCGGCCGAGCACTGCCAGCAGATCATCCGGCAGCTCGACCGTGCCCTCGCCACCCTCGACCAGTTTCAGTTCCGCCGGCACGCCCTTGACCGACGACACCTCCATCGTCAGCAAGATGCCTGCACCGCGCGCATCGGCGTCGGTCAGCACCGGCGCATCGACGGTCGTGTCGTCGCGCCAAAGTCCGTCACCGCCACCGAGCCGGTACGACAACCCGATGACGAAACGCCCGATCTTGCGGAACTGCCGCTGCACGTCGATTGCCTCGACGCGCGCCAGCAGCTCGCCCGGCGGCGCGCCCTCAGCGACCAGACGCGCCGCGACGCCCGACGCATGCGTCAGCGTACGGGTCAGCCGGTAGCGATCGGCCGCCGGCTGGTCGAGCTGCAATACCTCGACCAGTGCCGCATTGCCTGATGAATCGGCACCGTGCGACACCGGCCGGAACACCAGCTGCCGCCTGAGCCGGTCGCTCGCCGGCAGATCGACCGGACGCCCGCGCCGGACGAATGGCTCGACCAGCGCGAGGATGTCGTGGTGGGACAGCGGTGCCGTCGTCATCGCGCCGCCTTCAGGTGCAAACCTCCGAATCGCCTCATGCGTGCCGCGCTCCGCTCGAATTGACTGCCCGGCGCAGTGTAGCGCAGCGAAAAAGCCCCGCATGCTGCAGCGCCGCGGGCCGGTGCGCGCCGTTGTGCAACGGTCGGCCGTTGCGCGGTACCGGCCACCGCCTGACCGCATGCAGGCATGTCACCCCCCGGCCGCATCGACTTGACGATGTAGTATTCCATCCGGTTTTCTCAATTGCCTACGAAAGGACACTCATGGCCAGCCAACGCCGCCGCGGAACCAAGGACACAGGGCTGGTCGCGCTGCTGCTCGACTCACCGTGGTATGTCAGCGTGATCCTCGGCGTCGCCATCCTCGTAGGCTTCAAGCAGATATTGCCTTCGATGTGGGCAGACAATCCCATCCTCATGACTGTTGCGACGGCCCTGTCGAACATGGCCTGGCTGCTTGCCGGCATCTGCTTCCTGCTGGGCGCGCTCGTGTTCGTGAAGACGGTCGTGATGCGCGCCGGTTCGGCGCCGGCACCGCAACCGGCAGACCGGGCGGCCCGCGCATCTCGGCAGCGACCCGCGCCCGATGGCCATGCATCGAGCCGATCCGGATCCGAACGGGTGCCGGACGACATCGGCCCTGAAAGCATCCGCGCTGCCGCGCCACGCACAGCGCCCTCACCCGCGCCCGCGCCCTCGGCGTGGTCGATCGAACTGATGCGCGCCATCGAATGGAAGCGCTTCGAAGACCTGTGCCAGAAGTTTTACGAAATCAAGGGCATCCGGAGCCTCACCACGCCGCTCGGCCCGGACGGGGGCATCGACGTCCGCCTGTTCCAGGACGATTCCGGCCGTGCCACCTCGATCGTGCAGTGCAAGGCCTGGGGCGAACGTTTCGTGGGCGTGAAGCCGGTGCGCGAACTGCTCGGCGTCATGACGCACGAAAAGGTCGCCAAGGCCTTCTTCATGACCAGCAGCCGGTTTTCCGACGACGCAAAGGCGTTCGCGCGCAGCAACCGCATCACGCTGATCGATGGCGACATGTTCCTGATGATGATCAATCGTCTGCCCGCCGCCTCTGCCGAAGCACTGCTGCGCTTTGCCACCGCCGGCGACTACAGCACGCCGACCTGCCCGAAATGCGGGCTGAAGATGAAGGCGGTCGCGGGGCGCGAAGGGCGTCCTGATTTCTGGGGCTGCACCGGCTATCCGCGCTGCCGTCAGCGGCTCGGCATGCGTCGGGACGATGCAGCGGCCGCGGTCAGCGCGACCTGATGGCGCCGTGCAGCGCGTGCGCCAGCTCGATGACGCTATCGACCGCGATATCCACCGGCACGGTGGGCTTCGATTCGCCGCGTCCCGGGCCGTGCTCGTCCGGGCGGGCGATGAAGGCGGTGCGCAGCCCGGCGGCTGCGGCACCGGCCAGGTCGGACGAATGGGCGGCGACCATCATCGTCAGTCCGGGGGCAAGGTCGAAGGCGTCGGCGGCCGATTGGTAGACGATGGCCTTGGGCTTGTAGTCGCGCGCCAGTTCGGCGCCGGTGATGGCGTCCCACGGGAAGTCGTTGCGTCGCGCCAGATCGACCATCAGCGCGATGTGCCCGTTGGAACATGGTGCGAGCCGGTAGTGCGGGCGCAGTGCGGCGAGCCCGGCGGCCACGTCGGGCCAGGCGTCGAGCCGGTGCCAGGCAAGCGTGAGCGCATGTCGCGTGGCCTCGTCGGCGCGTTCGGCGTCGAAGGCGGTCAGCACGATGTCGAGGTTGCGCCGATGCAGTGCGTCAAGCTTCATGAAGGGCAACCGGCCCGCCCTGACTTCTTCCATCGCTGGCTGGTATTCCGCGCGCCATGCGTCCGCCAGCGCCAGGCCATCGATGACGATGCCGACGCCCCCGAGCAGCGTCTCCGCCTCGCGCGCGATGGCGGTGCGCCAGTCGACCAGCGTGCCGAACACATCGAACACCAGCGCCTTCACGTCATGCATCGCCATCTCCAGCCAGATTCGAAAGGTGCAGCTTAACGAAGTGCCGACGGCGTTGTCTTCATGGCAATCGGCTGGTGTGGGTGGGGCTGCGGGGGCTGGCTATCGCGTGGGAGCTGGCTCTGGCTGTGGGAGCTGGCTCTGGCTGTGGGAGCTGGCTCTGG
>ENA-UOXP01002690-UOXP01002690.1-mixed-culture-metagenome-genome-assembly--contig:-NODE-2690-length-9973-cov-57.868421_pt1 | contig 9973 bp, 10 predicted proteins | sample MGYA00238161_ERZ761639 | MGnify/ENA primary metagenome ERZ761639 (study PRJEB28913, sample SAMN08776760) | mixed culture metagenome | isolation source: Freshwater growth medium | place: USA...
GTACTTCCCCATGGGAAAAGTTACTGAAAAACCCTGAATCCCTCAGGGCGCCTTTCAGACTCACTCTTCTATTTAAATCGGCTTGCCTTTTTGGGCCGAGTCGAGCTAAAGTGCCGACCGACGACGATCTCAATGTCGTCGCCTCCCGACACGCCTCTGGCGCCCACGCGCTGGGCGGTTATGTTCGAGAAGCAGGCGGAGGCACCGTCGGCGACTACGACATGCGTGCATCCGCAGCGTACATCCGCAACCCTGTCGGCAGCCCGCAGCTCCGTGGCCTGCAGCGGCGAGAGCTGGCTGTGCCGCTGCTCGGCGCCACGAAAGCGCCCGTGGCAGCGCCTGCGCCTGCTGCGCTCGAGGAGAGCGGCGCGACTGCCGCCCCCAAGGCGATCTTGTACGGCTTCATCAACACGATCGTCGTGACGCCGGTGATGATCGGCTTCTGTGCGATCATCTTCCGACACGAGGCGTTCCATCGAGACCCGACCGTGTATGCGCAGCTGGTGAAGCTGTGCCTCTTCTCCTCGGCCGTGCACCAGGCCGTCTTCACCGCCACCTCCTCGCTGCCCTTTGCGATCGGTCAGGTGCAAGACGCCGGCCTCATCTTCCTATCGAAGATGGCGTGCGATCTCGCGAACGAGATGGAGCATGAGCCGCCAGAGGCGCTGCTCTCGACGGTACTCGTGACGCTCTCCGCCTCGACGGCGCTGCTCGGCCTCGCCCTTGTTATGCACGGCCGTTCTATTTCTAGAATCAGGGCCGACGAAATTAAAAGGGCCGGGCATTGGGGCCGGGGCATTCAACTTTATCGGCAATCACTTCATCAAAAAGGGCCTTTGGTTGTTGGCAACCGAACGAATCTCCAACTTTATCGGCGATAACTTCATCAAAAAGGGCCGATGGTGGTTCGCACCCGAACGAATCTCCATGAGAATCATCGGAAGAAAATTTATCTGCCAGACTCATGCTCTGGAATTCGGCAGCGAGCAGGTCGAGCGGCCCTCAACGTGGCGGCGCGAGCCCTCGTTCTCAGTCACCGAGAAGCCCTCGTTCAGCACGGACACGTACTTCATCGCAGCCCGAGAATCGTCTCAGATTCGGGCAAGAGTCAAGAGTCGGGCAGAATGGCAATGGCGGTTGTGCTGGAAGCGATGCTAGTCACGGTGATGGCGGGAGCTCGACGGCGGGCTCGGAAGTGGCCTTGGATGCAGGCACGACCTCGCGGGCCCGCGATGCCTTCAGCTTGATCTACGAAGAGACCATCGATGCCGTCTTCAAGGCGGACTCCTGGGCAGCCGGGCTGGCCAAGCTGCGCCCTTATCTCGACGCGAACATGTCCAAAGAGAGCGCCGACGCCTTTCAGGAGTGCTGCGGGAAACTCTTCGTGCTCTCGCGTGTGCACACCTCGATGGCGCCAGAGGTCTCGTTCGCCAAGGTGCAAGAGATCACCGATGCCCTCAGCCGCGAGTGCTCCATGGCTAGTCACACCGCGGCGCCGCTCGTCGCTGGCCTCAAGCGCTTCGTCGAGCAGCGGATCCTTCCGAATGGCGCGCTCGATCATATCACCGAGCAAGGCTTCAGGCTGCCCGCCGACGAGGTTGGGGCGCTTCTCGACCGGTACCGTTGGCCGCACGACGCCAAGCGTACGCAGGTGTTGCACATCTTGCGCAAGACCTTGGAGGCGGTCGCGGAGCTACGTACCACATCAGATGCTGCTGTGAGGGGCAGCGAGAGCATCGAGGAGGCTAGGCTCATCTTGAACCACTCGCACGAGCGTCTGGTCCGGACCATGGAAAGCGTGCTCGACGAGCACGCGACGCGTGCAGACCCGACGCTCGTACTGGGCCAGAACCTCTTTGTCGCGGTGTCGCGCGTCGCACAGGCGCAAGAGCAGGAGAACGTCCACCGCCTGCAGAGTAGGAGCTGGCCACCCTTGCACTCTCGAGTCCAGACGGTGTTCGCAGAAGCAGAGGCTAGGGCAAAGGCGGCGGTGAAGGCGGAGGCGAAGGCGAAGGCGAAGATGGCAGAGGAAGTGGCGATGGCGACGGCAAAGGCTGCGGCTGCGGCTGCGGCTGCGGCTGCGGCGGAGACTGCCAAGCAGGCGGCCAAGGAGGCAGCGGAAGAGGCGAACAGGGAGCGCTTAGAGCGCTACAAAGCGCACGAACAGGTACCACCGATCTGCCCCTCTCGCTTGCCTCACTCTCCCATCCTCACCTCAAGCCCACGCAATCTCACACCTATCTCACACCCACTCCATGCGCAGGCCGAGGCGGCGGCGGCGAAGGAGGCGGAGATGGAGCGCAAGGAAAGGGCGGAGCACTCGCGTATGCAGCGTGCTAAGGCGCCCGAGCACCCTATCTTCTGTGCTCCCTGCGGGAACGCCTGCGCCAAGGACGAGCTCCCATCGGCTCACTCGTCCTGCGCAAGCGTCCCCGACGCTGGCGGGCCGGCTGTGATCGCCGCGGCTGCACCAGCGCCAACACTCGAGTCACCGGTCGCCATCGAGTCTGCACTCGAACCGCTCGCGGGTCCTCCTGCGCCGCTGCCGTGGGAGATCAAGAGGCTGCGCAACGCTCAGGCGTCCTCGCCCGAAGCAGCAGGCTACCGGCGTGCAGGCAAGACGTCTTGCGCCGCGAAGATGAGCGACCTATACCAGCGTCTCCAGATGAGCAACCCATACCAGCGCGACAAGGTGGCACGTGGCGCGCCGCAAGATACGGTGCCCGTGCACACGGACACGAATCCCGCCTCCAAGCCCGAAAATGCCTTCGAGGCGGCGGCAGAGGAGGCGGCCCGCGATGCTGGCTCGTCGCAGATCGCGTGGTGAGCCACAGTCATGTCGGTCGGAAAGCCCGGGGGCGGCATGAAGTGTCTGAGTGCAAGGCACGAGTGAGTGGCATAAATCAGGCACAGTGTGTGTACTGGGTCGACACAAGTAAGTGGGTCGACACAATACAGCGGCGCGTTTGCAAGCTCGCTACGTGGGGCGTGGGCGCGCGTGTAATAAGCGTGTCCGTGTGTGTGCGCACCTGTGCTGGCGGAGTCGGGTGAGGGGTGTTGACTGACCTCGTTCGAGCGCAGATCCATGCCGTGCGCAGATCGGGATGAATGACGGCGTTCCTGGCGAGTGATCGTTACCATTCGCCGTCGCGCTGAACAAGGAGTATGATACACTGTTTCAACTTACAGGGGCCCTTACGTGCGCATTGAGTTGATTTCAATTTTCGCGCTTCGCACAATGTGGGGTTACATGCGCACGTCCTTGACGCCGTCACTCAGTCCGAGCTTGGCGTTCACCTGGAAGGAGAGGTACTTGAGTAGCGCATGCTCGAGAGCCGCCGCGAGGCCCGAGGCTTGGCTCTGCATGCTCTGGAGCGCCTCCCGAGTCAGCACCTGGATGGATCGATACGGAGACTGTCAGGTACAATCCGTCGCAATCCGTCGCAATCCGTCGCAATCAGACGCCCCCCCGCGCGGATTGAGCACCTGGATGGTGCAGTCATCAGTGGAGGAGACTGCTGCGAAGGATCGAGGGTGGCGTAGGAAGAAGTCGAGCTCTCCGAAGATGCCACCGCTCACCTGCATGCATCCAAGCAATCCCCGTCAGTGCTGGTGCACGCAGGTGCAATCTGTTGCAATCAGTGCAATCAGTTGCAATCAGTTGCAATCAATCTATTGCAATCAGTGCAATCAATCTGGTGCACGCAGGTGCAATCTGTTGCAATCAGCCCCCCCGATGATCGCATCCCCGATGATCGCATCGCTCACATAGCGCACGAGGCGGGTGCCCAGCATGCCATCGCCCAAATCCATCTTTTGCGAAGACCGCACGCTGCGCATGCTGCCCGCGCCGCCCCCTGCGACCGGAGTGCCCGCCGTCGCATCCAACGGCTCCCACAAGGTCACTTCGCCGCGCGTGATGAAGTAGATGGAATTGGCCGAAGCGCCTTTTCGGAAGATGACGTGGCCGGCAGGGTACCGCCGCTCGCGGAAGAAGGGGGCAAGGCCCTCGAGCATATCAGACCTGATGAGGGGGGCCATCAGGCACGCAATCAGATGCCATCAGATGCAATCAGAAGCAATCAGAGGAGTCGTCACCATTCCGCCTCGACCAGTGGAGACAGCACGCGCGAGAGCGGCGATCGGAGGCCATCCGACCGACCGTAGCCCATCTCAGCGCCAGCGCTCGCGCCGGCGCCGCTGCTGTCCGCCGAGCCCGCCGCCGCGGCCAGCAAGGCCTCTTCACAGTACTCGAGCGCTTCGTCAATCGAGTCGAAGCGGAGAGCGACCGGATTAGGAAGGGGCGCTTGCAAGATCTCATGTCCGATGAGGAGGCGCTCGACCCGCCCCCCACTCTCTACGCCTCCGAAGACGAGGGTGATGCCGAGAGGGGTCAACGTGCGGCAGAGGTTGAGGAAGCACGAGCGGGCAGCGGTCGCATCAAGGCCCGAGACCATCGTGAAGTCAAAGAGCAAGAACTTGGTCACCGGGGGCTGTGAAGAGTCGGCGTGAATTGACGCCTCCGTGGACGAAGCCTTGAGCAGCTGTGAAGAGTCGGCGTGAATGGACGCCTCCGTGGACGAAGCCTTGAGCAGCTGTGAAGAGTCGGCGTGAATGGACGCCTCCGTGGACGAAGCCTTGAGCAGCGTCGGGTCGGCGTCCGGCACGGCGCTCGGCAGCTCGTCGGTGGAGGCAAGCGATTGTACTCGCTTGATTGCATGCGCCGGCTCGGGCGTGATTCCAAAAGAGGCAGGTTCCTTTGGCGGCTTTGTGCCCCCATGGCTGAAGAGGGAGCTGGCGCGGCTGGCGGCACTGGCGGCGGCGGCGCCAACGGCAGCGTTGATCATGGAGACCGGGGACGGGGAGGGAGGCTGGTAAAGCGAGGCGCTCTCCCGGCTATGTCGGCTATTTTCTCGGCTATGATCTCGGTCAAGGGAGCTCGGGCCGAGATTCGAGGCACTGCCCAGAGTGGCGAGCTGAGAGGGAGGGAGTACGACGGAGCGCATCACCGAGTCCATGATCTGACGAAACCCGAGCAGAGGGAGGGCGACGCAACCGTCAGATTTTCGTCAGAGTTTCATCAGAGGCAATCCGAGGTGATCCGAAGTCGGCGCAGGCAGTCAGAGTCGGTCAGCGCCCCTCCCACCCTGCTACAGACCTGCAGCGTCGATCCAAAGAAGATGTACCCCCGGCATCGAAGGGTGATGACCTGATCTTGCAGGTCATTCAGCTGGGACGAGAGCGGCAGCGATCGGATCACATTTGAACGGAGTCGAACGCGCTGCACGACCGGCACACTCGCGTACTCGTAGATGAAGCCGACCATTGAGATGAGCACGCCGCCACCCATGCCGATCTGTAGCCCGCACAGGTTGATGAGCATGAAGGTAGCCACGATCACAAAGTACTCCATGAGGTGCACCTTCGAGCGCGAGTGGATGAGCCAATCGAGCATCAGGTCCACAGCGATGAAGGTGAGCACCGCTCCGAAGAAGAGCTTGGGCACGTACGAGACGATCGAAAAGGGCGCGAGGAAGAGGAGCAGCTCGGCGACGCACACGAACGCGCCGCACAGGCGCGAGCGCGTGCCCGTGCGGAAGGTGAACAGCGTCTGTGAGAAGATGTACGAGCCCGTGTAACCGCCGCACAGGCCGGAGATTAAGTTCGAGATCCCGACGGTGACAAGCTCGTGGTTGAAGTCGAGCTGACACCCCATATCCATTTGAATGGCCGCCACGTCGAGGGAGGACGAGAAGGCCACCACCACGTACATGCCCAGCCAGGTGGGCAGCGCCCGTGGCACCAGATGCCAATGCACCTGGCCAAACCGTGGCAATCAGCATGCAATCACCACCCCAAACCGTGGCAATCAGCATGCAATCACCAGCCATGCCCAAACTGTGGCAATCAGCATGCAATCACCAGCCATCATCAGCATGCCATCGCCCGCGGCACCAAATGCCGTGCACCTGCGCAAATTTGAAGTTGGAGAAGACGTGCCACGGGTCGGCCGAGGGTTCCGCCTGGGCCACCAGCCCGAGGTCACGCAGCTCTTGGAGGCTGAACCCCAACATGACGCTCATGATCAGGTAGAAGCCCACTGGCACCGCGAGAAGAAGCGTCGGGAGCATCAAGAAGTGACGAACCCGCATCACGAGCACGAGGATGATTACCCCGAGGAGGACGCCGGGTAAGAAGTAGGAGAGGGCGGTGGGCTGGAGCAGCTGCGACCACTGCTCGGCAGCGTTCCATCCGAGGAGGGCATCGACCTGATGAGGGGGGCCATCAAGCACGCAATCAGATGCCATCAGATGCAATCAGAGGACATCCGAGGAGGGCATCGACCTCGAGCCCCGTCATCAACGAGAGGCCCGCCTCGAGGCAATCAGATGCCATCAGATGCAATCAAATCTCGACCTCGAGACCCGTCATCAACGAGAGGCCCGCCTCGAGGCAATCAGATGCCATCAGATGCAATCAAATCTCGACCTCGAGACCCGTCATCAACGAGAGGCCCGCCTCGAGGCAGTAGAGCCCTATGAAAGCGAGGTAGCCCCCCACGACGGGTAGCGGCAGGTACTGCACGAGGGCCGCGAGCTGCAGCTTGCCCGTGATAACGAGGGCGAGGCCGAGCAGCGCCGTCGAGGCGGAGAGCGTCACGAGCACCGTCGAGAGCAGCGCCTCTGGCGGCTCATGCTCCATCTCATTCGCGAGATCGCACGCCATCTTCGATAGGAAGATGAGGCCGGCGTCTTGCACCTGACCGATCGCAAAGGGCAGCGAGGAGGTGGCGGTGAAGACGGCCTGGTGCACGGCCGAGGAGAAGAGGCACAGCTTCACCAGCTGCGCATACACGGTCGGGTCTCGATGGAACGCCTCGTGTCGGAAGATGATCGCACAGAAGCCGATCATCACCGGCGTCACGACGATCGTGTTGATGAAGCCGTACAAGATCGCCTTGGGGGCGGCAGTCGCGCCGCTCTCCTCGAGCGCAGCAGGCGCAGGCGCTGCCACGGGCGCTTTCGTGGCGCCGAGCAGCGGCACAGCCAGCTCTCGCCGCTGCAGGCCACGGAGCTGCGGGCTGCCGACAGGGTTGCGGATGTACGCTGCGGATGCACGCATGTCGTAGTCGCCGACGGTGCCTCCGCCTGCTTCTCGAACATAACCGCCCAGCGCGTGGGCGCCAGAGGCGTGTCGGGAGGCGACGACATTGAGATCGTCGTCGGTCGGCACTTTAGCTCGACTCGGCCCAAAAAGGCAAGCCGATTTAAATAGAAGAGTGAGTCTTGAACAGTTTGGTCCGGTGTAGCCGGGTACTAAACCATTCCGTTTCGCGTGGTTTTTCCAATTTCACACTGTGAAGGAAAAGCGCCGAGTCCCACCTGCGAGTCCGAGGACCGCGTACAAGCCGGCGCCCGCGAGCTCCGACGGGTCAATGCCGTCGTCGCCGCTCGCCGCCGGCGTCTCCACCCAAGTGCAGGCCGTTGGCGGGAGCGAGCTCAACGTCGCTGTCGCGCTTGCACAACTCGACGGCCCTCTGAACAAGGCGGCGTGGGTGTCGATGCTGCCCGAGGGACCGCTCGGCGACCTCGTATCGACGACGGCGAGCGCGCTCGGCGTCGACTTCAGCAAGGTGCAGCGCCTGCCTGACACCACAATCGGCACTCTCCATGTGGTGGACGACGGTAGCGGCCCACGCCCGCACTACCAGAGGCGGCACTCGGCCTTCTGCACGCGCGCGAACGCGACGAGCTTCGCGTGGGCCGAGCTGCTGCGCACGCCGCGCTGGCTCTTCCTGACCGGCATCACTCCCCTCCTCACGCCGGGCACCGCGGCCGCGTGGTCCGCCGCCCTCTCGGCCGTGCCCTCGACCGGAGGCTCGCAGCCCAGTGGCTCGGTGCGCCCGAGCGCTCAGCTCCTCGAGCCGAGCGTTGGCGATCCGCCGTATGCGTGCGTGGACCTGAACCACCGGCCGGCACTCGGTTCCCTCGAGGAGCTATGGGTGCACATCGAGCCACTCCTGCCCAAGATCACCTTGCTCATGCTCTCGGAGGACTCCGTTGAGAATGTGCGCTCTTGACGAACTCTTGACGAACTCTTGACGAACTCTTGATGAACTCTTGATGGCCTCTTGACGAACTCTGGATGGCCTCTGGATGGCCCTCTTGATGGCCTCTTGATGGTGCATGCCCTTTGATGATTCGAGTGCGACCGTTTGCCGCCCTCCCCAGTCGACGCACGGCGCTTCCGACGGTGTTCACAGTTGGGCGTGCGCTTCGGTAGCTGGGACCACAAGTTAGCGTCGGCCGATCTGCACCAGGCGCAGCGGCGGGCGATGGGCGCGCTAAGGGAGCGCTTCGGCGTGCCCCTGATCGGATGTACGTTCAAACGGCCCGCGCCGCTCGATGGGTCGGCGGTTGGTGGCGGCTTGCCCCTTGGCTTGCCTTGCCTTGGCTTGCCTGCCGCCGCTCCGCCCGGGAGCCATGGGGCTGCAGGGGGTGTGAAGGGGGCTGAGGGGGGTGTGATTGGGGCGCCGCGACATAAGAATGTGATGCACGGCGGCCGCATTCGGCGTTGGTCGGTCATCGTATTCGCGGGTGGCGAGGGGTCGACAGAGGCGACCCAGGTGGTGCACTCACCTGTCCAAGCTCTGGGTGGGGGTGATGCGTGGGTTGCAGGCTGCCTCCATGCCCTGATGGAGGCGTCCTTCCACCTGCCTTCGGGCGGGGGGCCTCTCGTGGACTCCTCTGGAGGCTACACAGCCTCCGAGCTCGCATCCATCTTGGGCAGCGCCTGCCGTCGTGGCGACCTGCTGGCGGCGCTCCAGATGCGATCTCACGGCGACTTCTCATCGGTCAATGGCGACGAGCTGCGACAGACAGAGGCTTTGGTGCGCGGCCAGCCATACCACATGCCCTCCGGCGCTATACCACATGCCCTACCACAGCCATACCACATGCCCTTCGGCGCGGGTGTCTCCTCTACGGATTCGGTGGTTACGGATTCGGTGGTTACGGATTCGGTGGGCCTGCGCACGCAGGCATTGCTTGGCGCACGGGGGTTGCCGGCGGAGGAGTCACCGACGGGCAGGCTGGCTGAAGGTGTGGGCGCAGCCTTACCGACGCCGCTGCCATTCTCGCCCTCGAGGACGCTCGACACGGCGCCCTCGAGGGCGCTGCCCTCGGCCGCTGCAGTCCACGCCGCGCTGCACCGATGCGGCATCATCCCGGTGGTGACGATCGATGACGTGTCCCATGCGGTCCCGCTCGCCAGGGCGCTCGTGGCGGGGGGTATCTCCGTAATCGAGCTCACACTGCGCACGGCCGCGGGCGAGGCGAGCATCCGCGAGATTGCATCTCACGTGCCCGAGATGCTCGTGGGCGCGGGCACCGTCCTCTCCACCGTGCAGGCATGCTGATTACGTCCGATTGCGTCCGATTGCGTCCGATTGCGACTGATTGCGACTGATTGCGTCTGATTGCGTCTGATTGCGTCTGATTGCGTCTGATTGATTATGATTACGTCCGATTGCGTCCGATTGCGTCCAATCATTTGGCTAGAGTGCGTCTGATTGAGCACCGTCCTCTCCATCGTACAGGCCGAACGCGTCGTCGCGAGCGGTGCCCACTTCCTCGTCGCTCCCGGCACCAATGCGAAAGTCGTGCGATGGGCAGGGTCGCGAGGGGTTGTCATTCTGCCCGGGGTGGCCACGGCATCCGAGGTGGAGGCTGCCATGGAGCTGGGGCTCGATCACCTCAAGTTCTTCCCTGCGGAGCCGTTAGGCGGTCTCACGATGCTCAAGGCCCTCTCCGCACCGTACACGACCATCACGTGGATGCCGACCGGGGGCATCTCCCTCGCGAATGTAACGGCCACATTGATTGCACTTGATTGCACTTGATTGCACTTGATTGCACATGGATGCCGACCGGGGGCATCTCCCTCGCGAATGTAACGGCCACATTGATTGCAC
>ENA-UOXP01002710-UOXP01002710.1-mixed-culture-metagenome-genome-assembly--contig:-NODE-2710-length-9910-cov-34.850228_pt1 | contig 9910 bp, 9 predicted proteins | sample MGYA00238161_ERZ761639 | MGnify/ENA primary metagenome ERZ761639 (study PRJEB28913, sample SAMN08776760) | mixed culture metagenome | isolation source: Freshwater growth medium | place: USA...
AGCGGCTCGCCATCTGTCGGGTCCAAGCGGAGCCGCGGAAAGTGAGGGGTGCTGTGCGCACTGGAATGCATGTCAGTACGCCGAAGATGCAATGCCCGGCTGAGGGCTGTCGTGCGCGTTGGTCGTAAAATCGTTGAGAAGAAATCATGCGGTGTTAACACCTATGGGCCTTTCGAACGCGTCAACGTGTACCACTGAACACCCCCGCCGCGGCGATTTCACACCCACGGGATTGTTACCGTTTGCGTTTCAGACTTCCCATGAGCACTGCCGAGCCGGGGCCCCTGGGATCCCCTTCGCTATTCTGAGATCCAATAAAACGGCATCGGCGTTTTCCCACCAAAACCAGCACGGACCATGCAGCAAGGACGAGTGTGCGTCGATGTCTCTGTCGGCGGCTTGGTGAGTGACAGGAAGCCATTGTCAGAGAAAGAGCACAAAGCCGGACGTGAGCTGTACTGGGCGGCTAAGAAGGGTGATGCGGCTGCCGTGAGTAGCCTGCTGGCTTCTGGTGCGAACATCGAGTGGGGGCATGACACAAACAATGGCAAGACGCCACTGCACGCGGCGAGCGTGTTGGGCGACGTCGAGACGATCGCCGTGCTGATCAAGGCCGGAGCGTTCGTCAATGCCCTTTGCCACAATGGAAAGTCTGCTGTCGCGCGGGCTGCGGAAGAGGGCCATGCAGCGGCAGTGCAGGCGCTTCTGTCTGCTGGAGCCGACCCAGTGCGTGGAATAGCGGCCCTCGACTGCGCAACGCGCAGCCTCGAGAGCGCTCGACGCAGTCTCGATAACAAACGAAAGATCAACTCGCCGGCGGTTGGAACGTACGAGGCGACTGTCGAGCGGTACGAGCAGGTCATTCACGCACTGACCAATCATGCTCTAGCTATACCAGGCTCGCCGCAGTCGGTCGGCGTCAGCGTCGTCATGGACGGGATGAAGGCAATGTACGACTACTGGGTGAACACGCCCCCGCACTGTCGTGATCGCGATGAGTCCGGTGTCATTCGACCGCGCGCTGCCGTTACACTCGTCGGCCTCAAGTCGCGCAGCGATCTGAATGGGAGTGAGGCTCTCGTTGGCTCCGCCTATTCAACTGCCAAGGGACGCTGGCCCGTGACACTGGTGGAGGGTGGTAAGTGCATGCTGGTCGAGCCTGAGCATTTGCGCGTTGCGGCCAAGCAACCTGCAGACGTGCCAACTGCCCAGGAATGGCTCGCTGCCAACGTGCCACCCGGAATGACATTCAAGCCCAAGATGCCACCAATACCGATGGCTGGCATGCCAAAGCCGCCTACAGACGAAGAGTTGCGTGTGCTGCGTCGCGAGGCCGCGCTCGCCATGGAGGTCTACGCCTCGACGCGAAGCCGAAGCTTGACGCCAACCACTCAGCATGTCTCCGCTCAGTCGCCTGCCGAGTCCAAGCGGGCGAAGCCCCTGCCACTCGCGGCCGGCCGCCTCCACACGATCTGGATGGCGCCGGACGGTACACTCCGCTCGTGCGGGAGTGGCGACTTCGACGCGTGTACGGGCGGCGAGCAAGACGAGGAGTCGGGCGACTTTCTCCCGTCGGAGGAGCTTCGAAGCTTCTGCATGCCTCCCCACAAGTCGTGCCTTCCACCAGGAGAGTGTCACTTTGTGGGGCACCTCGGCACGGGGACGCTTGAGGCGGAGGCTCCAGTGCGCGAGCCGCAGATCGTTCGCGTCGTGAGCTCTGCGCACACGATCCTCTCGCTCGCCGCTGGCGCCTTGCACAGCTTAGCTCTCGACGCGTCCGGCACGGTCTGGTCGTGGGGCTGGGGAGGCAACGGACGGCTCGGGCTGGGCGATCGTGAGCACCGAGCACAGCCGTGCGCGATAAGGGGCGTGCGCGGTTTGCCGGCGCTCCCGGAGATCGAGCGGATCTCGTGCGGAACGGAGCACAGCCTCCTTCTTTCACGCGACGGCCAACTGCTCGCCTTCGGGCGCGATCATCAGGGTCAGCTCGGCTTGGGATGTCCAATGGACGAAGAAGACGGCGACTGGTCGCCCGAAGCCCGCGTCGGCCCGTCAGGCGCAGGCCTCGACGATGCGCTGCTCCCGACAATCATTAGCTGGTACTGCCCCGACGGCCCGAAGCAACGGCGCAGCACCTTTGTGACTATGATGGGCCTCCCGTCCGAAATGCTCACGGAGCGGATCGCAGCCGACGGCGTGCGCTTCCAGCGGGTCGCAGCCGGTGGAGAGCACAGCGTGGCGTTGAGCAGTGACGGCAAGGTCTTCGCATGGGGATGTCCGTGGGAAGGGCGCTTGGGCCGACCCCCGCCGTGGCAAGCCGTGGCCCTGCCCACGATGGTACCCCTGCCCACCAAGTGCGTCGAGGTCGCCGCGGGCAAGTTCTGCAGCCTTGCCGCGACCGCCGCCGGCCAAGTGTACGCTTGGGGCGACTGTGGCACCGGGCTGGACGGAGCCCGAGATACGCCGACGCGTGTCACTTCGCTCGACCCTGCCATGCTCAAGTCGCCCGTCGTGAGGCTGTATGCCGGGAGCGAGGCCGAATCGAGCATCGTGCTCACCGAGAGCGGCCGAGCGTACAGGCTACGCAAGTGCGTGGAGCCGATCGCGATAGATGAGATGGTGCTGACGGCCACCGTGGGCGAGGATCACGAAGTGCTCCAGCTGGCCTCTGGCCGGTTGCATGGGATGGGCGAGGGCGCGAAAGGTCAGCTTCTCCTCGACCTCGTCTTGGAAAGCTCCGAGGCCTCGCAAGTGAACTCTCCACCGTCTACACCGATGGCGGCGGCCAAGAGGAGCCTCCTAAGCGGAGCTCGCAAGATCGGCAACCTCTTCGGCTTTTTACTGCCAAAGCCGACGGAGACGGAGGCGTCTACCGGAGGCGCCACGGCGGCGGCGGCCACCGCCACCGCCGCCGCGTTGCCCGAGAAGACCGCGCCGCTGCTCGTGCAGACGCCCAAGACCGCAGCCAAGGAGAGACGTAAGGAGCCACTCGTTGCCGCGCCAGATGGGTTGGGGCCAGAGGAGGCGGAGGTCGACCGAGTCCTTCAGGAAGCTCTGTCCCTGGGCCTGCTGTCAGAGGCGAGGATCGATGCTCTTTCCGACGCCCTCGCGCGGTGCGAGGTGACGGCGGCATCCCTCGTAGACACGTGGGGCAAGGCGACTCGCGCTGAGCTGAAACTCGTCCGCAGCCACGCAGCGCAAAAGTATCTGTACCTGCTAGCGCGTGCCTCGGAGCCTGTGCTGGGCCGCAACGGCCGGGCGACTGGGCGAACGATTGGAGCAGAGGCTCCAGCTGTGCTCAGTGACTGCATGATCAATCGCACAGGAGCCTACTTGGGGCGTACCAATTGTATTCCACTGCTCAGAGCGGCGCAGGTACGCGCAGCCGCCGCCGCCCAGTTCCGCGGTGTGGCCGACCTGATGGTTCTCAAGTGGTCCGTTGCGTACCTGAAGGAGTCGGAGGTGGAGATCCGCTATGAGGTGCTCGAGGGCTCGCCGTCGGGCAGCGATCAGTTCCCTTGTGTGTATCAAGGACAACGGACTCGGCCGGAGCTCGATTATACATGCCTGGTGGCCGCTTACCGTGTAGAACTCGGGAGCGACGGGATGCACATCTTCCCTCCTCGCACCTTCCGCAACGAGCGCGAGGAGGACGAAGATTGGGACCCGTAGTCGGATGCACCCTGCTCGGACTCAAACACCACAGTAGTGCGTCCATTGGTGCGCAGAGTGATATGTGTGTGCATGAACGGACGGCGAGTGCGCAGACGTCGGTATTGAACCACCGCGCCGTCCAGGGCCGGCGGTGGACGAGAGGGGGGGTCGCGCGTACAAGCCTCTAGCTGCTGAAGAATGCGGAGCGTTTCTCAGAGCTCACGTCCAGAGCGGGCGGCCAGCGAGGGGCCAGGTGAATTCGCATGCATCGGTACGATGGAACGAAACGTTTCTAGAGTCGGATTCCTATTTCAGATCGCTAATCGCGTCCGACGCAAAAAGATGGATTACATATTCTTGCGCGACCCCATCTCGGCCGCTCTTTCACATACCATTGTGCACCCTGTGACCATGACCACTCCGACCTCCAGCGCCGCTGCCGCAACGTGGGGAACGCCTGCAACCAAGTCCAAGCTCGCCCTCCATGAGGCCATCGCCATGAATGCCGAAGCGCCACCTGCGCAAGCCATGCCCATGGAGCGGCTTGACGCGTCACAGCACGGGGCCGCTCAAGCTTTGTACGCTCATCATATGGGGGCTCCTGCGCGGATGGAGACGAGCATGCAGATGCCAGCTCAGGCGGAGATGGTGCAGCAGCAGCAGTACGCTGCCTCTGTGGGGCTCCAGCCATCCATGTTGCAACCGCAGGCGGCACGCCGCCTCAAATGGCAGGAACACCTGGTCGGCTGGCAGATCCAGGTGGAGCAGTATACGTTACAGGATATGCCTGGTGCGCGCACGCATACTACACGCACAAGTGCACACACGGCGCGCTCTCCATGACCATGTTCGCGCTCTCCCAATACATATGCACACACGTCTTCGAACCCGCACGCGAACGTTGTGACGATGCACGCATATATGTGACGAGAACGTTTTGTGCGCTCCCCTTCTCCGTCTGTGGGCTGTGTCTTCCCCACACATTCTCTGCGCCCTGCGCCCGCAGGTGCGATGCCTGCGATCGTCGGTGGGCAGGTGCGCAACTGGGATGCGCAGCGTGGCCTCTTCGTGCTCGCGTTCGACAACGGCTCGGTCGAGCCCGCGTACCTGCCGCAGCCCTCGGTCAAGATTGTCGACGCGCGTGGTACGGTCCTCGACTGGGAGTCGTTCTTCAACTACTGCCGCTCAGTGGGCATGTGTGTGCTACGCGTCAAGTCCCAACCCCTCTCATCTTGACGCGGCTTCCGCTTTGTTCGCTGACCATTGCGCAACCCGTCGCTCTCATCTCGGCAGTGCCCTTGACGGCGACGACCACCACGATGCAGGCCGTGCCGAGATAAGTGCCGAGATGAATACGGCGAGCGTGGAGGTGCCGATCACCGATACCAAGCTCGCCGGGCACGGGCTCGGAGTGGCATCGGTCTTCACATCGGTGCCGTCAGTCGAAGGCGCTCGAGACGGCGCTCCAAAGAAGAGGATGTATCGTGGTAAACCGGGGCGAGTGCAACTACCACGAGAGCAGCCGCCCCCTCCGGATCATGCTGCCCATATTGCCATCCAGGCGATCGGTGAGGGCACACGCGCGAGCGACAGCACAACCTAAAGCACAACCCGCGAGCGACCCTGTAGAAATCCATGGCTGCCCCACATTAAGGCCCCACATCGCTGAGACGGTTCCAGCTTGCATGCTGATGGCCTCCTTCATTGCATGCTGATGGCCTCCCTCATTGCATGCTGAGACGGTTCCAGCTTGCGTGCTTTCGCGACAATGCTGGCGTCGGCGTGCCTCACTGAGACTACATTGACACGACACTGGCACTGCGTCTGCCGCTGTGCCTCGCGCTCCCTGTGTGCGCAGCCAGAGCACAGGCGCGTCTCGTCATCGATCGCGCTCTCCCAAACAACTTCCTTGCCCCTCGGCCAGTGGCGCCGCCTGGCACCAAAGGGGTCGGGGGTAAGCCTGGTTGGGGTCGCGGCCGTGGCCGCGGTCGCGGTGCTGACGATGGCATGATACACGAGCCTATGGCCGAGCCTAGGACCGACCCGAAAGGTGTGCTTGCATCGCCGCTGTGTGAACGGTGCTGCCTGCGCGCACGCATCGCTTTCTGCGCTCACGGAGGCACCTTGACTATCTACCTTGACTATCTACCTTGACTTCACCTTGACTACGCGCTCGCAGACCGGCAGGAGCTCAAGCCTTGCGAGTTCGAGGGCTGCGATAAGAATGCGTGTCCCGGTGGGCTGCCCTTCTGCGCGATGCACGGCGGTGGCCGCAAGTGCGACTTCAAGGGCTGCACCAAGATCGCGCGCGCCGGCGGGCCACCCTTCTGTAAAGCGCACGGCGGAGGGCGGCGCTGCCAGGCGGCTGACTGTAGCAAGTCGGCTGCCTCGGGTGGCTCGCCGTTCTGCGCAGCCCATGGCGGTGGCCGGCGCTGCGAGCACAATGGATGCAACCGCTCGGCTCGGGCCGGCGGGCCGTCTCTTTGCGCGACTCACGGCGGCGGCCGACGCTGCGAGCACGATGGGTGCAATAAAAGCGCGCGTGCCGGTGGCCTCGGCGGCGCCAACTTCTGTGCAGCGCACGGGGGAGGCCGTCGGTGCGCCTCCAACGGCTGCCGTAAGAGCGCCGCCTCGGGCGGCCTGCCCTACTGCATCGCACACGGCGGTGGCCGGCGCTGCGCCTCCGAAAAGTGCCAAAAGAGCGCCACATCGGGCCGCAAGTTCTGCGCCACGCACGACCTGAGCGGGAGCAGCAGCGAGAGCGAGAGCGACCCCGACGACGACCACGTCCACGACCTCGACGACGACGACGACCAGAGAATTCCGACGGTCGTTGCCGAGGTGCCGGCCGACGACGAGGAAGCAGCGACAGCGGCCGCCGTCATCGTGAGCGTCGAGGTGTCCGCAGGCAGCGGCTCGCCATCTGTCGGGTCCAAGCGGAGCCGCGGAAAGTGAAGGGTGCTGTGGGATGCTCATTGGTTGCTGTGGATGCGAAGTGGCCCCACGACATCATGCATTCTCGAGAGACTCGTTAATTTATACACTCGTGCCCCTCGGTGGCGTGGACAGGGCATGGGAAGAACTTCTTCAACCCGATGAAAACAGTGCGTCCATGATAACTGGGGGTGTGGTCAACCGCTTTCACAGCCGCACGACGGAGAAAAGACCGTCGTCCGGCCGGCGCTTGCCGGCGCTCGTTACGGCGCTGGCTCCTGGCTGCATCGCGGATGGCGACGACACAGGGGAGATGCGCGCGCGTGCGCAGCGCACCATCGCGCACGAGCCAGAGCGCCTACAGAGCGCTTAAACAGTGCGCCTCTGATCAAGCCCTCTGTCTGAGTCTTTACTGATTACTCTCTATCGACGAGTGGGGGGAGTGCAGGCCTCCGCAGGCAGCACAGGGGTGCATTGTCAGAACAATTGTGTCAGACAATAAGACGGAGTCTGGGAACTGAAGCCCTTGGCCGTCCCGGGACCTTGCACCATGGAGCCGAGCTTATGAGGGTCCAGTTAGTAGACCTGGCCCCTGCCCCCACGCGAGCGGGCTGAAGAGGACTGGAAGGGGTTCTTCGTTGTCACACCGGACACACACTCTTCGCTTGACTCTGCGCGCGCGCTTCGACCGGGACGGCGCTTGCCGTGACTTAACGCGCGTGCGACCCGCGTGATCAATCTACGGGAACCAATCGAGAGAGGAGACGAAACCCTGCAACGAAACTCCTTCTTGTGATTGCTTTCATTGCGAGCTACAAGATCGAAATGCTGGTGGTGCTGCTGCTCGGATGCTCCTCCGCGGCGCCGCGAGCGCTTCGTGCAGCATCACCACTTCGTGTGCGACCACCGCTATCGGTGGTACAGGATCCCGTGTCGTGGTGGCAGCGCTGGCGGCCGCTGCGTAACACTGACGCGCAGTGTGCAAGCATCGTCGAATGTGCCGCCGAGGATGCGATCACGCGTACGCAGACGACCGTGGAGGAGGCGTTTAACAGCGCATCGGCACTGGTCACGTCCGAACTGGCGCGGGCGGAGGCGCTCGCTGAGGAGACGCTCAACTCGGCCACGGCGGCCTCTAAGGAGCTCGGCTCGAAGGTGCTCGACATTGTGAACCAGACTAGCAACGCGCTGGTGTCGCCGGCGGCGGCGAGTCAGCGCGAGAGCGACCCGCTGCTGCGGCTGAGCAGCCTCGTACGCGGCATCCTGGGGAGCCTGCCGGGCATGCTGCTCGCGAGCCGCACCATCGAGATCTGGACCTTCGTGGCCGACATTGCGTTCAAGATCGCTCTTGCCAACCGCTCCGGCGAAAAGGAGCGCAAAGAGGCGGTCGGTGAGGAGCTCTGCGAAGGGTTGCTGAGGCTCGGGCCGACCTTCATCAAGCTGGGCCAGATCCTGTCGACGCGGTACGATATCCTGCCTTACGACTACGCTGATTGCCACCGATGACCTTCCTTGCATGCAAGTGCTCACCACAGCGCGTGCGCCTACCAGGTACGACATCCTCCCTTATGACTACGTCAAGGCCCTCGAGCGGCTGCAGGACGCTGTGCCTCCCTTCGACGGTCAACTGGCGTACCAGACGGTGGTGGACGAGGTGGGCGCCGACAAGTTTGCGAGCTTCGACATGAAGCCGATCGCTGCGGCGAGTCTCGGCCAGGTGATGGCCTCTGAGTACCTCTTGAGTACCTCTTGAGTGCCTCTGATAGCCTCTGATTGCCTTTGACGGCTGATGGCCTCTGATGGCCTCTGATGGCCTCTGATGGCCTCTGATGACCTCTGATGACCTCTGATGACCGTCGATGACCGTCGATGACCGTCGATCATCGGGCAGGTGCACCTGGCAACGACAGCGGACGGCACGCGCGTGGCTGTGAAGGTGCAGCGACCCGGGCTGAGGGCGCTCTTCGATGCCGACCTGCAGGTATGATTGCCCTCTGATCGCCCCTGATCGCCCCTGATTGCCTCTCTAATCGCCTCTCTGATCGCCTCTGATCGCCTCACTGATCGCCTCTGATCGCCTCTGATCGCCTCTGATCGCCTCTGATCGCCTCTTCCTATGATGGCCTCTGACAAGAGTGCTCATCGACGCCGGCCCGCAGAACCTCAAAGTCCTCGCTGAGATGCTCCGACGGCTCGACGGCTCGCCGGACTCAATGCTCCGAGATTGGCGCGAGATCTTCGAGTCGAATGCCAAGATCCTGTACGTGGAGATTGATTACACGAAGGAGGCACCTGATGACCTGCCTTGCATGCACGTGCTCACCACAGCGCGCTCACCCCACAGGTACGAGGAGATTGATTACAGGAAGGAGGCAGCCAACGGCGAGCGCTTTGCGCGCAACTTCCAGGGCGTCGAGTGGGTCAAAGTGCCCGAGCCAGTGCCGTCGCTCAGCTCGGCACGCGTGCTCACGATGGAGTATGTGCCAGGGACCAAGATCAGCGACGTGCGCACCATCCGCTCTCTCGGCCTCGACCCGACCGTGCTAGCTCGGCTCTCCGGAGAGGCATTCATGATCCAACTGCTACGCCATGGCTTCTTCCACTGCGACCCCCACCCCGGGAACATTGCAGTCGACACCAAGGGACCAAGCGGCAGTGCGAGGCTCGTCTTCTACGACTTCGGCATGGTCGATGAGCTCAGCCCGAGCTTTCGAAAGGCGCTGGTCGATGGCTTCTTCGCTCTGTACGTCGCAGATTGCCACGCCTGTCGTCTGATGGCCTTCGCTAACCCTTCTGATGGCCTTCGCTGACCCTTGGCCCAGCCTCCCTCCGGCCACGCCTGTCCTCTGATGGCCTTCGCTGACCCTTGGTCCGGCCTCCCTCTGCAGCTACGAGGGCAACGCCAAAGAGATTGTGGACGCTCTCATTGCGGGTGAGCTCCTCGGCGGGCGCGTGGATCGCGTCTCCGTCGAGTCGATCACCCGATTCTTCCTCGGATCGTTCCGCGAGCGGCTTGCCCTCGACCGTGCCTCGGCCATGACCTCCGAGGAGCGGGAGCAGATGCGCATGTCGACCATGCGACAGATTGGCAACGAGCTCGCCGCCGTCGCGAGCGACAGGCCCTTTCGATACCCGCGCGCGCTCCCGTACGTTCTCAGGGCCTTCAATGCGCTCGAAGGCGTCGGTAAAGCTCTCGACCCAAACTACGACGTGACCCGCATCGCCAAACGGTAAAGGACGGAGCTCATCGACCTGCCTCTGATGGCTCCTGATTGCCTCGTATCGCCTCTGATGGCTCCTGATTGCCTCGTATCGCCTCTGA
>ENA-UOXP01002716-UOXP01002716.1-mixed-culture-metagenome-genome-assembly--contig:-NODE-2716-length-9892-cov-82.148521_pt1 | contig 9892 bp, 6 predicted proteins | sample MGYA00238161_ERZ761639 | MGnify/ENA primary metagenome ERZ761639 (study PRJEB28913, sample SAMN08776760) | mixed culture metagenome | isolation source: Freshwater growth medium | place: USA...
TCACGACGCGGACGAAGGTTTCGTCACGACGCGGACGAAGGTTTCGTCACGACGCACACGGAGCCGGGGCTCCTTTGCATGGCGAACGCAGGGCCAGACACCAACCGCTCGCAGTTCTGTATCACGACGGCCGCGGCTCCTCACCTTGATGGGCATCATGTCATCTTCGGGAAGGTGCTCTCGGGGATGGCGACCGTTGAGGCGATTGCGGCGCTGCCGGTGGATGACAGGGAGCGCCCCGCACGCGGGCGAGAGGTACTCATCCATGACTGCGGCGAGGTGACCAATAAACTGTGAAGAGAATGATGCTGTTCACAGGCCGCACGAATACGTACATGCTCACGACGTGCTCGCAGGCCACGGAGGGCGAGCAACGCGCCGACCTCGTCCCGTATCCGCGTTGCCGCCTGCTCCACCGCGAGCTCTGGGCAAGCTGCACCTTCAGGTTCAGGGTCCACGGCCGCTTTCTTTTACTGAGACGGGGACGTTGCCTGTCTTTATAAAACTACGTGTAGTAAGAACGACACCGACTCTAAGAACGACACGTGATTTAACCGTCGTCCATCGCATGCCGTCGTCGCACGCTCTTCTCACTAGCTCACTGATTCATGCTGTGATTGCAACACTCGCGTAGCTGAACACCGTACACGCTTTGTGCCTGGGGCGTCCCCCCTCGCCTCGTGTTCGCTGTTTTTTTTCTTTCTTGCTTCCTTACGCCCTTCTCACAGCGATTCATCTTGCGAAAGGGTCAGTTGAATCGACACACAAGGTACCGACCAGCCACTACCACACGAAACACTGCCACGCAGTGGTCGCGTCGCTCGATTCATCTTGCATGCAAATCACATCCCTTCGTTCGCAAACCCGCGTCTTTCCGACGCCAGCGGCGCCGTTTCAAAAGCATCCTTTTTCCTCGGTTTGTGGTTGGTTGAGCACATGCCTCCGTGTCGAGACAAACGCATAGCAGAAAGGGTAGCGGCGGCTGACACGATGTTCAAGCCCTTTGGCCACTGCCGGTGCAGCGCCGAGATCTTGTACCGGCGGCTCGGAACGCCCACAGCAGCCGTGGTCCAAAAGAATCTAACAGAGGTGCACTACGTCTCCGAGAATGGTTACACAGTCCTGACCACGCCGGCAAGGGAGCGCCCGGCTGACTTGCGTTTGCTGACTCAAAGTCCGAGCGAACCCACATTTGTACCAACGATCATTTGGAAGAGGGACGATCTGGGTCTGCACGTCAACACTCCGAATGAGCACAGAAGGCCGTTGCAAGACGCACGCTCATCAAGAGCCAGTTCAAGATCACTCCACGTCGCGACGCCAATGTCTAAGATTGATCTCAATCTCACGAGGCCCTTGACTGCGATGAGTACCATCGTCGATCCCGTCGCCACTTCCGTGCCCGCTCCACGAGCGCACACGTCCCATTCCCTTAGTCGTGCGGCGCAAAGGGCCGCGGGGCACACAAGCAGCTACGGCCGACTTTTCTCCGCGCCCATGCCCAGCCGTCCGGTGTGCCGCCTCGAGCCATTAGAGCTGGTCCATCTGCAGCTGCGCCATAGCCTATCCAGGGCGTCGCTGCTCTCGAGCGCCACGTCACGCCTCAGCCTCAATCATATTCCGAGCACAGCCCTGCTGGATGGGATCGATCGCCCGCAAACGCATCATCAAGGGTCGCGCTCGGCCTCGCGCTCGCCCTCGTCAACGTTGCACCCTGGGCGGCGACGGTTTCGGCGACGGCCGTGGGACCCGCCAAACTGCTCGATCTACTTGCACACCGGCCCCCTGCGTGACAAGGAATTCTACAGGTCGCCCGAAGAGCGTGCGGCCATTCGGCGCGCTGAGGATGCGAAGCGGGCGGCTCTGGCGGCGGCCAAGGAGGCGCACCTGGCGGCGACGAAGGTTCAGGCGGTGCACAGGGGGCGTCTTTCGCGCCAGGAGTATCCCGCGCAGGCGCACGGCCGCACGTCGGCTCTTGCCGCCTCGGTCTTGCACAAAGTGACCCTGCCTGCTCGTGGTGATGGTGCTCACGAAGCCGCTCGACGTGCAGCCGAGGTGGGCGCGATGGTGGGCGCACCTGCTGCAGCCTCCTCAGCGAAAGCGACCGACGGCCTGAGCAGCTTGCTCAGCAGCCAGATCGTCGATCAACTCAAGCTGATCCTCTCGCGCGACCGCAAGCGCGTCATCGACCTGTTTCGCTCGTGGGACACCAACGGGGACCATCGGATCTCAAAGGCCGAGATCGGTCGCGCCTTCATCGAGCTCGGCATCGAGATCCCTGACAACGTTCTCAACGAAGTGTTCCGCGCCCTCGACCTCCGCTCTACCGGCAAGGTCTTTGCCGAGGTGGATGCCCTTTTTGCGGCGCTCGACCTCGACGGCAGCGGCCAGATCGAGTTTTCCGAGATGAATGAGGCGCTTTCAAGGTCGGGCAAAGGTCATTTTTGACTGACAGGCGCACTGCAGGGGGCAGGTGGCCGCAGAGGCTATACCACAAGATTGAAGTAGAGAGAGAGAGACGGTCTTTACTGTTCATCAAACACGTCTTTCATATTAATAATCAGCCCCGAGTTCTGGCCCTCTGAGGCTGAGCTCTGAGACGACGGAGACTGGGACGCGCGCGCGCGCCCGGCCATGGCCTGGCCAATTGGGCCCGGCCGCCGCCGCGCGCATGGGTTAGGTTTCAAGCTAGGAGGATTGCGTGCTAACCCAGATATATTGCCTCCCGCAGCCGGGGGGGCGGTTCGAAATGGAAGTGTCCACAACTCAAAGCATGCATTCGTGCTTGAGACGAAACCCACTTCATAGCAGACGCCGCCCCGAAGATGCCCGACCTCAGCATCCCGTCGCCATGCTTGGATTGGTGCTCGACGTACAACTGCGACCACTTGTCCTGTCTGGGCTGCGGCCTCGATCGTGGCTGCAGACGACCCCCGAGCCCACCCGCGGAGCCGCCGGCACCTCCATTCAACTTTGTGCGCGCCGATGGCAACCACCAAGCTGGTGTCCTCACCGAAGATGACGAGTCTGTCTACCGATTCGTGGGCGCGAATGTGTACTGGCTCATGACCGAAGCAGCACGCGGCGATGATGGCCGAGAGCGAGTGCGGCGCATCCTGGATGAGGTCTCAGCCCTCGGACTCAACGTGGTACGGACGTGGGCATTCTCCGAAGGCTCAGACACAGCCACAGCATTGCACACGGGGCCCCATCAGCCGCTCAACGAGCGCCGTGGCGCGTGGCCTCGACTTTGTCGTACAGCAAGCGCGACTGCGGCAGCTGCGCCTCATCTTGCCCATCATGGGGTACTGGCGTGATATGGGTGGCCTCCAACTCTTGCAGCGCTGGTGCCTCGGCGATGGAGGTGATGGCAGCGGTTGGGATCCGGTGGACAACGAGTGCCCTCGCTTCTATTCGGAGCCTGCCTGCCGGCAGCTCTACCTCCGACACGCCCGAGACCTGATGAGCCGTCTCAATTCGCTGACGGGGCTCGCGTATAACGAGGATCCGACCATCCTAATTTGGGAGCTTTGTAATGAGTGCCGCTGCCGCACGGTGCATGTGGAGGGCGAGGAGGTGGCGGGCGTCGGGGCGGTAGACGTGGGGGCGGTGGGCGTGCGGGCAGCCACGGCCGCAGCCGAGGACGCGCCCCGGGAATTGCAAGCCCCGCCCCAGTCGACGCCCCAGCCACCTGTCGACCTTGATGAGTGGGCAGCGTACATGGCGCCCAGATTACGGGAGCTCGCACCTCGCCAGCTGATCTCGATGGGAGGTGATGGGTTCTTCTTCCCCACATCGGCGAGCGCGGCGAGCGTGGCGGCGGCGACGTCTCAGAACCCGCAGCCCACATCGAACCCGGGATGGTTTGTGCACGAGGGTGTCGACTTTGAACGCACCGGCGCGGCCTTCGCCGCCATGCAAGGAGGAGTGCTCTCGTACCATCTCCATCCGCAGGACTGGATGGGGCTCGAGGACGAGGACGCGCGCGTGCGCTTCCTCAACCGGTGGATCACTTCGCACGCGCGCGTCGCGGACGGGCTGCACGCGCCACTCTACCTCGGAGAGTATTCTGTCGCCGACGACCCAGTGCCGACGCCGGCGAGGACGCCGAACCATCAGACTACCCATCGGGACCATGCCCCGGCGACACACGGCGGCGGCCGCCGGCTTACGCGCGACGCAGTGTACGCCAGCGTGCTGCGCACACTCTCGCTCACGCGGCCGATGCACTCCGGCTTCTTGTTCTGGCAGCTCACGCTGCAGGGCATTGGCTCACAGGAACGGGCCCTTGTCGTGGGTCGGTCCTCGGACCGCGCTGTGCTTGACCTGATCCGCGTCGCCGCGCGTGCTTTCATCGACGGCGGCGCCGCCACGAGACTCAGTGACTTGTCCGACGCCCCTCCCATCGTTCCACCGCCGGGGGGGGCCTCCGCCCACGCCGCCACCGCCATCGCAGCCATCGCCACCACCGCCCTCACTCAGAGCGCCGTCCCGAGCACCGCCGCCATTGCCACCGCCTCCCCCATCGCCGCCGCCGCCGCCGCCGCCGCCGCCGCTGCAGCCTTCGCCGCAAGAATCTCCGCCTACAGGCCCGCCAGGGGTCGCAGCACTTGCGCCCGGATCCGCCTTGATGGTGGGCGCATCGAGTGCGGCGGGGCTGCTGTTCATCGCATCCGTGCTCTGTGCTGCCCGGCGTCGTAGGTACACCGCGGTCCTGACCGAGCCGCACCTGCCTCAGATGGGTGAGCACCCGCCTGACGTCGCGACCCCTCTGGCGCGCGCTCTGAAGGTGGAGACACGAGCGAGCCAGGAGGAACAAGGACAAGAAAGGAGGAAGAGAGAGGGGAAACAGCGGAAGCAACTGAACAACCAGCAACAGCCGCTGCGGCAGTGTGCACCACCAGGCCGAGGCGACGACGGCCGGGACCGCACCGACGAGGGGTCTGACGAGATCATTTAGGCGTGTGTCGGAGATGGGCGTGCTGAGATGGGCGTGCTGAGCGATTCCCAGACCACACGCGCGCGCCACGTGCTGCGTCGGGCGAAAAGCGATGAGCTGGAGACCTGACGGATGCCGAAAGAACCGGCATTGACGACCTTCCCGGCGGTGTAGAGATCTGTATGACGTCGTCTTCCGTCCGCGCACTCGGGCTTCCCCACATCTTCGCCTTGCGGTTCCTTCGCGCAGTCTGAGTTAGATGAAAAGTATTGCGTTGCTGGGGTGGGGTGGCTGCAGACATTTAAAATCACAACGCTGTATCAGAGCTGTCTGCTGGTACTAGTATGATAACTTGGTTTTGGTAGTATGATATTATTTATTGTATATGAGATTGGAGATACGCCCGACATCGGCATCCGATAGCCCGGGCTCTACACGACACAGCGTCGCAGCGCAACAGCGGCACGCACTGTTCATCTCGCCCCAGGCCGCCCCCCACCCACACCAGGCTTCATGGTAGATACGCCCGCCGTCGGCCTCAGAGGCTCTCCGACAGCGGGTCAGCTGCACGCACATCATCACCCCAGGCCACCCCCCACCCACACCAGGCTTCATGGTAGATACGCCCGCCGTCGGCCTCAAAGGCTCTCCGACAGCGGGTCAGCTGCACGCACATCATCACCCCAGGCCACCCCCCACCCACACCAGGCTTCATGGTAGATACGCCCGCCGTCGGCCTCAAAGGCTCTCCGACAGCGGGTCAGCTGCACGCACATCACCCCGCGCAGGCCGCCCCCAACCCGACCCCACCAGGTTTCATTCACAACACACCTTGGCTCAGGAGACTTACTCGAGGGCCTCGCCGAGCTCCGTGCGGTCCTCAGACACTTAACGCGCGAACTCGAGGCTGTCAAGACTGTGAGCGTATGTAGAGGATCTCGTCATTTTCCTGCGCTTGGTGCAAACCAGGAGTGCGTCAGAGGGCCTGGAGCAGCCCCCATGCTGCATTCACTATTGTCCAAGGAGCCCTCTGCGGCACATCTCGATGCGTGAAAGCACGAGCGCGAGAAATGCACGATGATCAGGAGAGCTCAAGAGCCCGTTCCGGAGGTATGAGAGAACCAATGTCGGCTCACATAGGGGATACGACCGATCGCCTCCGTTCGCCGAAGAGAAATGTCCGAGGAGCCGGTTGCTCCTGTTGAGCCTGTGGCTCCTGCGGCGCCGGTTGCTCGCGTGGAACCAGTTGCTCCAGATGCTCGAGTTGCGCCGGTTGAACCAGTGGCTTCTGTGGCTCCTGTTGCACCAGTTGAACGTCTTGCTCCAGAGACTCCAGTGACTCCAGGGACTCCGGTTGCTCCGGCTCCAGTTGAACCTCTTGCTCCTTTGGAACCGGCGTCTCGTTGGCCTGCTTGGCCTTGCAGGCCGCGGTCATCGCAGCAGCTGCAAAGGCGGCGGTGGCCTCCTGGCTGGCTTCGTCGGCCGCGCGCACGAGCGTGTGCAGGGTGGGCGGCGGCAAGTCTCCGCCTGCCTGCAGGACCTCTGCACCCCGCATCTTCGGCGCCGGCTCCGCGGCGCCGACGAGCCTATCTGCTATTTCAACGGCGTGCCGGCGGCAGGCAAGGATAAACTGGCCAGCGTTGCCATCTTTATCGGGGTCGGTGAACTTACGCAGGTACATGAGCAGCGGCGATTCGAAAATGAAGGTGAGGATCACGGGCACGACGAGGAGCGCTGGGAGCAAGACTTGCATGACCGGATCCTCGGGGAACGCGTTGGTCACCACGGAGCTGACCAACGAGAAGAAGATGATGACCTGCGACACCTGCGCAAGGAAGTTGTCGTCATCTCTGATGTAAGGAGAGTATACGCAAAAGGTGCCATAGCTGAGGAAGCAGATGATCAACCCGAAGATGAGCTGCGGCGGCGACCCCGGCGGGAAGAAGATGGGCAGCCCGATGAGAGTGATCTTGCGTAGGCATTCGAAGATCTCGAACCAGTACGTGCGGAGCTCGTAGCCCGCGGTCAGCTTGCGCAGCGTCGACGGCAGCTTGTCACGTAGCTTCTTGAGGGCTTCACCGTTGACCTGGTGCACTTCAATGGCCCTGCTCACCAACTCGTCCGTCTCCTCCGGGGCGGCAGCGGCCTCTGCCTTGAGCTTCGCGAGCGCAAAGTCCGCCTCCAGAGTGAGCTCGATGCGGCGCAAATCGTGGAGCTCGTGGCGCCCACGGTAGAACGTGAGTGCATAGAAGAGTGGCACGCCGATCGGGTAGATGACGAGCATGATGATTGCGTACGCCGTGAAGCTCTGGTAGAGAGGCTCCTCGCGGTTGATGGAGCGGTCGGCTCGCATCAGGTCCACGTACACCTCCCCAGGCCCCTTATACGTCTCGCGCATGAAGTACGTGAAGATCATAGTAGAGCAGCTCGGGTAGACGAGGAAGATGATGTAGATCCACAGATCCGAGCATGCATCAGCGAGGGACAGCCCAAATTCGCTCTTGCCAGAGCGTCTGTGCACGACTGATAGCAGCAGCAAGAGTATGATAGGCGTGGCCGTCTTCAGCACGAGATCGAAGATGAAGTTATTCAACGACGGAAAGATACAGCCAAAGGGCAGCAACTGGAAAGGGATGTTGATGTTGCTGATGCTCTTGAGGATTTCAGTGTAGAAGGCCGGGTAGGTCACGTCAAAGATCAACCCCAGCTGCCCGACCACCTGGAATAGCGAGATCAAAATCCGGATCTTGACCCCGAACGACCCCACAAGTGCCTGCAACTTCGCCAACCTCGACCGCGTTGATCCCGAAACCCCAGCTGTCGCTTCCTCAGTAAACTTAATCCTTGAGGTAGCTTGCCCTTGAGGTAACTTTGCGACCCGAGCCGCTCTGCGCTTGCAAATGGCCATGACCAGCGCAGTGGCGAAAAGAACCAGTACGCCGCCAACAGCGTAGAAGGTGATTGTGAACACGGGGTCGCCCACGCCGGAGCACAATTGGCAGGGCGCTCCGCGACCGCCAAAGTGCAGCGGATCCTGCACGCAGAGATCGCACACCGGCCCGGTGTGACCGTCCGTGCACGACATGTCGCCCGCGAGTTCGCCGCCGAGGCACGCCTTTTCGAGGTCGCACATTCGAACGTATTGCGCCCTCGGATTTTGCCGCCAGTAGCCCGGTACGACGGGGATGGTGTCGAGCATGACACCCGGCGTGGTGCAGTTGGTCATCTGACTGCCGCCAGAGTCCTGAATGCTCACGCAGGACCTACACTCGAAGGCATCTGCTGCGACGCGGCTGCTGTCGTTGGTAGCCCGCATCATCTCGGCGCGCGTCAGGCTGGCGAACGTGCCCAGCTTGCACACGCATTGGGAGACCGAGTCGGCGCCTTCGTGCACCGTCGTCGTCTGAGGCACAGGGCAGTCGAGGCACTTTTGGGGGCCAAGAGGGTTGCGTAAAAGGTTCTCGCCCGTCCAGTCCTTGTACGTGCCGATCTTGCACGGGGCGCATTGCACGCCGCCGATGAGCTCACGGCCCGCCGCACAGACGCATTGGGGGTTGCCCGCTGCATCGAGCTGGCGCACGAAGCTCGCTTGGCACACGCATTCGCTGACGTTCGTGGCTGCGGTGCCATTGGTGGTTGAGCGGTCGGGGCAGCGCAAGCAGGCTGTTTGGCTGGCGGCGTTCGTGGTCGGGTTGTAGAAACCCTGCTCGCACGCCACCTCAAGCCCGGCAGTGCACCAGAAGCCCCTGGGGCACACGCGCTCTCGAATGACAGTCACGGTCTGCTGGACCACGGTTGCGGTGGGTGCCACGAGGGCGGCCACAGACACACCGAGAGCGGCTCCGAGGACCGCGGGATCGAGGTTGTTGAGAGCAAAAGATGGGGCCACGATAAGTGGACCGCTCGTGTTGCTGGTGGCGATGCTGGTGGTGGGATTGGTGGTCACCGTCCGAACGATGGTGTACGTGACGATGGTGGAGCTCGTCTGAAGCCGACGCCCAACTGACGGCGGAGCCGCCGAAAAGTCGAGTTGCAGGGACTGCCACGGAATGCCGAGCTGCGCAGCGATCGTCTGGCGATACTGGAGCTGCAGGGCGGTGTCGTTCAAGAAGGACGAGAGTGGCGTGTTGAGCGAGATAGAGCCCGTGGCCGTCTCGACCGTCTGCGTCTCGACCGCAACCTCCGGGGGCAGGCCGCCCGATGGGAGGATGAGGGGCTGGGAGCCGAACGTCAAGTTGTCGTTGAAGTACCCAGGGCACGAGAAGCCCGACGGGCACGGGATGGGAAAATCACTCCCCGTCGGAGCCCAAAATCCAAAGCCGACCGGCACGCAACCGACGGCAAACTCGAGACCCGTCCGGTTGTTGTACTTGCCGCGAGGACACGGCACAGGGGTGGCGGCGCCCTCGGCGCAGTAGTAGCCCGGCGTGCACGGGTTGCACGACGTCCGACCAGCCAGCTCTTGGAAGGAGCCCGCTGCGCACTTGAGGCACGTCTCCTGCCGCGGCTGGTTGTTGTACGTGCCCGGAGCACACGGCACCGCCACGGCCGAGCCCACAGAGCACGACGTGCCGACCGGGCACACAACGCACTGATCGACGGACGTCATCACGCTCAGCAAGGCGTTCTTGTGCGTGCCGCCAGGGCACGGGAGCGCGGCCGCCGCGCCCTCGGCGCAGAAGTAGCCCGGCGTGCAAGGGCTGCACGACGTCCGACCAGCCAACATTTGGAAGGAGCCCGCTGCGCACTTGAGGCACGTCTCCTGCCGCGGCTGGTTGTTGTACGTGCCCGGAGCACACGGCACCGCCACGGCCGAGCCCACAGAGCACGACGTGCCGACCGGGCACACGACGCACTGATCGACGGACGTCATCACGCTCAGCAAGGCGTTCTTGTGTGTGCCGCCAGGGCACGGCAGCGCGGCCGCCGCGCCCTCGGCGCAGTAGTAGCCCG
>ENA-UOXP01002721-UOXP01002721.1-mixed-culture-metagenome-genome-assembly--contig:-NODE-2721-length-9875-cov-34.286456_pt1 | contig 9875 bp, 20 predicted proteins | sample MGYA00238161_ERZ761639 | MGnify/ENA primary metagenome ERZ761639 (study PRJEB28913, sample SAMN08776760) | mixed culture metagenome | isolation source: Freshwater growth medium | place: USA...
ATGACCTCTGATGACCTCTGATGACCTCTGATGACCTCTGATGACCTCTGATGAGGGGCAGCGACTCCTCCTGCCTGCCTGCAAGCCAGTGCTCACTACGGCGCCTCGCCTCTCCCCTCTCTCAGGTGCTCTCGCTCAAGCACAAGGTGGTCGCGCAGATGGAGGAGATCGTGCCCAAGCACTGCATCATTGCGACGAACACGTCGACGCTCCCCATCGCCCACATCGCGCAGCACGCGAAGCGCCCCGAGAACATTGTGGGCATGCACTACTTTTCGCCGGCCGAGGTGATGCAGCTGCTCGAGGTCATCCCTCACGCGAAGACGTCGGACGCCGTGTGCGCCGCCGCCGTCGACGTGGGCATCCGACAAGGCAAGACGGTCATCTCCGTCAAGGACGTGCCTGGTGCGGATGCTTCTTCTCATGCATGCATACTTGCCACCCTAATTGCTCCCTACTTGCCTTCCCAACTGCCTAGCTAATTGCCACTCTGATTGCCACCCTAATTGCCACCCTAATCGCCACCCTCATCGCCACCCTGATTGCCTCCCTAATTGCCTTTCTCATTGCCTCCCTACTTGATTGCCTCCCTCATCAGGCTTCTACGTCAACCGTTGCATTGGGCCGATGTCGACCGAGGCCCTCGCTGTCGTGCAGCAGGGCTGCGACCCCATCAAGCTCAATCAGGCCATGCTCGACTTCGGGTACCCTGTCGGTCCCATCACGCTGCTTGACGAGGTGGGCATCGACGTGACGACCCACGTGGTCAACCACCTGATTGCCTCTGATGACACCACTCATGGCCTCTGATGACGCCGCTCATTGCACAGGTGGGCATCGACGTGACGACCCACGTGGTCAACAACCTCATCGGCGACCCCGCGAAAGGGTACCTCGGCGTGCGCATGGAGGGCGCGGACCTCAAGATCATGGACGACTTCGTGGCGGCTGGCCTACTGGGCAAGAAGACGGGCAAGGGCTTCTTCGACCACTCGGACAAGAAGGCCAAGGTGAGTGCCCCTGAGTGTCCCTGATTGCCCCCTGATTGCGTCCGATGTGCGATGGCATCCTCCGATGGGATGATCTCCGATGGCATCCTCCGATGATCTCATCGCCTCTGAGTGCATCTCTTCGGATTGCCCCCCTCATCAGGTGAAGGCGATCCACCCCGATGGGATCCTGATTGCCCCTGATTGCCCCTGATGGCCCCCCTCATCAGGTGAAGGCGATCCACCCCGAGGCGGCAAAGCTCATCAAGAAGTACCAGCACCCGACCAAGCGCATCGACCCGGCGACGCCGATTGAGGCCATCGTGGAGCGCGTCGTGCTGCGCTTCGTCATCGAGGCCATCCACTGCCTGCAGGATGGCATCATCGCCTCGGCGCGCGACGGCGACATCGGCGCCGTCTTCGGCGTCGGCTTCCCGCCCTTCCGCGGCGGCCCCTTCATGTGGCTCGACACGGTCGGCCCGAAGGTGATCGTCGAGAAGCTCAAGAAGCTCGAGGCGGAGCATGGCCCCCAGTTCGCTCCTCCCAAACTTCTTTTGGACAAGGCGGCCAAAGGCGAGCTCTTCCACAACGCCAAGCCCTAAACAGGCAAGTGCGCGAGCTCCTCTCAATCTGGCGAGCGAGCTCCTCTCAATCTGGAATGCGAGCTCCGACGCGTGCTCGCTCCGCCTGCGCGAGACAGGACGCTCGGTACGGCGCTCCGAAGATGCTGATGATGCTCGACACGGCGCGCGCACGGTGTCGTTCGCACGCTGGGCGTGGGGTGATGAGTGACGTGAGGCTCGCGAGCGCGGAGGGGCACGAGAGAGGTCGTGTGTGCCTAGCCCCTCTCGCGGCGATCGGCGGCCATGTCGCGGCTGTACACAGCTGTAGAACCGCCGAGAGTGTGAATGGCGAGAGATGGCGCGGGAGTGGGAGGTGTGGACGTGTGGGTCTTTACCGGTCCGTACGGTACCTAACGCCCGGGCGGGCGAACAATCGGGTGGCTATAACTCGTGAACTCCCCCGCCCCACGGGCGAGGGGCTGTTCGGTTCATTACGTCCGCCCATCCCCATGAAGCATGATCCGATCTGGCGTCCCCCCCGTACTACGCGGTACGGCACACCTCCGCGCGACGACCCTCGTACTATTACGGTACGGCCCGGGGTTCGTCAAGACTACACATCTAAACTCACCTCCCCCCTCGCCCACCCAAAGCTTCGAACCCAGCGACGACGAAACGCAACACCCGCGCGATGCCGATGGCGACAACGTCAGCGCAGCGACAACGTACGCGCACACTCAGGAGGCAAGGGTGTGAACGATGACGAGCACGAGCACGAGCAGGTTCGCAGGGCGGTCAACTCGTGCACGCGCCGTGCCGGGCGTGCCGCGACTCCCTTGCGGCGCAACACTCACTGCAGGGCAGCATCACCAGTCATAATATCGACCGATCTCATCAGCCCCAATACCGGCATTCGGTTGAGGTTGAGAACCAGTAGGCGCGAGCCGCATCATCCGAAGACGACGGCTGGAATCCTGCTCTCCTTGCCTCCTCGAAGGAGAAGCCCACCACCTTGCATTGATATGGTACATAGCCAGCAGCCTTCATCTGCTCGATCGTGAAGCCCGCCGCCTTGGCTTCCTGCGCTGTATGAGTACCGGGTCCCGGGTGCCATGCACTGGTTAGCTCTTCAAGCGAGAAGCCCGCTTCCTTGCACGCCCACGGATCGTACCCAGCTGCTTTCATCTGCTCGATCGTGAAGCCCGCCGCCTTGGCTTCCGTCGCGCTATGAGCTTGCTTAAATTTCATTGGATTTACATGCCCCCAGCGCTGCCGCGTGGTGAGAGAGATTGGCAGAATATGGCTACGGACGATATAGCGCTTGAACTCGTCGGCAGAGAGCATGGTCAGCTGCCAGGTTGGATCATGTGCAGCAGCGCGAGCGGCAGGACTCCAAGCTTTGCACACGAGGAGCAACTTGCCCAACTGACTCAGATTCAGAAAGTGGCACACGCTCACACGAGCGTCGTGAGTAAGATCAGTGGTGCGATCGGCCGATTTCGCTCTGGCTGCCTCTTCTCTTACGCGCTTGAGTCTCTCTTGGCGCCTCATCTCCTCATCTCTTCGCCTCTGCTCGGCTCTCATCTCCTCATCTTTTCGCCTCTGCTCGGCTCTCATCTCCTCATCTCTTCGTCTCTGCTGATTGCCTCTGATCGACTCATAGACGGCAAAGTCCTGGCTGCCGATTGCGACCAGGTTCTCCGGCTTCACGTTGATCGTTTCCGGAGGATTCGCATGGATGACGAGGACTGCCCAGCGCTTGGATGGCAACAAGGACACTAGCTTCACAGCTGCCCCATTCAATTCCAGGCGACCTCGGAACCCCGCAATCTCCATCGACATCCCTGCGAAGAGGCCCGTCGCTGCGTCCGCTGGAGCTGCCTCCGCGGACGGCGGTGCTACGGCGAGGAGGTCCAGCGTATGGGTGCTGGAGCTGGCCGTACAACAACTTGCATTCGGTTTGGCCAGGAGTACGGCGGCGGCATCGTTCGCCGCCATTTGGTGTGCTCGCGTACGCGAAATTGCGAAGCATCGCGCGCTCACAATCAACTAATGATAAACTAGCCCGTTTAGGGTCGCGGCTGCCGCCACCGGGCAATGCGGAGCGCCGCCGAAAAGACAGTGGGCCCGGACGCCTACCCGCTCGCCTTTGTCGACGGCGACCTCGCCTACTTTTACTGCGCGGAGGCTGGCAGCCATGTGCAGCCGCAGGGCGTGCGGCTCGTCAAGGCGGCGAGCGTGCTCGGCGACCGCGCCCGATGGGCGGCGTGGCAGGCCCTGCAGTGGTCGGTCGGCGCGGCGACGCTGCACTCCGACGATGCGATTCTGCTGCTCTCGAACACGGACACATTCATGTGCGTCCAGGACGGCACGGTCGGCTTCGTCTCCTCGGATCCCACGGAAGCTCAGCTGCTGCTCGCCGTCCGAGTCGACGGCGGCCCTGCCTTTCTCGAGGTGGGCGCGGCCGTGGAGCTGCGCCTCACGAGCGACGTCGGCGGCGGCACGGCCAGCGGCGCACCTGCCCAGCGCTGCCTCCAGATGCGGGCGGGCGGCAGGATAGGCGTCGCCCTCTCGGGTGCTGCAAACACGACGTTCGTGATGCAGAGCGACGGCGCGCCCGAGGGATCGCCTCACTGGGCCAACCCGCGGTGCATCGGCTTCGGTCGGCTGCCCGCGCACGTGCCGCTGCGCTCGTACCGCTCGCGCGCCGCCGCGCTCGCGCGCGACGACCCTCGCCTCCGCCTCTCGGGCTGCTCGTGGGACTTTCGGCTCTTCCCGTGTCCGGCAGCGGTCGTCGCGGACGTGGCGACTGGAGGAGCGGCGGCAGATGACGAGGGCGAGGAGGGCACGGGCTGGCGGCCCATCCCGGTGCCCTCGAATTGGCAGATGCACTCCACCGACCCGCCTATCTACACTAACGTCGCGTGCGTCGCCGCCACGACGCACCCACCGCACCCACTGCACTTACTTACCGCACCCACCGCCAACTCGAAGGCACCGGGAGTCCTCTCTCTCTCTCTCTCTCTCTCTCTCTCTCTCTCTCTCTCTCTCTCTCTGACTCTCTTTTTCTGACTCTCGGCGCTCTGCTGCCTTCCCCGCGTGCCGCAGCTACCCGTGGAACCTTTGGCCGCCCTATCTCCCAATGGACGCCAACCCGACCGGATGCTATCGCACCAGCTTCACGCTACCCGACGCTTGGCGGGAGGCGGCTGAGATGGCCGGTGAGAGCGCCTTCCTAATATGGGATGATCTCATCGCCTCTGAGAGTGCATCTCCTCTGATTGCCCCCCTCATCAGGTGAGAGCGTCTTCCTGCGCTTCGATGCGGTCGATTCGGCCTTCTACGTGTGGCTCAACGGCCAACTGCTCGGCTACTCGCAGGATTCACGCCTTGCCGTCGAGTTCGACGCCACCGACGCCCTCGTGCTCGAGGGCGACAACCTTCTCGTCGTGCAGGCGATGCGCTGGTGCGACTGATGGCCTTCCCTGATGGCCTTCCCTGATTGCAAGCTCATCGTGCAATCGATGCGCTGGTGCGACTCACCGCCCACGCGTCGTGTCGGTCACCGCCCACGCGTCGTGTCGGTCACCGCCCACGTGTTGTGTCGGTCACCGCCCGCGCGTCGTGTCGGTCACCGCCCGCGCGTCGTGTCGGGCGACTCACCGCCCACGCGTCGTGTCGGCAGGTCGGACGGCTCATATCTCGAGGATCAAGATCACTGGTGGCTCTCCGGCATCCATCGCGACGTGTGGCTCTATCGAAAGCCGTTGGTGGATGAGCCACACCATCTACCTCGCCCCTCTCGCCATGGGCACCCCTGCATGCAAGTGCTCACCACGGCGCCCTCTCCTCTTCCCCACAGGTGCACCTCGCCGACATCGACGCTCGCATTGCGCTCACACCAACGCCCGGCGGCCTGTTGGGCACTTCACAGCGACCGTTCACACCAAAGCCTGTCGGCGGCGCGCCGGCTCACGAGGCGCACGCGGCGCAGTCCGAGGCGCCGCAGCCGGCCACCGCTACCCGCCCTCCCAGCTATAGCGCTTCGCTACAGGTTCGTCGCTACGTGATGAGCACTGATGAGCACTGATGAGCACTGATGAGCACTGATGAGCACTGATTGCGCTGCAGGTTCGTGGCTACGTGCGACTGCCGCCGCCCTCCGGGCCGCCGCCGCCTTCACACGTCGCTCTGCTTGCGATCCTGAGCGACGCCGACGGACGCGAGGTGATCCGCTCGTTTTCGGACGCGATCGCTCCGACCCTAATTAGGGACGCGATCGCTCCGGCCGAGGCCATGGCCGAGGGTGCCGATGACCAACACGGCGCGGATGCGGGTATGCCCGACGCCCAACACGGCGCGGATACCGGTATGCCCGATGCTGCGGCGGCCGACGACGACGTTGTCGCGTACGCACCTGTAACCGTGGCCAAGGGTGGTGGTGGCGGCGGCGGCGGCGGCGGTGGCGGCGGCAGCGGCGGCGGCGTCGGTGGCGGCAGCGGCGGCGGGGGCGGCGGCGGCGGCGGCGGCCTCTTTCCAAACTGGGCCCGCGCGCCGCGCGTATGGGTGGGCCAGGAGGAGACGACGGCGGCACGCGCGGATGTGCTGCCCCTGGAAATCGAGACGGCGCTCGAAAGTCCGCAGCTCTGGTCGGCCGAGTCGCCCTACCTGTACGTCGGATGGCCTCTGTGGACGGATGGATCGCCTCGGATGGCCCTTATGACCCCTCGGATCGCCTCGGAAGGCCTCTGATGACCTCTGATGACCTCTGATGACCTCTGATGACCTCTGATGACCTCTGATGACGCCTGGATGACGCCTGGATGACGCCTGATGACGCCTGATGGTCTCCCTCATCAGGTACACTCTCAGCCTCGCTCTGCTTGACGTGAGCGACGCCGCAGCCGAGGCGCCCGATGGCGTCGTCACGGGCGCGATGCTGGCCGCGGATGAGCGGTGCGCGCGCACTGATGACCACCGATGACCACTGATGACCTCTGATGACCACTGATGACCACTGATGGCCGCGGATGGCCACTGATGGCCGCTGATGGCCACTGATGGCCACTGATGACCGCTGATGGCCGCTGATGGCCGCTGATGGCCGCGGTTGAGCGGTGCGCGCGCGCGAGGGCCTGTGGGGATGTTCGTGTGGAAGTGCCTCGGATTGCTTCTGAGGGCTTCTGAGTGCCTCGGAGTGCTTCTGAGTGCTTCTGAGTGCCTCGGATTGCCTCCCTCATCACAGGTACGCGGGCGAGGAGCCTGGTGGGGTGCTCGAGTGGGAATGGCAGCGGCTGGGTGCGCGCACATGCTGCGTGCAAGGCAAGAAGTTGCTGATCAACGGCGTGCCGGTCATCTTCAAGGGCGTCAACCGGCACGAGCACGATGAGCACACGGGCAAGTGCGTGAGCGGGGTCGTGCTATACAGAGTGCCTCGAATGGCATCTGATTGCATGCATGATTGCACCTGAGTGCCCCCCTCATCAGGTACGTGAGCGATGCGTCCATGTGGACGGACGCGCTGATGATGAAGAAGTACAACTTCAACGCGACGCGCTGCTCGCACTATCCAAACGCGACGCGCTGGTACGTGATTGCCACCCTCGATTGCCTCCCTCATCACGCGAGGCGCTGCTCGCACTATCCAAACGCGACGCGCTGGTACGCGACCTCCGCGACGAGCTCGCGATCTGCGTCGAGCTCGCGATCTGCGACGAGCTCGCGATCTGGCTCGGAGTGCCCCTGAGCTGCGCCCTCTGAGTGCGTCCCCTGAGTGCACCCCTCATCATCAGCTTTGATTGCGTCCCTCATCAGCTTTGATTGCGTCCCTCATCAGGTGCGGCCGCGCGCCCAGCTTTGATTGCGTCCCTCATTACCTTTGTTTGCGTCCCTCAATACCTTTGATTGCGCCCCTCATCAGGTACGAGATCTGTGATGAGGTGGGTCTGTACGTCATGGACGAGGCCAACATCGAGACGCACGGCCTCGTCTCCCTGCCCGCCCCCTCGAACAAGCTCCATCTGAACGCGTCGCCCGAGTGGCGGCGTGCCCTGCTAGCTCGCGTCACACGTATGGTCGAGTCGCAGAAGAACCACGCATGCATCTTCATGTGGTCTCTGGGGAATGAGAGTGGCGTTGGACCCACCCATCTGCTCATGCGGCAGTGGATCAACGCGCGCGACCCGACGCGTCCCTCTCACTACGAAGGGCTGGGCAACTGCCACAACGGCGCCTCCGAGGTGATGGCCCTCGGATGGCCTCGGCATCGCCCTCTGATGCCCTCGGATCGCCTCGGCATCGCCCTCCGATGCCCTCGGATGGCCCTAATCTCTCTTCTAAGGCCCCTCTGGTCGCCCTAGTCTCTCTTCTGAACCCCGCTGAGTGACGCTGAGTGCCGCTGAGTGCCGCTGAGTGACTCCCAGGTGATCTCGCCCATGTATCGCTCATGTATCTCCCATGTATCTCCCATGTATCTCCCAGGTGATCTCGCCCATGTACGCGCGCCCCGAGCACTGCGCCCATTTGGTCGACGCTGTGGGGAATGACGACCGGCCGCTGCTCCTGTGCGAGTACTCGCATGCCATGGGCAATTCGAACGGCGGGCTTGCGGACTATTGGGCGCTCTTCCGGGAGCATGCGCACGTGCAAGGCGGCTTCATCTGGGACTGGTGCGCCCACTGATGACCACTGATGATACATGATGGCCTCCTTCATCAGGGGTCATCTGGGGCTGGTGCGATTAGGGCCTGCTCCATCGGCTTCTCTGCTGCTGCTGCTCATGGCCATGGATGATCCATGATTGCCTCCCTCATCAGGTGCGACCAGGGGCTGCTCCAACGGCTCTCCGATGGCACGATGCGCTGGGCGTACGGCGGCGACTTCGGGCCCCATTCCTACCAGCACGATCGCCAGTTCTGCATCAATGGCCTCACGTTCCCCGACCGGACGCCACACCCTGCGCTAGAGGAGGTGCGCCGTCTGCAGCAGCCCCTGTAGCGCCATCCTCACGCTGCTGATGACCTCTGAGGGTCCATGATTGCCTCCCTCATCAGGTGCGCCATCTGCAGCAGCCATTGTACGCCACCCTCGCGCCCACGGGCCATGATTGCCTCCCCCATCAGGTGCGCCATCTGCAGCAGCCATTGTACGCCACCCTCGCGCCCACAGGCCGGCTGCTCACGCTGCGCTCGATGCTCGATTTCGGGCGCTTCGACGAACTGTACGCGCTCCGCTGGCAGGTACGTTGATTGCCGCCGAGGACCTGCCTTGCATGCAAGTGCTCACCACGGCGCTTCGCTGGCAGCTGCGCTGATTGCCACCGATGACCTGCCTTGCATGCAAGTGCTCACCACGGCGCTCCGCTGGCAGCTGCGCCGCGACGGGCTCCCGATGGCCGACGGTGCCTTTGCGAGCACCCCTGCCCTGCCGCCCGGTGCCACGTGGTCGATTGCGGCGACGTCGCTTCCATGGCATGCGGCGCTCTCGGCGGCGTTTGCGGCGCCGATTGGCGGCACCCTGGCCATCGATCTCGTCACGATCTGGCGCGATGAGCACGCGTGGGCCGCCCGAGGTGAAACCGTCGGTCGTTTCACATGGGAGGTCACGCCGCCGCCCTGTGCGCCGTGCGTCCTCGCGGGCAGCGGCGGCGGCGGCGGTGCTGGTGCGCTGACGAAGAGTGGCGCGTCGCCCTTTCTCGAGCTCGATGCGCTGGCGCCGCTCACGCTCGCTGCAGACGGCCATGGCGGATGGAGCGTCTCGGGAGAGCACTTCGACGTCTCTGTGGATGCAGACGGCGTGCTTCGTAACTACGTGGTGGACGGCAGGCTCAAGGCCAAGGTGGGGCCGATCCCTTCGCTTTGGGACCTCTGATGACCTCTGATGACCACTGATGACCGCTGATGACCTCTGATGACCTCTGATGACCGTTTTGGGACCACTGAGGACCACTGATAACCACTGATGACCTCTGATTGCGTCCTTCATCAGGTGGGGCCGATCCCGTCGCTCTGGCGCGCGCCAACGGACAATGACGAATTCGGCCGTTACGCCGACCAATGGCGAGCGGCGGGGCTTCACAACATGAGCCGCACCCTCGAGGGGCTGCGTGCGTGGCAGCCGTGCCGCTCCCTCGTGTCGGTCCTCGTCGACTGGGGGCTGCTCGGCGACAAGGGGCAGCGCCTTGGTACGGCGACGTTCGTGTATCTCATCGCGGGGGACGCGAGCATCGAGGTCTGCTGTCATCTGCAGCTGCAGGTGCGCCGATGGTCACTGATGACGGCTGATGACGGCTGATGACGGCTGATGACGGCTGATGACGGCTGAT
>ENA-UOXP01002727-UOXP01002727.1-mixed-culture-metagenome-genome-assembly--contig:-NODE-2727-length-9846-cov-31.342559_pt1 | contig 9846 bp, 5 predicted proteins | sample MGYA00238161_ERZ761639 | MGnify/ENA primary metagenome ERZ761639 (study PRJEB28913, sample SAMN08776760) | mixed culture metagenome | isolation source: Freshwater growth medium | place: USA...
CTTTGTGTAGTTTGATGAACCTGCAATCACCAACCTACGCGACCAAGTTTACTGACTGTGAATCGAATCGAATATTTTGTGCGCACCTACTGTAATGTTCTTCTCGGCGCGCGCGCGCGCGCGCGCCGCCTGTGACGAGCAGATTTCTGCCATTGGTTCTTGATCCCCTTCACAGCAACGGCTTTGTCTCCAGTTGACACAACCCGCCGGTTGACGCGCCTTGACGCGCCGGCCGCACGCACCCGCGCGCCGCTGCCGCGCAATGAACCGCTACAAGACGATTAAGCCGCTCGGCGACGGCACCTACGGCTCCGTGACCAAGGCCGTCAACCGCACGAGCGGCGAGATAGTCGCCATCAAGCGGATGAAGAAGAAGTTCTACTCGTGGGAGGAGTGCATGCAGCTGCGCGAGGTGCAGTCGCTGCGCAAGATGTCGCACCCCAACATCGTCAAGCTCAAGGAGGTCATCCGCGAGAATGACACCCTCTACTTTGTCTTCGAGTTCCTCGACCAGAACCTGTACCAGCTGTGCAAGGACCGCGAGAAGCTGCTGCCCGAGGCCAAGGTGCGTAATATTGCGTACCAGATGCTGCAGGCGACGCATTACATGCACAAGCATGGCTTCTTCCACCGCGACCTCAAGCCCGAGAACATGCTCGTCTCGGGCAACACGCTCAAGATTGCGGACTTTGGGCTGGCGCGCGAGATCCGGTCGAAGCCACCGTACACTGACTACGTGTCGACGCGCTGGTACAGAGCGCCGGAAGTGCTACTGCGCTCGCCGCACTACTCGGCGCCCATCGACCTGTGGGCCGTCGGCACCATCATCGCCGAGCTCTTCACGCTCAGGCCTCTGTTCCCGGGCACGTCCGAGTCGGACGAGATTTATAAGATCACGTCCGTTCTGGGCACGCCCTCAACGCAGAACTGGAAGCAGGGGCTCGCGCTCGCGCAGCAGATGAACTTCAAGTTCCCGCAGTTTGTGCCCACGCCCCTCTCGCAGATCGTCACCCAGGCGAGCCCCGAGGGCATCGACCTGATCACCGAGTTGATGCGATGGGATCCCGCCAAGCGGCCGACCGCCGCCCAGGCGCTCCAGCACCCTTTCTTCCTCGTCGGGATGCCGGTAGAGCGCCCGATTGCGTCGGGATCGCGCCCTGACACGCTCGGCGGCGACACGAAGCCCATCCAGGGCCTGCCCGTCGGCAACACCAAGCTTCAGAGCGGCGGCGGCGACCGCGACGGCGGCGGCGAGTTCAAAGGGGGCCTCTCGGCGCCGCCGGCGAAGCCCGGGGCAGAGCGCTCGCAGCCGTACGGCGGCGCGCTCGCGGCGACGCGCGCAGGCAGCGGCTCGGGCTTCTCGACCCCGGCCAACCCGCCGAGCGCGGGCGACAAGGGCTCCGGAGACAAGGGCGCCGTATTGGGCTCCGGAGAGAAGCCCGCCTCGCTAGGGAAGCTCGGCCAAGCTCGCTACAAGCCACCGGGCGCTGACAGCTCGGGCGGCGCCGGTGGCAGCGGCGCAGGCGGAGGCGGTGGCGGACTCGGCGGCGGACTCGGCGGCGGACTGAGTGGCGGCGGCATCAGTGGCATGGGCTACGGAACCCAATACGGCGCGTCCAACTACGGCGGCGGCGGCGGCGGCGGCTACACGAGCAGCGTAGCCCCGAGTGGCGGCTACGGCGCGGGCGGCGGCGGCTACGTCGCGGGCGGTGGCTACGGTGGCGGCGGTGGTTACGGCGCGGGCGGCGGCTACGGAGCACCCAAGCCTCTGGTTGGCGGCGACGGCGCCGGCGCCGGCAGCTACGGCGGCAACATCCCGTCATATGGCGGCAGCAATGTGGGCGGCGGCTACATCCCGTCGTACGGTGCGCCGCCGCGCATGCCGCCGAACAACCAGCCCCCGGGCAACGTGGGTGGCGGCGGCTTTCCCTCGTACAATCGCGGCAAGTTCTGAGAGCCGGGCAGAGCGCTGCGCGCGAGCAGACGAGGGGGGGCGTTGGGTGGAGTGCGCGACGCGGTGATCTGGACGGACAGCCGGCGGCACCGAGCCGACGGAATCATCAGGAGCGGGGACCGTTTTCCATGTTCTCCATGTGACTGGATGCCACAGAGATACCAGAGAGTATACCGTAGCAGAGCGTCTGGAAACCTGGGTCCTACCTGGGTCCAGTGGCTCTGTCAAAAGCCGATAGCAAATCAAAGGCTTCGTCTTTAAAGACTGAAAGAGATCGCACAAAGTGTCCTTACGTGAAGAGACTCAGACTGAAGTTCGTCCCCGTACCGTACCCCCCGAAAAGCAGCGTCAGAGATCTCAGATCGGACGAACGGACCCGGGCGGAGAAGTGGCAGTGAAGTGGATGCTGTTTTCAGTTTTGACTCTTGAGACTTGACTGATGACTCTTCATATTGACTGTTTACCGGTGTGCGCTGCGCCTGCCGTGCGGCGTGCTACGGTTCATGCTTCATGAAGATTACATTGTACTTTTCAACATTCAACTTTTGTAGTCATCTGCCGACATCTCCCTAGTACTCCCTAGTCGTAGTCCTACACGGACCGGACTCCTAGGCACTACACTAGCGCGTAGCGGGCACCCCGCGCCTCACTGTCTCACTTTACAGTCTCCCGACCTGAGTCTCACTCTCACGTCGACACCTTTCCGCGCAGCCGGCAGGCGGCAGCGCGCACGCGTCGCGCACACTGAATGCCTGCGCCAAGTGATCCCGTCCCCACACATGCCGCCTCAGCCCTCACGGCCCTCCAACATGTACGTCAGAGATCACCCCCGAGATCGCCCCCGAGATGCCCAGACGCAGAGGAGCGCTCCCGCATGCACCCGCATGCTCCCGCATGCTCCCGCAGACGCTGCATGCCCCTCACGCGCCTCACACGAGATCATCGAACGAGATCATCCGAACCTGCCTCCCCCCGCCGCTGAGCACGTAGTGGTGCTGAAGCACCCATGCAGCGTACACGTAATCACCATTCTCCCCTCCACCCGGCCATGCTACGCTCTACAAGTAACGGCCTCCGCCCGCCGTAGCGTCCACAGCCAGAGCGACGCCTTGGGTGCGCTCTCGGGATCGCCCTCGCCTCCTTACTGAGGAGCTATTTGGACGGGATTGCGGGCGCCAAAGCCGATGGGTGCAAGCGGTGCGAGCGGTGCGAGCTTCGGGGCGCCACTAAGGGGCGGCAGCGGCGCGGCGACGGAGTAGGCAGGAGGAGCAGCCTCCTCTGGCGCGGGCGCCGGCGCGGGCGCCGGAGGAGTAAGGGGGTAGGTATGACCTGCCCCCTTAGGAGGAGCAGCCTCCTCGGGTGCGGGCGCCGCCTCACTCCCATTTTCGGACGGGTTCTCGGAGGGCGGCGGTGTTGTCTTGAACTTGCCATACTCGGGGTCCATTCGGACCGGCGAGGGCAAATCCTGTGGGAAAATGGTGATTTTCCTCGTGCCCCTCTTCATGGTGATCGCGATCAAGATGAGGAGGAGGAAGGAGCCGCCGACCACGCCACCGACGATGGCGCCAACATTGTTGGAGGAGGCGCGGGCGACAGTGGCTGCCTCAATCGATTGAGTGGGGGCAGAGTCGATTGACTGGACAGTGATCGAAGAGAGGGCAGGTACTGATTGAATCAGAGTGGTGAGAGCCGTTGGCGAACTCATCACAGCCTGTAGGTTGGAGAGCACGGTACTGGCCGCGCTGACCGGGGCGCGAATCTCGACGCGGAGCTTGACGGAGCCCGCCTGGATGTCAATCGTCACCTGCGACGGCGGCACGCCCGCCACCGTGGCGAAGAGGACCGTAAGATGGCCTCGCACCTCCGGCGTGTAGTCGGACACGTCGCCAGAGAGGGTGACCACGAAGACCGTGACCGAGGCAGCTTCTCCCGGGACGAGAACCGTGCTCAGCGGCGAGGCCCGGGGGGGCGAGGCCACGGGGGGCGAGCCCATGGGGGGGGGGGGCGGGGCCGGGAGGGGGGGCGGCGAGGCCGCAATCGGAGTGGGCGATGGCTCCGGCGAAGGCGAGGCCGATGCCACAACCTCCTCTGGCCCTGGCGATGGCGAAGCCTCGAGCTCGGCGAAGTGATCGCTCAGGCGGCGCCTGGGCACAAACCCTGGCACGAAGCGGGTCATGAGATCATCCATCGCCACAGCGTGCGCCACGGGCTGGTGCACCGCAGGCAGCTGGCACGGCAGCGTCTGAGCACCGACGAAGAGGGCAGGCCACATCCACTCCATGTAGTAGCCTGCGTATGGGTCGATGTCCTTGCTGAGCAACGCGAGCAGCGCCTCGTAGTCGCTCTTGGGGCGGCGCCGGATCACTTGGCGCGAGACCGCGAAGCGACCGCCCTGTGGGAACACGAGCGTGACGCTCTCGGACTCGGGGTGCGACGGCTCGATGTACTTGATGTAAAAGTCGAGGGCGGACTCACCCTGCTGCGCCTTCGCCTTGTCATAGACGTACGACTTGAACCAGCCGATGTCCCACCACCGGGACCAGCCCGCCGCACTCGTCGGGCACTCGTCGCCTGCGCCCGCGAGGTTGACGTTGTTGATGACGTAGTCGGCGCGCAGAATGTGATTCATGTCGTACGGGCTGTCATGCTGCGCGATTTGCACGGCGGCCGAATAGACAAAGTGCGTGCCGCTCGGCATCGGCGTGAGGTACTCGGCGAAGCTGTGGCCAGCCACAAGGTGGCCGCCGCCGGCGCGATGGCCGTTGTAGCCGAAGGATGGCACGCCCGCCTGGGAGAAGACGGTCCAGTCGGCCAGGTCGTCATAGTGCTCGACCACGTGATGGAGGTACGAGTGCGACTCGCGACCAACGTTGGGGAGCATGAGCAGCTTGGTGTTGTCCGGCAGCGACGACGGAGCCTTGGCGTTCTCGCTCTTGCCGTACACGAGCGTGCGCGTTCCGGGCTTCGAGAGGATGGTCTCCTCAGCCAACCAGGACAAATCCTGCGAGTCTCGAGACGGGGAGGGAGCCGACAAGGTGAGTGTGAGGTTGGGCGTAAGTCGAAGTGCCTCTTGTTGTAAGTCGAAGTACACAAAGTGAGCGCCAACAAGAGGCACGGGTTCGCCATGGCAGACGTTGCGGCCGCCGGTGAAAGGGAAGGAATCGAGCACGCACCTCGTCATACCGCGCCAAGACCACATCAACGGTGCTGCTGATGGGCGCTGCAGCCGCGTATGCGACGCACAGAAGCCGAAGTGTGGATGCGATCATAGCAACTGTCGCGTGCTTTGTATCTGACAAGACCCGTCCGTCTCCGTTGCACCGCGGCTGAAAAAACGACTCCGCTTGCGGCGTTTCACGATTACACAATTGCCTAAAACGGAAGGAAAGCGCCCGCCTATAGTCAGTGTGAACGGACAGTTTGCGTGTTGAACGAAGACCAGTTAGCTGATCACGTCCTTTGGGGGGGGTCCGTTGTGTGCGCGCGTCGAGTGCTCCACAGACAAAGTTGAATTCGACTCCTTCACAGCAGCAGCAGGCCTTTATGTCAGAGGCTGACGGCCTCGCCGCTTGCATCGCTGCAGCTGTGCCTTCATGAATTGTCGCCGCAAGCCGCGCGTCCTGTGCTACGGCGACTCGCTGACCGCCGGATTCACAGCGCGCACACAGTACACAGGGGTTTTCTCACCCTGGGCACCACACGTGGCTGACGCCCTCAGCGTTCCCGTCATCCACCACGTCGGTATGTGCGGCTGGAAGACTACGCAGATGCTTGAAGGACTCGACAGTGCGTCGAACGTCGACGTGTGCAAAGTGAGCTGCCGCGGCCTACGACGCCTGCTCGAGGAGGGAGCGTACACGCACGTGCTCCTAATGGCGGGCAGCAACGATCTCAAGACGCGCTCCGCCACCGAGATTACCGAGAGCCTCGAGCGGCTGCACTCAGTGTGCCACTCGGCTGGCGCGCGCACGCTCGCGCTGGCCATTCCGCATTTCAAAGGTAGCTCACTTCCCGAAAGCGTCCGTGGCGGACGCCGGCGTGCGGTCAACGAGAACCTTCGCGCCTTTGCGGCGGGTAGCGGCGGCTGGTGCGACTTTGGCGACCCGGCCGAGGAGGAGATGGAGTGGGAGGAAGGCTCCTGCGACTTCGAGGTAGATGGGCTGCACCTGACGTGCAGCGGTTACGACCATTTCGCATCGCTCCTTTTGGAGACATCATTGCACTCGAGCGCATCGCTGCGTGACTTCTTGCTGCTGCATGAGCACTTTACGCCGGAGCTCCCAGCAGCGCCATCACAAGTGGAGGCGTCGTGGCGGAGCGGGATGCGGCATTGGATGGCGCTGTACAGGGAGGCGATCGAGAGCGTGCAGGGCCATGTGTACGACATCCACATGGCGAAGGCCTCCGCCAAAGAGCTTGAGACGCTCCACGAGGTTCTCCAGGCAGAAGGGATTGGAGCCCTACGCGCCGCGATCAAAGCCCTCGAGCTCAAGGCCATGCACCGTGTCCTACTCGACGAGGGCCTCCCGGGCCTCCGCGCGGCCATCAAGGCCTCCAAGCGAGCCAAGATGGCGACCGCAAAGGCTCGCGCGCGCGGACTGTCGCCCCTGAAACCGCACGAGATTGCGAAGCTCGCGCAGACGGCCTTCGTGCCACACGTGGGCGTCGCCGTCCAGAGCGCCGCACAGGCGCTGCGCGTCGATCCGGCTGCCTTGTACGCCCGGCTTGCGTCGTGGCGTGCCAAGGGTTGCGACGACGATGCTGAGCCGAGCGCAGAATGTGCGTGCGCGGCCCTTGAGGACCAGGAGGCCATCGAGCACTTTGTCGATTCTCTCTTCACCGTCTTCACCGTCGATAACTCTTCATACCTGCCGCTGCCCTACCTGCCCGCCACGCACCCGCCGCCAACGGCCAAGTACGCGCCGCTCGACGCCGCCTGGCTGCAAGCGCCTAGCCCTCTGCTCACGCAGTTTGCCCTCGTCCACCGCGGCCCGCTCTCCGGTGGCCACTTGAAGCTCTACCTGCGTGCAGAGGGTGGGGCCCTCTACGTGGCCGACATGATGAAAGAGGCGAGCAAGCTCAACGATCGGAGGCTGATGACGACCGATTGCCCCTAATGACCATGGACCATTGCCCTCCTCATCAGGCGAGCAAGCTCAAAGGTCACTGCTGGGGCGCCGCCACGGCGCTCGTTGATGCCCCATTCGCATACCCGAGGAGTGGTCGGATGTACCCGACGATCTTTCGCTTCTTACCCGCCCCCGAGGGAGCTGCCTCCGAGGGGATCCCCCCTCCAGCCTGCGCTGCAAGCGACCTTTGCTACTCGGAGCGCGGGAACGTCACGGCGGGCAGCGGCTGGTTCGCGCTTCGGGAGGGGCTGAGCGTCGAGCACGCAGCTTGCTCATGTCACGATCTCGCATCCAGGCGATGGGCGCACGTCGAGCTCTACAACTGCCGCAGCTTCGTTCGAGAGCTCGCGCAGCTCCTCGCAGCTGAGGAGTCGAGCGTTGAAGAGGCCTTTGACAACGTGTTTCGTTTCGTAGTGCTCGAGCGGGAAGCCCACGGAGACAGGGTGAGAGGGTGAGGACAGAGTTGCTTCAAGGGATTTCGAGCTGTCAAATTACAAAGCACCTCAAGCACGGCACCGCAGATCGAGATCCGATCGAGAGCCCGAGGTTTATCGCACGTTGCAGGTAGGCAAGTGCCATTCGTAACGTCTATCTATTGCGCGTCTTGGACTAACCGTGGGACGGGTAACCGTGAAGCGGCACGAAACCCGTCGTCTGACGTCTCGACAGGACCAGCCGAGGGCGAGGCTCAGGCTGAGGCGGCTGCCGCCCGGGGTGAGCCACAGCCTGCCGTGCACCGCGCGGCTCTAAAGTCTACGATCCCCCGACTCGGCAGGGAGTTTGACGCGACGGCCGCGAGGCACACGTGAGAGGACATTCGACACACAGCTGGACAGTGCACAGTCACAGTCGACAGTGGTCCCCGGTCGGTGACAACTACTCTGATCCGATCTCTGTACCGTACCAAACAATTGTATGAACGGAATGGACATTTTTGGTAGACCTATTGCTTGTTCGTTTGCATTATTTCCGTTTTCTTCTACCCGCGCGGCACCGACTTGTTTCACATGCAGCGCACCCCGGCTCCTTGACCCGAAGCCACGCATGTGCCTGCCTATGCCTTAGGGTACCCGTAAACGTGGGCGACGAACTCTGATTCACGGGCCTCGGCGCCGTTCCCGCCGATGTCGCGTGGCCCTCGCAGCAAGCGTCGCACACGTTGCACTCGACCTGATAGCTCTGCATCTTGCCGGCGAGCCAATTCCACTGGCGTGTCGAGTAGCTCTGGCATACGCGGGCGGCTGAGGGCGGCATCCGTGCCGCCCTCCTTTGTCCCGCACCGCCGCAGCGACGGCTGTCAAGATGGCATTGCATGCATAAGCGGAAGTTGCGTCGCAGAGCACCCCGCCCGCAGCACAGGGAGGGGCACGTGCACCCCTCGCGTGGAGACGCAGCGGCCTCCGTGTCGGTGCTCGTGTCGTGATGCTGGCTGCTTGAGCCCGTGCCACACCTTGGGGGAGCTCGCGCGAGCAACGGCGCCTTGGCCAGGAGAGTCGCTGCGCCCACTGATAGCGGCTCGTGCCGCCGCGTGGGCGCCTCGCGGGCAGATACACGCGCCCACAGCTCGAAGTCCTCTCGGTAGAGAGAGTGTACCGCCGTCAGCGCCGATTCATCAGCCCGAAGCAAGGCGGCCGCCTTCGCGGCCAGCGCCTTGGGAGAGACGAAATTGCGGCCATCGTCTCTCGCAGCTCCCTTGGTGATGCGCGCGGCGGCAAGATCTTCGAAACGGAAGATATCGTGGCACGTTGGCTGGCCGCTGGCGTCCCGTACGTAGACGCTCTGGGGTTGCAGATGGAGCTGTGCATCCGTCACTGCTCTGCGGCGGCGCTGCTGCGCCGCCGACTCCTCCTGCCGCTGCTGCTGGTATGTTTGCTCTTGCGCAAAGCGTGCAAAGCAACGCACCAGATCTGGCGTGACCTCGCTCGCGTTGAGCCTAGCGTGCATGCCGCCAAACTTGCAGGCTCCCATGCACGACTCACGAGCAGCCCTCCATTTTTGCATGCCGAACGGCGACTTTTCAAATCGATGGCAAACCATCTCTTGGTACAGCATCTCGCTCACAAATCTTTCCAGGGGCTCCCGCATGATGCAGTACACCCGTTGTTGTCCGGCCTCGCCATTGTACGGGCTGGCCTGCGCGGGCACGCCAAATTGCTCAAGTTGTAACGGCGTCATGTGGTGGGCAAGCGCGCCCAGCGGCCCCTCGTGATACTCAGGGGGCAGCATGAGCACACGCTCCCGCCCGCTTTGCAAATCGAGCTGCTCAACAACCGTGCCGCCCGTCTTGGGAATGTGCAAGAACGTACTATTCTCCGACCATGCAGACCACCACAGCAAAGCCGGGTACGCCCAAGCATCCGTGCGCAGCTTCGGCTGCTGTGCAATGGTCGGTGAGCGACCGGCGATCGGCACTTTGGCCATCGTGACTTCGCGCAAAACCCCTTCACAGACAACGCTTTGTGGTCATACAAGAAACGACACCAAGACACCGGACCTTCACACAAGGTAAGACAAGGAGTCAAAAGCTACAGCGTAGCTGGGGCAGCAGCCCAGACCAGCAGATCGGGTCTGTGGAACCCGGTCGGCCCCAACTATCTTGCCGAAACTTGACCTAAAATGTGAAGGAAGAGAAGGTAGGAAGGTGCTGAGGTGGTTACCGTGTTCGGGTGGTCGCGTATTCGTTTCTGTCGTGGCAGTGCTCAGTACTCAACTTGACCCAAAGGGGTAGGGGAGGGTATTCTTTCTGGATTCACACACTATCCC
>ENA-UOXP01002733-UOXP01002733.1-mixed-culture-metagenome-genome-assembly--contig:-NODE-2733-length-9838-cov-31.626086_pt1 | contig 9838 bp, 5 predicted proteins | sample MGYA00238161_ERZ761639 | MGnify/ENA primary metagenome ERZ761639 (study PRJEB28913, sample SAMN08776760) | mixed culture metagenome | isolation source: Freshwater growth medium | place: USA...
CATCGCCACCACCGCCATCGCCACCACCGCCATCGCCACCACCGCCATCGCCACCGCCACCCTCGCCACCGCCGCCCTCGCCACCGCCGCCCTCGCCCCCGCCGCCCTCGCCACCGCCGCCCTCGCCACCGCCGCCCTCGCCACCGCCACCCTCGCCGCCGCCACCATCACCGCCTCCCTCGCCTCCGCCTCCCTCGCCGCCGCCACCATCACCACCTCCTTCGCCACCGCCGCCCTCGCCGCCGCCACCATCTCCCCCTCCCTCGCCGCCGCCACCGTCGCCGCCGCCGCCGTCGCCACCTCCGACACCGCCGCCACCGTCGCCGCCGCCACCATCGCCACCTCCGTCACCGCCGCCGCCGTCGCCGCCACCGCCCTCTCCACCACCGCCCATGCCACCGCCTCCCTATCCGCCACCCTCTCCACCGCCCCCGAGCCCGCCGCCGTCGCCGCCGCCGTCTCCACCGCCCCCATCATTCCCGCCCTTCTCGCCTCTGACCGCCGGCCAAAACATCGTCTCCGTAATGTCAACGGTCGTGCAGCTCGGCCTCACGATTGGTGGTGACGTGGCGTCACTCGGAGCCGCCGAGCTGGGCAATCTCACGAACATGCTCAGCACATCGCTCAATTGCCACCAGCCTACCTGCGTGATGACGGTGCAGGCCTCGGCGGGCAGCGTGGTGCTCTCCATCACGCTCACCATCCCCATCGACGGCCCAGGCGACAGCAGCGCCACCGCCGCCGCCGCCGCCGCTTCAGCCTCTGCGCTGGTGGCTAGCAGCCCCAGCGAGCTGACGAGCAGCCTCGGCGTGACTGTCGTGGGGACGGCGCCCGTGGCCGTGCTGACTGGGGTCTCTGTGCCGATCGTGGTCGCGCCGCCACCACCGTCACCACCGCCTCCTTCGCCGCCTCCTTCGCCGCCGCCTCCTTCGCCGCCACCACCAAGCCCTCCACCATTGCCGCCGCCGCCAAGCCCACCTCCGTCGCCGCCCCCTCCATCGCCGCCTCCCTCTCCACCACCGCCTTCCCCTCCGCCGTGCCCTCCGCCTGGTCCTCCACCAGCGCCGCCGCCGCCAAGCCCACCGCCCACGCCGCCTCCGTCACCACCGCCCCCGTCACCGCCACCGGTGCCCCCGCCACCTGCCAACCCCCAGACCAAGAGCATCATGTTTGAGATCACCACTCCGGCTGGCCTCGATCAGGCCAATCTCACCCAAGGCCTTGCCGCCGCATTCGGCTGTGCTCAGCCGGCATGCTACGTCGAGGTCACTCAAGTGACGCCACCATCGCCACCACCGCCTTCGCCGCCTCCCTCGCTTCCGCCCCCCCCGTCGCCCTCACCGCCCCCGTCGCCGCCCTCGCCGCCCGCGCGGCCGCCCCTGCCTCCTTCGCCGCCGCGTCCTCCTGCCGCGCCGCCCCCGCCGCCGCTGCTCCCGGGCGACTGCCTCTTCGTCGCGCTGAGAACGGACGATCCGGACAACTTCGGGCTGCTCCTCCTCAAGACGCTCGGCTACTCGGAGACGCTCTACGTGACCGATGACCAGTGGATCTCGTCGAACGGGCCGTTTGCGATGGCCGAGTCTCATCTGACGTACACTAACGGCGTCGTGGACGTGCCCGCCGGAACGGTGCTCCAGTTGCGCAACTTCACCGGATCGCCGCCGCTCGCGGCCAGCGACCTCGGCGACCAGCTGCTCGCGTATGTGGGCAACTCCTCGAACCCCACTTTCTTGTGCGGCATCGACACCACCGCCGCAGGATGGTTCGTCCCGTGCGCCGAGACGTGCAACTACGCCAACGACGGCGTTTGCGACGACGGCGGCCCCGGTGCCGAGCTCACCCAGTGCGCCATCGGTTCCGACTGCGCCGACTGCGGCGTGCGCAACCAGACCCGCCCACCTGCGGATCGTTCGTATCTCCCCTCGACCCTCGTGGACGGCTACAGCGCGGTGGCCTTCGGGCACTCCGACAACAACGCCTACCGCGGGACGAACATCGGCGCCATCGCACAACTGCGGGCGGCGATCACCTCAGCCGCCAACTGGGCGAAAAGCAACTCGGTCGTCACCGCGGCCATCAACGTGATGAACGCCTTTGAAGTCCTTCCTTCGCCGCCGCCATCCTCATCAGGGAGGAGACTCCAGAGCGTCGGCTCACCGTCGCTACCGCCGAGCACGCCACCTCCATCGCCGCAGCAAGTGTATACAGTCGTGGTGACGGTGTACGCGGGCAACATCGAGGATGTGATCAACCTGGTGGCAGCGTTGAATTCCTCAGCGATTCGAATCAGCAACGGTCACGGCAGCTCTGTGCCACTGGGAAGCCTGGTGTTGAGCGTGACGCTCCCCATTCTGACCATCGTAACAACGGCACCCTGGACGCCACCGCCGTCACCGCCTCCGTCACCGCCACCGCCCTCGCCGCCGCCCTCGCCGCCGCCCTCGCCGCCGCCCCCGCAGGCACCGCCGTCACTGCCGATAGTCGCCCCGATACACATCAGCATCCTTATCGGGGCGGCTGTCGGCATCGGGTTGGCGATTTTGGTGTTGGCCTTCTTCGCTGGGCGCTATTGCATGTATTGTTGCTACGCCAAGCCCAAGCCCAAGCCGAAGGAGGGCAAGGACGGCAAGGACGGCAAGGATGGCAAGGACGGCAAGACCCTCACGCATACTCCCTCCAAGAAGGCACTCCGCGACCCGAACGCGGCTCGGGCGGAAGCGTACGCCAAGGTGCTGCGCGACCCGAAGACGTCTCGTCGCAAGGAGGCCGCCAAGAACGACGTTGAATACGCGGCTGAGACTGCGTCCGTACAGGTTGCCGTCGGGGCTGCCGTCGCCAACCCCCCTCATCGTGAGCACGAGGCACGTGAGAGGCGTGCGAAGAAAGAAGCAACTGCATCGGAGCTCCTATCAGCCCCGGCGCTGGCGCCACTGCCTGAGCCGGTGTTGCTGCCTGAGCCGATGTCGCTGCCTGAGGCGAGACCGGAGCAATCCCTCCCGACATTCAGAGCAGTGACCGCCCTCAACGACTTCCTCAGTCAAGTCATCTCGGCTCGGTTCTCACCACACGCACCAGCAACCGAACCAGCAAACGACGAGGTGGTGGCGCCCGCAGCGGTGCCAGAGAAGGGCGTGACGGACGGTCCGTCCGATCTGAATGCGTGACGGCACACCGCATCATACGAGCCCTGGCCCCCTCCAGGCCACAATCAAAATCACAGCACACCGCATCGTACGAGCCCTCACCAGGCGGCCAGCGGAATTTCATTGGCATTGCATTGGAATTCAGAGCCCCCGCGTGGAGACCACGCTCAGCGGAGCACGCAGGCCGTGGTTGTGGCGCAGTCTGCCGGCGCCGTCGTTGGCTTACATGTATGGATCGCGTGGAAAAGAGCTAAGGGGCCTCGCACTGCTCGACATCGCCCCATGCAACACAGGGGCATTACGTGGCATGGTACATATGGAACGGATGGTATGTTTCAGCGCGTGGAAGAACAGATCGCGCGACAGTACGAAGGTAAACGCTCTACGTGGTACAAAGGTAAACGCATGGTACATAAGTAAACGCATGGTACAAAGGTAAACGCTCTACGGTACAAAGGTACACGCATGGGGTAGTTTGGCTGATCGTACGCATTGTCGGCGACGGTGACAGTGAGTGACAGCGTTTTAACTACGACTGTGAACAACCGCACGGTTACCCGGGACGCCGTAGCCCGTACGAATAAGGAATAACCCGCCTACCCGGTACCGTTCTGGGACCGTACTCACAAAACTGGTGTGCGGTGGGGAATTTAAAGGTGATGCCGTCTGAGGTGGGTGTGAGTTCTGAGCGCATCGTTATTTCGGTTACCGCGTTAGAGTTAGAAGGTGTGAGCGGTCCGACCGCTGGTCGTGGAGCGCGAGCGGAAGCTGTTCCGCTAACTGTCTACTTTGTCGTTGGGTTGCGAAATGTAAGTTCATCCGTGTGTTTGGCATGTAATGGTTGCGCCATGAATCAGATGGCGATTCGACCCATGCTAGGCTCGCTTCGCCTTGCTCTTCTTGCTGATCGTCTTGACCGGGCCAGTGGAAGCCGTCGCCTTGCCCTTAGGAGGTGCTGGCGGTGGCGCCTCTTCCTCTTCCTCTTCCTCTTCCTCCTCCCCCTCGTCGTCGTCGTCGTCGTCGTCGTCATCCTCCTCTGCAGCAGCTTGCGCCGCTTCATGCAAGCGCGCGATCAGCTGGTCCTTGGTCCCGGATGCGCTTACATTCATCTGTTGACACACCTCCATGAGCGCCGACTTTGGCAGTGCCTTGAGCTTCTCGGCGAAGGTCTCGAAGTCCTCCTCCTCCTCGCCCTCCTCCTCCTCGCCCTCTTCCTCCTCGCTCTCGTCCTCCTCGCCCTCCTCCTCGTCGTCTTCTTCCTCGCCCGCTTCCTCGTCCTCTTCCTCCACCTCGTCTGGGCAACCCGCTTCGACCCAGTCCTTGTACTCCTTGGGCGTGAACGGCATTGGCGCCGCTTCTTCGTTGATGCGGAAAAGCAGGACGTCGCCTTTGATGTTCGGATCGAAGGTCTCTGGGAAGACGTGCTTGGTCTTCTTCTTCGCGCCCTCGGTCATTACTGCCTGCACGCCCAGCGACGCGATCGCACCAACAACAGTCGGCGTGCCTTTGAGCAGCTCACGAATCTTGCGGTGATCTGTGACGATCTCCTCGGATGAACCATCCGCGCGCAACATGACGCACGCAACCGGCTCGTTGGGTGCCGCCATACACGCTTTGATCTGCAGGAGAGCCTCCATCTGCATCGCCGCCATGGTGCCGTCGGTGACTGATCTATCGGCGCGAAATCTTCAATGCGTGAACGTGAATGTCAGACCAGGAGAAATTCGCCAAATTGGACGCGTGAGACGGCGCGTCGCCGCGAACGCCTAAGCTCCCCTTCGGCTCGCATGACATGCAATAATTTTTTTATTGCGAACTACCCTTGCGGCGGGTACATTGTACCCGCGACGCCGCGAGGAGCGCACGTTTCCGAACGGGGCAGAGCCCTTCCGCCGCTGGAGCCGCAGGTGGGACCGAAGGCCTCGGGGTGACTCTCTCTCTCTGCAGACACTCTCGTATGCCCCGGCATCTGACGGCGCGAGTCGATTCGATGAGACAGACGACAACGAGAACGAGAGCGAGACGACGAGATGGCAAGGCCTGCGCACGGAACACTGTGGCGCAAACGAGGCGGGTGCACGCGATCTCCACTCTCCTTCTCTCGGCGGGTTCGACGGGTTCCAGTCCCCATCCTGCACCATGCGGCGTGAGCGTTGGGTATCCACGAGTTCGATCCACGAGTTCGACCCCGGATTGGGTTCTATTCTCCGCGTTCGACTTCTCGGCACGCGTTCGACTGTTCGAGTCCACGAGCCGTACCCGTGTTTGTACCCGCGCTCTCGCTGCCCAGCCTCGCCCTCGCCTCGCCCTCGCCGTCTTCCCAAGCTTGTGCTAGCGCTGTCTAGTCCAACGGTGGTTGAAAAGGCGGGCGCTGCCAAGTCAAGCCCAGCGGCGCCGATCGTCTCACCGGTCGTACCGTGGGCGTTCGTCGTAGCCGCGCCGCCGGTCGTCTTGCCGGTCGCGATAGTCGTCGCGCTCGCGCTCGCGCTCGCCGCCGCCTCCGCGCTCCCTCGCACCATAGGGAGCTGGTGGGGGCTCACGCTCATATTGCCGAGGCTCGTCGTACCGATCGTCGTAGTAGAGCGAGGGGTCGTACGAGCGCGGAGGCGCTTCGCTCTCTTTGAACTGATGGCGGGGCGATGGCCCATCGGGCCCCATGCTCGGCAGCGGCGGCGGCGGCGGTGGCGTCGGCCCCACCGACGGCCCGGGCGGCGGCGCCGTCGGCCGGCTCCCTGGTCCAGGCCCCATCATAGGCCCGATCTCCTGCCTGCCCTCCGGTGGCCTCTCGTAGCCACCGACAGCAGCGGGGCCGAGCGTGGGCTCGTCCTCCCGCGGGCGCCTCGCCGAGCCCGCGGGCAAACTCACCCACCCCTGGCCGCCCTCCTCGCCAGCGTCACCCACCGTGGGTACCGGCCGCCATCCTGAGGTGAGAGGCGGAGGCAGCGGCGGCAGCTCCTCCTTTGCGCGCGCGAGAACTTGCTCGCACTTCTCTTTGGCAAGTCGCACTTGGTCGGGCTTCCCGATGATCACGAGGAGTCGGTGGTCGTCGCCCTCGTCAGGCGGCGGGTACTTGTCGATGATGAAGATCTGCGAGCCCGAGCACAATTGCATCGCTTCGAGATCACGACCTCCCTTGCCGAGCAGCCTCCCGATGACACGTCGCTCAATGATCTGATCGTGCCGAATGTTGAGTGGCGTATTCTGAGCGCGGTGGATCGCCTCGCCCACGTAGCGAACCAGATAGCCGCGCCCGGGCCAATTGTCGGGCCGACGATAAAACTCCTCCTGCCCCGGCTGCGGCGGGAGCTTATCCGGCTCGGCAGGCGCGACTGGTCCGGCATTTGTCGGCGGCGGCTGCATGAGCGGATGCGCCGGGTTGTAACCCGGAAACCCCGGGCCGTACGGCGGCGGCACCATCGCCGGCGTCGGGGTCGAAGGCGGCGGCGCATATCCATAAGGCAGTGCAGCCGGACCCGCCACCGCGAAGGCCGGCGGCACCGCCACGTACGGGCTCGAGTACGGGTATGCGGGCGGGGCGCCCGGATAGGTCGGATACGCGGGATGTGGCGCGTAGCCGTAGCCAGGGTAGGCAAGACGCGTCGTCGGAGCCCCTGCGAAAGCCACGTTGGCGGCTGGTGCCTCCGTTGCAACGCCCCCGCCCTCTTCAGAGGCACCGGCCTCTACAGCTGCGGCCGATGCAGGTACAGCTGCGTCAGTGCCTGGAGCGGCAGCTGAAGCTGCGTCTGTGGCTGGTGGTGCGGCTGCCGGTTGCTTATAGTCGGGCTGCCAAGGCTGATGCTGCTGCTGCTGGGCCGTGTACCCATAATACGCGTAATGCGGATCAGCGTATTGTGGGTTCGCCGCATAGTATGCCGCCCATGCGGCTGCGCGCTCGGCCTCCGATGGGTCGGTCGAGGGCGCCGCCGACATACAGGGAGGCGTGCGGAGGCGCGACGAAGTTCATAGAATCTGTGTGCAGCGGGTTTGAAACTATGAATAGGCACTAAGCATCATGTCCAGTCAGGGATCTCATGCAGCGGATTACGAGCTCGAGGACTCCCGGGTCCTCCTACTCGAAGTTTAACATTCATTCGCGCCATGGCCGAAAATGCACTCTCGCTCCCACGCCGAAGCCACGCTGCGGCGCACCTTTGGCGCGACAGCGTTCCGCACCGGCCAGTGGCGTGCGATCAGCTCTGCGCTGGCCGGCCTCGACTGCATCGTGCTTCTGCCGACTGGCGGAGGTAAGTCCATCTGCTACCAACTTGTGCCAATGCTAACTGGCGGCCTGGTGCTCGTCGTTAGCCCTCTGATCGCGCTGATGGAGGACCAGGTTAGCGCGCTGGTCGCTCGTGGCGTACGGGCGCGAGCGCTCTCCTCCGCGAAGACCAAGGCTGAAAACGACGCGACGCTTACGTTGCTGCGTGATCCCGTTCCGGCTCTCGACCTGCTCTACTGCTCGCCTGAGGGCGCGGTGCACAGCAAGATGCTCGGTGTGCTGAAGGTGCTCGCCGGGCGTGACGTGCTCAAGCTCGTGGCAGTCGATGAGGCGCACTGCGTCAGTCAGTGGGGGCACGACTTTCGACCCGCATTCGTCAAGCTCGGCACGGTACTGCGGCCTGCGCTCCCCAAGGTGCCGATCATGGCGTTGACGGCGACGGCGACGCGCGAGGTGGCGACGGACTTGGCTGGCCAGCTACGACTTGGTGAGCATGTCGTCGTGCGCGGCAGCTTCGACCGCCCCGAGATCCATTACGAAATCGTGCTGGCTGACGTGATGAAGGATGGTGCGACGCCGTACACGGACCTCCTCGGCAGACTTCGCGGCGACGCGTGGCGAGGACAGGCGGGGCTCGTGTACTGCGCGACGCGTGAGCAGTGCGAGGTCCTCGCTGATCGGCTGACTGCCGATGGCGTGGGCTCGAGTGCCTACCACGCGGGCCTCGCATCGGGAACGCGCACTAGTGTGCAGGCGGCGTGGCAGAGTGGACGCACTGCCGTCGTGTGCGCGACTGTCGCCTTTGGTATGGGCGTTGACAAGCGCGATTGCCGGTTCGTGGTGCACTGGTCTGTGCCGCAGTCCTTTGAAGGCTTCCTACAGGAGTCGGGGCGTGCCGGTAGGGACGGACTGCCTGCGAGCTCGCTCATCTACTATGCAGACGAGGACGCCCGGCTGGTGCGCTTCCTGCTTCGCAAGTCGGCCAACGAGGCGACCCTGGCGCAGCGGCTGAATGCCTTCGAGCGCCTCGTGCAGCATTGCACCGGTGGCAAGGGCTGCCGGCGTCACGCGTTGCTCGCACATTTTGGTGAGACGGCGCCAGCAGCCGTTTCCATGAGTGCCGATGACCGTCGCTCTTGCTGCGACGCCTGCTCGCAGCCCGCTCGGGTGGCTGCGGCCGCGGGCGAGCTCTCGCTGCTTCGGCTGAGCAGCGCCACGCTCTCCACGACCATGGCGGCGGGGGCGAATGACGACGACGACGATGGCGACGCAGCTGCCAGAGGCACGCGCAAGCGTTCACGTGACGATCCGTACAGCACAGGGCTGGTCGACGCAGACGCGTCCGAGGAGGACGAGGGGGACGGCATCGCACGGCCTGGCATGGGCCTCGTCCCCGTAGTCGCCGCGCGCGGGCCGAAGCTGAGTAAGGCGCAGCTAGGTGCGCGCCTGAGCCGGCTCGAGGAGCGCGAGGAACAGGAGGCGGGACAGAAGCTCACGGCTGCACAGAGGCTGAGAGCGCGCTTAGGGTGATTTTCACACGATCCAAACGCAAACCAAACGCATCTACACAATCCCGCCCGGCAGCATAGGGCAGCAAGCGACACAGGGAACACCTGCGCGCTGGGTCCGCGCGCTGGGAGAGATTCAGCCGAGAAGCGTAATGCGTATGATCTCGTCTATGTCTGAATGTATTCTATGATGACGGTTGACGCAGGAAGCCAGGAACACCTCGTCAGCTACATAAAAATTGAGTAGCCCGAGCGAGTACTTGTGTTGACCAAGGGATGCGGAGCCGTCCGTTGAGACTGTGTAGTTAGGAGCGCTTCGCCTTCGGGGGACCGCGACGAAACTGACTTTCTACCCAGGAAACTGATCAAGTTTGGAAACTTCTCTCGGTGAACGCCTGTGTGGCGGCGGCCAACGACTCATTGTGCGACGCGCGCCTGGTCCTTGCGTCGCTCAAGCACACGCCTGCGCCGCCTCGACGTTGCGTTCGATTCACTGACGGTTGCCTCGCGTACGGCAGGAGCGTGGTTCGACAGCACGAAAATGGCGGCAGCGCTCACCAAAGAAGAGGTCGAGGAGTATCTCACTGGGGTGGACCTGCGCACGCCGCTCGAGCGCGCCCTCAATGAAGCCGTGGCGTGTCTCACCACGGATCCGCCAAGCTTCCTCGCCGGCCACTTTGCCGCCGCGAAGAAAGCAGCGGACCTTGGCATCACCGCGGACATGGTCGGTCCATGCACGGGTCTGCTGCCGCAGCCAGCCAGTGGGGCCCGCTTCACGCTTGCGCTCGTGGAATACAACATCCCGGGGCACGAGGGCGGCGTCGGAGGCGCCGACAAGGGCAAGGACGGCCACCGCGTCGACTCCATCCCCATCGCCAACGGCGTCATCAAGCAAGGTTGCGAGTGCTTCCCGATCAAGTACGTGCCCGACCAGGCGGCAGCATTCAGCAGGGTCGTCAAGGCGGTCG
>ENA-UOXP01002751-UOXP01002751.1-mixed-culture-metagenome-genome-assembly--contig:-NODE-2751-length-9767-cov-35.511738_pt1 | contig 9767 bp, 8 predicted proteins | sample MGYA00238161_ERZ761639 | MGnify/ENA primary metagenome ERZ761639 (study PRJEB28913, sample SAMN08776760) | mixed culture metagenome | isolation source: Freshwater growth medium | place: USA...
AGGCGGCGGCCGACAAGGCGGCGGCTGAGAAGGCGGCGGCCGAGAAGGCGGCGGCGGAGAAGGTGGCGGCGGAGAAGGTGGCGGCTGAGAAGAGGGCGGCCGCCGAGAGGGCGGCGGCGGAGAGGGCGGCGGCCGAGAAGGTGGCGGCGGAGAAGAGGGCGGCCGACAAGGCGACGGCGGAGAAGGCCGCGGTGGAGAGGGCGGCCGCCGAGAGGGCGGCCGCCGACAAGGCCGCGGCGGAGGAGCTGCGGCGCCGTGCCACGGCGCTGGGCCTGCTGCAGGTGCTCACGACTGCCAACATCGCCGACGACGTGACGTTGAAGAAGTCGATCGCGTTTTGCGACGAGCAGGGCGTGACGAGCGTCTCCGACTTGGTCGAGTACAACCTGGTCGACGACTTTGTTCGCCATCTTGGCCTGAGGAATGTCCCCGGCATGAAGCTGCGCGGCATGCTGCAGCCACCGACATCCGGACTCGCTGGCCATTTGAGCAACCGCCTGGTCCCCCCGAGCAACAGCAGCAGCAACAAGCCCTCGCCAGAGACGGCGCCCACGGAGAGGGCGGCGGAGCCATCGTTTTGGCCGTGGGGACAACCAGGTACGTTGATTGCCACTGATGACCTGCCTTGCATGCAAGTGCTCACCACAGCGCGCGTATCGCTGTGGGGACAAGCAGGGCAGAGAAACCAAGGGAACCCGTGGGACTTCCGCAGCCTGCTCGGACTGCCGGCCGCCGAGAACAAGGCTCGTCTCGCACTGGAGGAGGACGGCTTCGCCCTCCGGGCTCTCCTGCCGGGGACCGATGCGCGCTTGCTGCGCTCCCTCGAGGCGCTGCTCCAGACAGAGCGCCCAGAGTGGCTCGGCAAGGGCAAGGACGTCGTGTCGAAAAAGTACGGCCCGTACGACTCGCTGAAGCTCGCGTGTGCGTGGAAGGTCGACCATCCACGCAACCGGTCCAAGTACACGGCCGGCGTGGAGCGCGTGCAGCAGGAGCTCGAGCTGCTCGAGAAGAAGGGCAAGAATGTCTCCTTCGTTCCCGGCCTGCCCGTGAAGACGGATCGCGTGCGCGGCTTCATCCTCTCGCCTCGCCCTTCCCAAGCTCCGCGCATGCAAGCGCTCACCACGGCGCCGGCGCTCTCTGCCTCTCCCTTCACAGGTGCGCGGCTTCAACCTCTCGGAGGCTTGCAATGAGGTCATCCTCCTGCATGGCACCAACCCAGATCGGCTGCTAGACCTGCTGTCCACGGGCCTGAACGAGCGCTTCTCAGGCACCGGCGCGGGCACCGCCTTCGGCGACGGCGTCTACCTCGCGGAGGACGCTGGCAAGACGGATCAATACGTCGGCCCCGACAGCGCGTACGACCCGAGCAGTGAGCTGCACAAGCGGCTGTATGACGAAACCATGCCCCACCCGGAGGACGTCTTCTACGTTCTCGTGGTGCGCGCGGCCCTCGGCTTCCCCGTGCGCACGCAGCATATGGGCAAGTCGGCCACCTCGATGGACAATGGTGCGCCCATCTTCCCCGTCAACTACCGTGAGCTCTCGGCGGTGCCGGGCGTCACGCCACCAATCTTCCACCATACGCTGATCGCCGAGCTGGGCAAGGTGATCGAGCGCTACCGCGAGTTTGTTCTCTTCCACTCCGAGTACGTGCACATCGACTACGTCCTCGCCTACCACCGCTGCAATGGCGGCCAGAAGCTGCGCACGACATAGCAAGTTCCGATGTCGTCGGCTGCAGAGTTAGCCTTCTTCTGGTGGAGAGGCGGAGTCTGAGGCAAGGCCAGATCTCGATCGATTTCTGATCGATTTCCTCTGACTCGGCGAACCCACAGGTCGAAAGCGCTGCATCATGTAACTCGTTTGGTTCATGCATGATACATGTAACTCGTTCGTATCGAGGCGCGTCTTTCAAGTTCAGTGTTTCGCGACAGCGCGTTTGACGAACTCGAGGAGACTTTTCACGGAGGATTCCATGAAGGGCGACCTTTTGCAAACCGTGCGGCGTCATCCCATGCGCCTGCGCCTTCTGTGCCTCCTATCGACGATCGCTGTGAGCCGAAATATGCATTGCGCCAGTCATCGCCGCCCCGGCCTCTCCTTCTCCGCCCGAACGCCCGAAGCACGCCTCGAGCTGGGGCTGCAAGTCGACCCCTTGGCCACCGCCGGCAGCGGGTTCGTGCTGGGCGGCTTTGTGCTGCTGCAGCTGAAAATCCGGACCGCCATGGAAGCTCGCGAGGCGCGCGATGCGGCGTTGGAGGTGCTGCGGAAAGCGCAGGTGCTCTTGCTCGCTGGCAAATTCACTCCCGAGGAGGTGGACCGTGTCAAGACAGCGGCCAACGAAGCGGCAGATGCGTATGAAGCGGCCCGCAAGATCGTCGCGCTGGGTGGAGCGCTGCTGCGCGTTCCCGACCCGGGTGCGAGTGATGCCGAGCGTCTCCTCGAGCGGCAGGCGCCCCCGCCAAAGCCGCCGCCCGCCACCAGCACCACCGCAGCCCCCGACTCGCTCGATGGCGTGCGCGGCATGCTGGGGCTCGAGAACCGCGCGCCGTCCCAGCCCTCGGATAGCCTGCTGCCCACCGGCTCGAGCAAGGCGACGCTCAAAGATGCGGCGATCGGCCTCGTCTTCGTGCTTCAGATAGGCTGGTTCCTACTCTCTCTCACCGATCCGATGGGGACTCCCAATCCCCTCTTGAGTGCGGTACTCACACGGGGGGGCGAGGCGGTGGACGAGATCGAAGCTCGCAAGGCCGCCGAGTCCGCCGAGTACCGGGCGATGCTGCAGGCCGCGGTCGACTCGGGGGAGGCGCCGCCCACATGCGCCACGCGACCGCTCGACGATCCGCTCGGCGGCTGTGCGAACGTGCTCACCACGGCGCCCGGCGCGCCCGCTGCTCCTGTGACTCCTGTGGACGGTGCCGGGGGCAGCGATGCCGAGAGGGAGCGTACCCGTGGACTAGATGCCAATCGCGCATGGATCCATGCTGGCCAGCCCTCGAGGCGAGGCGTGTGAAAATAACTGTCCCGCCGTGATGGGCACTTTTTCCGCAAAAATGGCGAAGCCGTGTTGCCCGGCGGGTTCCCCGCGTCCAAGGGGATGCCGTTCATGCCCCTTTTGCCCCTCCGCGAGGAGAAGCCGTCCCGAGGTATGAGCATCGCATCCTGCTGCCCACCAGATAGCAGGCTCGCGCGCGTGCGAGGCGGAGCCATCAAGCTCCTCGCCGGCGTGCTGGTGCTGCTCATGGTCGCTAGCATGGGCAAGCTTGCCGTCGGTGGCGGGGCGGTGCCTGTCTTCGTCATGGCGCTCAATCATGTTCAACAAATCGGAGCATGGGGCGTGCCGCTTCTGATTGCCTGCGAGGCCATCGCCTTCGTGCTCCTGGTGCCCATCTCGCCGCTGCATGTGGGCATGGGCTTCATCTACGGGCCAGCGCGCGGGCTGCTCCTGGCATGGGTTGCGTACACGATCGGCTGTGTGCCGCCATTCCTACTTGTGCGCATACCGTACCTGGCTGAGCGCTTCACGCAAGTGAGGCGGCGCATGGCTGTGCTCGATGGCGTCTTCAGCGCGGTCGAGCTCGAGCCGTTCAAACTCATCGTGTGCCTGCGTCTCTCGCCGCTGCTGCCCTCACCGCTCAACTCGTACCTGCTTGGGCTGACCAACGTGGCGCTGCGGACGTACGTGCTCGCCTCACTCGTCGGCGCGCTGCCCAACATCTGCGCGTACGTCTACCTAGGCACCCTCCTCACCTCGCTCGCGGAGATCGCATCGGGGCGTTCACGACGACGCTCGCCACTGACCTGGGCGCTTCTCATCACCGGTGGCATCGCGACGGTCGGGATGATCGTGTACATTTCGCGCATCGCGACGCGACGTATCAATGCGGCGCGCTCCAAGACGGAGGGACCGACCGCCTTAGAGGGAGGTGTGCCTGACACCGATCTTGCCAAGCCGCCACCGAATTCTACGCACAGCAGCTAGATGGTCAGAGATACTTGTGACTGAACATGCTGCCCAGCCAATTGGCGCGACCCCCTGAATTGCGGTGGGCGGATTTGGAGGAGATGTCGAAGACGTTTTGTAGGCTAATCTCGTATCTTCCCTAGATTTTAGACATCTTGCGGCTGCGCGGTTCGAGGCCGTGCGTACGTGTCAGTGCTTTTCGTTTCACTGAGTTTAGAACACAGGATTGTACCCATTGGATTGCACACAGCAGTTTAAAACCACACTCAACCGCAGAGCTCTGAGCTGTACTAAAAACCGTAAATGCACCTATCTGGTTCTGGAATACGGTATGGATGCTCACCTTCCTGTTCGCTAATCGTGCACCTTGGTATGCCTGCATACATGCTTGCCTTTTTCTTTGCTGATGATATGTTCATGTCCCCAGTCTTCATGTGTCATGGTTCATGCGCTCCGTCTCGATTTCTTGCTCTTCGATCACTGGCAAGCGGCACGACGTCATAGAAAAGCTTCGGCGACGTCGTGGGCTTTCGGGAGGCTGGCGCGGTGCATCGCCAAAGCTCAGAGAGTGCGCTCTGACACGCCGAGCTTCGCTCGACCACTGAAAGGAGAGCAACTCGACAGAGAGGCGAAGGCGATTGGCGAGCGACTTTGCACTTCGCAATATGTTCACAAGCATGATGACGACGATTGCCTGCTGTCGAAGCCGTACGAGTGGCAGCCTCTTCAGGACAGCTAACAGTGCCGCCGTTGGCTGGGCCTCAAGGAAAGCATGGAAAGCAGCCCACGCATTCAGGACTTCATTCATCGATGAATCTTCGACCGTCCTCTCGACGGGAAATTTCTAATTTGCCGAAATGAGTTGGCGTGGTCACAAACTTGTGACGAAACCTGCATCCGCTCTCCCTGCGATCCCGATGCATAGGTCCCGGAGGACACTCCCCCGTACAATGTACATGGCCTTGCGACGTATTGCGACCGCGGGAACACCGCGCAGCAGTCTTTGTTGTCTTTCGCTCTTTCCCATTTCCGACCCCCCGAACCACATCGGCCACCTCGACACTCGAGTGCCACGGCGCCCATTACGGCGCCTTCGCCGCCGCCTCCACCCTCACCGCCGCCCCCACCCTCGCCCCCACCCTCGCCGCCACCCCCACCTTAGCCGCCCATGGCCAATACCGCTACCGTGCGCTCTTCGAGGCGCTCGGCACGGCGCTCCCGGAGGCGCTCGGCACGGCGCTCCCGGAGGAGCTGGCAGTGCCCACCACAACGCTCACAGTGCCCACCACAACGCTCACAGGCGTAGGCGGCGGCGGCTTCCGTAGCCAAATTAGGGTCCTTCGCCGCAAGGTCCTTAGCCAAATTAGGGTCCTTCGCCAAATTCCTGGAGGCTCCGGATCGTCGAGCGCGTGTCGGATCTCAGAGGTCGTCCCCTGGCGCCTGGGACCTGCACCCAGGGCACAAACGAAGTAGTCTCACAGGAGACAGGAGGAGGAGTCAATCAGTTCAGCCGAGGCTTGGAGTCAGAGAGGTGCCCAGAGGTGCCCAAGAGGCATCTGTGGACTCGCCCGGCGCTCAACATGGCGCTGCATCTGTGGACTCGCCCGGCGCTCAACATGGCGCTGCATCTATGGACTCGCCCGGCGCTCAACATGGCGCTGCATCTGTGGACTCGCCCGGCGCTCAACATGGCGCTCATTTTGCGCCCACGCCATAGGCGGCCGCGGATCGATCGGCGCGCGGCGCCCTTGGTAAAGTGGGCGATGCATTCTGCCCGCCCCAACTTTACGAGCGCAGCCCATCGCGAGGAGCGTCTCAATGAAGAGCGTCTCGGGCGCGCCGCAATGGACGGGGCGGGGGGGGAGCGCGGGGCATTGCAAAGCAGGCGGCGTCGTGTCGGGCGTCGCGAGGGCAGAGCGCGCGCAGGTGCAAGCAGCGCGGGCGTACCCTGATTCGATCATCTGTTGCTCGACGATACCCCTGCCGCCTCCGGCCGCTCCTTTCGCCGCCGCCTCCTCCCGCCGCCGCTGCGGCCGCCGCCTCCTTTGGCCGCCGTGGCCACCGCGCGTTGCTCACGCCGCTCGCGCCTCGCGCCGGGGGGGCTCCTCTTGGGCGCTCCATTGCGATAGACCTGCTGCTTGCACCGCTCGTGCTCGTATGGCATCGTCTCGGGCTGCATATGCTCCCACGCAAACAAAAAGGCCGCCGGCCCCTTGAGGTTATGCACGAGCACCGAGCTGTTCGCAGGCGGCCGGTACGTGGCGCCGCCCCGCCGCTTGCGCTCCCCCTGCGGATGGCATGCAATGTCATGCACGAGGGGCCCGATGTCGATATAGTGCACCGTGCGAGGCGCTCGCGACACCATGTACCCGGTGCTCGTATCCTCAATTTTTGCCATTGGAGCGTCTCGTGCTCCGGACCGGCGGCGTCGGCCACCCACTGGGTCACCTCGGCAGAGGTTGCGACGTGCTGGAGGAGGGCGGCGGAGAAGAAGTAGCCCGCGCCAGTGCCGTAGGGAAAAGGCAGCACCGCGCCGCGCGTGTCGCAGCTCTCCACATAGCCGGGCGTGCTGGGAGTACCGAAACTGGAGCCAAAGTTGTTGAGGGCCGCCGAGAGGTCCCACCCAAATTATAAACGCTTCGCACGAGTGCGCGCTTCACAGTGCGCTGCGCAGTGCCCTGCTGTGGCGCGATTGAATCCGGTTTGGAGTGCCATATTAGGTTGCGCTTTTGTGCGGGTTTCGTCGCGCCCATATTAGGTTGCGCTTTTGTGCGGGTTTCGTCGCGCCCATATTAGGTTGCGCTTTTGTGCGGGTTTCGTCGCGCCCAGTCAGCGCCCGTGCGCCTTCGGCCGCGACCCCTGCCGCGGCCGCTGCCACCCTCGGCAAGCGGCGTGGTGGCCTCGGCAGCGCTTGCCGGAAGCGAGGCCGCCTCTAGTCGAGGTCGTTTCCTGCCAAGGCCACCCCTGCTTTTGTAGGCTTCCTCGTGATTGCTGCTCAGTCGGCCGCGGCGGCGGATGCGCGTGCCTCCGTCGCGTGCGCACTGCTCGTGATCATAAAGCGTAGCCCCCTGGCCCATGGCGTGCGACGCATAGTGGAAGCCGCCGTGCTTGAGGTTATGCACGAACAGGGTCAGGTTACAGGGCGGGCGGTAGAGGCCGCCTCCCTTGGCCTTGAGTGCACCGTTTTTATGGCACACGAAGTCGTGTACCCAGCGTCCGACATTGACGTACAGGATAGTGAACGGCGCGTAGCTGAGCCAGTAACCAGTAGAGGTATCCTCAAACTTCTGCCACTGGATCGCGTCGCGCGTGGGGCCGGCCGCTTGGCGTACCTGATGAGGGAGGTCACCAGAGGCCATCAGAGGTCATCAGAGGCCGAGCTCGGCGTACCTGATGAGGGAGGCCATCAGAGGTCATCAGAGGGGCCAGCCGCTTGGCGTACCCAGTTGATCACGGCCGCGTCGGTGGCCACCCATCGCAGCGTCGCCGCGCCGAAGACATAGCCCGCACCCGTGCCGTACGGGAACGGCGGTACGGCACCGAGTTTGTCGCACGGAGGGAAGTAGCCAGGGCACGGGAACGAGGAGCATGGCTTTCCAAATGTGGCACCGTAGTTCACGAGCGCGGCCCCCATGCCCCAGCCGAAGCCACATCGGTCGTTGCGCACACCCGTATTGCGCGCCTGCGGCACCACTCCAGCCCAATTGATGGCCCCTATGAAGAGGTGTTCCTTACAACGGAGCTGTGCTCCGAGCGCCACGAGCAGCGCAAGGTTGGGCGCAGTGTCATCGTCAATCTTGCCCACATACGGCACGTGCGGCAGCATGCGCGCCGCGTGCTGGAAGAATGCGTACTGCTTGAACGTCGGCATGCCGCGGCCCAGTCGTGTGAAGTTGGAGTAGGCCGTCTTCGCTGTAATGAGCGCACGTGTCTCGGGCACATCGAGCAGGAGCAGGTCAGCATGCGCGCCCTGCTCCGCGATGAGCGCGGCCGTCTCATCGGCGGGGCCGTGCGCGGAGAGCAAGAAGCACGCGGCGACGCTGCGCCCGTAGGCAGCATGCGCCATCCACGACGTCCGCGCAGCATCGCGCCGTCCGCTGCCTGGCGACAGCGCCGTCGTCGGCAGGCCGAGCAGGATGAGCAGCCCGTCGTCGAGCGAGCGCGAGGATGAGCCGCACCGAAGCGCACCGCGCGGCAGCCGCGTGAGAGCGCCAGCGCTGGCCTCGCGCAGCCGCGTCCGCAGCAAATCGCTGTCGGCCAGCGGTGCAACGAGACGAGTCGACGTCGTCCCACGAAGTGCGCTCGAGGTGAAGCTTTCGCCAGGTCCGTCAATGTCCGCAGGCAGAGCCACAGTGCGCTCTGAAGTGGACGTTCGATGATCGAAAGCTGCGCATTTGGGAAGCTTTCGCTGAGCGTGTGCCGCAGCGTCAAGTGAGAAGTCCTCGCCTCTCATAGGACCGTAGAGGTCAACGGACGGGTAGCGGCGCGAGAGCGCCTGCGAGAAGCAGCCCTTGTAGTCGCGGTTCGGGCACAGCGCTAGGAGCAGAGACACGTTGGCGTTCTCACCCATGGGCACATTCGGCAGCTCGCGCAGCGGGCGGTCGTGTCGGGGCGCCATGTGGGGCGCGTGAAAAAAAGCTTGTGTTTCGTCGCATCGCAAAAAGGGGGATGGGGAAAGGGGGAAGGGGAGAGAGGGGGGGAAAGGGGGGGAAGGGGAGTCCCAAAGGCCCAGTTGATGGCACTACGAGGGCTAATGGCGACGGGCCGAAGCAACCGAGCCGCAGTAGGAAAGGCACGAGCACACGCAGGCGCCCCTGTCGTCGTCGATCTTCGATCTTGCCCACGTACGGCACGGGGGCGTGGTGCGCGGCCGGGTGCTGGAAGAAGGCATACCTGTGGGTAGAGGCAGTGTGCCGTAGTGAGCAAATCTTCGACCGGATTCCTCTCCATGGGAAATTTCTAATTTCAAATTATGCCGAAATGAGTTGGCACTGAGACTGACATGATACAAACTCGTATAACGAAACCTGAAACCGCTCTCCCTGCGGACCCGATGCATAGGTCCCGGAGGACACTCCCCCGTACAATGTACATGGCCTTGCGACGTATTGCGACCGCGGGAACACCGCGCAGCAGTCTTTGTTGTCTTTCGCTCTTTCCCATTTCCGACCCCCCGAACCACATCGGCCACCTCGACACTCGAGTGCCACGGCGCCCATTACGGCGCCTTCGCCGCCGCCTCCACCCTCACCGCCGCCCCCACCCTCGCCCCCACCCTCGCCGCCACCCCCACCTTAGCCGCCCACGGCCAATGCCGCTACCGTGCGCTCTTCGATGCGCTCGGCACGGCGCTCCCGGAGGCGCTCGGCACGGCGCTCCCGGATGAGCTGGCAGTGCCCACCACAACGCTCGCAGTGCCGGCGGCGTAGGCGGCGGCGGCTTCCGTAGCCAAACTAGGGTCCTTCGCCGCAAGGTCCTTGATCGCTTCGAGCGACTTGGGGAAGAGTTCCCACACAGCCAAGCCGGCGAGGTCCATCGCGCTAAATCCGTCCTCATCCCGGAGCATGATGTCGGCGCCCTTGGCGATGAGCACCTTGACCACGAGAGCATGGTCCTTCTTGCATGCAAGGTGCAGCGGCGTTGAGCCGTCCGCGGTCCGCGAGTTGACCATGGCCCCCCGCTGAAGCAGCGCCGCGCACGCGCCCATTTGGCCGTACCTAATTAGGGTGGCACTCAATGCTAACTCAATGCTGATGAGGGTGGCACTCAGTGCTGATGAGGGTGGCACTCAGTGCTGATGAGG
>ENA-UOXP01002771-UOXP01002771.1-mixed-culture-metagenome-genome-assembly--contig:-NODE-2771-length-9673-cov-6.016947_pt1 | contig 9673 bp, 11 predicted proteins | sample MGYA00238161_ERZ761639 | MGnify/ENA primary metagenome ERZ761639 (study PRJEB28913, sample SAMN08776760) | mixed culture metagenome | isolation source: Freshwater growth medium | place: USA...
ATGCTCTCGCACCGCAACCTGGTGGCCAATGTGGAGCAGTTCAAGGCCTTCGTGCCCGATGCCCTTCGCCCCGCGCAAGAGGTCATCGTCACGGCCATTCCGCTGTATCACATCTTCGCGCTCATGGTGAACCTGATCAGCTACTTTGCGGTGGGTGCGCGCAACTGGCTGGTGCCCAACCCGCGCGACCTGGACGGGTTGATCGACGTGCTGAACGCCGCGCGCCCCAGCGTGTTCATGGGGGTCAACACGCTGTACGCCGGGCTGGCGGCGCACCCCGGCACGCAGGGCGTGGATTTCTCCAACCTGCGGCTGGCGGGCGGCGGCGGCGCAGCCATCCTGCCCTCGGTCTCTGCCCGGTGGCAGGCCATCACCGGCCAGTTCATCCGCGAAGGCTACGGCCTGAGCGAGACCAGCCCCGTGGTGGCCTTCAACCCCGCATCGGTCACGGCTTTCAGCGGCAGCACCGGCCTGCCCCTGCCTTCCACCGACGTGCGGCTGCTGGACGAGCAGGACCAACCCGTATCCCTGGGCCAGCCCGGCGAGGTCTGCGTGAAAGGCCCCCAGGTCATGGGCGGCTATTGGCAACAGCCCGAGGCAAACGCCGCAGCTTTTACCCCCGACGGATACTTCCGCACCGGCGACATCGGCCAGATGGACGAGCGTGGTTTTCTCAAGATCGTGGACCGCAAGAAAGACATGGTCATCGTCTCTGGTTTCAACGTCTTTCCCAACGAAGTCGAAGCTGTGGCCACCGCCTGCCCAGGCGTGCTGGAATGCGCCTGCATCGGCGTGCCTGACGATAAGACGGGCGAGGCGCTACGGCTGTATGTGGTGCGCACGGCCGGAGCCATGCCGCCCTTGAATGCCGAAACCCTCGACGCGCATTGCCGCGCGGCGCTCACGCCGTACAAGGTTCCCCGGCAAATCGTGTTTGTGGAGGGGTTGCCCAAATCCAGCGTGGGCAAGATCTTGCGTCGGGAGTTGCGCGATGCTGTGTGAGCGGCGCGCCGGCATTTATCTGGCGTTGCATGTGCCTGACTATGGCGGACACCAACGGGCCGGGCACCGCTGGAATGCGCGTAGCGGCCTGCAGCACGGTGTGCGCCGCCACGCCTGAGCGTTCAGTCTGTGACGAGTTTGGCTGTCAGCGTCACTTCGGGCACTGCCGCCAGCGCCTTCGACAGCGGGCAGTTGGCCTTGGCATCGGCTGCCATTTTCTGGAACGTTTCCTCGTCGATGCCCGGCACCTTGGCCGTCAGGTTGAGCGCAATGCGGTCGATCACAAACCCGTCGCCATCCTGCGTCAGGCGCACGCTGGCGGTGGTGTCCACCATCTCGGTGGCAAAGCCGGCCTTGTCGGCCGCAAACGAAAACGCCATGGTGAAGCAGGCCGCGTGCGCTGCGCCCAGGATCTCTTCGGGGTTGGTGCCCTTGCGGTCGTCTGCAAAGCGGCTGGCAAAACCATACGGGTACTGTTGCAGCGAACCAGTCTCGGTGCTGACCTGGCCCTGGCCGGCCTTGCCGGCGCCTACCCAGTGAACACTGGCCTTTTTCTCTGACATGCGGGGCTCCTTGGTGCGGGTGCTTGCGGGGTGCAAAAACACTGCGCATCACACCACGCGAGCGGCGCCGAAAGTGTGGGACAAAACCGTGTGGGTATGACCGGCTGTGGAGCCATGCGCGCCCGCCGCACCCGGTGCGCTGCACCCTTCATCAGCCCTCGTCACCCCTCGCCTGCCCCCTGTGCCCCATCTGCGCCCGCACCGCCCGGTTGCCGCACCATGCTGATCGCATCAAACGGACACTGCACGGCGCACAGCGCGCACCCCGTGCAGCCGCCCGTGTCATCCAGCTGTGACCGCTTGGGCCCCCAGCGGCCCTCGCCCAATACCTGTAGCGACAGCACATGCGGCCCGCACACGGCCACGCACCAGCCGCAACCGGTGCAGCGGGTGGGGTCTAAGCGGGGCAGCGCCTTGGCGCGTGGGGCAGACATGGGTGGTGGTGGTGGGTAATGGCTTGCGGCTTGCGGCATGCACATCGCACATCTGCTGGCTGGGCAGGCACGCGTGCATGCGCACTGTGCCGCAAGCCTAACGCCGCCCGGCACTGCATGCCAGCCCAGGCATGTTGCCCACCCACCGCGTGGCGCCATTGGCCCCATCGCTGCGAAGGCGCCGTCCGCCCGGCAGAATCGTTGCATGCCTCACACCGTGCCCCAGCCCGCCCCCCACGCGCAAGGCCCTGCCCTCGCATCCGCCAGCGGCACCACGCCAGCCCCGCGCACACCACAGCCGCTGAGCGCAGGCGACATCTCGCGCATCGTGGAAATGGCCTGGGAAGACCGCACACCCTTTGAAGACGTAGAGCGCGAATACGGCCTGCCCGAGGCCGATGTGATCGCCCTCATGCGCCGCACCATGAAGCCATCGTCGTTCCGCATGTGGCGCAAGCGCATGGCCGGGCGGCAGACCAAGCACCGCGGGCTGAACGAGGCGCGCCGGGCGGGCTGAAGGCTGGCATTTGCGACGGCCCGCAACGGCAGCGCAGGGCAAGCCACCCTGCTGGTTGCAATCCCCCTGATCGCGTCAGCGCGTGCCGCCCGCAGCGGCATTCCCCATCTGCCCCTGCAGCACCGCCACCAGATGGTGCCTGGCCTCTGCCAGCTGGGCCTTGTCGGCATCGTGCACCTTGCGGAAAAACGCTGCGCACTCTGCCGAGCCCGCCGCCTCGGCATCCTGGATGTATTGGTCGTAGGCATTCAGCGCCTGGGCCTTGTTCTGCATCAGCGCAATCCAGTCATAGGCCAGGTTGCTGAGCGGGTGCGAATCGGTGGTGTGTTCGTTCATGGAAACCTCTGCGAAGGCGCGCCATCAGGGCGTGCCATTGAATCAACAAAAAAGGGGGCCCGACAGTGCTTGCCGGCCCCCTTGCGCGCTATTCGCCGGTCAACGGCCGTCGCGGTCTGAATCACCCGGAATCGCGCGCTCGGCCGCGTTGCTTACGCGGTGCCATGCGTCACGCGATGCGTGCTTGGCGTGTTCCCATTCCATCGACGACGTGCCCCGCGCCGTGCTCCAGTCGCGGCTGAGCTCGGGCTCTACGTCGTCAAAGGAGCGGTCGGGGTACTTGGTGTACGAATCAGCCCCATAGCGGTAGGCCGGCTGGTACTCGTCATAGGTCTTGCCACCGGTCACGTAGGGGCGCGACGAATAGTTGTCGCGCCAGTAGTTGTCCTCAGCCACCGGGTCTACCTTGGCGTTGTGGCCCATCACGGCCCCGGCCACTGCGCCGACCACGGCACCCACGGCCGCGCCCACAGGCCCGGTCATGCCACCGGCCAGCGCACCAGCGGCCGCGCCGCCTGCCACCCCGCCCACTGCGCCACCCGCCACAGCGCCCATGCCAGTCTTGCCCGCGGTGTGGGTTGTGTTGTTGTCGTTGCGATCACTCATGGTGTGTCCCTTTCAAAAGTGCCAGCCACTGCGGCTTGCGGGCCGCTGCAGGCTTGGCGTGTTGCAGATGGGATCACCGTACAGGTGGGGCGCGGTGCGGGGATGCGGCGCAGGTCCCGTTTGGATGCGGGCGGGGGACTACAGGTGTCGGTGGGGGATGACAGCAGGGGAATGGGACCCAGGCAAAGCCCTGGGTCACAACTTAGCTCGGCGGTCCTAACCTTCGGCTCGATGTCAACGAAAGGGGAAATAGCATGACCGCGATTCAGCAGCCATCGACTCGACTCCAGTACGGCGAGCGTCCCGGCGTGCCGGGGATGTATCTGGGCCTATTTCACGGGCGTAGGAACCCGAAGGAGCAAATGAGTGACTGGGGCTTTGCCGGCCCCGTGCTCGGTCCATTGCAGTACTGCCATACCACCTACATGGCTTTCGTGCATCTTCACTTTGTCAGTGGCGGAGATGCTCGAACCTGCTGCAACTCCAGCTACCTTGAAGTGGAGTTGGAGGTGGGGGAAAACATGATTGAATTCGAGGGCGCTTACTATGAGGACTGGACTGTTTTAGTTGTCTCGCCCGAGGAATGCAGACGTCCAGACTATGCTTTCAGGAGCAAACCTCGCACCAATGCCCACCAGTGGCATAACAATTTCAGCAGCGCCCAGTCTCCGAAGAACACATAGAGAGCCCTGATGGCAACACGGAACGAATGGACTCGCGCGGAAACACTCGCCGCGCTTCACCTCTATTTTCAAATTCCGTTTGGAAAGCTCGATCAGCGAAATCCTCGTATCCGATCGCTGGCGGAGTGGATTCACCGGACGCCAGGCGCCGTCGCGCTCAAACTGGTGAACCTTGCAAGCCTCGATCCCCAGGTGCGCGCCAGCGGCCGGGTGGGGATGGGCAATGCCTCGCGCCTCGACGAGGGCATTTGGCGAGAGCTAAACCAAGACTGGGATGCGGTTGCGAATGAAGCGGCCCATTCGTTTGACCGTTACAGCAACGAGCATGGCGTGCCTCCCGGATCGGACGTGGCCGACGAAGTGCCGGAAATTGCCGAAGGAAAGACTGTTACTGCTTTGGTTAAGGTTAGGGTAAATCAAGCGCGATTCAGGAAGGCGATGCTTGCCGGCTACAACGCGCGGTGCTGCGTCAGCGGGCTATCGTTGCCGCAACTGCTCGTTGCTAGTCACATCGTTCCTTGGAGTAGCGACGTGAAAAACCGGCTCAATCCACACAATGGATTGCTGCTTTCCGTTTTGCATGACAAGGCTTACGACGTCGGCTTGATGACCGTGCTGCCTGACTACACAGTCCGCGTGGCGAAACGGCTGATCGATGAGCCGCTCGATGAATTTGCGAAGGGCACCTTGCTCTCAGTGAATGGTCAAAAAATCCGGCTTCCTGACCGATTCAAACCCGCACCTGAGTTCTTGACGTCGCACGCTGCGCGTTTCGGCTTTGTTTGACTATGAAGAGGTCGCAGGCGTGTCGATAGTGGTCCCCGTCTTGCGACACCCCAATTCCGTAATCGTCATGATCTCCTCGTGGCCCTCCAATGCAGGTTGACGGTACAGCAGCGGGCTGCTGTAGAGCACCCGCAGTGTCACACGCAGCGTCTGGGTTCTATTGCTTCGCAGACCGCCGCTATCTGATGCGTCTACCCCGTCGGGTTCCGCGATCAAAGGTAAACACGTGTTCCTGCGGAGATTCCACACAGCAGCCGAAATGGGCTTCCCCCAGTTTTCCGAACACATGCAATGACATGATTTGTTCAGGAGATAGGCATGACAAGAACCCGAAGAAGCTTCACGCCGCCGAAACTTGCTCTTCTGTAGACGTCCATGTAAGCGTCCCTAACTGTGCAGGCCCAGGATCGCCTCCGCGACGCGTCGGGCACCTGCGATGGGGTTGTTCAAGCTGATCGTCCCGGGAAGTTCCACGCGGAAGGTGAGCGACTGGACGTCCACATGCTGGTGGGCGACCACGTCATCGTGCCGCAACACCTCGACGGCTGGGTCTGCCATGTCGTAGCCGCGGATGAAGGTCACGTTGAATGAGGTCCTGAACGGCGCCTCGTTGGCCATCGCCGCATGCTCGTAACCTATGCCCGACTCCGAACCGTACATGGCTGTGCGCCTTAGGAACTCGTCGACCAAGCCGCCGGCCCCGCTCGCGGTGAGTCGCTCGATGATGCTGTCCACCAGCGAGGGGATCGACAAGGCGGGGACGTTGGGATCTGCCTGACGCAGACCGACGCTGACGAGGAGCAGGCGCGCTTCCCCGGGGGCGTCATCAGTCGCAGGAGCAGGCTCGATCTGGTGTACACCATGGATGGCGTGACTTGAGGTGCTGCGAGTTGTGGTCTTTATCTCGACGCCAGTGCCCTGCCACGTGAGGTCCCTAGCGGATCGACGCCAGCCATCCCAAGCCTGGACGAGCGGCCCGACGTGGACATCGTGTGCGCGACGGCAGAGAGCGTCGAGAAGGAGCAGTTCCCCAACGAGTCCGAGGATGGCGTTCTCGGAGATCTCCAGACGCTTGATGGCGAGTTCGATCAGGGGCTCAGAGACGGCGAATGCGCGCTCCAGATTGGCGTCAGCTTTCTCACGCAGTAGTTCAGCGGCAATGAATGCACCGACCTGGTCGAAGTGTCCCAGAGCAGGTAAGAGGATGCGGTTCGCGCTCAGCGGCGGCTGGGTGTCACGGTGCCACGAGTGGTAGTGAATCGCAGACTTCACGGTGCTGGTCCGGGGCTTAAGTTGGTCGCCTGCAAGGAATAGTTCCAGGTGTCCGCGATTGTTCCGGGCAAGACCGACCACCTGCGCGTCGGTCAACCAAGTGATGGATCTGTCATTTCCGGTGACACCCGCTGGGACGGCGTTGATCTGCTCGAGAACTTCTTCGTAGCTGGTCATGGAACGCTCCTTGTCACTATGGTCGCTCCAGCACGCGTAGCTGCGAACTGCTCTGGACCTCCCGCAGGCAGGCAGACTCCGACTGCGACCGTGGGGTACAGGTCGTCCGGATGTTGGTTGACGTAGAAGAGGATCTGACCGTCGGAGCCGCTGGGTCGCCAAGCCGTGTCGCTGCTCATCGGAACAGCAAGGTTGCGGTGGTAGTAGTCGAAGTAGACGTCGCCGCGAAACTGGCCCGGGCCAGCGCTGGGGTCGCTCGCTCCCCATGTCGTCTTGAGTTCGCCTCCGATCACCCTCTTGGTGGTGGCGCGAATATTGAAAGGGAGCCGTGCCAGCGGACCAGTGGACACAGTGGCACCATCTCCGTAGCGAATGCCGACCCAGAACCGTGGCTGCTCAGCCGTCTTGCGGCCGAGGTCGGCGTAGGACCACAAATCGCCGGGGCGCCCGGTGACAAACAGTCCCTTGATCGATCGAGTGAGACCGGCCGACCATAGTCGAAGGTAGGCGGCGATGGCATAAGGGCAGGCGCGCCGGGTCAAGTCCCCCTCACCGTGCCTCACAGGGGGCCGGTAGAAAGGGCGGTCTGAGATTGGGCTGACCGCGTGTGCTCGGGCTTCGATGCGACTCCAGAAGTCCGCCTGGAAACCCTCGCTCCCGGGCCGGTACTGGGCAAAAGTCAGGCGGTCCAAGAGTTCGGCGGCTTCTGTAAGTTTGAGCGGCACGTCCAGGATCCGGCCTCGCTGCACATCGGCCACAGTGAGATCGCTGGAGGGTCGTGCAAACAGCTCCGCAACGACGTCTGCATTAGGATCCTCCTGCTTGCCGCTATTGATGACGGTGACGAAGGGGCGTGCTCCTGGAGACAGGGGAAGGTTGCCAACGCCCGTTATCTTTCCGGTGGCCTCGAAGTTGAGGCCCTGCAAAACAGCCGGATCAGGGGAGCCGTTCATCATGCGCTCGGTGATAGCTGTGCGAACCGCTTCGTCGACATCGTGGTAAGCGCGGAAAAGTTCGAGTTGAGTGCTCGAGGCGAAGACGCGGCACAGTTCGATATGGGATCCGCGATACCCGAACCAGCGCTGCATCTGCATCTGAGTGTCGGCTAGTGGGTTGGCCGATGAACGTTGGAAGAACGCTGTGGTCATCCCTTCCAGGGTCAATCCCCTGGCCATGACGTTACCTGAAACGAAGATCGTGCAGATGTCGCGGGCCGCTCTCCACTTGCCGGTTGCCGGGTCCTGACTAGGCTTGTAGGCAGGACGGTCATCAGCGATGGGGTCACTATTGACCACGGCGACCCTAGTCCCCGGGATGACCTCTTCGATGAGCAGGGTTTCGATGGTCTGCCAGTCTGGGAATGTTATCGGCGGCAGAACGTTGAACTCGCCTTCTATTGCTTCGGCGGAGGCTCGGTACTTGGCGAGCCATTGTGCCCACGGGGCGGGTTCCGCCTTTAGGTCATTCACCAAACTGTCGGGGAGCCTTGCGTCACCTGCGCCGAGCAGATTTCGCGCCGTCGCCCGGTCCTGGATCCCTGCCCAGAGCAGTATGTCCTCAGCGCCCCTGAAGTGATCCGTGATCGCGGCAGAGGGGTGGTAGAGCATCGAGTGCGGCGGAGCTACGCATGCAAGGGCTTCGTGCTCGGCGTCGAACTGGGTAGTGACTGCCGACGCCGGGCCAAGCCTGCCAGAGCGGTGCAGGCGTATGGCGCCCGCCACCAAAAAAGCTCGGACGGCGTCGGCGAGGTCTTGCTGCACGGAGTTGGTGGTAGGCACGCACAGTTTGGCTGCCTCCGCGCGGCGGTAGAAGACCTCACCGCCGGTGTAGTAGGAGCGGATCCCCGCAGCCTCAGGGTAGGTCGATGAGCGCGGGGCGATGAGGTTGCCAGGATCGATTGTGTCTACTGGATGGCCGACGTCGAGCGGCGTGCGAAGAGAGATCAAGAAATCTCGCGGCGCCAGGGGGTTGTGGTCCTCTTGAAGGAGGTTGGCCTGGGGTGTCGCCGTGTAAGCGATGTAGGTCGAGAAAATATTCTCAGGCGACCCCTGGGGTGGATCCCACAGGTTAGCGATCGCACGCGGGATCTGCTTCAATCTGCCATAAATGGGGTCCTGCGAAGACTCAACGACGGCATCGAGAATAGAGCCATCGTCGGCCTCGTCGTCAAGCACGAGCATTTGGACGGTGCGATCAAGCTCCTTGACTGCGCTAAAGACGTTGGCGCGGAGGCTTGCTGCCAAGGCATGCAGATGGTCAGTTTGCTTCATCGCCACAATGATCAGTGGCATACCCTGACTCAAGCGTTGGCGAACCTGAGCCGGCGGCAGCCGGTAGGTGGTTGTCAGTGGGAGTGTCTGTTCTGACATTGCGATGCCAGGCGGCGGGCACAGCAGGCGACGCTTGATCTTCTGTGCATTCTCCTCCCCCGAGTCCAACTGCTGCACCAGTCTCTCATAGGTCTGGCGCCACAAGGAAAGACGAGTCCCGGCGAGTACGATGATGATGTCTATGCCGTTGTCGATGGCCAGGGCTGAGACACCCAGCATAGAAGCTGTCTTGCCAGACTGGACCGAACCCATTACGAGTCCCGTGCGCGAGCGGCGGGATGACCACTCTTCGGGTTTCGCGGTGTCGGCTGACAAGATTCCGCGCTGGAGAATGTAGCGGGAGTCTGCTTCAACTGAGGCACGCGCAGTTTCGGTCAAGCCGGTGAGTTGAACCTTGTAGCGGGTCCACCACGAGTCCGCCTCCTGCGGAACGGGTGGATGGAAGTAGACGTGCTCGACGAGCTGGGAGCTTCCTGGCACCGCTCTCAACTCTTCGGTTTGATGAGCATCCGCTGCAACGACGCGTAGCCGCAGGACCCGAACTGCAGACGTACTGCATCAGCTGCTTGATTAGGGTCGATGCCTAGTAGTTCGAGGAGACTTTTGCTTATCCTGGCGATGTAGTCCCACTGGGTTTTTGTCTGCGCATCGCCGGGACGTGCCCAGTCCGGGGATTCCTCGCTCGCCGTTCGGATCGCATCACCATTAGCCTCGATGCGGTCCTCGATGTCGTTGGGTGAGGCCGCTACAGCCATGGTAATGCCCACGAGCGAACCTACAAGTTGGAGTTCCTGCCACTTGACACCCTTGCCGCCATCCTTGAATTGATCGGACCACAACTCATCGTGCGATGAGTGGAGTTCGACAGCTTTTAGCAGCAGCGAGAACAACTTGGTCAACGTCGGGGAATGGGCTAAGGAACCTCTTCACCAATCGGTTCTGGCTGTGCCATAGCGAGGCCGCACTA
>ENA-UOXP01002777-UOXP01002777.1-mixed-culture-metagenome-genome-assembly--contig:-NODE-2777-length-9654-cov-60.263986_pt1 | contig 9654 bp, 6 predicted proteins | sample MGYA00238161_ERZ761639 | MGnify/ENA primary metagenome ERZ761639 (study PRJEB28913, sample SAMN08776760) | mixed culture metagenome | isolation source: Freshwater growth medium | place: USA...
CGCCCTCTCCGCCTCCGCCCTCTCCGCCTCCGCCCTCTCCGCCTGAGCCCTGGCTATCCGCGCGGCCTCCGCCTTGGCGGCCTCGTGCGCCGCCGCCCTCTCCGCCGCCTCGGCCTCCTTTGCCGCCTGCTCAGCCTCGGCGGCCGCCGCCATCTCCGCGTCTGCTGCCTCCGCTACGGCCGCCTCTGCCGCAGCGGTCCCCTCCACGTCCTCCTCAGCCTCCGGGGCCTCCGATGCTGGCGCCGCTTCTGCGGATGCTGAGCCTGCGGCAGGCGGCGACTGTGTGACCTCGAGCAGCGACAGCTTCGACAGGTTGGCTTGCATCTTCATCTCCGCCGCGTGCTTGCGACGCAGCTTCTGGCTCTCCTGCTTGCGCTTCTTGTGCAAGCGCTCGCGCATCGCCCTCGCCTCCGCCAACACACCCTCGCTCGCGAGTGCGTGGTGCTCCTCGATCGCACCGACCAGGCCCTCGTACTGCGCGGCCGCCATGGCCACACGCAGCGCCTCGTCGGCGGCGGCAGAAGGAGCAGGACCAACGACGTCCTCGTCGCCAGCCGCCGCCGACACCTCGCTGTCCGCCTCGGCGCTGCCACTCGCGGCCGCTGACGCAATCGCTACCGGCGCTCTCGCCTCGCTCGCCCCTGCCTGCTTGGCTTTGGCTTTCTTGCTCGCTTTCTTCGTGTGCGCCTGCTGCTTGTGCGCAGCCTCCGCCTCCTCCTCAGCCAGCAGAGCCGCAGCGGCAAGCTCGGCTGCCCGCTCGGCTGCCGCACGCTCCGCACTCGACACTGGAGCGACCGCAGCGATCGTCGCAGGTGCGCGGCCCCTGCTGCGCAGGAATCTTGCGATGGCGGTATGGCCTCGGGCCTCTGCGACATCGAGGGCTGTGCCGAAAGCAGATTGCAAGTCGGCGCGTGCGCCAGCATGCACGAGCAGCATGACTATGTCGCCGTGGCCTTCGTAGCAGGCGGTGTGCAGAGGCGTGGCGCCGTAGCTTTTTGCCTGGTCGATGGCGGCGTGGGCGGCGAGCAGCAGCTGCGCGCAGTCGCCGTCGCCTTTGACGCAGGCGGCGTGCAGAGGCGTGGAGCCGTAGATGTCGGCCTGGTCGACGACGGCGTGGGCGGCGAGCAGCAGCCGCACGCAGCCGCCGCTGCCTTCGCCGCAGGCGGCGATCAGAGATGTGGTGCCTCTGCTGGTTGCCTGGTCGACAGCGGCGTGGGCGGCGAGCAGCAGCTGCACGCAGTCGCCGTGGCCGCTGTCGCTCGCGGCGATCAGAGGCGTGGCGCCGTCGCTGTCTGCCTGGTCGACGGTGGCGTGGGCGGCGAGCAGCAGCTGCACGCAGCCACCGTGGCCTTCGATGCTGGCGGCGCGCAGAGGCGTGACGCCGTTGCGGTCTGCCAGGTCGACGACGGCGTGGGCGGCGAGCAGCAGCCGCACGCAGCCGCCGTGGCCTTTGTCGCAGGCGACGAGCAGAGGCGTGCGGCCGTCGCTGTCTGCCTGGTCGACGGTGGCGTGGGCGGCGAGCAGCAGCTGCACGCAGCCACCGTGGCCTTCGATGCTGGCGGCGAGCAGAGGCGTGACGCCGTTGCGGTCTGCCTGGTTAACGGCGGCGTTGGCGGCGAGCAGCAGCTGCACGCAGCCACCGTGGCCTTCGATGCTGGCGGCGCGCAGAGGCGTGACGCCGTTGCGGTCTGCCTGGTTAACGGCGGCGTGGGCGGCGAGCAGCAGCCGCACGCAGCCGCCGCAACCTTTGACGCAGGCGACGATCAGAGGCGTGTTGCCGTCGCTGTCTGCTGCCTGGTCGACAGCGGCGTGGGCGGCGAGCAGCAGCTGCACGCAGCCTCCGTTGTCTTTGCAGCAGGCGGCGTACAGAGGCGTGACGCCGTTGCTGGCGGCCTGGTCGACGGCGGCGTGGGAGGCGAGCAGCAGCTGCACGCAGTTGCCGTGGCCTTTGTCGCAGGCGGCGATCAGAGGCGTGACGCCTCTGCTGGTTGCCTGGTCGACGGCGGCGTGGGCGGCGAGCAGCAGCTTCGTGCACTTAGGGTGACCAGTCTCACATGCAGCATACAGGCAGGCGCCGAGGTGGTCCGCTTCTGTCACGCTGTCGATGAGGCCCACGGCATTCGCCTCTTCGCCGCGATGGAGCGCGTCGACGATCGCGTGCATGGCCGAGCGTCGCATATCAACCTCGAAGTTTAAGGAACCGTTTTTTGGCATGCTGAACTGCATGCCAAACGTGTGAGTGCATCGTGATCGTTAAAACGACAGTCGCGTCAACCGGTGCTACCGGGTACGGCACTGTTACTGCTCGCTGTGTGAGAAAGAACCCTTCAAACTATTCACATTTCAATATGTGCCACATGTACTCGAGAGAACCAACTGAGTGAGTACCAACGCGGGGAGTACACGAGAGGAATATTCATCCCCGTGCTGCACCTCGTGCCATGTCGCGCCGCACACGTGTGCTGGCACCCTTAGCGCGGCGGTGTGTCAAGTGCCATACGTTGCAGAGCTAGCCGGGCCTGTGCGTTCTCAAAGCCGCTCAGGATCTGCTGCAGATGCGCCGGCAGCGGCCCCGGCGGCATCGTGCTCGTGCCGATCAATTCCAGAAGCGACGGCGCCGACGCGCGGCTGCCGAGGTTGAAGCCCATATTGTACCACGCTGCTTCAGGAGTTCCTCGCATGGTTCCGAATCGGACACTCGCTGACGAAACTGACGACCACACAGAGGTGGGCCCCCGAGCATCGTGAAGCGCCGTGTCTGGCGAGCGCACTAGGTACGGCGAGAGATGATGAAGCAGGAACGGCGTCTCGCCCCCTTGGGTCTGCTTGGTCGTCTTCTGCTCATCATGCGCACGGTCCCCGAGCCAAGTGACCGGGTCGGTGGTCGTCGCGGGCGAGGGCGGCGTCGTGGGCGGGACTGGGCGCTCCGCCTTGGCCTGGTACGCTGCGATCTGCGCCTTGCGCTCGGCACAGCGCTCGGCCCTCTCCCGCTTCATGGCCATCTGCGCCATCTGGGCCTTGACCTGATCCCTCGCGTCTTTGCCACGTGCGGCAGCCTGCAGCTTGGTCGCGGCAGCTGCCTCGGACGTGAAGGCGGAGATGACGTGGGTCTTCGTGCGCACGTGCTCGGCGGCATTCTGCGCCCTTCGCGCCAGTTTCGCCTTCTTGCGCGCAGGTGGAGGGATACTTCCACCTTGGCATGCTGATGACCCTCCCTCATTGCATGCTGATGACCCTCGCAGGTGAGGGATACTTCCGCCTTGGTCGGGTGGTGCGTTGCCACCCCTCGCTGCCCGCACCGCGCTACATGCCGCGCCGCCCGTGCCACCGTCACCACCGCCGCCGCCGCCGCCGCCGCCGCCGCCGCCGCCGCCGCCGCCGCCGCCGCCGCCTCCCCCTCCTCCTCCCCTTCCTCCCCCATCGCCCCCGGGGTCCTCCTCAGTTGCCGACGTGTCGTGATCGAGGTTGGGGAAGAGGAGGCGGCAGAACTCATGGTAGTCGACCTCCCCCGTCTCGTCCTCGTCAAAGAGGGCAAAGAGCTGCCGCAGCTTGGCCACTGGGATCTTGAGCTTCATATTCTTCATCGCACGCTTGAACTCACCCCAATCGAGCTGCCCGTCGCCGCTCGTGTCAAACTCCTGGAAGATGCGGTGCAGCTGGCTCATGGTAAGCCCGCGCTCTTCGAGCATGACGGCCATCCGCATCTGCATCTCCACCAGTTCCTTGCGCTCCCAGGCCGATCGGAACGCCTCGCCGATGACCGTGATCGGCATCGTCGTGAAGAGCAACCCGCACACGATCGCACAGGCGAAGACGACTCGCTGGGCGGGTCCCTGAAGCCCATGGTGGCCGTCATAGCCGAGGGTAGCCACGATCCTGTGCACGTCGAGAGGGAGATCGAGCTAAGATCGAGAGGGAGATCGAGAGGGAGATCGAGCCAGGATCGTGCTCAGAGGGAGATCGAGCACGGATCGAGAGGGAGATCGAGCCAGGATCGTGCTCAGAGGGAGATCGAGCACGTCGAGAGGGAGATCGAGCACGAGCAGGCATCGGTGTGTAGTCGGTGTGGGAGACAGACGCACACGAAAGAGCCTCTAGGGCCGCATGCATGAGTGTTTGGCTGGTGTTTGGCACACACGCACACACTCACTCAAGAGCACAACAACCAGGGAGAAGCGTTCGCGTACTCAGTCGAGGCACTCAGTCACAGCGCACCAGAAGATCATCCACATGGCTTCGAACCCATCGCCGAGCGGCTCGACCAGTCCGTCATCGAGGTCAGCGCCTCCGCTCTGGTTGCGCCGAAGCCACAGACCATACTGACCATCGGCTCTCTCGAGGATGATCAACGCGCCGGAGAGGAGAAGCGTGACGATGAGCATCGCAAAGCCGGGCACCTGATGAGGGAGGCAATCAGAGGTCATCAGAGGTCATCCGAGGTCAACAAAGAGCACCTGATGAGGTGGCAATCAAGCAAGCCATCATCCAGAGACGTCAACAGTGAGGCCACAGCACAGAGGAAATACATCTCTGAGGCCACATCGAAGAGGACACTCAGAGGACAATCAGCGGACACCCCACGAGTATATCATCACATCGAAGAGGGCAATCAGAGGGCAATCAGAGGACAATCAGCGGACACTCCACGAGTATACCATGAGGGCGCGATACGAGTTCTCAAGGGCGATGAGCAGCACACGCCAGCCCGAGTAGTGCTTCAGCAGCTTGAAGATGCGCGCGAGACGCAGCAGCTCGAGCAGCTCGAGCACTAGGAGCCCGTCGCTGCTGCGGCTGCCCCCGGCCATAAAAATGTCGATGTAGAAGGGGATGATGGTCGCCACGTCGATCCAGTACATGGGGTTGAACAGGAGCATGTTGCGCAGGTCGAGCGTCGCGACGTATGTGCGCAGGGCGAGCTCGATGGTGAAGATGATGCCGCACGCCACCTCGAGAGCATACAGCGACTCCGAGCGTTCAAAACTGGGGACCGTGGTCAGAAAGAAGCTGAAGACGCTCACGATGATGGTCGCAATAATAAAGATTCCAAGGGCCGAAGCCGCATACGATGATTTGGGAGCGTTGAGCGCCTTCCGAAGCCGTTGGCGAGGGTCGAGAGTCTTGGAGAGGCGCTGCTTGGTTCCAGCGGCCTCAGCCACGCTCCAGCGCTTTATGACCGAGGAGTCTCCTCCGGCCTTTTCCTTCGCCTTCGCCATGCAGGTGCAGAACTCGTCAAAGTCGATCTGGCCGGAGTCGTCGGAATCAACCTCCCTGACGATCGCGTCGAGCTCCTTCGCGCTCAGGGTCTGGCCGAGGGTGTTCATGACGTCGCCAAGCTCTTTGGTCGAGATGGTGCCGCTCCCGTCCTTGTCGAAGGCCGCAAAGATCTTCATGTACTCCTGCTTGTACTGGTCCATGGACGGCTCCTTCACACCCGCGCGGCGGCCGTTGGCTCCCGCCCAGGTCAGGGGCACCCAGAGCCTCCTTGGTGCCCCACGAGAGAGCAGCGGACTCACAGTGAGCCCTCGAGGAATCGTAGGTGGGCGCAGCGCCGTTCGTGTCCGATGGCCATCGGAGGCACACTCGGCGGCGGGAGGTTGGGATTCCTCATGAGCCCATGTACGTTCCTTGGACGTGGCACCTTCGCGCGCTTTGAGACCCCCTCTGGCAACACGTTTGCGATCCCAAAAATGGGAGCCCAGAGGTGCCATCAGCGTGAGCCTTCGGCGCATCGGAGGTGGAGGTACAGATGGAGACGCTGCCGGGCGGGAGAGAAGGCCATCTGACGCGCGCTCGTGTGGCGGCGTGTCTTCGAGGTGGAGCCTGATCTCATCCGCCCGGAACCACAAACTCTGGCCGTTTGCGAAGCGCACCTGGTACGGGCGAATCCTGGGCTCATTCAGGTCGTCCGTGATGAGCACGCCCGTCTGCCCGACGAACAGCCGAGTGGACTGGTTCAACGGGTCCCCTTTGGCCTTGACCACAATGACCGTGTCACCCACCCTCGCCCGTCGACGTCGTGACGACACCTTTGGTGGTGTCGACAGCAATGCGGCCGCCTTCAACTTTCCCCAATGTGGACCTGCCTTCGGAGCTGCGTTCGGTTGTGCCCCTTCAGCCCGGAAATTCATCTGCACCCAGCTGCACCCAGGCGGGCACCGTCTGTTCGTCCACGAAGGCGGCGAGAGATTTATTTTCAATTACCAGAGGGTTGCATGCAGCGACACGAAGAGTTTTGTCCTGTCTCCGGACGGGTCCAGTTCATGCCAGTTGAGACTTGTACAAATTGGGCCCGACTCCTGGTGCAAGTTCGATATGACACACTTTTCAGGGTCTCGTTTTTGTTACATATCTTCGTTCATGACCTGGCCGCCTGGGACATCCCACGAAAACGCGAATCACAACTTCTCAACAATTTTTCTCCGCGGATCCTCGGAGGTGTCGCTTAGCCTAAAAGTTGGGATCAGGAGGGCGAGGGCCTCTCGCCTCTCGGCTGCAAACAACGCGCGACCGGACCCCACAACGGACCCCTACCGCGGTGCACGGGCGGCTTCCTCGGAAGACGTCGCGGGCGGCTGTTGCCCGGGATCCTCGCCACCTGGGTGCAAGTTCAGGTGGCGTGGGATCGCTCCCACTGGCGTGGGAGTGACGGTGGCGGCGGCGGCGGCGGCGGCGGCGGTGGTGGCGGCGGAAGCGGCGGCGGTGGCAGCGATGGCGGGGATTGCGGGGGTGGCGGCGGCGGCGGCGGCGGAAGCGGCGGCGGTGGCGGCGATGGCGGTGGCGGTGGTGGTGGCGGCTTGCGGCTGCACCCTCGTCATCTTCAGGTTGTCCTTGAGGCCCGAGTCAAACTCACGCCGGCTCCAACCTTGTGAGGCGAGCAGCTCGTTCAGATCGGATTCGCTCACATGATGCTTCGCCGCGTAGTCGCTCAACATGGCCTTCTCGAGAGGGTGGACGAGGCCGTCGGCCAGGACCGCACGCAGCACGAGCTCGTACTCGTGCCGCAACGACGCGCGCGTCTCCTCATCTTCGCGGAGCGCCAACGACTTTTGTGCCCGCTTCCCGCGGATGAGGTCCACGTAGAGAGTCGAGAGCACAGCGGCCTCGATACTCTTATCCTCACGCATGACCTTGCGCAGCTCCTCGGTGTTCCATTCGAGGTACTTCGTGCGCTGGTTGAGCGTCACCGTGTTCGGGTAGGGCCGGCCTGCAAGCGTACCGTCTACAAGGGCCGTGCCGCCGATGATGCAGCCGCGCGCCACGTGCGAGGGCAGCATCGCCACATCCTGGTCGGTCCCGTTGTAGAGCGCGACGAGCGTCTCGTGCCCCTTGTCGTCACGCGCGACGGCCTGCGCCGAGCCGCTGTGCAGGAAGAAGACTGAGTCAAGGATGTCGCCTTTGGTGACCATTGGCGTTCCCGCATCGGCCGTGCGCCACTTACCGTGGTGTAGCAGCTCAAAGAACTGCTGCGGCGAGACGCCGTACGGCGCAAACTGCGAGTGGTAGAGGCTCATCTCGTCGTCGTCGAAGTAGATGGTCTTGCGATCGTGCATGAAGAGCAGCGGGACCATCCCGAGCAGGCATCCGATCGAGATGCCAATCGAGTTCGCCGACACCTTGACGAAGCGCGTGCGCGGCAGCTCCAACTGTACCTCCGTCAGCGGAGGCGCCTTGAAGAAGCGCGACGTCTTACTCTCGATCACATCTTGTAAGCTGAGGCCAATCACGTCAGAGATCAGGTTGCCGAGGCCCGCGGCCGCGAGCGTCGACAGACCGAAGCGAATGCCGAGCGTGGCATCGATCTGGTCTCCTGCGATGATCATGATGAAGTTGTCGGCGAAGCCAAAGCCGATGAACGGCACGCCGCCCGCAAGCGCGAGCATGAGGAGCTGCCGTTTCGTGGGCTGTGGCACCGTCGCTAGGCTGCTGCTGCTGCTGCTGCTGCTGCTGCACAGCGCCCGAGCGCTGCTGCTGAACGCGCCCCCGACCCCACGGCAGCGCAGGCCGCTGCCAGAGGCTCCGGCGACGCCCGAACGCTGACAAGCGACGGTGGCGGTGGCCATTGCGAAGGTCGGCCGATGCGTCAGCACCGACAATGTGCTGGCCAGCGACCGAGGTCGAAGAAACATCATTGTACGGGACCCTCGACGCGTGGTTGCATCTCGTCACGCAGCTGCGTTGCAGATTAGAGCGTGAACACTTGTGAACGTCAGTGAATGCGGCTGTGAGGTGTGCGAGATGTTGTCCTTCACGCTTTTGAGTTTGGTTTGGACGTGTTAAATTATAAAATGTCACTCTCGCGGCACTCGCTGTTGCCGCTGCTCGCGCTCGTGCTCGTGCCGCTCGCGTCTCCGTTTGGACGGCTGCGTACGAGCGACCGGCTCGAGCAGGCCGCGAAGCTCCTCGGCGACGCCGCCGAGCCTCCGTCACCTCCAGGCGAGAGCGGCGCGACATTCGTCCCGCTGCCCACGGCTGAGGAGCTTGCCAAGTGCATGGACAAGAACCCGGAATGCGCGCGGTGGGCCAAGGGCGGCGAGTGCGAGGCGAATCCCGAATTCATGCTCCACGAGTGCCCGGCGGGCTGCCAGCAGTGCCAGTCCGAAAACTGCCGCGACAAGAATGCGGTGTGCGCGAGCTGGGCGGCGAGCGGCGAATGCAAGGCCAACCACGCGTTCATGCTCAAAGAATGCCCGTTCGCGTGCAAGGTGTGCCACATCAACTTCAAGGAGGCGTGCCGGCGCGATCCGGCTATGGCGCCCGCTGCGGTGCCGGGCACCATAGACGCGACCATCGAGCGCGCGCTGCGCGAGTTTCCAGCGTTCCGGCCGCGCGTGCTGCACCGCGAGCCGTGGGTGATCGAATTCCAATCGTTCCTGACGGAGACCGAGGCGGACCACATTATACGCACGGGCGGGCACAATTTCGAGCGCAGCCTCGCAGGCGACGGCGTCACACCCGTCCGTACCAGCTCTACCAGCTGGTGCAATGTGGAATCGTGTCTGTCGGATGGTCTGTTCCAGGTGATGGCCGCTGATGGCCGCTGATGGCCGCTGATTGCCTCTGGTTGCCTCTGGTTGCCTCTGGTTGCCACTGAGCCTCGTCCGTGTCGGTCTGATGCAGTCCGTGCGCGAGCGCATCGTGAACGTTACACGCGTGCCGTGGGAGAACGCCGAGCACTTGCAGGTACTCCGCTATCATCCGGGCCAGTTCTACCGAGAGCACCACGACCAGAACTCGCCGCACTATTCAACGTGGGGACCACGGCTGTTCACCTTCTTCATGTACAGCGCTGAGGACCCCTGATTGTTCGCTGAGGACCCCTGATTGTTCGCTGAGGACCACTGATTCTTCGCTGACTGCACCCTGATTGCGTCCCTCATCAGGTACCTGTCGGATGTGGAGGAGGGCGGCGAGACGCGCTTCACGAAGCTCAACCTGACAGTCGCGCCCAAGAAGGGTTCGGCGATCTTGTGGCCCTCCGGTGATGAGCACCGATAGCCATTGAGTACCCTGAGTAGCCACCGAGTACCCACTGTGGGCTCGGCGATCCTGTGGGCCACCCCAGCATGCAAGTGCTCACCCCGGCGCCCTCCGAGTACCCCCTGTGGGCTCGGCGATCCTGTGGGCCACCCCAGCATGCAAGTGCTCACCCCGGCG
>ENA-UOXP01002783-UOXP01002783.1-mixed-culture-metagenome-genome-assembly--contig:-NODE-2783-length-9646-cov-31.067251_pt1 | contig 9646 bp, 10 predicted proteins | sample MGYA00238161_ERZ761639 | MGnify/ENA primary metagenome ERZ761639 (study PRJEB28913, sample SAMN08776760) | mixed culture metagenome | isolation source: Freshwater growth medium | place: USA...
AGCGCGACGACCGAAGCCGCGGCCGACTCAACAGCCGCAGGCCCGGAGCCGACCGTGCGTTACCGGTACAGGACGCGAAACCATCGCCACCTCTTACCCGGATTCGTCAAACGTCGGGACATGTCGGAACCGCCCAAAGCTACGCGGAAGTGAACGCAACGTGAAGGTGCCGTGCGATCACAAGGGACGGTATCCATCATGGAACCTTAAGGAACCAGACATGGGGATACAGAGTGAGCCAATTGGAGTGAGCCCAGTATGGAGTATGGGGATCTTTCCGCCGTTTTGGGGGACGAAGGGTCCCGTGGAAAGCCTGACTTAGGCAACCTGTGGGGAAACGGAATGAGAACCGCAAAGTTACGGAACGCTAGTACCGTACGAAGTACGCGCGACCGAAGTTTTCGACGGTTTCAGGCCTTTCACGGTTACGAAACCGTCTCATGTCTCATGCAGAGTGAGAGTCGTTAGAGAGTCGGTTGTCTGTGGTGACTTAAGACTTAATTCTGAGAGCTTAGATACCGCTACAAAATCTGCATCAGTCGATGCAGGCCTCCGGGAAGAAGGGCGTGGGCAGCTTCTTGAGGATGGACTTCATCCACTCGTCGCGTGCGGGCACGTCGTAAAAGAAGAGATGGTTACCAGGCATCTCCTCGAGCTCGAAGGACGCAGTGGTGAAGCGCTTCCAGAGCTCGAGGTGGTGCTTCTTGCACCGGCAGTCCTTGCTCAGGACTCTGGCCTGCATCGGGATCGCGAAGGAAGGGCCAACGTGCGCGGGCGGCGGCGTGAAGCTATACGAGTCGAAGAGGGTGAAATCGTCGCGCATCATGCCACTATACTGCTTCCAGTTGGGCTCCTCAAAGATGATCTCGTTGACGTTCCAGCCTCGGCATTCCTCTTGGAAGGTCGCCTCATCCATCTTCTCGTTCTTGTTCCAGGGCCGCTCCGCTTCGGGGATGTCAGGCGCGGGGAAGCCCGAGACGATCCACATGGCCGGCAACGGGATGCCCCTCTCCGCGCAGAGCTTGATCCACTCGTAGCTCATCCATGTGCCCATCGAGTGACCGACGATGACGTAGGGCACCTCTTCCTGCAGGAGCGGTGCGAGCACCGGGAAGAGCGCCTCGCAATACGGCCGCAGCGTGCGTTGGCGCGGCTCCTGCCGGCGCAGCTCACGCCCAGGTAGCTGACACGCGAGCAATTCGCCGCCATGGGCAGCGCAGTGCTTGACGAAGGCATTGTCAGTGGGCACACGCAGGCCGCGGCCGGTATAGACCGACTCGGCGCTGCCTGCATTGTGGAAGCAGACGATGCGGAACTTGGGATTCGGTGCTGGGTGGCGTCCAGCAACTGGGAACCACGCCTTGAAGGCTTCATCGGAGGATTTCGGCATCTTCGGATGTGGCGGCGGTGCCGGCGGTAGCGATGATGGTGCGGGCGGAGGCGGAGTGGGTGTGGCAACTGGCTCCGTTGTTCCGCCGGATTCAAAGTACGCCATCGCCTCCTCCTTGGACCACATAGTCATCTTGTCAAACACGATGTCGATGTCATCGGCCATAGCATTGGCTTGGACCTGCGAGCGCAAGAATGCAAGCGACGGTGGGTGGAAAGACGGTGCAGAGGCGGGGTCACAACGCACATCTTTCAGCTCCTCGAGCGTGAGCGGCATCCGCAGTAGGATCGGGCAGGTGTCAGAAGACCGCGTGAAGACGCAGTCTCGCGACGTTTCAAACTTGTGTGAGTTTCGTCCCATACGGCAACGGTTTTACAACCCGTCTGATATATTTCAGAACAAAACTGTCGGCACCCTTCTGTTCTTATTCATTGTCGAGCAACCATTGTACTATGGTGATGCATTGGCTGGTGAGCATCGGCACGGGACCTAGGCTGACGCGCACGGCGCCCCGAAGCTCGAGGATCTCTTCCTCAGCTTCCGTGAAGCCAAGGTGATCGCCGAGCACCGTCACCGTCGAATGCGCCGGTACGGCGGGCTGCGGGAGCGCAGTTCCGAGGAGCCGTTGGCCCGCCTCATGCATCGCGAGTAGACGAGGCGTCTCACCCCGAGGCTCCTCGCCGAGCATGCATGTGCTCACCACGGCGCCCGCACCCGCACATCCTCGTGCCTCACCCTGAGGCTCCTCGCCGAGCATGCATGTGCTCACGACGGCGCCCGCACCCGCACATCCTCGTGCCTCACCCAGAGTCTCCTCGCCGAGCTTCGCCTCTGGCGCGTCGGCAGCGGCGTTCTCGCAAGCTGACGGCTCCTCGAGTACGGCCTTGGCGCACGTGAGCTCGACCAATAACGCCCCCAAGTCCATAGCCTCACGCGTGCTCCAGCCGGGCAGCGGATGACCAGCCAGCGCACGCCCGACCGCCGCCGCCAGGCAGCGCTCGTCCGGGCGCAGCCCTTTGCACCGGCCGCCATCGCAGCAGACCACCCGTCGGGCATCCGCGAGGAGCAGCCACACGCGCGCCTCCTGGCGCACCCCATGCGAGTAGAAAAGGCACGCAGCCAGGCAGCGTGCGAGCAAGTCCACCCGCCCCTCTGGCAGGTTGTTCAGCTCGAACTTACCACGCTCTGCCAGGGCGCTCGGCGTCTCGTGGCACACGACAACAAACTCGCGGCGGCCCGGCGGAGGGCGCGGGCGCGTCGAGCGCTCCTGGCCAAACGCCTGCGAGGCGAGGCGCGAGGCGCGCTGGAGCGCCTCATCGGAGCGAGAGCACAGCTCAGCAGCCTCATACGAGCCGATTATAGACGCTTCGAGCCATCGGCCTCCCACGCGCGTGTGCGAGAGCCCCGCCGCCGCCGCCGCCGCCGCCGCGGCCGTCGCGGCCGTCGCGGCCGTCGCCGCCGCCGCCGCGTCAGACGCGCTCCATTGCAGGACGGCGGCTCCCGAAGATCGGCCGTCCTTGTCAGCCAGCAGCTTGATGTGGAGGGCGAGCATGGGCGCCATGGTGGGCGCCCCGGTACTCCCCTTGCGTGAGGCCGTGTGCCCCACGCTCGGCACGGCGCGCTCGAGAGCCGCGTACACGTCTGCGACGCTCGCTTCCCACGGGAGGCCGCGGAGGTGCACAAAGGTCGCCTCCGCCGCCTCCCGTACCCGTCATTCGAGCTCGATTGCATCGGCGATCGGCGAGACCGCCTCCGAGATAAACTCCGAGATGCCGCTGCGCTCAGCCCTGTCACCCTTGCTGGCGTTGCCCTCACCAAGGCCTGCCTCACCAACGCCGCCCTCACTGGCGCCCGCGCCCGCACCGGCCTCGTGCGCGCCGCCCTCGCCGGTGAACCCGCTCGCAATGCCCGAGCGGCCCTCGACAATGCGGCTGGGCGCATGCTCTCCAAGACGAGGCTCGAGCCCACGATATTCACGACGAGCCAACGCCTCGGCTCCGGTGCGCGCCATCGCGTAGTCGCCGCGCCGGGCCAGCGTGCCGCTCACGCCGCTTGCCACCAGGGTCCCATGGGTGTCTGCCGTGCCGCCAATGCTGCTGCTGCTGCTACCCACACTGCTGCTGACCTCTTCTCTTCCACCGCCAGCCGCAGACCCCGCGGCACTCATCGCCACTCCCGTGTTGGCCATCGAGCGCTTGGCTATGAGCTTGCCGCTCAGCTCTGAGAACCGCGGCGCCTCGTCCTCAGAGTCGTCGCCGTGTGCGCGCCCTCTGCCCTCCTCCTCCTCCTCCTCTGGCGCGGCGGCCGCCCGCAGCCGCGGCAGCAGCCGACCGTAATCCAGCATGTACTCGCCAGTCCATTCGGCGCCCTCGGCCAGCGCGACGTGCAGCTCATATGGCGTCACCACCGGCCGATAAAAGTCCTTGGCGTCGAGCAACGAGTGCTCCGCCGAGCCGAGGAGCACGTAGACGCCCACCTCGGCGAAGTTGGCCAACTTGGCCGCGTTGAGTTTGCCCATGATAAACACGTAGTGCTTGCGCGCCGCGCGCCGGCAGAGCGCCTTGAGCGCACGGAGCATCGGCGTGCGCTGCGAAGCGGAGAGCGTGCCTACGAGGATGCCCACCACCTCGGCCTCGCGCGCTTGCTGCACGAGGTAGTAGCGGCGCATCAGCCGACGCGCCGTTGCGAGCACTAGCCGACGCAGTGTGGGCGGCGCCGTCTCCTCGCACGCCGCCGCCTCGCGGTCGGAGGCATCCGCACGCGTGGCGGTTTGGGTGGGCGGCTCGTACAGATAGACCTCCGCATTTGGCAGCAGCAGGCACAGGTTCGAGAGCGTCTGGTCCTCGCTGCCGAGATAGACGAGCGCGGCGCACTGCCCGAGCGCCGCCTCATCGAGTGAGGCTCCAAGTCTCCGACCGAGGAGGAAGCCACGCGCGAGCGCGTCGGCGGCCGCAAAGGGGTCGGAGGTGCTCGGTACGGCCGCCGCGATGGCCGACGAGGAGGCCGACGAGGCGGTAACGACCGCAGGCTCGGCTTCGGTCGTTTCGGCTGTGCGCTCCACGTCCGAGTGGCACACGATCGCGCCCGCGCCAAGGCGAGCGGCAAGCGCCTCGGATGCATGCGCGTACGGCAGGGACGGCACGACAAGTACGCGGCGCGCAGCCTCGCCAGCGCCCAAAACCGGCGCGAATGCTGTCGAGAAATGCGCGATGTCGAGCGCGCGTCGCCCGAAGACAAAGCGCACCGGCAGCGGCCCACGAGCCTCGAGGTCGACGGGTCCGTAGTGCACGATGAAGTCGGCGTCAAAATGCTGAGCCGCTACAAAATCGACCTGAAAGCCGTCGAAGGAGGTGTCGCCGAGCACAAAGAGCTCCACACCTGCGCCATCCAGGGCCTGCTGCAGCCCGGAGACTGCGGCCGATGCGTGCGTGAGCAACGTGTCTGGAAACTGCAGCGCTACGCGCCGATGATTGCCGCGTCGAATGTGCGCGGCAGTAGCTTCGACATCGAGGTCGAAGGTGGCTGGCTCGGCTCTGGCAATGTCGCGAGAGATTGCGCGTGCCTCGTCGCTGGAGAAGACCGACATTTCCTTCGCTGTGGTGCGGCGACGTCACACGAGACCGCGTGAAATCACGTGAAACACACGCGCCCATTCTGATCGAGAGTTCTTTATCTCTTTGACGAAATGACGAAATTCGGTGAACCCGCGGTCGCGCTCTTCTCGCCCGCTTGGGGGAGGATGACCGTATGGGCCTTGATGGTCGCCGTGGCGGGCGCCGCTCCGACCCGCCTGCGTGCCGACGGTAGCGATTGGCTCTCCTTTCCTCGTTTCGCCCTCCCGCACATGGCGCGGCCGCTCTTCACCTGGGCACCTGGCTCGCAGACTGCATTCGCCCTCGAGCTCTCGGATGCAGCAGGCCACCTCGTCTGGGCATCTGGCAAGCAACTTAGCACGGAGCCATCGGTGCGTTATCCGCCCTCGGCACCGGCTCTCCAATCTGGCACGTACCATTGGCGCGTCGCAACGTACTCCGACCCATCGTCAGAGCCCTCCCCCTTTGCTTCTGCCGCCCTCCATGTGGCCATCCCGCCCGCCGATTGGTCGATGGCTGCTTGGCTTGGCGGCGATGCTGTCAACGTGTACACCGCATCCTTCCAAACCGGGCCCAAGTCGGCGCTCGCCAGCGTGGTGCTGTACGTGTGCGGCCTCGGCTACTCCTCCGTCCGCTTCAACGGCCAGGACCTGAATGTGCTCACGACGGCGCCTTGGACGAACAACGCCATCGTGAACGGGTTCTCCTCGCTCGATCTGACGCCGTGGTTGGCAGACGGGGGCGATGCGAACCACGTCATCGTCTCGCTCGGCTACGGCTGGCGCGACACGAATGTCTTCGCAGTGCGGGACGACGACTCGAAGGATCGCCCTGCCTTGCATGCAAACGCTCATCACGGCGCCACGGTTCCCCACAGGTGCGGGACGACGACTCGAAGGATCGCGTGGGTGCTGTCGCGCGCATGCTGCGAGCCAAGGTCCTTGCGACGTTCAACAACGGCTCGACGAGCGTGCTCACGTACACCGGCGACGGGACTTGGCAGGCGGCCGCGGGCCCTAGCACGGCCGACTCGGTCTACAATGGCGAGAGCTACGACGCTCGCATAGCGGCGGAGCTCTTTGACAGCGACGGCCGTGCCGCTGCGCGCTCGTCGTCGCGCTGGGTGCCGGCACCTCGCGTCGACGGCCCGGCTGGCCGGATGGTCCCTTGGTCGGTGCCGCCCGTCGAGGTGCTCGAGACGGCGCCCCACACCTGCGGACCTCTGACGATTGCCTCGGATTGCATGCTGATGGCCTCCCTCGTTGCATGCAGGTGCTCGCGACGGTGCCCCCGGTGGCGATGACGACCCCCAAACCCGGCCTTTACTTGTTCGATTTCGGAGTGCGAGCCTCCGGCGTGACGCGCCTCAAGCTGGTCGCCTGCCCCTCTGGCGCGACTCTTCGGATCCGGCACGCGGAGATCATGCAGCACGCGGGGCTGCCCGACCTGCAGACGGTGGACCCGACGATGATCTACACTGGCAACCTGCGCTCTGCCGAGGCGACGGACGTGTACACGTGCGCCGGTGGCAGTGCGACATGGGCTCCTGCGCTCACTTACCACGGCTTCCGGTTCGCCGAAGTCAACGTGAGTGGCGCCGCTGGAGTCATCCTGACGATGGACAGTGTGGAGATGGTGCACTTTGCCTCGGCCGTACCGCAGCGCACGCAGGTCAACTTCACCTCGGCCACGCTCAACAAGCTCCAGGCGATGGCTGTCGGCGCCCAGCGCTCCAACTTGATGACGATCCCGACCGACTGCGACCAACGCGACGAGAGGCTCGGATGGTTGGGTGACGCGAACCTGAGCGGCGAGTCGATGGCGCTCAACTTTGACATGTCGGCGTTCTTCAGCTGGTTTCTGCTGTGCGTGCTCTCGCGGCCGAGATCAGACCCGTGATTAGACCGAGATCGCAACCGAGATCAGACCCGTGATTAGACCGAGATCGCAACCGAGATGAGGCCCGTGATGGCCTCGGATGGCCCCTGATGGCCACTGCTGGCCTCGGATGACCTCCCTCATCCACTGATTGCCTCGGATGACCTCCCTCATCCACTGATTGCCTCGGATGACCTCCCTCATCCACTGATTGCCTCGGATGACCTCCCTCCACAGGTACGGTATCGCGACCGAGGTCGGGCACGGCGTCAACGGCAGCCTGCCCGATGTCGTGCCCTTTCTGCGTTACGGCGGCCGGCCGGCCGATGTGTCGTGGAGCGCCGCCATGATCACGCTGCTGCACGTCGGATGGAAGCAGTACGGCGACCTTCGCACGTATCGCTCGATGGGCGACGAGGTCGCTGCCCAGTTAGCGAACGTGGCAGTGCAGGCCGCCGCCGGCCTTGGCAAGATGCACACGCCGTACGGGGATTGGTGCCCCCCGCCGGAGAAGATGGGAGGCGGCCAAGGGCCCAAGCCTAGCGAGCCTCTTACCTCGGCCTTTTCGTATGTGACGATGGTGAAGCACGCCTCCGAGCTGGCCGACGCGTCCGGCGACGCTGCGGCCGCGAAGACGCTCGACGACCTCGCGGCGAAGCTCACCGATGAGTACAATGCGGCCTTCTATCACAAGGAGAGCGGCTCGTACGACACGGGCACGCAGACGGCGCTCGCGCTCGGCCTCGCCATGGGGGCCGCACCGGACACGAAGGTGACTCAGAAGGCACTCCGGACCCTGCCTCGCATGCAAACGCTCATCACGGCGCCCTCGTTCCCCACAGGCGACTCAGAAATTACTCCTCGACAAGCTCGACGCCAAGGGCACGCACTTTGACACGGGCATCATCGGGCTGAGCCAGCTCTTCCCGGTGCTCGGTGCGGCCGGGGCGCACGATACGGCGCTTGCGGTGCTCGCGCAGACCGACTACCCTAGCCTCGGGTTTGAGTTTGCGAATGAGCTGGAGAAGACCACGACCAACCTGTGGGAATTGCCCGACGCGCCGGCAGAGGGCACCGGCATGAACTCGCGTAACCATCACATGTACTCGTCGTACTCGTCCTACCTGGTGCAGAGCGTCGCGGGGGTGCGCTCACCACGGCGCCCGAAAGCGAGGCATCTCCCTGCATGCAAGCGCTCACCACGGCGCCCGAAAGCGAGGCATCTCCCTGCATGCATGCGCTCACCACGGCGCCCTCGCTCTGTCAGGTGCGCCAGGTCGCGGGCAGCCACGGCTACAAGCACCTCGAGCTGCGCGCCGCGAGCGCGCGCGCGCTGCATGGTGCGTCGGCCACGCTCGACCTGCCCTCAGGCGAGCTGAGCTTTCGCTGGAGCCGATCGGGAGGGCGTCAGCACGACAAGGTGAGTGAGGGCGACAGCGCCGAGTTCGACTGCGGCCCGCGCGGCGGCGTCATCGAAGCGGTCGAGTTTGCGTCGTTTGGCACTCCCGCAGTGCGACGTCGCTCCGCAGTGGGCGGGATCAGCGAGATGAGCGAGATCCCGCCGCTGGAGGCGCACCCGCTGTGCCATGCGCCCCGCTCGGCCGAGGTACTCACGTCCGCCTGCGTCGGGCGCCAGCGCTGCTCCATGCTGGCGACGCGCGAAGCTCTTGGACTGGACGCTTCCAAATTTGGAACGGAGCTCCTCGCCAACTGCTCCGCGGCGGCCAAGCGCCGTGGTGGGCGCCTCGCCGAGTGGTCCGACCCGCTGCGCTTCTGGGCGACGGTGCGCTGCTCGGTGGCCGCAGAGTCCCTCGACGTGAGCACCACGATCCCTCTCGGGGTGAGCGCGACGCTTGTGCTGCCTCTGCGCGACATGCGCAACCCTGTCGTCGTCGACGCGACGAGCCAACCAACCATCTTCCCACAGCGGACCTTCCCCAGCTTCGTCAATGATGCGCTTGTGCTGCTGGACGATCAGGAGTTGGGCCGCGCGCTCGCTCTCGAGCTCAAGAGTGGTGAGTATACGCTTGTCCTCCAGGACGGCGCTGTCGAGGTGTGAAAGGACCCTCGGGTGTGAAAGGACCCTCGGGGTTCGGGAGGGGAGTGGGCTGGAGGGGTGCCGCGCTCTGTTGAGCTGTGTGTCGGTGGCTGTGTTCTGTCGTTGTGGCCGGGCGGGGCGGCGTGGCTCCGCTCGCTGGTTGGTGTGGGCTGGCCGAACGACGTTCGTCGCGCTTCCGTGCGGATACCTGGCGCGCGGTTGACCGCGCGTGCTTGAGAGGAATCTCAGGGGAGGGCTCCGTCGCCATGTCCGTCGCGTACAGTCCGGTCCGCCACGGGCCACTCCCCGACGCGTCAGTCCCCGGTCCGGGGGTCCGAGGACACACGCGCACTGGAGAGGAGACCGCTTAATATACTTATTGATGTACTTATTGAGATATGAAAAACCGCGGCCCCGCGTCCATGGCGGCATGAAGGAACCAAAACGGGACACCATGTACCGTTTGACGCACAAAATGGCACATAGCCTCACCTTTCCCTACCCCACCCCATGAGCACCCTCTACCTATGCGCATCCCGCATTGCATGGCTCTTCTTGGGGGACTCGCGGTGCGCTGGTAGGCTGGTAGCAGTTCCTTCCCAGCACCCTATTACCCGCCTTGTACGGGTTCGATCCAAGTGTCAGCCCTTCCCGGCCTTCTCGACTCTGGTCAGTGGTCGCTTACCCCTGACGGTACGCTTTGACCTCCGATTTCCCGCATCCTCTCCAGGTCATGCTCCTCTTCCA
>ENA-UOXP01002786-UOXP01002786.1-mixed-culture-metagenome-genome-assembly--contig:-NODE-2786-length-9636-cov-5.486379_pt1 | contig 9636 bp, 9 predicted proteins | sample MGYA00238161_ERZ761639 | MGnify/ENA primary metagenome ERZ761639 (study PRJEB28913, sample SAMN08776760) | mixed culture metagenome | isolation source: Freshwater growth medium | place: USA...
ATATTGCTTGATTTGCTTTTGGCTAATGTGTGGCAAATGCTCCACTGAGCAAGATTCCATGGCCAATGCATCACTGTTTACTAGCGTCATCATATCACTCCTGAATATTGACGCTACTTTGCCAGCATTCTCCACAAAACTCATTGATATACATCAAACAGAGAATTATTCAATCCAGCATAATGCGTGCAACGATTCCCTGGAAAATGATATGGTTGATGCAAACGCGCAATCTGAGGCATATAATGCAATTACTTATCCTGAAAATGCGACGGCCTCCTACCCGATGAATCCAGAAATGATTAAAGTGGCATGCTCCAATTGCAACCTACGTGAATTGTGTATGCCAGTTGGACTTAACCATGATGAAATGGTCAAACTTGATCATGTGGTATCCACACGCAAACGCGTGAAACAAGGGGGACATTTGTTTAGCCATGGCGACCCTTTCACCACCTTGTATGCGATTCGTACCGGTTACTTCAAAACCTGTGTCAACACCGAAGATGGTCGTGAACAAGTCACTGGTTTTCAAATGGCAGGTGAAATTATTGGCTTAGATGGCATTGTCAGCGATAAACACAATTGCAATGCAGTTGCGCTGGAAGATGCTGAAGTATGCATTATGCCGTTTGAGAATGTTGAAGAGTTATCACGTGAATTTCCTGTGTTACAACGCCATGTGCATAAAATTATGAGCCGTGAAATTGTGCGCGAGAATGGTGTGATGATGTTACTTGGTAATATGCGTGCGGAAGAACGTCTTGCAGCATTTTTGCTGAATTTAGTACAGCGTTTACATGCACGTGGTTTTTCGCAATCAGAGTTTGTGTTACGCATGACACGTGAAGAAATTGGCAGTTATCTTGGCATGAAACTAGAAACGGTGAGTCGCACATTCTCCAAATTCAGTGAAGACGGTATCATCGAAGTGAAGCAACGCAATGTCAAAATCATTAACCCAGAAGCACTCAAGCAAATTTATAACCCACAAACTTGCACTTAGTGCACTTCCAGTCATTTTAGATTGTCTAGATTCAAATGACGCGCTCGCAAATACTCACAGTAGTTGACCATAACCGTATATTTCACGGGTTCACTTACGTCTACCCTGTCATTTCTAGACGCGCGGGCGGTGTGTCAATTGGTATTAATCTCAACCCTAACAATGCATGTAATTGGCAATGCGTATATTGCCAAGTACCTAACTTAACACGCGGGATGGCACCGCCACTGGATGCCGCACGCTTGGAACATGAGCTCGATAGTTTTCTTGCAGAAATTCAACAGGGTGATTTCATGCAAACTTATGTTGAGCCGGATATGCGAGTACTGAAAGACATTGCATTTTCAGGAAATGGCGAACCCACCAGTTGCCAACAACTTGATAAGGCTTTGGCTATCGTGGAAAAGCTTAGAGTGCGCTACCAGCTAGATACAAGTGTGAAAACACGTATGATTACCAATGGTAGCTTGATGCATCGCCAATCAGTGCTCAATAGCATCGCTCAACTAAAGCAACTGAATGGTGAAGTTTGGTTTAAATTAGACGCAGGCACGCGCAATGATATACAACGCATTAATCAGGTATATGTAAACCCACAACAGCATCTTGCAAGATTAAAAGCCTGTGCTGCGCTATGCCCTACTTTTATACAAACCTGTATGTTTGGCTGGCAAGGTGAAGCACCTAATGAAGCATCAATAGACGCTTATTTAAACTGTGTTGCGCAAGTCAAAGACGTGGTTAAAGGTGTGTATTTATATGGAGTGGCAAGACCATCCTACCAACCAGAAGCAGCATCTATCTCACGCTTATCGCGCGAATGGTTGGAAGTGATGGCTAACAGAATACGTGCTCTAGGGCTTGTCGTGCACGTCAGTGAGTAGCAGGTTACTTATTCTTAATCCGACTCGGCAGGCTTTAAACCTGTGGCCGCATGGTTTCTGCCTTGTACTGCCGGCACTAGGCCATCACGCTCTGCATCTAAGGTTTTATTAATTTCAATACCTTTACGGTAGTAATCCTCAATCGGAGGATCAGGATTAGTGATGGCCAGATAAGCTGTGATAAACGAGGCAATCACCACCAAAATTGGCCCAGCCATGATGAACCAGACATAACCGAATTGCCACCAAGCTTTAGTTTGCTTTTGTTCCATGCTGATTCCTATTTGTACAGATTATTGCGTAATAATAAACACTGATTTTTCGGTGGTGGTTTCTTGTGTCTCTAGCGATTTCACTTGAAACATGAGTGGGTGAGACCCTCTATCTAACACACCGTCCGGCACTTTAATCTCCATCACCACGGACTGGTTTTTGCCAGGGGCTACAGTAATTTGATGCGCCGCTTCTGATATAGGCTTAATATTCGCTTCGTTAAATTCGGCTTCAAACGCGTCATCGCCCAACACTTTAATCTGATACGTCTGTGCATGCTCGGCATTGTTCATAATTTTCAATCGATACACATTCTCTAGTTTGTTGTCTGCAGAGATGCGTGACGTTACCGCACGGTCACGCAATACATCTACGCGAAACGACGGTTTAAAATACAGGCTAACGCTGAAGCCAACCACCAATAATGTCAAAATAGTAGAGTAAATAAGGACGCGTGGTCTGAGGATGCGTTGAATAATATGGTGGCGTGACCAATTATTCTTCATCGCATTTTCTGTGGAATATTTAATTAGGCCAGGTGCAAAGCCCATTTTATCCATGACGGTGTCACACACATCAGCACAAGCGCCACATCCAATACATTCGTATTGCAAACCCTTACGAATATCAATACCGGTAGGACAAACTTGCACACACAAACTGCAATCAATACAAGAACCAAGTGCAGCATTTTCCTCAACGGATTTTTTATTACGGCCGCCTCTTGGCTCACCACGGGCTTCATCGTAAGTCACTATTAAGGTGTCATCGTCGAACATTGCACTCTGAAAACGTGCATACGGACACATGTATTTACACACTTGTTCACGCATAAAACCAGCATTGCCATAGGTAGCAAAACCGTAAAAACACACCCAAAATGTTTCCCATGGGCCTAAACTAAATTGCAAGGTACTGCTGAACAACTCACGTATCGGTGTGAAATACCCTACAAATGTGAAACCGGTCCATAAGGCAAATGTAATCCAAACAAAATGTTTTAGAAATTTTCTGGAGATTTTTTTCGCACTCACAGCCGATTGGTCTAACTTCATGCGGGCAGCACGATCACCTTCAATTTTGGATTCTATCCACAAGAAAATTTCGGTATAGACAGTTTGTGGACAGGTGTAGCCACACCATAATCGTCCGGCAATAGCAGTAAAAAGAAACAGTGAAAGTGCTGAAATAATCAGCAAAAACGTGAGGTAAATTAAATCTTGTGGATTCAGCACTAAACCAAAGATAAAAAAACGTTTTGCTTCTAAATCAAACAACATAGCTTGGCGTTGGCCCCATTCTAACCAAGGCACGCCGTAAAAAAACAACTGGGTGAGCCATACCATGGCCCAGCGCCAATTATTAAACACACCAGTCACACTGCGGGGATATACCTTATCTTGAGACTGATAAAGTGAATAAACAACTTCATCTAAAGGAATTGCAGTCTCTTTGACTCCCCGCGTGTCGATTTTAGTCATTTGTTGGACAAGCCCCATACATAAGCAGTCAATACATGTATTTGTTCAGGTGTGAACTTTTCTTTCCATGCTGGCATTTGGTTTACTTTACCTTCATGAATACGCTTGATGATGGCAGCTTCGCCAGCACCATGTAGCCAAATATTGTCAGTCAGGTTAGGTGCACCAATCGCTTGATTACCTTTACCATCCGCACCATGACAGGCTGCACACACGCCAAACTTCGCTTTACCAGCGCCGGCGCGTCCAGAGTCGTGCATGCTGCCAGATAGACTCAATACATAGTTCGCCACATTTTTCACATCATCATCAGACCCTAAAGCAGCACCCATCGGAGGCATCATGCCTACGCGGCCATTGACAAGCGTCTCGTTGATTTTTTCTGGGCTACCGCCATATAACCAGTCTTGATCAGTCAAGTTAGGAAAGCCACGGCTACCACGTGCATCAGAGCCATGACACTGCGCACAATTATTCAAAAACAAGCGTTGACCAATGCCTTTGGCATCTTCATCTTTAGATAAGTCTTCTACCGACATCGAAGCATATTTTGCATACAACGGTGCAATAACCTCATTGGTTTTGGCTACTTCTGCCTCATATTGCTTTACCCCAGTCCAGCCCAGTTTACCATTGTAGGTACCCAAGCCTGGGAACAAGAACAAATAAGCCAAACCGAAAATGACCGTAATCATAAACAAACCAACCCACCACATTGGCATTGGATTATTCATTTCACGTAAATCTTCGTCCCATACATGACCACTGGTGTTATCCCCATCGGCTACAACACCCACTTTTACTTTATTGGCAAACCATAACAGGAGCACACATCCAAAAATACCGCCCAAGCTAATTGCCGTGATAAATATTGGCCAAAATCCATTAACAAAATCGTTCATGTTGAAATCCCTTAATCTTCCGTAAACGGCAGTGACTCTGCCTCTTTAAAGCCTGATGAGTTGCGGTTACGCCAAGCCCAAACTGCAATCGCAACAAACACAATAAAGCTTGCGACTGTGGCCAATATCCTTAATGTCGTTAATTCCATAGGTGTTTCCTTTATTTAAGGTGGGTACCCAATACTTGTAGATAAGCAATCAGCGCTTCCATTTCAGTTTTACCTTTCACATCTTCGGCTGCAGCTTTGATTTCTTCATCGGTATATGGCACACCTACCGTGCGCAACGCACGCATTTTCGGTGCCATTTCGCTTGGATCCACCTGTGCGGTGTTTAACCATGGATACGCTGGCATAATCGATTCTGGCACTAAATCACGTGGGTTAATCAAGTGAATGCGGTGCCAGTCATCGCTATAACGACCACCAACGCGATGCAAGTCTGGACCAGTACGTTTACTGCCCCATTGGAATGGGTGGTCGTACACGTACTCACCAGCTACCGAGTAATGGCCATAGCGCAATGTTTCCGCATGGAACGGACGTATCATTTGTGAGTGGCAGTTGTAGCAGCCTTCACGAATATATACATCACGTCCAGCCAATTGCACCGCCGTGTAAGGTTTCAATCCACGAATCGGCTCAGTAGTAGACTTTTGGAAGAACAACGGCACAATCTCTACCAAACCCCCAAATGAAATCGTAATTAAAATCAATACGATCATTAAAAAATTACTGGTTTCGACTTTGTCGTGATTAATCTTGCTTTTGTTTTGTTCGTTTGACATCTTTAATCCTTAAGCGTGAGCAGCGCTAACTTGTGGAATATTCACCAACACTGGTTTGCCACTCGTTGCTGTTTTATATACATTCCAAGCCATAATCAACATGCCGCTGAGGTAAAGCACACCACCTAATAAGCGCGTGAAGTAGTACGGGAATTTGGCTTTAACACTTTCTACAAAGGTATAAGCCAATGTGCCGTCAGCATTCATGGCACGCCACATTAAGCCTTCCATCACGCCTGAAATCCAAAGCGCTGAGATATACAACACAATGCCTATCGTTGCTAACCAGAAGTGCAGTTCAATGGCTTTGATGCTGAACATTTGTTTTTGACCAAATAAGCGTGGCACCATGTAATAGAGTGAACCCATAGAAATCAAGCCTACCCAACCTAAAGCGCCTGAGTGTACGTGCCCTACTGTCCAATCGGTATAGTGTGAAAGTGCATTGACTGTTTTAATCGCCATCATTGGACCTTCGAACGTACTCATACCGTAGAATGAAAGTGCAACAATCAAGAAACGTAAGATAGGGTCTGTACGCAATTTATGCCATGCGCCAGATAACGTCATGATACCGTTGATCATACCGCCCCAGCTTGGTGCCAACAGAATCAGAGAAAACACCATACCTAAAGACTGTGTCCAGTCAGGTAACGCGGTGTAATGCAAATGGTGTGGGCCTGCCCACATATAAGTGAAGATGATTGCCCAAAAGTGCACAATCGATAAGCTGTATGAGTAGACTGGGCGCTCGGCTTGCTTAGGCACAAAGTAATACATCATGCCCAAGAAACCAGCGGTTAAGAAGAAACCTACCGCGTTATGACCATACCACCATTGCACCATGGCATCTTGCACGCCTGCATAAGCAGAATATGACTTCATGAAACCTGCAGGAATAGCTGCACTATTTACAATATGAAGTAATGCAACTGCAAGGATAAATGCGCCGTAGAACCAGTTGGCCACATAAATATGTTTGACTTTGCGTTGACCGATGGTGCCAAAAAACACAATGGCATAAGACACCCAAACAATCGCAATCAAAATATCAATTGGCCACTCTAGTTCTGCGTATTCTTTACCTTGTGTGTAACCCAATGGTAAAGAAATAGCGGCGGCCACAATCACGGCCTGCCAACCCCAGAATGTAAAGGAGGCTAACTTACCAGCAAACAAGCGTGTTTGACAGGTACGCTGAACAACATAATAAGAGGTGGCAAATAACGCTGAACCACCAAACGCAAAAATGACTGCATTGGTATGCAGTGGTCTTAATCGACCAAAACTGGTCCAAGGTAAGCCTAAATTCAGCTCAGGCCATACCAGTTGCGCAGCAATAATCACGCCCATGAGCATGCCTACTACGCCCCAGACGACAGCCATAATGGAAAATTGCCGCACCACCTTATCATTGTAAGTGCTAGGTTGCGAGTGTTCGAGTTGCATTGATTTCTCCAAATTTACTAAATGACTAAGACCAGTTTGCCGTAAAATATTCGTATCGCATTTGATACAAATCAATCATCGTGCAAAATACGTTCACCTTCAGGTTCAATATCTTCAAATTGACCTGTATAAATAGCCCACCATAAACCACCTAATATAAAAAAAACTAGGATGACTGACAGTGGTACCAATAAAAATAAAATATCCATGCTAGACCTGTTGCTCGCTAGAAAAGACTTGCGAAGGGATTGCTGATAAGCGTAAAGCATTACCGACCACCAACAAGGAACTGAGAGCCATGCCTAAACCAGCCAGCCATGCAGGCAACCAACCCATAATGGCAAGCGGAACACACACGACGTTATATATAACTGCCCACATTAAATTCTGCTTTACGATTTGCATGGTGCGTTTTGCTTGGTTCAACAATACGACTACCATAGGTACTTCATTATTCATGACTACAAAATCCGATTGCGCTTGTGCCAATGGCACGGCCTGACCCATCGCCACCGACACATTGGCTAACGCCAAAATCGGGCCATCATTCAAGCCATCACCAATCATTGCCACCTGTCGCCCTTGCTGCTGCAACTGTTGCATATGCAATAATTTATCTTGTGGCGTACAGGCGCCACGTGCAACATCAATCCCCGCTTTTCTAGCAAAGGCATTCACGGTTTCTGTGTTATCACCAGATAACAGTTGCACCTGAATACCCTGCTTTTTTAACGCTTGCACAGACTCAGTAACATCTGCCTTCATGGTTTCTTCCATGGTAAAACTGGCAATCCAACCGTGCTCAGAAACGAGGTGTACTGATGAGGTCGCCATTCTATCTAAATTTTCCAAACCGCAAAACGTTAATGAGCCTAATTTTAGGGTGCCAATTGAAGAATTTGCCATTAAACCTGCGCCTGGCACTTCTTTGACGTCCTCTAATTTCATTTCTGAAGGTTCTGTATGCACATCTGCTGTCCTTACTATGGCTTTGGAGAGCGGATGTAAAGAATAGTTTGCTAATTGTGCAGCAATATTTAATGCTTGTTTGGGCGTATAGGACTCGTGGGTCTGAATAGCAGAAATGGTGAGCTGATCTTGTGATAATGTGCCTGTTTTATCAAAGACGACGGTATCGATATTGCTGAGTGCCTCAAGCGCCTGCATTTTTCTCACCAACACGCCCCTTTGCGCTAAAGCACCAGAGATTGTCAGCATTGCAGCTGGTGTTGCCAGTGAAAGCGCACAAGGACAAGTGACAATCAATACTGCAACTGCAGCCATCAATGCGCGTCCGTGATCAACAGGCCAAAGGATAAACGCGGCAAGTGCGGCAGCGAAGAGAACGCCGATTAAAAATGGTCTAGCGATACGGTCTGCAATCACTGCAAGCCTTGGCTTTTCAACAGATGCTCTTTCCATTAAAGCCACAATCTGCGCATAGCGAGTGTGACCGCCTAACTTGTCTATCCGCATGTTTACTGGGGCTTGCAAGTTAAAACTACCTGCAATTACCTCCTGCCCCAGCGATTTCTCTACAGGCTTGGATTCACCTGTTAATAACGCTTCATCTGCATTGGTGACACCTTCTGTTATCACACCATCTGCTGGAAAAGCCTCACCCGGTAGCACACGTAAGGTATCACCCACTTGTAAACGATTCACTGCCACACGTTGAAACTCACCTTGCGCATTAAGGCGCTCAACAGTGCTAGGTAAGCGACGCATTAATACATCCAAAGCGCCAGCCGTACGATCACGCATTCTCAGCTCTAACCAGCGACCTGTAAGCAGGAAAAAGACAAACATGGTCAATGAGTCAAAATAAACCTCTACCCCCCACCAACCATTCGGTTGAAAGGTGCCTGCGGAACTCACCACAAAAGTGATGAGTATGCCGAGCGCTACGGGCAAATCCATACTGATTTGACGGTTTTTTAAATCATGCAGTGCATTGCTAAAAAAAGGTGTTGCGGAGAAAAACATAACAGGCAGCGTGAGTACCCATGAAGCCCAGCGCAACAAATTGATAATATCAGGTGTGATGTCTTGGCTGTCGGCAATATACGCTGGGTAGGCATACATCATCACTTGCATCATACAAAAGCCAGCGACCACCAAACGCCATAACATTAAGCGCTGTTGTTTGCGACGTTCATCAAAATTAAAAATTTCACTGGCTGGCAACGCAGCATAGCCAGCGCGGGTCAGTGCCTCCATCCACTCAGATGGTTTTGTGGTTTCGGCTGACCATGTAATGCGCGCACGCTTGCTGGTCGCATTGACTTCGGCGGACATCACACCCTGAACAGAGGTGAGCGCTTTTTCTACATTAAAGGCACAAGCAGCACAATGCATGCCATCCACCACGATGTGCGATTGCCACACTTGTTCTGGCTGATTTAAGGCATGGCTAAATTTTGCCCATTCCTCGGTATCATCAAGCCCTATATAAGCTGCATTATTCAAGTTTAAAACCCCAATAGGCCAATTTACTTAGGTGTAGACCGCCTAAACTGTCAAACATTATATAAATTTACATAATATATTTCAATTAAATATTATTGTTTTTCTATGAATTGCATCATTTTTTGTTTGAATATATCAGCCCAACGCATGAGATCATTGATATAACGCAAACCTTGCACTTTCTCTAGTTTGGCATATAAAAAATAGACTGCTCCACTAAACGCTTTTTCAACCCTAGCGCTTCAACTTCAAACTGAATCGCATGGACACCGGGCTTCACATTGCCATCGGGTAAACGCACACTGATAGGCACTGATTGCTCACTTGTAGCATACACCTTTACAGCGCTATCATTCAGTATACTTAGCCCGTCTAAACCTGTGAC
>ENA-UOXP01002796-UOXP01002796.1-mixed-culture-metagenome-genome-assembly--contig:-NODE-2796-length-9597-cov-37.804444_pt1 | contig 9597 bp, 8 predicted proteins | sample MGYA00238161_ERZ761639 | MGnify/ENA primary metagenome ERZ761639 (study PRJEB28913, sample SAMN08776760) | mixed culture metagenome | isolation source: Freshwater growth medium | place: USA...
GGCCGAGAGGGCGGCGGCCGAGAAGGCGGCGGCCGAGAAGGCGGCGGCCGAGAAGGCGGCGGCCGAAAGGGCGGCGGCCGAAAGGGCGGCGGCCGAGAAGGCAGCGGCCGAGAAGGTGCAGCGGCGCGTGGCGGCGCGGCGCGAGGCCAACCTCCTTCAGGAGGAGAGGGATGCTATCCGACGACTTGACAGCACAGAGATTCCGGAGGGCGGCACGTGGTTCTTGGTGGATGCAGCATGGCTCAAGCATTGGAGAGACTACTGCTGGGACGGCATTCGGCCCGACCCCCCCGGCCCAATTTGCAACAGTCGCCTTCTCCGTTCAGACGGCCGACCTCATCCAAATCTCCAAAAGGCAACCGATTATCGCGGGGTCAACGAGGCCGTGTGGCGATTCCATCATGGGAAGTATGGTGGTGGGCCAGCCATTTGCCGTTCGAAGCTGGACATCTACGCACCACCAATCCCTCCGCCCGCCGACCTCGCGACGCCAACCACAAGCCCTCAAGCCGTCGTACTGGAGACTGATGATGTTGAGATCCAATTGGAAGATGTTCGATGTTTCGAACATGAGCGTCTCAATCGAAGTCTTGGTCCTGCGCCATGGCGAACGCATCGAATGGGGATCGATGAACGAAGCATGATAAGCTGGGACTTCCTTATCGAGGCCAAGGCGGCGGTCGAGGCCAAGGTGGCGGTCGAGGCCAAGGCCAAGGCGGGGGTCGAGGCCAAGGTGGCGCCTACAAAAGCTGCGTTTCGGGTGCCGCCGGCAGTGTGCTTGGCCCCATCGGCACCACCACCGCCGCCGGCGGCCACCCATGCAGCAGCTGCTGCAGCACCGCCCGTCGTCGCGCAGTCGATGGGCAAGGTACACAGCACGCGGCTGGGTAAGCCCACTGCCGAGGCCAAGGCGGCGGTCGAGGCCAAGGCCAAGGCGGGGGTCGAGGCCAAGGTGGCGGTCGAGCACGTGGCGCAGGCGCTCGGAGGGCGTGACGGAGGGGGTGATAGAGGAGGAGACGGAGGTGGCGAAAGTGAAGGTGGCGAAGGTGGAGAAGGCTGTGGTGATAGCCGAGGTGATGGTGGAGGCGACGGTGGTGGTGCCGCCGGCCGTACGCCATCGTGCTGTGCATTCGGGGCCGGCTCATTAACGTTCGCACCGCGTCTTCAGCGCATGGTCCTTCCTGCCCTGGACGCCGCGGTCCAGAAGCTGCGCGATGAGGAGCGGGCGGCGGTCGCGGAGGTTCGCGAGCGCGTGTTGCAGGATAGCCTCCCTCTTCTCAGCCTGCTGCAGGTCGAGCCGCTTGAGATGCAGTCGTCGCACCTCTCCTTCCAAGAGTACTTTGCCGCACGAGCCATCTGCACGGGCAAGTACCACCTCCCTGAGGGGTCGCCGCCGCCGTGGCAATGGCCGGCGTTTTGGGCCAACGCGGTCACGCTCGGCAGCGAGATGGGCGACGCCTTTGGCAAGGGGCTGAAGCGGACGGCCGGGGTGGGAGATGTGCTCGACCTGAGCCAGAAGCTCATTGGGGGAGATCGGCCGACGATGGTCGCTGTGGTGGCGCAACTGATGCGTGGGCTGGCGTCGCTCAGCCTGCGAGAGAACAAGTTGACTGATGGCGAGGGCCTGAAGATGTTTGCGGCGCTCCAGACGAACACGACGCTGACGCAGCTCGACTTGGGGGGCAACGAGCTCGGCGCGGAGAGCGGTAAGGCGATGGCGGACGCGCTCAAGACGAACACGACGCTGACGCAGCTGAGCCTCAAGAACAACAAGTTAGGCGATGCGGGCGGCTGCGCGCTCGCGGTGGCGCTCCAAGCGAACACGACGCTGGCGCAGCTCGACTTGGGTGGCAACAAGCTCGGCGCGAAGAGTGGCAAGGCGCTCGCGGTGGCGCTCAAGACGAACACGACGCTGAAGCACCTCGGCATGGGCAGCAACAGCCTCGGCGCAGATGGCAGCAATGCGTTGGTTGCGGTATGGAAAGTGAACAGGATGCTGACACAGCTGGATCTAGGTTGAGCGGCTGTCGAGAGTGCTCTGGACTCGAGTGCACACATGATTATGACCTCGAGAGCACCAGTCGTCCTCGAGAGCACCAGTCTACCAGCAGTCGACCTCGAGAGCACCAAGTCGTCAATTGCATGCTCCGTCTAGACGTTGGCGTGTGAACTGGCTGGCGTGTGAACTCTTGACTGGCTGGGCAGGCACCCTGGGTTGTGATGACTACTGACTTCGGTTGTGTGGAGTGCTCCTGTTGTGTGTGTGAAGTTGCTCTTGTAAGTTGCCTAATTTTGACAATTACTTACAAGGGCAACTTCACACATCTTGACAATTATAATTCGTGCTGTGTTCAGTAGGGTCAGGGTAAAGGTCGTAATATTAGGGTTAAGACAAGACAATATATCCTCATTTAGCAGAGCCAGAAGACCTACACGCTACAGCGCAGTAAGAGCATGTTCGCATAAAAAGGTGGTGACTGGCAACTAGTCTACCCTAGATCCCTAGTGCGCCCCCGGCGGCGGCGCGGCCGCTGCTGCTGTCGCCTAGGGAGCCTTGCGCATTCACGTTCACACCTTGCGCCTAGGGAGCCTCGGCGGGAGCCGTGTGCGCTCTCGCTCTCGCGCCGCCAGTCGCTCACTCACCCTCTCGCCCACTCGATGGGCAGCTCCGACGGAGGGTAGCGAGATCCGATGGAGATCGGACGAGATTGGATGAGATCCGAGGGAAGGCAGCGAGATCGAGCTTCCGAGCCTTCCGCCGCCAGCGGCACCGCCTGTCCCCAAACCCAAACCCACACCCACTCCGGCGGCGGCGGCGGCGGCGGCGGCGGCGGCGGTGGCGCCGGCGCCGCCCGCCACGCCGTCCTCCTTGTTGCTGCCCACCACGACGCCCACCTGGAGCATCTCGTCGGCGAGGAGCATCGAGATTCGGTTGAGATTGCGAGCTCGGCTGTGGAGCTCGCGAGCTCGCTCGGGCGCGGGGGGGCGAGCTCGCGATCTCCAACGCATCTCCTCCTCGGGAGGTGGCATCTCGGGAGGGGGGCTTGATGACGGCGAGAGCCCTCCCATCGAGATGCAACCTCCCATCGAGATGCGTGCACACGAGTGACCTGCTCCCCCGGTGCATGCACATGAGTGACCTGCGCCGGCGCCCAGTACGGCGCCTGGACCTGCTGCGAGCGCGATCTCCGGTGCAGCTCCGGCACGGGGCGGCGCTACGTGTAGCCGAGGCAGCGACGGTGGGGGCTGGAGCGCTGTATTGGGCGAGTCCACAGCGATGAACGCAGCGGCAGCCGGCGCGGCGGTAGCGGCGGCGGCGGCGGCAGCGGAAGCATCCGAGGATGAGTCTGCACCGAGGAGGTTGTGTAGCGCCGTGTTGGGAGGCTTGGGCCTCGCGTCGGTCATCAGGCCGCGGAGGGCATGGGATTGCATGTGAGTGTACAGATTGCCTCTGGCGGCCTCGACTTGGCGCGAGTGCTCGACGAGACCTGAGACCATGCCTGTGCTGACGAGACCTGAGACCAAGCCTGTGCTCGAACGCGCCGGGCCGCGTGCGGGGGCCGAGGTTGACCACGCTGGCCCGAGATTAGGCCCGAGATGAGACCCGAGATTAGGCCCGAGATTAGGGCCGAGATGAGGCCCGAGAGAGGGGGATGTGGGCGGCGACGCCCGGGCGTGCAAGAGCGCCTTGAGTGCATGCACGTCGCAATCTCGCATGTTTAGGACGAGCTGCGTCGCTCGCACCTATGTGCATGCAAGTAGGGAGGCAATCAGCATGCAATCATGTTTAGGACGAGCTGCGTCGCTCGCACCTATGTGCATGCAAGTAGGGAGGCAATCAGCATGCAATCATGTTTAGGACGAGCTGCGTCGCTCGCACCTATGTGCATGCAAGCAAAGGCCGTTCTTCGACATCGGTGTGTGTGGCCGCAATCCGTGGCGATCAGGTGGCAATTAGGTGGCGATCAGGTGGCAATTAAGTGGCAATCAGGTGCCTCCAATTAGGTGGCATTCACAAACCTCCAAGGAAATCAAGACTCCATCAGAGGCACTCGGGTGACACTTGGGTTGCGTCACGTACCTCCTCCTCCAAGGCCGCCATCTGGATCGTGCGCCGCGCGAGCCGTCCCCGCAGCGCCGCCAACTCGAGCGTATGCGCCGACGCCAGCCGCGCGCCTCGCAGCACCTTCGCCTGCAGCGCCTGGCACTCCTGCTGTTCACGGCTCAGGGCTGCGAACAGGCGCGCCACCTCGGTCGTCCGCTCCGCGAGCTCAGATTGCAATCTTGCAGCTTCAGATTCGAGCTCCGCTCGCAATCTCTCGATTTGAGATTCGAGCTCCGCTTGCGAGCTCAGGTGTCGCGCGGAGGCGATTGCGAGCGCGCTTTGGGCGGCCTCTTTGGCTGAGGATTCGTCAATTGCATGCTGCACGGCCGCTGCCTCCGATGCCTTGGCAGCCGCGAGGCCTTCCTCGAGCAGGCGGGCCGCACCAACCTGCATGCAATGAGGGTGGCAATCAGCAGGCAGCCGCGAGGCCTTCCTCCAACAGGCGGGCCGCGCCAACCTGCATGCAATGAGGGGGGCAATCAGAAAGGTGGCGATCAGATGGCAATCGTAAGGCACTCAGATCGGAAACAGAATGAGGGCCACCAGTGTGTCATCAGTGGGCCATCAATTGGTCATCAGTGTGCCATCAGAGGCCCATCAGAGGGCCAATCAGAGGCCCATCAGAGGGCCAATCAGAGGCCCAACAGAGGGACCATCAGAGGCCCATCAGTTGGTCATCAAACCTGCGCTGCTTGGACTGCAGCCGCACTCTCTCGCGCCACCGCCGCGGCCCGCGCCTCCGCCTCCGCCTCCGCCTCCATCACACGCAGGTTTGCGTCCTCAATCGCCGCCGCCGCCGTCGCCTCCGCCTGCGCCATCTTTGCACCCCATTCATCAAGGCAACGCTTTCGCTCTTCCTCGGCTGCCTCGTATTCACACCTTCGCTCCGCCTCGGCGGTCTCGTATTCACAGAGGAGCTGGGCGGCCGTGCCTGATGAGAGAGGCCATCAGATGCAATCATAGGCCATCCATGGCAATCAGAGGATAGCCCCTCAGCGGCCGTGCTTTATGAGGGAGGCCATCAGAGGCGATCGTAGGCACATTCAAACTCATGATGGCCTCTGATGCCCACAGTGATTGCCTCCCTCATCACAAGCACATTCAAACTCTTATGCTCATCACGGAAGCTGGCTCACGTGCTGCCTCCTCCTCTGCGGCGGCTAAGCGGCTGGCCGTCATCTCCTCCGTATGCACCTGTGATGAGGGAGGCAATCATTGTGGGCATCAGAGGCCATCATCAGAGCTGATGAGGGAGGCAATCAGACGTCATCTCCTCCGTACGCACCACCAGCGCCTCGGCCGCGAGCGCCCGCGCCTCGGCCGCCTCCGCCGCCGCCGCCGCACGCCCCGCCGCCTCCTCCGCCGCCAGCCTCGCCAGGACGTCGGCCTGCGCTTGAGCTTGGGCCTCGCTCAACTGACCTTCAGCCCTTCGGAGGGTCTCCTCCAAACGCTCGCGACCCGATGCGGCGACGGCGAGCCTCGCCTTCGAAGCCATCACCTATGAAGGCATGCAAGTAGGGAGGCAATCAGCATGCAATCATGTTCCTTCGAAGCCATCACCCAATGTCACAAGGCCCAGGGGGGCAGGCTCAGGATTTTGCTTCGGGTGAGGGTTTGGAATAGGGCTCGGGACACAAAGAATCGTAATGCCTGCCGCGTGCATGCAATGAGAGAGGCAATCAATGGCAATCAGGCTCCTCACCTCGGCCTGCCGCGTGCGCGCCGCCGCGTGCGCCGCCAAACGGCACGCCTCGAGCTCCTCGGCGGCCCGACGCTCAACCTCCCGCCGGAGCTCCATCGAGATCGTGAGCTCCGCCGATCTCGCCTCGAGCTCCGCCGATCTCGCCTCGAGCTCCGACGATCTCGCCTCGAGCTCCGACGCCATCAGCGCCGCCTCGCCTTTGGCCTCCGACGCGGCGGCACGGGCAGCGGCGGCTTCGGCCGACGCGGCCGCCTCGCGCGCGGCCGCTTCCGACGCCCTCGCAGCCGCCTCGGCCGCGGCTTCCTCCGCCGTCGCACGTGCAGCCTCCTCATCGAGCACGCGGAGCCGCGCCTGATGAGGGAGGCAATCAGCATGCAAGTAGGGAGGCAATCAGCATGCAATCACCTCGTCGAGCACACGGAGCCGCGCCTGATGAGGGAGGCAATCGTAGGTCCTCAGAGCTCATCAGCTCATCAGAGTATCATCAGACCTCCGCGCCATCTCGTCGAGCCACGCGGAGCCGCGCCTTTTCCACAGCGACCTCTGATGAGGGAGGCAATCAGCATGCAATCACCTGTTCCACAGCGACCTCGCTCGCAGTACGCGCCGCCTCGGCTTCTTGCAACGCCGCGGCCTGTCCGCAGTCGACCACGGCGAGCGAATGAGTGAAGCACTCAGATGCATTCAGGGGCACTCAGCGGCACTCCGAGGCATACAGGCACTCAGGGGCACTTAAGGAAGGGGCACTCAAGCGCAGCCGGCAGAGGCATCAATCAGAGGCGATTACCTTTCCCCACTTGGCAACAGCCGCCGCATGCATTGCCGTGCGTGCACGCTCCGCCTCCGCGGCCACCTGTGATGAGGGAGGCAATCACTGTGGGCATCAGAGCTGATGAGGGAGGCAATCATCGTGCGTGCACGCTCCGCCTCCGCGGCCACCTGTGATGAGGGAGGCAATCAATGTGGGCATCAGGGGCCATCATCAGAGTTGATGAGGGAGGCAATCATTGGTCATCATAAGCTCATCAAACCTCCGCCAGTGCAGCCTCCAAGGCCGCCTTGCGAGCGTTCGCTTGCTCCTCAGCCTCAAGGCGAGCCGCCTCCGCCGCCGCCGCCTGCTCCGACGCCACCGCTTGACGGAACATTTCGGCCGCCAAGGCGGACGCACGCCGCCGCTCCTCGACACCTGTGCATGCATGCAAGTAGGGAGGCAATCAGCATGCACTCATATTTAGGACGCACGCCGCCGCTCCTCGACTCCTGTGCATGCATGCAAGTAGGGAGGCAATCAGCATGCACTCATATTTAGGACGCACGCCGCCGCTCCTCGACACCTCGCTGAATCTGCTCCAGTCGCTTCGCATTGCATGCAAATAGGGAGGCAATCAGCATGCAATCACCTCGCTGTATCTGCTCCAGTCGCATGCAAGTAGGGAGGCAATCAGCATGCAATCACCTCGCTGTATCTGCTCCAGTCGCATCGCATTGGCGGTGAGTAGGGAGGCAATCAGCATGCAATCACCTCGCTGTATCTGCTCCAGTCGCATCGCATTGGCGGTGAGTAGGGAGGCAATCAGCATGCAATCACCTCGCTGTATCTGCTCCAGTCGCATCGCATTGGCGGTGAGTAGGGAGGCAATCAGCATGCAATCACCTCGCTGTATCTGCTCCAGTCGCATCGCATTGGCGGTGAGCGCCGCCCGACCAGCGCTCTTGAACAACGAAAGTCCCTTTTTGGGAGTGGCATGCGGCTCGGTGGACGCGGCGGCGGCGGCCGCCTCCGCCGCCGCCGCCGCTGTAGCCGCTGCTGCCGCTCGCGCCACCACGACCTTCTGCATTGCGGCGTCGGCCCTGGCCGCTTGCGCCTCCGCCGCCGCGGCGGCGATGGTCGACTGCTCTGCGAGGAGCCCGGGCGGCGGTGGCGGCGGAGGAGGTGCTGGCGGTGGAGGAGGCGGTGCTGCTCGAAAATCCGCGAGGTCTCCCAAATTAGGATCCGTGAGGTCTCCCAAATTAGGATCCGTGATGGATCGGCTCCGGGCACCGTTCCCACCTCGAGCGCCGTCTCGAGCGCCATCAGCCTGGTACTCAGCCTGGTCCGCCGACGCCACGACAAGGTTGAAGAGCACGAGCGCGATGCAAACCGAGGGTGGGCCCGGGCTGGCCGTCGCCGCCGTGGTGGGCACTTGCATGCTGGGCGGCCCGGCGCCGTAGTGAGCACTTACAATCGGGCTGGCCGTCGCGAGAGAGGGCTGGCCGTCGAGGGTGATGAGGGCGGGCGCAGCTCGTCCCAAATTAGGTAATGACGTCATCTTCAGATGACTCATGCGCCTGAGCTGCAAGCCCATGACGCGCCGCTGGTGGCGCAGATAGCGCAGCTGGACCTGCCAGGCGGACGCGCGCTGCGATGAGCACTTGCATGCAAAGGCCGGTCATCAGTGGCAATCAGCGATCGCAGCTGTACCCGGGAGGCGGCACGATGCCAGCCGAGCAGGTTCGTCAGGCATGCATTCGCCGCGACGGCGATCCCGTCCTGGCCGCACATCGTCAGCGATCGAAGCCGCTCGGTGCCGCCGCATGTGGAGAGCATGGCGACGTGCGCAACGTCCGAGCGGCACAGGTTCTGCAGCGCGCCGCACGCCAAGGCGACCGTGAGCGGCACGTCGGAGAAGAGCCGCTCGACCACGCCCTCGAAGCCGCGCGGGTGCGCCGACACGATCGCTCGGTTCAGGTGCGCGTCCGGGTCGACCTCCGTGGTCGTGAAGCAGACGAGCACCGCGAGCGCCGGCTGATGCACCCGCGCGCTCTCGTGGCGCACGGCGTCGCAGCAGAGCTGCAGGGCGCCCGCCTCGCGGGCCGCCTTGCTCAGCTTGCTTGCATCCTCGAGGTCCGCCATCGCCGCCACTTCGGCGAGCTGACCGAGGGCGCTCGCGAACACGGCGGGGTCCTCCTCCCACGGATGCGGGCTGCACAAGGTGCGTATGGCCTCCATGGAGATGGGCCCCCTGCCGTTGAACGGGCCACCAGCTAGGGGCGCCAGGAGGGCCCGCAAGCAAGCGGGCCGGAGGGTTACCTTGTTCAAGTGGAGCCCCGGTCGCAAGAGCGGTTTCCGGGGCAGGAGCGTGTAACGGAAAGGTCCAGAAAAGTTGTCATCGCCTCGGTGAATGCATGCCAAAAAACTAAGCAAGGCATGCTGTGAGAGGGGCGGACGCACGCGCAGCGGTCCTGTGCTATTGTTGACTCGGAGATAATTCAATCGCGGGATAAGACGCCTCGTCTGAAAATAGCCTCGAAAGTTCTAATCAAGAGATTGTGCGGTGATAATTGGGTGATCATGAACCGACATCTTCGATTCGGCAGTTTTTGTGTGAAATCTTCGATTTTAAGGGCCGGTCGTGAGCCGGCGCTGTTGGTCCGGACCGGTGAGGCAGGGCAGGCTCCGAGAATCTGTTCCCGCGCGTCGACGGATGCGCGCCGCACGCGACGTGCAGGCGCGGAATGCGTTCGTCGACCAGCACTGCGATAGGCTCGAGGCGGCTCTCAGCACCGCCATCAATGCGCTGGCTGACGCGCGGCCGGAAAAATGGCCGCTCACCTATCTGGGGCGCTGGCTGCTCGAGCAGGGGGCCAAGCAGGGCGAGACGCCGCCGGTTGGCGAGGTCGAGGCCCGGTCCGAGGTGCCCGAAGCGCTCCGGCCGCTTCAAAAGAGGGCGGCCGAGGCGCTGGGCCCCATCAAGCCGGTAGCGGAAACTGACGACAAGCACGCGGCCAAGCTGCCCGAGGCGCTCAATAC